>Ga0181520_10003467_pt1 | contig 27643 bp, 26 predicted proteins | sample PEATcosm2014_Bin_29_FD_132451 | JGI IMG/M metagenome (GOLD analysis project Ga0181520, IMG submission 132451) | Peatland microbial communities from MTU Mesocosm Facility, Houghton, MI, USA - PEATcosm2014_Bin02_30_metaG | ecosystem: Environmental > Terrestrial > Soil > Wetlands > Peat | place...
AAATTTGAAATTTCAGATTTGAAATCGGCATTTGTGAAAAGCGGGTGATTCAATTCAAATTTGAAATCAATTCGCCTGGCCCAGCTTCCTGGATTTTTCCGTGGCGGCGCGGACGGCGCTCATCACGGCGGCGCGCAGTTTGCCTTTTTCCAGTTCGTGCAGGCCTTCAATCGTCGTGCCGCCGGGGCTGGTGACCTGGTCCTTGAGCGCGCCGGGATGTTGGCCGGTTTCCAAGACCATTTTTGCGCCGCCCAAAACGGTCTGCGCGGCGAGCCGGGTCGCGATGTCTCGCGGCAGGCCGGATGCCACGCCGCCATCGCTCAACGCCTCGATGAATTGATAAACGTAGGCCGGGCCGCTGCCGCTCAAGCCGGTCACGGCATCGAGCAGCGATTCCTTCACCTGAATTGCAATGCCGACGGCGGACAACAATTTTTTCGCCAGCTCGCCGTCCGCCGCGGTCGCGGACTTGCCGAGGGCGAATGCCGACGCGCCCTCGCCGACGAGCGCGGGCGTGTTGGGCATGACGCGGATGATGCGCGAACCGGCGGGCAGCGCATTTTCCAATTTTGCCAGCGTCACGCCGGCGGCGATGGAAATGAGCAGGTGGCTTTTGGTGAACGCGGCGGAAATTCCGGCGAGCGCGGCGGAAACCTGGTCGGGCTTGGTCGCGAGGATCAGGACGGTTGCGCATTTCGCGACCTCGGCGTTGTCGGCGGCCGTCTTTGCGCCGATTTCGGAGGCGAAATTTTTTCGCGCGGCGTCGTGCGGATCGCTGGCGATGATTTCGCGCGGGACGACGAGTTCGGCGCGGACAAAACCTTTCGCGAGGGCGGTGGCCATTTTGCCGGCGCCGAGAAAACCGATGTTTGGCTTGGAAGACATGGCTGTTTTGTAGCAAGCCGCGCCCCGGAGCGGAAGTGAAAACGCGGCTTGAATTCGGGCGGGCAGAGCCTATCCTTGGAGCGTGGCATGAAAAGGTCCCGCTGAAATGACAAACCGCCGCACATGGGAGACGTTTGAGGCAATGCACCAGGCCGCCAGGGAAGGCGACCCGCAGGCGCAGTGTTATCTTGGCGTGTGCTTCCAAAACGGCCAGGGCGTGGCGCAGGACAATCAGGAGGCGGTAAAGTGGTTTCGTCGCGCGGCGGAACAGAACGATCCGGTGGCGCAATGTTATCTCGGCGTCTGCTACTGGATGGGCCAGGGTGTGCCGCAGGAATTCGGCGAGGCGGCCAAATGGCTGCGCGAGGCGGCGGAGCAGGGCGACCCTGCGGCGCAGTTCAACCTCGGAATGCTTTACGAAACCGGCCAGGGCGTGCCGCAAAATTACGCCGAGGCGGTGAAATGGTATCGCGAATCGGCGGAACGCGGCTATCCGGCGGCGCAATTCAATCTTGGCGTTTTTTACGAAGCCGGGCAGGTGGTGCCGCAGGATTACATGGAGGCCGCGCGATGGTATCTTGCCGCCGCCGAGCAGGAACTCGCGGACGCGCAATGCAATCTCGGCTTGTGCTTCCAGACCGGACGCGGCGTGGGACAGGACCAGCATGAGGCGGTGAAGTGGTTCATCCGCGCGGCGCGGCAGGGCAACAAAACCGCGCAGCACAATCTCGGCCTGCACTACGCGTCGCTGGAACTCAAGGAAACCGCGCCCGCCAAAGCCGTGAAAGACAAGTCGCGCTGAATCAACGCGCGAGTTCCGCGAGCTTCGCGCCCGCCTTGCCGCCGTCAATCGTCGCAACTGCCAAATCCCAGCCTTCGGCCAGCGATTTTGCCCCGCCCGCGACGAACAACGCGGCGGCGGCGTTGAACAGCACCGCGTCGCGCTTCGGCCCGCGCTCGTCGCCGCGCAAAATCCGGCGGATGATTTCCGCGTTCACGATTTTGTCGCCGCCGCGCAAATCGGCCAGCGTCGCCGGTTGCAATGGGAAATTTTCCAGCGACAGGGTTGAAACCGCAAAACCGCGCTCCTGGTAAAATTCCGCGATGGTGTTTGCACCGAGCGTCGAAAGCTCGTCCAGAAAAATTGCGGATTGCGGATTGCGCCCGTCTTCGCATGGCTTCGACGCGGCAGGGATTGCGGATTTTGCCAAATCGGATTCCGCTTTGGACTTTGGACTTTGGACTTTGGACTCGACACTTCCGCAGACGGCCATTCCGCGCCGAGCGCCGAGCGATTGCAGCGCGCGGGCCATCGGCTCGCAGAGTTCCGGGCGCGGCACGCCGACGAGCATCGCGGAAGGACGCGCGGGATTGAGCAACGGGCCGAGCAGGTTGAAAATCGTCCGCTGGCCGCGTGCGGCGCACAGCTTCCGCGCCGGGGCGATGTTTTTGAAAGCCGGATGAAAATTTGGCGCGAAGAAAAACGCAAAGCCGAGCTCGCGCAGCGCCTGCGCGGCGTCCGCCGGCGACAGGTCAACCCGGATGCCGAGGGCTTCAATCACGTCCGCGCTGCCGACCGACGAGGTCATGGCGCGGTTGCCATGCTTGGCCACGGCCACGCCGGCGGCGGCGCACAGGATGGCGACGGTGGTGGAGATGTTGAACGTGCTCAAGCGGTCGCCGCCGGTGCCGACGACGTCGAGGATTTCGCGGGATGCGCGCCAGTCATATTCAATCGGCGGCTGGATGGACATTTCGCGCAGGGCGCGGGCAAAGGCGGCGATTTCCCCCGGCGTTTCACCCTTTTTTGAGAGCGCGGCGAGAAAATCAGCCTTGAGCAAGGCCGAAACTTTTTCGCTGGCAAGTTGTTCCACCGCCTGACATACTTGCGCTTCGCCAAGTGTCTGCGCAGTGTTGATTTGTTGTGTCAGTTGTTCGAGCAGTTCGGGCACGAGCGGATTGTAAAGCCCGGGATGTCCGGCTCCAATCGAAAGTTGCATGGACAACTGATAAAATTTCGTAACTTACAGCGCGCAATGGCGTCTCAATAGTGATAGTTCGTCTGAATCAAGATTTTATGGCAACGAAGCAAAACGGCGGCGGATTGAAATGGGTGATTATTGTCTGCGCAATCATCGCGGTTGCGGCGGGCGGCGGCTGGTATTTCAAGCACGGGAACAGCAGCGCGCCGCAATATGAAACCACGCCGGTCACGCGCGGCGATTTGACGCAGCTGGTCACGGCGACGGGCACGCTCAATCCGGTTGTGAACGTGACGGTGGGCAGCCAAGTTTCGGGCATTATCACCAAACTGAACGTGGATTTCAATTCGACAGTGAAGTCGAATGAAGTCATCGCGGAGATTGACCCTTCGACCTACGAAGCCCAGCTTAGCCAGGTCGAGGCCAATCTGGCCAATGCAAGGGCCAATCTGGAGTTGCAGGAAGCCAACCTGCAACGGGCGGAAAAATTATACACCAACAATTTGATCGCGGGAGCCGATTACGACACGGCCGTCGCCACGCGGGACGAAGCGTCGGCGCAGGTGCGGATTCAGCAGGCCTCGGTCACCAACGCGATTGCCAATCTGGGCTACTGCAAAATTCATTCGCCGGTGGACGGCGTGGTGATTTCGCGCGCGGTGGATTTGGGACAGACGGTCGCCTCCAGTTTCAGCACGCCGACCCTTTTTCAAATCGCGAACGACCTGACGAAGATGCAGATTGACACGAGCGTGGCGGAGGCGGATGTCGGCGGCGTTTTGGAAGGCCAGGATGTGGATTTCCTCGTGGATGCCTATCCGAACCGCACGTTTCATGGAGTCGTCACCCAGGTGCGCAACTCGCCGACGACCGTCAACAATGTCGTCACTTATGATTGCGTCATCGGCGTAACCAACTCGGATTACAAGTTGAAGCCGGGCATGACGGCGAATGTCTCCATCATCGTCGCCCAACGTCAAAGTGCGTTGACCATTCCGAATGGCGCGTGGCGGTTTATTCCGCCGGACAACGCCGTGGTGCTGACCAACACGATCGTGGCGCAAAGCACGACGGCAACCAATGGCGAAAACATTGCCGCCAGTCAGGGCGGCCGTCGCGGCGGCGCGCGCGCGCGCGGCGAACACCCCGTTTTTCACACGGTGTATGTGCTGACGGGAACGAATGACACTGCGAAGCTGCAGGCGGCTCAAATCCGGACCGGCATCACCGACGGCATCTCGACCGAGGTGATTTCGGGGCTGGACGAGGGCGTGCAGGTTGTCACCGGCGTGGTTTCAGCCGGCTCCCCGGCGGCCACAACCTCCAACCCATTCCGCGGCGGCGGCGGTGGCGGCGGCGGTGGCGGCAGAATGCGCTGATCCAATTTGCCGTGCAGACCCAACCCGTCATCAAGCTCGCGGACATCCACAAGGTGTATCACACCGGCGAAGTGGATGTTCACGCGGTGCGCGGGATTTCGCTGGAAATTTTCCCCGGCGAATTTGTGGCCATCATGGGTTCGAGCGGCTCCGGCAAAAGCACGCTGATGAACATGATCGGCGCGCTGGACCGCCCGAGCGGCGGCAAATATCTGCTCGACGGCATTGACGTTTCCACGCTCGACCGCGACGCGCTGGCCGATGTCCGCAACGAAAAAATCGGCTTTGTCTTCCAGGGTTTCAATCTTCTGTCCCGCACGTCCGCGCTGGAAAATGTCGAAATGCCGATGCTTTACAACCGCCACCGCATCCCGTCGCGCGAGCAGCAGGAACGCGCCATAAACGCGCTCAATCTGGTGGGCCTCGGCCAGCGCGCCGACCATCATCCCAACCAGCTTTCCGGCGGCCAGCAGCAGCGCGTGGCCATCGCCCGCGCGCTGGTCAACAAGCCGTCGCTCCTGCTCGCGGACGAACCGACGGGAAATCTGGACAGCCAGACGAGCATCGAAATCATGGGCGTGTTCCAAAAGTTGAATGACCAGGGCATCACGATCATCATGGTGACGCACGAGTTGGACATCGCGCGTTACACCCGGCGCAACGTCATTTTGCGCGACGGAAACATCATCAGCGACACGATGGTGGCCAGCCGCCTGAACGCGGAAAAGGAATTGCAGCAGCTCCGCCAGGAACAACAAGCCGTCAAACTCGCGTCATGAGAATCTTTGCCTCACTCAAAATTGCCCGGCGCGCCCTGCTCCGGAACAAGATGCGGTCGCTGCTGACGATGCTCGGCATCATCATCGGCGTCGGCGCCGTCATCGGCTCGGTGAGCCTGACTTCCGGCGCCACCAAACAGATCGAGGACCAGGTCAACAGCATGGGCGAAAGCGTCATCACGGTTTTTTCCGGCAATTTCACCAGCGGCGGCATGCGGGGCGGCTGGGGCAGCGCGCCGACGATGACGGTGGCCGACGCGCAGGCGATCGCCGGATTGAAATACGTCGTGGCGGTCAGTCCCGAAGTTCGCGATCGCGAACAGGTGCTGGCGAACGGCCTCAACTGGAACACGCAGGTGATGGGCGAATCGCCCGACTATACCAAAATCCGCAACTGGAGCCTTTCCCGCGGCACGATGTTTTCCGACCAGGATGTGCGCAGTCTCGCCAAATCCGCCGTCATCGGCCAGACGGTTTCCGACGAGTTGTTTCCCAACGAAAACCCCGTCGGCCAGACCATCCGCATCCGGAATCTCCCCTTTCTCATCGTCGGCGTGTTGACTCCCAAAGGCTTTAATTTGTATGGGCAGGATCAGGATGACACGATCATCATCCCTTACACGAGCCACATGCACCGCATCACCACCCGCACGTTTCTGAACGACATTCTGGTGGAAGCCTCCGAAGACAAGACCATCAGCAACGTGCAGAACGAAATCACCGACCTACTGCTCACGCGGCACCGGAGCAAGGAACAGGATTTCACCGTGCGCAGCCAGTTGGAATTGATGCAGGCGCGCACGGAGGCTTCGCGCTCGATGGGCTTTCTACTCGCGGGGGTCGCCGCCGTCTCGCTCATCGTCGGCGGCATCGGCATCATGAACATCATGCTCGTCAGCGTCACCGAGCGGACCCGCGAAATCGGCATCCGCATGGCCGTGGGCGCGCGCGCGGCGGACATCCTCGTGCAATTTCTGATTGAAGCCGTCACGTTGAGCGCGATCGGCGGCGCGATTGGCATTGCCAGCGGCATTGGTTTTTCAACCACAGTCGGCTACCTCAAGGACCTGCCCACGGTCACGCCAACTTTCTGGATTGCCATCGCGTTTGTTTCCAGCGCGGTCATCGGCATCATCTCCGGCTTTTATCCCGCCTGGAAAGCGTCCAAGCTCGACCCGATTGACGCTTTGCATTATGAATAGGGCGTGACCGCCGAAATTCTGTCCACGCACACGCCGGGGCTTTTTCAAAAAGCTGTCCTCCGCGCGGCGGAACTGCTGCGCGCCGGCGAAGTCGTCGCCCTGCCGACGGAAACGGTCTATGGCCTCGCGGCGAACGTGCTGGATGAAACTGCTGTCGCAAAAATTTTCCAAATCAAGGGCCGTCCGGCGAACAATCCAATCATCGTCCACATCGCCGGCGGCGAAATGGCGAAACGCTGCGTGAAAGACTGGCCGGAACGGGCGGACAGACTCTCAAAATCATTCTGGCCCGGTCCGCTCACGCTGGTTTTGCCGCGCGCGGAAATGATTCCAGCCATTGTGACGGCCGGCGGCGCGACGGTTGGCGTCCGCTGGCCGGCTCATCCGTTCATTCAGGCCGTCATCCGCGAATGCGGTTTTCCGCTCGCCGCGCCCAGCGCCAATCTGTCCAGCCGGGTTTCGCCGACGAACGCGGAGCACGTCCGCGCGCAACTTGGCGGCAAAATTCCGCTGATTGTGGACGGCGGCCGGTCGCAGGTGGGAATTGAATCCGCGGTTTTGGATTTGACGGTTTCACCGCCGCGCATTTTGCGGCCGGGAATGATTCACGCGGAATCGCTGGCCGCCGTTTGCGGAGAAGTCCAAAGTCCATGGTCCAAAGTCCAAAGTCCTGATTCTGCATTGCGCAGCCCGGGTTTGCTGGCGAGACATTACTCGCCAAAGGCAAGGCTGGTGGTGTTGAACTGGCGCGACGACGCGGATCTAAAATTTCAAATTTCAAATTTCAAATTTCAGATCCCAAGCTGTCACGTCATCGCCCACACCCGGATTCCCTCCGGCGAAAAGTATGCCGGCGTGAGCGTGATTCCGCGCGACGCGGAGGCGTTTGCGCGGGCGATTTACGCGGAGCTGCACCGCTGCGACGAGGCGGGCGCGAAATGGATAGTCGTCGAGGCGCCGCCGGATTTGCCGGGGTGGGCTGGCATCGCCGACCGGCTGCGGCGCGCGGCGGCGTGAGATGGAGCGACTGGCTGGAGCGAAATTTTTTGCAGCAAGCTCCGTTACTGTGTCGCGGGCTGATAATCGTGCCACAGCCATTCCAAGGCTTCGGGTAGGGTTTGTTGTTTCACGCCGCGGTCGGTGTGGCCGGCGTTGCGGGCAAAGACGAACTGGTAATGGTAGCCCTTCGCGGCCAGCGCCTTCGCCATGTTTTCATTGGCAACGGTCCAGTCGTGCATGTTGTCGCGCATGACATTGGGATTAAAATTGTCCCGGTCGCCAACTTCGAGCCAGATGCGGATGGGTTTGGCCGGGCTGTCGGGAATCAGCGTTTCATGGAATCCCCACGCGCCGTGCGGGGTCTCGGCATTATACGGCCACTGCTGGTTCACATAGGTTCCCGAATAAGTAAGAACGCGGTGGTAGAGTTCAGGATGATACCACGCCATGATCAAGGCGCACGAGCCGCCGGAACTGCCGCCCATCGTCGCGCGGCCATCGGGATTCTTGGTCAACGTCACGTTGTATTTGCTTTCCACGAGCGGCAACACTTCCTGCTCGACGAACTCCGCATACAAGCCGGACATGGTGTCGTATTCCAGGCCGCGCTCGCTGCCCTGGGCGTCGCCGCTGCCGTTGCCGATGGAAATGGCAATCATCGCGGGCACTTTTTTCGCCGCAATCAAATTATCCAAAGCCGTGAACAACTCACGGTCGGGTCCGTCCGCCCCGACAATGAATGGCGCGGCTGTCCCGGATACGTATTGCCTGGGAACATAAACCGCCACGCGGCGCGTGTAGGGCGCCGGGTGGCTGGTCGTCACGATGAGCCTGGCGGGATTGTTGGTGTCTGGAATTCCAAACGTGTTCGGTTCGCGAGCGATGCCGGGATAAATTTTGCTGTCTGCCGAACTCATGGTGAATTCATAAACGGTTCCTTGCGGCACGTTCGTTTGCGCGGCCATTTCCGGCGCGCGGTTGTGAGTCGGGCCGATGATGAAATTTCCATCGGCGTCCGCCGGCGGCACAACGCCGTCGGGCAATTCCTTGGCCGTGACATAACCCGGCGAGTTCGGATCGCGCGTGGGCGGTGCCGGACGCGCCGGACGGTTCGCCGCAGCGGGCGCGGGTTGTGCGCCGGCTGGATTTATTCCGGCCAGCAGGCTGATCAAGCAAGCGATGTTCAGCAGTTTCGTATTCACGGGCCAGCGGGGTTAAAATTATTTCGCCGGTTGAACGGGATAGTCTTTCCACACAAATTCCAAGGCTTGCGGCAGGGTTTGGGCTATCGTCCGGCCATCCGTGTGGCCCGCGCCTTTGGCGTAGATCAACTGGTAGTGATAGCCCCTAGCTTTGAGAACGTCCGCCATGCGGATATTGGCGATGAGCCAGTTGTGGAAACCGGCGGAGCCGGTGGTGGCGCCGTTGTCGCGCTCGCCCACTTCCAGCCAGATGCGCAGCGGCTTGGCCGGGTTGTTGGGAATGAGATTCTCGTGATATTCCCAGGCGCCGTGCGGGTAGTCGGTGTCGGGATGCTGGTTGACATAGGTGCCTGAGTAAGTCAGCACGCGATGATAAAGTTCCGGGTGAAACCACGCCATCGTGAGCGCCGCCGAACCGCCGGAGCTGCCACCCAGCGTCATGCGGCCTTCGGGATCCTTGGTCAGGGTCACGCCGTAATTTTTTTCAACTGTCGGCAAAATTTCGGCCTCGACAAATTCGGCGTATTTGCCGGACACCGTGTCGTATTCGAGGCCGCGCTCACTGCCGCCGCCGTCGCCGCCGCCGTTGGCGATCATCACCGCGATGATCGGCGGCAGGCGATGGTCGGCAATCATGTTGTCCAGAGTGTTTGGCAGTTGATTGTTCCGCGCGCCGTAAGCGTCGCACGACACGATGACGGGAGCGGCCGTGCCGGGGACATACTGGCTGGGAATATAGACCGTCACCTGGCGGGTGGGCGTGGCTCCGCGCAAACCGGTGTCGGGATAAAATTTGCTGTCGGCGGCGTTCATCGTGAAGCTCGCGACTTTGCCCTTTGGCACGCCATCCTTGGGCGTCAGTTCGGGGGCCGGGGCAAACATCGGGCCGGTGGAATAATTCCCGTCGCCGGTGCCGGGCGTCCACGCCGGGAAATCGGCGACCCTGGCGATCTCGGCTTGGTCGGCCTCGCTCAACGGGCTGCCGCCGCCACGTCGGGCGCCGGCGGGGGCGTTGGTTGCCGCGGCATTTGGGCCGGGCGGGGCGTCTTGTGAATAAACCAAATTTGCGCCCAACACCGCGCAGAGCAGCGCGGAGACATAAGCTATTCTGGTAATCTTCATAAGCATCCTTATACACCGAAGCGACCGTCCATGACCAGCAAAAAAAAGTTTGCGTGGCCGCGCCGGACCCCGCCGGCCGGTTCTATTCCGCCGGAATGACACTGCAACAGGGTCAATCTGGATTTCGTTCGGGGCGAGCCAGGTGTTGGCGGCGAATTTCCGCCAGAGCCGCGCGGCGACCACGGAGTTGCGCGCCTCCACCAGCGCCGCGCCCTCCTATATTTTGGGCGGACGGTCCGTCTGCCAGAATTCAACAGCTTCCTTCCAGAATTGTTCCGGCGGTTCCATGATGGTCGCATGTGCGCCGTTTGGAAATTCCCAGAGCCGTTTCGGTCCGGCGTAACCTTCGTAGAGGCGGCGGCCAAATTTTTCCGGCACAACCTGATCGAGTCCATCCACCACCATCCCGACCGGCCCGTGGTAGTCGCGCAAATAATCTTCCGAGGGAAAACGGTCCACGAGCAGCAACCCCACCGGCAAGATCGGTATCCGTCCAGTTGCCCTTCAAGCTTCCTTCAAGGCGCGGTTGATGCGCTCAATGGCTTCGTCAATCTCCTGCCGGCTTTTGAACCCGATGACCACCGCGTCAATTTCCCGGCAGGCCATAGCGTGGCGGATGGATTTCTCGCGGTCCGCCGGGTCGGTGAACGTGCCGTTGCCGCAGATTTTCATGCCGATGACGCCGCGGCCCTTCGCGTGCATCGTTTTGATTTCGTTCATCACCGGCGCGATGTCGTTGCCGGAGTTTCCCCCGGCTTCCGTCTCGCCGTCGGTAAAGCTGCCTTGCGGATTCACGCGCACCAGATGCACTTCCGTCCAGTCCGTCGCGACCGACGTGCGCAACGCGGGCAGCGTGTGGCACGAGACGCCCTTGGCCAGGATCCATTTCTTTTCTTTGGCCTGATCGAAGGCGTCCATGAAGCGCTTCCGCTCATCCGTCCACTGGCCGCTCCTCATGTAATGGATGAGCAGGCTGTCAATGTAATCGGTGTTGAACGTCTTGCGGTGCTGGTCAATTGAGGCCAGCACGTCCGCTGGCTGGCCGTCCACCTTGGACTGGATGAACAGTTTTTCCCGCGGCAATCCCTTGATGGCGCCGGCAATCAAACCAAATGTCTGGTAGGACTGCGCCGTGTCAATAAAGGTGATGCCATGATCGAAGGCGTAATGAATGAGATCGGTGAAGGCATCCTTGCCGGCGGCAACCTGCGTGTTCCCGTTGTTGCTGCCGGTGCCGAAACCGAGCCGGCTTAATTTGAGGCCGGTTTTGCCCAGCGTCACCTGGTCCGTGGCGGTGCGAATGGCCGGCGCTTCGGCGGCCGCCCGCGCATTTGTCAGCGCCCACCGCGAGAGCAGCGCCGTGCCCGCCAGCGCGGCGGAGGTCTGGATGAACTGGCGGCGGTTGAGTCCGCGCCGATTTTTTGAAGGGCTGTTGTTGCTCATGGGAAACAAGTAACACCTGCCGCCAAAACCGCAACTGCGAATTGCGCCCCCGGCGGATTCTCCGGCTAATTTTCGGAAATGTCCCCGCTGTTTTTCTTTTCCAGTTTTTGCGCGCGACGCTGGCTGGCAAAAAAATCCCGCAACAGCGCGCGGCATTCGGCTTCGCGGACGCCGGACGTGATTTCGCATTGGTGATTCAAAGTGGAAAACTGGAGCAGATTCATCGCGCCGCCCGCCGCGCCGCCTTTGGGATCGGCCGCGCCAAAAACCACCCGCGCCAGCCGCGTGTGGACGATGGCCCCGGCGCACATCGGACACGGCTCCTTCGTGACGTAAAGCGTGCAATCCGTCAGCCGCCAGTCGCCGACGGCATTTTCCGCCTGCGTGAGCGCGAGCATCTCGGCGTGCGCCGTGGCGTCCTTCAACGACTCCACCTGGTTGAACGCCCGCGCGATGATTCTGCCTCCGCACACGATGACCGCGCCAACAGGCACTTCGTCCGCCTCACGCGCCCGGGCCGCCTGGCGCAGCGCCTCGCCCATGAAATAATCGTCGCTGTGCAAATCAATCATAAAGGAAATGATGAAGTAAGAATGAAGAATGAAGAAACAAAAACCAGCGTGGACAAATCCCTTTCTTCATTGTTCATTCTTCATTCGCTTCTTCCAGCGTCCACTCGTTGCGCCCGCCGGGATGACAATGGCAATGCGCCGCGAAGAAGCCGCCGCGGAATTTCCAGAACCACGGATAAATCTGCTCGCGATCCGTCTGCGGAATGTGCAGCGAGCTGATCTGGTCCCGGCGATAAAATTGAAACCGCCCCTCTTCGTGCGGCGGCGGCAGCGCGGTCAGTTTTCTCCTCACCTCGAACAGGAACATCAGCCAGTGTGTGTTTCCCTGAAAACCGTGCTCGCTGACGATGCCGGCCAGATGCAAATCGGAAACCGCGAGCTTGATTCTCAATTCCTCCCCCGCCTCGCGGCAGGCGCAGGTGTAGGGCGACTCGCCGATGTCCATCTTCAATTTGCCGCCGCACGGGCTCCAGAAGCCGCGGTTCGGCTCCTGCGCGCGTTCGAGCAGCAGGATTTCATCCCGCTCGTTGAAGCAGTAAAGCAGCGTGGCGATTTGGAAATCTTTACAAATAATAGAATTCATGGTAAAATCTCATCAAACATCGTGAAAACATACCTATACAACAGAGTCAGTTCGGGCAAGCAAAACAAAGTCAACAAGGATGGGTTGACCAGGCAATCCGAATCGGCAGAGGTCTTGGACTTCATCAAAAAGCACAAACTGAACGTCGTAAAAACAATGGAGTATATCGGGTCAAGTTTTACGGGTAAAAACTTTGATAACGATACGGTGATGGGGAAGTTCATTGACGAAATTAAGAGCGGGAAAATATCTGTGCCCGTTTGCCTCTGTTTTGAGAACTGGGACAGATTCGGAAGAGACGTTGAATGGAAGAACACGAAACGCTTTTTGGATTTGATCCATGCAGGCGTTTCAATCGGTGTGGTTTCAATGGACATCGTTATTGACCAAAAAGTGTTGGCGGAGAATTCCAACATCCTGACACACCGCAACAAAGTTTGCCATTATCTCCAATATGCAGTGGCGACTTTGTAGGGCAAAGACATTTTATTTGAGTTGGCTTCGTATCTTTTCAATTTCAATCAGGAACAGCCGGCGGATGACATCATAACCGCGTTCGTTCGGGTCTTCGAGATTATCATAAAACCAATAATGCGGGTCATGTCGGTCGTAATGGGCTTGCCAGAATTGTGTGCAATGGATGGCGTGACCGAGAAAAGCGCCGTGGATGTCCACCAGATGCACATCTGGATGAAGCGCCGAGCATCGGTGAATCACATCATTGTAGGCATCAAGAATTTTTGCTGCATCCTTCCATGGCGGCAGACCGGCGCGTTCCGCGTCTCCAAAGCCGTCCGTCGGATCAAAAATGTCCGCCAGAAAGATTTCACAGCCACCGGGAAAACGACTTTTAATTTGCGTGACCGTTTCCTCCAATTGGCGTCCAAAGTTTTCCACCCAGGGCTTGGCTTCTTCCAACGTCGCCCCATACATCGCTTCTTCGCGCGGCGGCGTCCTGCCGTAATTGTGGATGATGTCGTTTCCACCCGTCGTTATTACGACAATCCCCAACACGCCTGGTTCGTTGGTAGGCAACCGGGATAATTGTCCAACCGGAACTTCGGCAGAAGTGCTGCCTGAAACCGACAGATTGGTTGATGCCAGATTTGGGAAAATGGCGGACAGGCAAATGCCATTTAGTTCGGGGAATTCATCCGCCGGATTTTTAGTCAGCCGGTCAAAATACGAATATCCCTTTCGCGCGCCGAATCCAGCCGTGACGCTGTCTCCCAGCCCAACCAGCAAAATCCGGCGGCTCGTCCATGGCCGCGAAAAGGAGTCGCGAGCGATGGCTGGACCGGCGGATCCGTCGCCAACTGGCCTGGCGAATCGGAAAAACAACCAGCCGCCCGTCCCGACAATCAGTGCAAGGCCAGCCAGCAAAATAAAAATGATCCGCGTTCTTTTCAACGGCATGATTTGATAATTGAAACTGTGACCGGCAATCGGAGCAAGTGGATTCAATGGGTTCGCAAAATTCCATTGTCTCCGCGCGCAAAATTGTTAGCATTAACGCTCTTGTTTTTACGACAGACAAACAAATACGACATGAAAACTTACGATATTGCATTGCTCGGCGGCGACGGCACCGGCCCGGAGGTCGCAGCGGAAGGCGTCAAAGTCGCCAACGTGGCGGCGAAGAAATTCGGCTTCAAGCTCAACTGGCACAAATACGATTTCGGCGGCGAGCGTTACTTGAAGACGGGCGAGGTGCTGCCGGACGGCGCGGTGGACGAGCTGCGCAAGTTCAAGGCGATTTTCCTAGGCGCGGTCGGCCATCCGCAGGTCAAGCCGGGCATCCTCGAAAAGGGCATCCTGCTCCGCCTGCGTTTCGAGCTCGAACAATACATCAATCTCCGGCCCGTGAAACTTTATCGCGCGCAGGATTGCCCGCTCAAGGACAAGGGGCCGGAGCATGTTGATTTCGTCGTCGTGCGCGAGAACAACGAGGGGCTTTATGCCGGCGCGGGCGGTTTTCAATACAAGGGCACGCCGCACGAAGTCGCCATCCAGGAATCCGTCAACACCCGCCACGGCGTCGAGCGCTGCCTGAAATACGCGTTTGAACTCGCGAAGAAACAGCGCGCCGGCAAACCGTGGAAGGGACTCAAGCCCGAGGACGTCAAAGCCGGCAAGACCGCGCAGCTCACGCTTTGCGGCAAGACCAACGTGCTGACCTACGCCTTCGACCTCTGGTGGCGCGCCTTCAACGAGCTCGCGGTGAAATATCCCAAGGTCAAAACCGATTACGCCCATGTGGACGCCACCTGCATGTGGTTCGTGAAGAATCCCGAATGGTTCGACGTCATCGTCACCGACAATATGTTCGGCGACATCATCACGGACATCGCGGCGATGATTCAGGGCGGACTCGGCGTGGCTGCGGGCGGCAACATCAATCCCGAAGGCACCTCGATGTTCGAGCCGATGGGCGGCAGCGCGCCCAAATACACCGGCCTGAACGTCATCAATCCCATCGCCGCCATCAACGCGGCGGGCATGATGCTGGATTTCATCGGTGAGACAAAAGCCGGCGCCGCGATTGAAGCCGCCGTCGTGAAAATCATCAACACCAGGATCAAATCGCTCGCCGCCGGCAAAATGGGCCACAGCACGCGCGAAGTGGGCGACCTCATCGCGGCGGAAGTTTGAAAGCGGTGGCGGGCGCGGCGGGCAGATTTTTGTTCACGGCTTGACAGCCAATCCATCTGATATATCAGTATCGGCATCCAAAGACCGATGCCAGGATATAATCCGACTGAAAAATTGCATGCCATGAAAATTGTCCAATTGCCCATTCTTCTCGCGCTCGGCGCATCTGCCGCGCTGAAATGTCATTCCGCCGAAGCCGCAACAAATGCCCCGGCTGTTGCGGCGACCAATGCCGCTTCCTACGCGCCCGCCGTGCTGCCCGGCAAGGGAATGTCGCAGCATCCATTTCTTTACACCGGCGAGTGGGATTATCGCAAAACCAACCAGACCATTTTTGTCGTTCGCGGCGGCAAGGTTGTCTGGACTTACGACATTCCCATCAATGACGCGAACGGCACATTGGAGGAACTCGGCGATGCGACGATGCTTTCGAACGGAAACATCGTTTTCTGCCGCAAAGTCGGCGTGAGCGAAATCACACCGGACAAGAAAATCATCTGGAACATGGACGCGCCCAAGGACACGGAAATTCATTCCGTGCAGCCGCTCGGCACCAACCGCGTGCTCATTGTGGAAAATGCCAAACCGGCGAAGCTGTTGATCATCAACACGGTCACGGGCCAGACGGAGAAGGAACTGGCGCTTCCGACGCCGCATCCCGACAAAAGCCCGCACCTGCAATTCCGCCGCGTGCGCCTGACCAAGGACGGCACTTATCTGGCCGCGCACCTCGACGACAATAAAGTGGTCGAATACGACGCCGACGGAAAAGCCGTCTGGACGTTCGCCACGCCCGGCGGCCCGTGGGACGCCGTCCGCCTCAAGAATGGCAACACGCTCATTTCCTCGTTTCACAACACCGTGCAGGAAGTGAACAAACAGGGCGAAGTCGTCTGGCAATTTTCGCCAAAGGACATTCCCGAATACAAATGTTTCATTTTCCAGGAGGTGAACCGCCTCGATAACGGCAACACGGTCATTTGCAACTGGTGTCCCTCCGATCTGAAAGACCCGAAGACGTGGCCCGGTTCGGTGCAGGTGCTGGAAGTGACGCCGGAGAAAAAAGTCGTCTGGGCGATGAGCGAATGGAAAAATCCCGACCTCGGCCCGGCTTCTTCCATCCAGTTGCTGGATGAACCCGGCGTCGCAGAGAACGGTGATTTGCAGCGGTGATGATTTCGCGGTTCACATCGTCCGCCGAATCTGACAACCGCTCCACGTTGCGCTGGTCCATCGCCTTTCTTGTCAGTGCGGCGATTGCCATCAGCTATCTGGACCGGCAAACGCTGCCGTGGGCGATCAAAGCAATTCAAGCCGACATTCCCTTCAGCAATCAGATCAAGGCGGGTTTGGATTCAGCATTTCTGGCGACCTACGGATTGATGTATCTCGGCGGCGGGTTGCTGCTGGACTGGCTGGGAACACGGCGTGGATTTTTGTGCATCATGATTTTCTGGTCGTTGGCGTGCGCGAGCCACGGTTTGGCTGGCGGCGTGATCGCGCTCGCGGCGAGCCGGCTGCTGCTCGGCGCTGGAGAAGGCGGCGGATTCCCGGCGGCCACCCGCGCGGTCGCGGAATGGTTTCCGGTCAACGACCGCGCGACGGCGATGGGCATCATCAACGCCGGCACCGCTGTGGGCGCGGTCATTGCGCCGCCGCTCATTGCAATAGTTTTAACAAATGCCAACTGGTTCGGCCTCGCGCCGTGGCGCTGGGTTTTCTTTCTCACCGGCGCGCTCGGACTGCTGTGGACGATCTGGTGGTGGCGCGGTTATCAAACGCCGGAAAATCAAAATAGTGGCACGGGCGTCTCGCCCGTGAGTTCTGAAACGCACGGGCGAGATGCCCGTGCCACTTCAAAATTTTCGCTCGCGCAATTGCTTCAACACCGCGAAACCTGGGCGGTCGTGGGCGCGAAATTTTTGAGCGACGGCGCGTGGTATTTTTACCTGTTCTGGCTGCCGAAGTATTTGTTCGACGCGTTTCAACTCGACATCAAAACCGCCGGGAACATCGGCTGGATTCCTTATGCGGCTTCCGGCGTGGGCTGTCTGGTCGGCGGCGGATTTTCGAGCTGGCTGCTCAAGCGTGGCGTGTCCGTCAACGGGTCGCGCAAGCTGGCGCTCGGCGCGAGCGCGGCGCTGATGCCGTGGGTGATGTTCGTGCCGCAATTGCATTCTGTCGGCTGGGTGATTTTTATTTTCAGCCTCGCGTTTTTCGGGCAGCAATCGTGGTCCACGCTGGTGATGATTTTGCCGACCGACATGATTTCCAAACGCGCCGTCGGCACGCTCGCGGGACTCGTCGGTTTCGGTGGCGCGATGGGCGGCGTGCTGCTCGGCCAGATTGTCGGCTGGCTGCGCGATCATGGTTACAGCTACACGCCTGCGCTCATTATTTCCGGCTCGATGCACATCGCTGCGTTCATTTTGATTTGTCTCGTCATCCCGAAAATTCAACCGCTCAAGATTTTAACCAACCAATAACCATCAAATGAAAATCAAAGAAATCCGCACGCGCGTCATCGAATGGCGCGGCAAAACCGTTCCACTCCCGCCGCATTTTTGCACGAACCCGATGGACGCCGTTTCGCCCATGCTGACAATATCCACGATGGGTACGTTCACATTTCACAGCTGGCTCATATGCGAAATTGTCACGGACACCGGCCTCGTCGGCATCGGCAACGCCGCGCTTTCGCCGCGCGTGACAAAGCAGGTCATTGATCTTTATCTCAAGCCGCTGCTCATCGGGCAGGACCCGTGGGACATCGAATTTTTGTGGCAGCACATGTATCGCAAGACGATGGCATTTGGCCACAAAGGCATCGGTATGGTCGCGATCAGCGCGGTGGACATCGCGTTGTGGGACATTCTCGGCAAATCCGCGAAGCAGCCGGTTTATCGCCTGCTCGGTGGTCGCACGAAACCGAAAATTCCCGTCTATGCCAGCCGGCTTTACAGCACGCCGCTGGACGAACTGGCGCACGAATCCAAGAAATACAAGGACGAAGGTTACAAGGCGATGAAGCTGCGTTTCGGCTGGGGGCCGACGGATGGCGCGGAAGGAATGCAGAAAAATCTGGCGCTCGTCCGCACCGTGCGCGAGGCGGTCGGCAACGGCGTGGACATCATGGCCGACGCCTACATGGGCTGGAATCTGGATTACGCCAAACGCATGATTCCGCTGCTCGAACCGTTGAATCTCCGCTGGCTCGAAGAACCGGTCATCCCCGACGACATCCACGGCTACGCGGAATTGAAAAGATTCGGACGCATCCCGATTGCCGGTGGCGAACACGAACACACCATTTACGGTTTCCGCGAACTCATCGAGTCGCGTTGCGTGGATTACATCCAGTTCGACACGAATCGCGTCGGCGGCATTTCACAGGCGCGCAAAATTGCCGCGCTGGCCGAGGCGCATTCGATTCCCGTGATTCCGCACGCCGGGCAGATGCACAATTATCACATCGTCATGGCGAGCCTGAATTCGCCGATGGCGGAATTTTTCCCGCCGGTGGACGTCGAAGTCGGCAATGAACTGTTCTGGTATTGTTTCAACGGCGAGCCGACGCCGACGAACGGTTATATTGACCTCGACGAAAACACGCCCGGCCTCGGCCTGACGGTGAACGAGGAGAAATTGGAAAATTTCGAGGTGATTGAATGACCCGGCTCGTCCAAATTCAAAATGGCACCACGCGCGCCGTCGCGCTCGTGGAAGAACCGCGCCTGCGTTTGCTGGGCGGCGTGAAATCCATTTTCGAATTGGCTCAAACGGCGGCTGATCTAAAAATTTCTCTGACCGCGCTGGTTCAGCAAAAGACGACGGGCGAGTTTTTGGATTACGAAACGATTTACCAAGGCAAATCCGAATGGAAACTGCTGCCGCCCATTGATCATCCCTCCGAACCGGCGCGCTGCCTCGTTTCCGGCACGGGCCTGACGCATCTCGGCAGCGCGGCCAACCGCCAGCGGATGCACGAAGTCAAGGATGCGGAACTCACCGACAGCATGAAAATGTTTCGCCTTGGTGTCGCGAGCGGCAAACCCGATCCGGGCAAAATCGGCGTCGCGCCGGAATGGTTTTACAAGGGCACCGGAATCATTTTGCGCGCGCACGGCGAACCGCTTGACGTTCCCGCTTATGCCGAGGACGGCGGCGAGGAAGCCGAAGTGGCCGGAATTTATTTTGTTGATGCGGGCGAAAATCCGTGCCGCATCGGCATGGCAATTGGCAACGAATTTTCCGACCACAAATACGAAAAAAATAATTATCTCAATCTCGCCGGCTCAAAAATCCGCAACTGTTCGCTTGGGCCGGAACTTGTGATTGACCCCGAATTTCAAACGGTGCCGGGCAGGGTGGCGGTTGAGCGTGGCGGACGCGAGCTGTGGTCGAAGGAAATTGCAACGGGTGAAAATGAGATGTGCCACAGCCTGCGCAACATTGAGCATCATCACTTCAAATTTGAAACGCATCGCCGCCCCGGCGATCTGCACGTCCACTTTTTCGGCGCGTGCGCCTTGAGTTTTGGCGAAGGCGTGCAGCTTGCCGACGAGGACGTGATGGAAATCTACTTCGCCGGATTTGGCCGGTCGTTGCGCAATCCATTGCGCGTTGCGCGCGGCGAGGCTACCTTGGTTGCGATCAAATCCATGGCCTAATTTTAATTATGAGCAAACCACGCATCGCATTTCTTGGCTTGGGGATCATGGGGTCGGGCATGGCGCGACGGCTGCTTGTCAACGGCTTTCCGCTGACGGTCTTCAACCGCAACGCGGATAAATCCAAACCGTTCGCGGCGGAAGGCGCGCGCGTTGCCAGCTCGCCGCGCGAAGCGGCGGCACAAGCGGACATCATCATCAGCATGGTTGCCGATGACGTTGCGGCGCGCTCGCTTTGGCTCGGCGAAAACGGCGCGCTCGCCGCTGCCAGGCCCGGAGCGGTGTGCATCGAATGCAGCACGGTCACGGTAAATTGGGTGCGCGAACTTGCCACCGCCGCGGCACGGAAAAAATGCGAATTTCTCGACGCGCCCGTGACCGGCAGTAAAAACCAGTCGGCGGCGGGCGAATTGAATTTTCTGGTCGGGGGCGATGCCGCCTCGCTGGAGAAAGTGCGGCCAGTTTTTGCGGCGATGGGCAAAGCCGTCGTTCACCTTGGCCCGACCGGCAGCGGCGCAATGGTCAAGCTCATCAACAATTTCGCGTGCGGCGTGCAGATCGCGTCGCTGGCCGAAGCGCTGGCGATGATTGAGCGCGGCGGGCTGGACCGGGCGAAAGCAATGGAAGTTCTAACGAGCGGCGCGCCGGGCAGCCCGCTGGTGAAGGCTGTTTCCGCGCGGATGACCACGCCCGATTTCGCGCCGAATTTTCTTTTGCGGCTGATGGCCAAGGACCTCGGCTACGCAATTCAAGAGGGCGAAAAACTGTCGGTTAAGCTGGTGACAGCCATAGCGGCGCTCGACGATTTTCAAAAAGCCATTGCCGCCGGCCACGGCGAAAAGGACATTGCCGCCGTGGTTGAACCATTTCGGAAAAGTTGAATTCCATTTCAAAATATCATGCCTTCAAATCCCATTTTAATTGCCGGGAAATGGCGCGCGGCCAAAGCCGGCGGAACTTTCCAGGCGGAAAACCCCGCAACCGGGGAAAAGCTGGCGGGCGAATTTCCCGTCAGCTCCTGGGCGGATTGCGACGCAGCATTGAGTGCCGCCGCTGAAGCCGCAGCCATTTTGCGCACGCTGCCGCCAGAGCAGATTGCCGCATTTTTGACGCGCTTCGCCGAACGCATCGAGGCGTGCAAATCCGAGCTTGTTGAAACCGCGCACGCCGAAACCGCGCTGCCGAAATCGCCGCGACTCGCGGACGTGGAATTGCCGCGCACGACGGGCCAGTTGCGCCAGGCCGCCGCCACCGTGCTCGAAGGTTCGTGGGCATTGCCGACGATTGACACCAAGGCGAAGATCCGCTCGATGCTCGCGCCGCTCGGTCCGGTCTTGGTTTTTGGCCCGAACAATTTTCCGTTCGCCTTCAACAGCGTCGCGGGCGGTGATTTCGCCGCTGCCATCGCCGCCGGGAACCCGGTGATTGCGAAAGGCAACACGTCGCATCCGGGAACAACCAGACTGCTCGCGGAAGAGGCTTTCGCCGCGCTGGGCGAGAGCGGCTTGCCGCCGGCGACGGTGCAGCTCATTTTTCGCACTAGCCATGAAGACGGCGCGCGACTCGTGGCTGACCCGCGCACCGGCGCGACCGGATACACCGGTAGCCGTCCGGCGGGATTGAAGCTCAAGGCCGCCGCCGATGCCGCCGGCAAACCGATTTATCTGGAACTCTCCAGCGTCAATCCGGTGGTGATTTTGCCGGGCGCGTTGAACGAACGGGGGGCCAAGCTGGCGGATGAATTTTGCGGCAGTTGCCTGATGGCGACGGGACAATTATGCACCAATCCGAGCCTCGTGGTGCTCATCGCCGGCGAAACGACGGAGCAATTCATCGCCGCCGTGAAGGCAAAATTCGGGAGCGCGCCGGTGACGCCGCTGTTGTCTACGGCTGTGGCCCGCGCCCTTGCGGTGAGTGTCAGGACGTTGCGGGAAGCTGGCGCGCAACTCGTGACGGGTGGCAACGCCGTGGCCGCGCCTGGCTGCCGGTTTGAGAACACATTGCTGCGCGTGTCGGGAGAACAATTTCTGGCCGAGCCGGAAAAATTGCAGACCGAGGCGTTTGGAAACACCTCGTTGTTTGTCGTCGCCCGCGACGCCGCGCAGGCCGCGGCGGTGCTCGAGCGGCTCGAAGGCAACCTGACGGGCTGTTTTTACTCCGACACGACCGGCGGCGACGATGCGCTCTACGAAAAACTTTCTCCGCTGGTGCGTTCGCGTGTCGGGCGTTTGCTCAATGACAAAATGCCCACGGGCGTCGCGGTTTCTCCGGCGATGAATCACGGCGGGCCGTTTCCGGCGACGGGGCATCCGGGATTTACCGCCGTTGGCATTCCCGCTTCGCTGCGCCGTTTTGCCGCGCTGCATTGCTACGACAACGTCCGCCCGGCGCGGCTGCCCGCCGCGCTGCAAAACAAAAATCCAAACGGAAAAATGTGGCGCCTGATTGACGGCAACTGGTCGCAAAACAACATCAACACTTGAAAATTCCAAATGAAAACAATCATCACACTCGCTGCGTTGAGCATTTTAAGCCGTGTCGGCGCGGCTGACATGACCACCAATTCGCCCGCCGCATTTCCCGTTGCCATCCAGGTTCACGCCGGACAATCAAAAGGCGGCCTGACGCCGATCTGGCGGTTCTTCGGCGCGGACGAGGCGGATTACGCCTATATGCCGGACGGCAAAAAACTTCTCGGCGAACTCGGACAGCTCGGCGGGCCGCAGGTTTATTTTCGCGCGCACCATCTGCTCACGAGCGGCGACGGCGCGTATGCGTTGAAATGGAGTTCGACCAGCGCCTACAAGGAAGACGCGAGCGGCAACCCGGTTTATGACTGGACGATCAACGACAAAATTTTCGACACCTACATCGAACGCGGCGTCAAACCGTATGTGGAAATCGGCTTCATGCCCGAGGCGCTTTCCACGCATCCGCAGGATTATCCGCACAATCCGCCGGTCAAGGAACGCGCGCCTCCGAGCGCCGGCCAGGCTTATCCGCCGAAGGATTACGCGAAGTGGGGCGAACTGGTTTATCAGTGGACGAGGCATTGCGTCGAAAAATACGGCGCGGACGAGGTGAACAAATGGTATTGGGAAGTCTGGAACGAGCCGAACATCAGCTACTGGCACGGCACGACGGAGGATTATTGCAAGCTCTACGACTACGCAATTGACGGCGTGCGCCGCGCGCTGCCGACCGCGCGCGTCGGCGGGCCGGAAACGGCGGGCGGCGCGGGCGGAAATTTTTTGCGCGCGTTTCTTGAGCACTGCGCGCACGGGACAAATTACGTCAGCGGAAAAATCGGTTCGCCGCTGGACTTCATTTCGTTCCACGCAAAAGGCTCGACGGTCTTCATGGGCGACCACGTCCGCATGGGCATGAGCAGCGCGTTGCGGAACATGAACGACGCGTTCGCCGTCGTCGCCTCGTTTCCGGAATACAAAAAAACGCCGCTCGTCATCGGCGAATGCGATCCCGAAGGCTGCGCCGCCTGCACCGGTCCGCAGGAAACCTACCGCAACGGCACGATGTATTCCAGCTACACCGCCGCGACGTTTCCGCGCGCGATGGACATCGCGGAACAGCACGGCGTGAATTTGCAGGGCGCGCTGACGTGGGCGTTTGAATTTGAAGACCAGCCGCCGTTCGCCGGATTCCGCGCGCTCGCCAGCGCCGGGCTTGATTTGCCGGTGCTGAACCTTTTTCGGATGTTCGCCAAAATGAGCGGCCAGCGTCTCGCGGTGGAAAGCAGCGCGGGCCTGACCGCGGACCTCATCCGCACCCGGAACGTGCGCGAAAATAATCCCGACGTTTCCGCGCTCGCCAGCCTCGACAAAAACAAGCTCGCCGTCCTCGTCTGGCATTATTACGACGACGATGTGCCCGGCCCGGACGCAAACGTGGACCTGGCGCTGGACAACCTGCCGTTTGCAAACGGCGATGTGAAGCTGACGCAATATCGCATTGACGCCAACCACAGCAATTCCTACGAGGCGTGGCTGCGGATGGGCTCGCCGCTGCCGCTGTCGGAAACGCAGTTCGCGGAATTGGAAGAAGCCGGGCAGCTCGCTGAACTGGAACCGCCCAAAAATTTGCGCGTGAACGATGGAAAATTGAATTTGAAATATCCGCTGCCCCGGCAGGCGGTTGCGTTGCTGGTGCTGACTTGGAATTAAGCCGGTCAATTGGAATGCTTAAACCGGCGGGCAGTGCTCGTCAGCCCGACAAAAAAATAGGCAAGCCGCCGTTTTCGTGGCATCATTGACCTGCCATGAAAATCACGGAAATTCTGATGGCGGAACACGCGGTGTTCCACAATTTGTTTGACCACATCGAGGCCGCCGTGCCGCGGCTGAAAACGCCGGGCGAGGTGAAATTGCTCGCGACGCTGGTGGACAGGGTTATGGCGCCGCACTCGAAAACCGAGGACGATCTTTTCATCGAGCCGCTGGAGCATTGCTTCGAGCAGATCGGCCAGAATGAGACTTTCCACGCGGAACACCGGCAGATCGAAGAGGCGCTCGCCAAAGTCCAGAAGGCGCGGATGCTCAAGGACGCCAAAAAGGTTCTGCTCGGCGTCATCGCCGCGTCGCGCGACCATTTCGACAAGGAGGAGCGCATCGTGTTCCCGATGGCCGAGCACGTGTTGAAGGCCAAAACCCTTTCCGATCTCGGCCGGGAGTGGTTCCAGAAACGGCAGGAGGCGTCGAAGTAAAGCCGCAGCTACACGAATGATTTCATCGCCGCGTTTACGCCAGCGACGAGCGCGTTCACGCGCATTTTCAGCGGAAAATCTGACGGAGCTTCCAGCGTATAACCCTGCCGCGATTTGTTGGCGATGAGATAAAATGCCTCCGGCCAGTCGGGACGCTCGTGCGGCTGGATGGCCGGACGAATGATGCCGCCCCGCGAGGCGCGGCCCTCGATGATTTCCGATTCGTCAATCGCGCAGATTTCGCGGACGGCGGCGATGATTTTTTCCGCGCGCGACGGCCTGCCATCCGGGTTTTGCTCGTAAAGATAAAAGCCGCGCGATTCCCAGTCCTCGTGCAGACAAAGATAGAAATCAAATTGCGGCTGCCGCTCCAGCCACGCGATGTGCGCGCGAACCTCGGCGGTTTGCGGGTTCTGGTAATCGCGGTTGAGATCAATGCCGCCGGCATTTTCGCGCCGGTTCAGCGTGAAACCGGCGGGATTCAAGCAGGGCACGAGAAAAATTTCCGCATTCTCCGGCCAGCGGTTTTCCTGAATCAATTTCAACGCCGCGAGCGGTCCGGCGGGTTCGTCGCCGTGAATGCCGGCGCTGATGTAAATGCGGATTGCGGATTGCGGATTGCGGGTTGAACCCGATCCGCGTCGCAGCGCGATGAATTGAAATTCGCCCGCCTCGTGAAAGAGTTCCGAACGCCAGCCGTGCGACTGCGCGGCGGTCCCGACCTCGCGCAGCACGGCGCGGATGTCAATGGTCTCGCCGCGATACATGATGGTCGGGCTGTTTGACTGCGATCCTCATCGGGGCTTATGAAAGCTGATGCGACAATTCCCGGCAAGGAAAAGCTATTTCACTTTTGTCCGCATGTAATGGAAAAGATATTGCTGGGCGTAACCGGCGTGCGGCCCGAAATGCGTGGCGGCAAAATGGCGAAGACGTTTTTCCGTCAGACGGCGGCGAGGGAAATAGAGTTGCCGCAACGCGCGTTCCACCCACACGTCCACCGGAAACGCGCCATCGAAGCCGTAGGTGAACAGCTGAACGCAGTCGGCAATTTTTCCCCCGACGCCGCGCAACTTCATCAATTCCGCGCGCGCTTCGGAATAATTTAATGCGCGGATTTTTTCCAAATCCAATTTCCCCTCGGCAATCTGCCGCGCAGCCGCGAGGAGATTCGGCGCGCGAAAGCCCATCTTGCAGCTGCGCAATTCGGTTTCGGTGGTGGCGGCGATTTTCTCTGGCGATGGAAATGAATTCAATTTTGGGAGGGACGGCGTGTCGCCGTCCCTGAAATTTGGGTCGCCGACACGGCGACCCTCCCAACCTGAAATATCTTCGCCAAACCGTTCGCACAGCAGCGAGACAATCTGCCGGATTTGGACGATTTGCTTGGTCGAGGACAGGATGAACGACGCGAGACATTCCCATGGCTCCTGCCGCAGCACGCGCAAGCCCCGGCACGCGGCAACAGCCCGCCGCATCGGCTCGTCGTCGGGAAAGGTTTTCAGCACGGCAGCCAGATCAATTTCGGTCTGGAGAAAATCGCGGAGCCACTGCCAATCGGTGACCGGCGCGGCGGTTTCGGCGCGGATGCCGTCGCGTATTTGCGTGAGCCGGACAATGTGTTTCCCGACGATGCCTTCCCAGGAATTTCCATTTTGCCGCCAGCGGAAAACCTGGCCGGAGTCGAGCGTCGCGGCCAGATCGTAATCGCGGACGGGCAGAAGAATCGAGGACGAGGACGAGGACGAGAAGGAGGAGGACTGGCTCATTTCAAATTGTAGCACGCCCAGAGATGGACGCGGTGGAACAAGCGGTCGCCGATATTCACGTCCTGCTCGCCGAGGTCGGTGATGGATTCAAATTCCTGCGCGATGCGCGGCGGCAAAACGACGGGCGCTGGCGTGGCGTGATTCACCGGTTCACGCGCCAGCCATTTCCAAAACCAGCCGTCTTCAAGTTTGTAAAGGTTGGCCTCGGCGGCGAAGATGGCGTTCTGGCCTTTGCGCCGGTCACGGTAATTGTATTCCGGCCAGAAATAAAACTGGTTCACCGGCGCGTCCGAATCCGCCGAATAAACGAGCGGTTCGGATTTCAGCGCGGCGCGGGCCCGCGGAATGTAAAACAAATACTCCCCGGTGATGCCGTAATGCCCGGCGATGATGAACGCGGGTTTGCCTTCGGCGGCGAGTTTTTCGCGCGCCGATTCGACAAGTTTTGCCTCCACGCTCCACCCGCGCACGCGGCGCGACGGGTCTTTTTCTCCGGGCAACGGCTGGCCGGCCAGTTTGCCTATGAGATTGCTTTGATACATGACGGCGATGACGAAAATTCCCAGCATCAGGCCGGCGATTAAAAATGGTTTCGCAAACCGCCAGCCAGCGCGGATTTTTTCATTCCAATACGCCACCATCGCGCAGAACATCGGCAAAATGGAGACGGCAATCCAGTTCGGCAAAATGCGCGAGTGGAACGACCAGAGGAAATAGCCGAAAAACACCGGCGCGCCCATGCAGGACAAATAAAGCCACAGCGGGCGCTCGCGGCGGATTTTCCAGAAGCCAATCATCGCCCAGATTGCGCCGACGAAGAAAACCGGATTGAGCAGCGCGAACTGGCTGCCGAGAAAATCCAAAAAATAGCGCAGCGTCGGATGCCACTGGCCGTGCAGTCCGGCGTCGCCGCCCACGTCGTTGAGCGTGGGCCAGCCGCGCTGCGAATTCCAGATGACGACCGGCAGCGCGCAAATCGAAAAAACCAGCAGCGCGAGCCACGGGCCGGTTTTTCGCAGATGAATCCGTGTTGCAGGCGCGAGCGCGAAGAGAATTGCCCAGCAAACGATTTGCAAACCGGCGGTGTATTTGCAGAGAAATCCGAGTCCCATCGCAAGGCCGACGATGAGCCAGTCGCGCATTTTCCCGTCCGGCTGCACAGCGCGCCAGCCGGCGACCATCGCCCACGTCCAGCACAGAACCAGCGGCGGATCCACCGTCATCAAAATCGTGCCGAGGCCGAGCAGCGGCGTGGCGGTGGCGACGAGCAGCAGCCAGAACGACGGGCGCGCGCCGATTTCGCGGGCCAGAAATCGCAGCAGCAGCAGGCTCGTGATGGCGGCGAAGAGCGGCGAGAAAAACCGGACGCCGAATTCCGTGTCGCCGAAAATCGAGGTGCTCGCGAGCTGAATGAACGCGATGGCCGGCGGCTTGCTGTAATACGACATTGCCGGATGCTTGGACCAGACCCATTGATACGCCTCGTCCTGGCTCAATTCGATGGCGCCGCTGGCGAGATAAATCCAGCGACCAATCAGCATCGCGAAGATTAAAACGCAACCCAATCGCAACCAATGTGAGTCGCGCGATGCGTGATGCGTGATGCGTGATGCGTCTTGAATTTCCGATTCCGCATTCCGCACTCCGCATTCCGCATTTAGGAGCGATGGCATTTGCGCGTGCC
>Ga0181520_10003468_pt1 | contig 27641 bp, 26 predicted proteins | sample PEATcosm2014_Bin_29_FD_132451 | JGI IMG/M metagenome (GOLD analysis project Ga0181520, IMG submission 132451) | Peatland microbial communities from MTU Mesocosm Facility, Houghton, MI, USA - PEATcosm2014_Bin02_30_metaG | ecosystem: Environmental > Terrestrial > Soil > Wetlands > Peat | place...
GGCAGAGATGGCTCGCTATAAGCTACCAACGGGACTACTGCCTGCACGCCCTACATCCGGCATCCTGACCTGAAAACCGATGAATCGGCCTTGGCGAATGCTATGACCGACAGACACCTAGTGAGTAGCTCCCCGCATCTTGTGCCGGCACTGCGAAGGCGCGGAACGGGTTCAGAACAGCTCCGACGCAGCCCGGAATGTGAAGCTGGGCCCGAAATCAAAAGCACCAGGCACACGGAGTCGAAGACTGATCGCAGGTCACATTCTGAATGGTCCGCTGCACGAAACCATCTGCAATTGGATTCAAAGGTGCAAGTCCGAGTGAAACTCGTACCTGCTCAAGCCAAGCCCTGACTGCTTCTCTCAGTCATTGACAGATTCATGTATTAATGTCATCATCCTGTAAGTATAGTTCAACGTGCTTGCACAGGATTCGCTTGGTGCCTGCTTTGTCAACATGCGGGTTTTTCGCATAGTCTTGTCCACAGCACAATGGCGGCCAGGAAATGATGCTCAGAGTCTCACAACACTTGGCTCTGCTGACGGTGGTGGTATTGCTTCTGTGTGGGGGCAACGTTCGGCAGGTCAAACTATTCTTGCAACTTCCGGACTATGCCGTGACCCCCGACGGAATGGCGATCGCGCCCGATGGCCAACTGGTGGTGGCTTGTCCCAACTTTGCCAGCTATGCACTTGGCGCGACAAAACCTTCCGTTCCCGCCTGCCTCATCAAAATTGACAAGCACGGCAAGATCACCAAATGGGTAGACATTCCCGTGATGGCTGAAACCGGCCGGTCTTGCCCCATGGGAATTGAATTCGGGCCCCATGGCGAGTTGTATGTCGTAGACAACCAAAACTGGGCAGATGGTAATGGTGCGAAGGGCGAGGTCAACCAAGGTCGAATTCTTCGTCTCACCATCAAGGGAAATCGCATTATGGATTCCGCTGTGTTGGCTAAAGGCATCAGCCACCCGAACGGAATCCGGTACTACAAGGGCAACGTGTATGTGACGGTCTCCAAACTGCCGAAAATAAAGCGGCCAGACGGCCTTTTGACCAGCGCCGTCTATCGGTTTCCTGCTGACGGACGCGAGATTGAGGTTTCCAACACTCTCAAGGATAAGAACCTCTTAATGCCGTTTGTTACTCAGAACCGGTACACGGCCTATGGTCTCGACGGAATAGTCTTCGATAGCAAAGGCAGTCTGTACGTGGGCAATTTCGGCGACGGCACTATCTACAAGATAGTGCTGGACGCGCATGGGAATGCCGTTAGCAGCGCCGTCTTCGCCCGAACGGACTTCGACCTTTCTCTCGACCCGCAGGCGCCAGGCTTCCTCGATCGAGCCATGAAAGCTAAAATGCGCACCACTGACGGCATTTGCGTTGATGGGCACGACAATTTATACGTGGCCGACTTTTCAAACAATGCAATAGCCAAGGTCACGCCGTCCGGTCAGATTTCAGTGATGGCTCAAAATGGCGATACTGACGGACAACACGGCGAAATCAATCAGCCTAGCGAGCCGATTGTGTGGGATGGCCGTCTCGTAGTAACCAACTTCGACGCCGTGGTGGGGCCCGACAAGGTGAGCAGTAAGCACAGTCACCCAGCCACCATGTCATCGCTGGAATTGAAGCCGGAATAGGACTGCGGCTGCCATGCGTTATTTATCGACGGTGATAGGCGGAGCGGTCTGTGGTGCGTTATGTTTCGGCATCTGGCCTGAAATGTGGAAGAGCTACGGCATTATGGGCGGCTGGCTCACAGCAGCGATCGTGATAAGCATTTGTTGGTACATGAACCATTGGCTAGGACTCTTCTGGAACCAGTCTGGCCAAATTTGGGTGGACCAAGGCTGGTCCGTTGCCTCCGCGGGCGTCTCTTGGGGCTTGGTCCGCTTCAACTCCCATTTCGCCCAAGCTCTGCCCGTTGTTGGTTGCTGTCTTGTTGGTGGTGCATTGGCGGGCTATGCCGCGGCTTATGTTAAGCGGAACAATCCCGCATTCGCCTGTCCGTCAAAACCCACTGTCCCCGAGGCAGGCCCCCATGTATGAGTTTCTTTCGCACTATGTCTCGTGGCTGGGAATGTCGCCTGCAAATGTAATTACCACTGTATTCGGCTCCTTCTGTGTCACCTTTGTTGTGATTATTTGCTGGGGCAGGCTGGTGCAGGATTTTGGACCCATCGGCGGAATGATGGCAGCAGCCTTCATCATTGGCACTTTCTGGGTGTTGAACCACAAACTCCCTGGATTTGGAATCCACCCCGAAGGCATTCCGCACCCCGACGGAGGTTTGAAGCAATTCGGCTTGATCTACCAGGGATTTCGTGGCGCATCCCCATGGGTTGACATGGGCACGGCAATCGGATTCGGCTTGTGGGTGACGTGCCTCTGCGAATCCGAGAAAGGTCAGAGATGCAAATCTGCCATTGAAAGCCTTCCCAGGGTAGGGGCGGCCATTCTCGGAGGTATTATCGGCGGCGCAATTACGGGATTGGTCGGATGGTCCGGCGCCAATTTATTCGGCTATCGATAAGCATCATGCCAAATTATCTTCTTGCACACGATCTCGGCACCAGCGGCAACAAGGGCACTCTATATACGTCCGCGGGTGAACTTGTTGCAAGTAGCACCTGCGCTTACGAAACTCGCTATTTCAACGGCAACTGGGCTGAGCAGGACCCCGAAGACTGGTGGAGAGCAGTCTGTCTTTCCACACGTCAATTACTGGAGCATTCTGGAGTAAACCCGGTCGATATTGCGGTGGTCGCGTTGAGTGGACAGATGATGGGCTGCACGCCGGTCGATCGCAAGGGAGAGGTGCTGCGGCCCTCGATTATCTATTGCGATCAGCGCGCAACAGAGCAGGCCCAACGGATTCTTTCTCGAATCGATTTAGCGCGCTTTTATGGCATTGTTGGCCACCGAGTCAGTGCCTCTTACACGCTCGAAAAGTTGATGTGGATCCGCGATCATGAGCCCGGCGTTTATGACCGCACCTTCAAGACCCTATGCGCGAAGGACTATATTAACTACCGGTTGACCGGCCGGATGGCCACGGACTTTTCTGACGCCTCCGGTACCAATGCTTTTGATCTCAATACCTATCTCTGGTCAGATGAAATCCTCGAAATTGCCGGCTTGGAGCCGACCCTTTTTCCGGAACCAATGGAATCGAGTGCCCTCCTGGGAGGCATTACTGCTGGCGCATCGAGTGAGACCGGGCTTAAACAGGGAACGCCAGTAGCCGTCGGGGGCGGCGATGGAAGCTGCGCGGGGGTAGGAGTTGGTTGTATCCGGCCTGGCACGGCGTATAACTGTCTCGGGTCCTCCTCCTGGATCGCGTTGACTGTCAAAGAACCAATCGTCGACCCTCAGATGCGAACAATGAATTGGGCTCATTGTGTTCCGGGCTATCTGCATCCGAGCGGCACAATGCAGACGGCAGGCGCCACCCAGAAGTGGATTAAGGAAACGCTCTGCACGCAGGAGACGTTGCAAGCAGAGCAAATGGGCCGCAATCCCTATGATTTGATCGACGATGCCATAAGCAACGTGCCGGCCGGTTCACATGGCGTTTTATTCCTCCCCTATCTGCTTGGAGAGCGAACGCCTTGGTGGAATCCTTCCGCGCGAGGTGCCTATATTGGAATCAGTCTTGGAACCCGCCGGGAAGATTTGTTGCGTGCCGCATTTGAAGGTGTGGCCATGAACCTCGGCCTCATTTTGAATATCTTCCGAAGTCATGTCTCCATCAATACCATTACGATGATCGGCGGAGGCGCACGCAGCTTTGTGTGGCGGCAGATTCTCGCTGATGTCTTCGGCTGCCCTGTGCAGTCTTTGAACTTTCTTGAAGAAGCTACCTCCATGGGCGCAGCGGTCATTGGGGGCGTTGCAGCTGGCGTCTTCTCGGATTTCGACGTAATTCACAACTTTGTGCGGGTAGAGCATACCGTAATACCGAATGCGGAGAACCACAAGTTTTATTCCTCCTTGATGCACACGTTCGAAGACACCTATCGATCATTGACCCCAACCTATGAGGCGCTTATGAGGTCGAACCTATGAGAGCAGTGGCAGTTGTTGAGCCTGGGACGGTACGAATTGTCGAGCTGAGAAAGCCCGAAGTTGGACCTTATCAGGCCTTGGTACGAACTGAGGCCGCGTGTCTATGCAACGCCACGGATGGAAAACTTGTCGCGGGCCACTTTCCGGGCGTGAATCAGTATCCGCTCGTCCTCGGACACGAATCGGCGGGGATTGTGGAAGAAGTGGGCCATAAGGTGAAAAACTTCCACCTTGGTCAACGCGTAATCGGCGGGCTGGTTTTTGATTTCGGCGACCCGAAGTACGCTAGCGGCTGGGGAGGCTTCTGCGAATACACGTTGGTCAACGATCACGATGCCATGATGGCCGACGGTGTGGCAGATGCATCTCACGGATGGGCGGAAGTATTTGAAATCCAGAGCGCTGTTTCGGACGACATCCCTCTGGAAGAAGCTGTCCTGCTTTGCACATGGCGTGAGGTGTACGGCGGCATCGGAGACTTTCATCTTGAACCTGGACAGGATGCAGTCATCTTCGGCGCAGGCCCAGTGGGGTTAAGCTTCGTCAAGTTCGCTCGCATGCTCGGCCTCGGCTATATCGGCGTAGTTGAACGGAATACGTTCAAACACAGCAAGGCACTCGAACTCGGCGCTGACGAGGTTTTTGTCCCGGATAGCGCCGCCTTCGCGGACCTGAAGGAGCGACGTGGCAAGCCGCTGGATGTAGTGATCGATGCAGTCGGCCACGAATCAGTAGTAAATACCGGTTTACCTCTAATCAAGATGGGAGGATCCATCTGCGTTTACGGCGTGATTGCCGATCCGATCCTTCATCTCCACAAGGGAGCTGGACCGTACAACTTCAATCTCAATGTACATCAGTGGCCAACACGGCGCCGCGAGCGAGCAGCAATGGAGCCTCTCTGCGCGTGGATTCGCGAAGGCAAGCTTCACGCTCGAGAATTTATCACTCACGAGTTTCCAATTGAGCAAATCAATGTGGCGCTCACTACCGCCAAAGGGGGCCAAGCGCTCAAAATCCTCTTGCGGTATTGACCGTGCAGATGGTTAGGAATCGGCCTCACATCATCGGTCAGGCTGTGATGGTCGCTCGGACGTTTCTGAGATTATGCTAAACGCCTCTGTACTCATTGCATCCGGAATTCTCAATTGGCCGTTTTCACGCACGAATTGAATCAATCGCACCGGGAGGTGATCTGTTGAACAAACTGCGTTTCAGTCGAGGTGGTCTGCTGCAGTGTTGTCTTCTTCTGTTTCCAACGTTGGCCGCTGTCGGATACGTTTCACCTGGCGCATTTGTGTGCACTGACTACACACAGGGCAAGGTATTCATTGTCGATGCCAGCGGCAAAGCGGTTTGGAGCTATGATGCACCGAATGCAAATGACGTTTGGGTGCTCCCGAACGGGAATCTTCTCTTCAACACTGGACACGGCGTAAAGGAGGTCACGCGAGAGAAAGAGGTTGTATTTTCCTATGAGTCGACCAGCGAGATTTACGCCTGCCAGAGACTTGCCAATGGGAATACCTTCATTGGGGAGTGCAATAGCGGGCGGCTGTTGGAAGTAAGTCCCTCCGGCCAAATAGTCAAACAGGTCCATCTGCTTGCCGATGGGCAGGACGGCGGGCATTCTTATATGCGCAATGCACGGAGACTTCCTGACGGTTCGTACCTTGTCTGCCACTTCGGTGCCCAGGTCGTTCGCGAGTACGATTCAAACGGAAAGCTCGTGCGCGAAATCCCGGCGCCGGGCGGTCCGCACTCTGCTATTCGCTTGCCAAATGGCAACACCCTGATTTCTTCAGGCGATATGAATGGCGCGGTCCCCCGAGTATTCGAGGTTTCTCCTACTGGCAAGACGGTCTGGCAGGTGAGCGGAGATGAATTGCCCGGTATCAGCCTGAAATTCATGGCCGGAATTCAGCGTCTGCCCAACGGCAACACAGTGATGTGCAATTGGCTTGGTCACGACCATTTCGGGCAGGCACCCCATATTATTGAGGTGACTCCCGACAAGAGAGTTGTCTGGGTGTTCGCCGATCACGAAACAATGAAGACCGTCTCCAGTTTCCAGCTTCTCGATACGGCCAAGGGCGTTGCCATGCATTAGGATGCGCCGGCGGAAGAAGCCTCTGAAAACTCGCGTTGCCATCCGATCCTATGTCGAGGCATTGCTGGATGCCAGGTAAGTCCGGAATGAAGAATGGCGCCGCAGAAACTGCAAACAGTTGGGGTAACAGGTCAATACAAAGCAACCTTCAAAAGCAGCGTGCTGGACAGCCTTGATGACGCCCGCTTCAAAAGATAGGACACTCTGTCGCACTGGCGACAGGAGGCCAACAATCGCCCAAAATGGGCCATAGCCGTCCATCGAGCATTGGACCGAGGCTATCTCTTAATTGCAGAGGGCGCACCGCCGTGCTGGAGGCCTGCACATGTCTTGAACTCACGGGTAGCTTCCTCCAATTGGCCGATCGCCTTGCAGGCCTGCGCGAGTAGATTGTGCGTGATGTAGTTGGATGGGTCCATTCTCACGGCCTTGTCAAGATAGTGAAAAGCCAACGAAGGCTGGTTGAGATAGAGAAAGGTTTGGCCAAGCATGAGAGCCTCTTGCAAAATTACTTTCAGGTTATAGATTGTGTCAGGGCACGATTTCAGTCGTGCCGCAAATGTAAAGGAAGTGCCCGGCCGGACATGGCCAATTCAGATTCCGGCTATAGCCGCTGCGGAATTGCAAATGGCTGAAAATAAATACCGCCGGGGCTAAAGCCAACGTTCTTTTGTTGCTCTTCCGGCACGACTGAAGTCGTGCCCTGACACGTTTTGCTGTCTCTACCAGTTTGACAACAAACATAGAGTAATGTCACCCTGTTCTGTGGGGTGAACTAATGCGCAAACCGTCCTCTTTGAGTCCCTGGTTCACGGTGGAGCAGCTTGTCGCTTGGGTCAAGGATGCGCCCGACAAGACGGCCTATCAGCGTCGTTTGGCGATCTGGCTGACGCATGCTGGACCATTTGCCGCGCATCGCGTTGCCGATCTTTTGGCGGTTTCAACGCAGGCGGTTTGGAAGTGGGTTGCCGAGTACAACTCGCTTGGCCCCACTGGCCTGGACCGCAAAGGCCGCGGCGGACGGCGATGGGGACTGATGACGCTGGACGAAGAACGCGCCTTCCTCGCCGAGCATCGGGCGCAGGCCGAAAGCGGGGATCTGTTGACCGCCAAACAGCTTGCTTCCGCGCTGGAGAAGAAGCTTGGGCAAGAGATATCCATCGACTACATCTACGGTCTGCTGCATCGTACGCGTACGAGCAACCACACTCTTTTCCAGGTCGCGCGGCTGTGATGAACTTCTTGCATGAGCGAATCGAGTGGAGTTTCAGTGCGTCATCGCCGGAGCAGGGTTGAGGCCGAGCGGCTGGTCTGGGAGTTTGAACGGAGCGGCCTGACGCGGCAGGCCTTCTGTATGCAGCACGGTTTTTCGGTCGCTTCGCTGGACAAGTATCGCCGCCGCTGCGCTTTGAAGCGGAAGCCGGAACAGCCGGAATCTTCGGCGAATCGCGTGCTTCCTGTGGAGTTCGTCGCCAGTATCGCGTTAGCGCAGGCTTCCGCGGTCGACAGTTGCAGCACACTGTGGGTGGAGTTGGCTAACGGCCGGCGGATTGAAGTTGGGGATGGATTCGATGCCTCGACGCTGGAGCGGCTTGTGGCTGTTCTTGAAGGCCCAGCCGGCAACGGGCAATTGCCGGGGCCACCGGCGTTGCGGAAGGCGTAGCACGATGTTCGGCCTGGGCGCTGCGACGCGCATCTATCTGGCCACGGGCGCCACCGACATGCGGCTTGGTGTGTGACATGAAGCTGATTCAACGATTGTTCAACATGAATTCATCATGAAGTGAACCTGCGGTTCCGTCCGCAGTAGTCTATCGGCACCGGCGCGATTGGTAACGATCGGGTCGGAAGCTGCCGAGACAATATCCTCCGCGCAAGCGATGGAGATTGCCGTGAGGGAATCTCCTTGACTGCCAGCGTCAAAGTGGTCAGAGGGTTAGACTGGACGACACGCCCAACATATGTGAACCGCCGTAGGCATCGTTAGCATGGACCAGCCAAAGACGCTGACAGGCTGAAGCCAAAAGGTAAAGCAGTCGGGTGACCTGATAACCACGACAGGTCACACGGACATTCAGACTGCCGGTGCGAAGGCGGGGGCTAAATCAGTCCTGTCGCTGAATCAGAACATGGAAACCCCGCAGGCCTCCCCGGAAAATCAGGGAAGGCGCCTCGCAAGAGTCGCCGACAGGTTTGCGGGGAGAGGATGCTGGAAAAAGCAAAAGCCGTCCTGTAATGGGACGGATAGGAAGCGGCAACTTCTCTGCGATAAGCAGGCAGACTTCCAGCAGGTCATGAAGGACGATAAAGCAGGCAGAACCATCCTATGAGGAAATCGCAAATGAACGCGGAACACTTCGCGTGTGCATCCTCAGCCGCCGTGGAACATTGGGGCCAGATCGACTGGAAACGATGCGAACGGCAGGTAACTCGGCTGCAGGCGCGTATCGTCAAGGCATCTCGGGAGGGCCGCTTGGGCAAGGTTCGATGCTTGCAACAGTTGCTCACCTGCTCGTTCAGCGGCAAGGCCCTGGCCGGCACCCTGACGCTTGCGGCCTGTGGGTGGGCATTTGCGCAAAGCCCAGCTCAGGGCTCCACCAAGATTCCCGTTCCGACGGCGGCGCAGGTCGGCATGGGGAGCCAGATTCCGGCGCAGGGCTAGGCCCAAAATGCCGTGTTGAGCCAGGACGAGGTGCGCGACCAGATTCCCGTGCGTTCGGCGCCATTGCCCCACGGCAAGGGCGCGCGGCGCATGGGCGAGCGGCTGCGGGCGATCTTCGATGGCAACGATTGGAGGGCCGATCCCAGCAAGCCGTTCGAGCGGATTCCGTATTACCAGGCGTTGTTGAGCTGGAAGCTCTCGCTTCCCGATGAGATGGCGGTGCGCATGGAACTGGGCAACGAGCAGATGCGCGCCGGGCGGAGCGAACGGGCCGTGGACACGCTAGAGACGCTGGTGAAGCGGATGGAGCCGTGCCTGGACAAGGTGCCGCGCGCGATCCAGGCGCAGATTCACCAGGAACTGGCGCTGGCCTACCTGCGGCTGGCCGAGCAGGAAAACTGCATCGGGATGCACAACGCGCTTTCCTGCAATTTCCCCCTGCACGGCAGCGGGATTCACCAGAAGAAGCGGGGAGCCGAGGGTGCGGTGCGGGAGTACACGCGGGCTCTCGAATTGAACCCGGAGAGCAACTGTGCCGCTGGCTGCTCAACATTGCTTACCAGGCGCTGGGGCGCTATCCGCAGGATGTACCGAAGAAGTGGCTCGCGCCGCCGGAGCTGTTCGCCTCAGAGTACGACATCGGGTATTTTCCAGAGGTGGCTGCGCTGGCCGGGATCACGAACATCGAACTGTCGGGTGGGGCCATTGTGGAGGATTTCGACGGCGATGGACTGCTGGACGTGATGGTGTCTTCGTCGGGGCCGCTGAACCCGATGCATTTTTATCACAACAACGGGGGCGGCACGTTCACCGACCGTACGAAAGAAGCGGGCCTGGGGGACGAGATCGGTGGGCTGAACCTGGTGCTGACCGACTACAACAACGACGGGCACCCGGACGTGCTGGTGCTGCGCGGGGCGTGGTGGGGCAAGTTCGGCGTGTACCCGCTGTCGCTGCTGAGGAACAACGGGGATGGCACCTTTGACGACGTGACCGAGGAGGCTGGCCTGCTGACGGCGGGACCCACGCAGACCGCGGCCTGGGCGGATTACGACGGCGACGGCTGGCTGGACCTGTTTGTTGGTCATGAGTCAAAGCCGGGAGACGTGCACCCGTGCCAGTTGTTCCACAACAACCACGATGGGACGTTCACCGAGGTTCAAGCGCCGGGAGCGGCGGCGGGCAAGTTGGGTGTAAATCTGGGTTACGTGAAGGGCGTGACCTGGGGCGACTACAACAACGACGGCCGCCCCGATCTTTATGTCTCGACGATGTTCGGCCCCGGTCACCTATTTCGCAACGACGGCCCGCGCGACCCACGCCATCCTGAGACCGGAGAGTGGATTTTTACCGACGTGACCCAACAGGCTGGCTTGGGCGGCGACCGGCACACCTTTCCCACCTGGTTTTTCGATTACGACAATGACGGCTGACTGGATATTTTTGCCGGCGGCTACTCGACCACATCGGAGGAGGATGTCGGCTCGTTTCAGTTGGGCAAGCCACACCGCGCGTCGGTCTCGCACCTGTTTCACAACAACCACAATGGGACGTTCACCGACGTACCTCGCGCGGACGGGCTGGACCGGGCGATTACCACGATGGCGGCGAACTTCGGCGATCTGAACAACGACGGCTGGTTGGACGTGTACCTGGGCTGGGCGATTCCTCATATGAGTCGCTGCTGCCCAAGCGCATGTTCCGCAACGACCAGGGGCGGCACTTCCAGGACGTTACCACTTCCGGGGGCTTTGGCAACCTGCAAAAGGGGCATGGAATCGCCTTTGCGGACATTGAGAACAACGGCAACGAAGATGTGTTCGAGGAACTGGGCGGGGCGTTTCCGGGAGACATTTTCATGCCCACGCTCTATCACAATCCGGGTCACGGCAACCACTGGGTGACCCTGGTTCTGGAGGGCGTGAAGACCAACCGGGCGGCCTATGGCGCGCGCATCAAGGTGACCATTGAAGAGAGGGGGCGGCAGCGGTCGATCTACCGCGCCGTGGGCTCGGTTTCCAGCTTTGGCGGCAACCCGATGCGCCAGCACATCGGGGTGGGGCAGGCGGCCAGCATCCGGGAGATCGAGATATGGTGGCCAGTTTCGGGCCTGCGCCAGAGTTTCCGCAATGTACAGGCGGACCAGGCCTATCGTATTGTGGAGGGCCGGGACGTGCTCGATCCGGTCATGTGGAAGTCCTTTGAAATTGGCAAGTTGAAGATTGCCCACCCCATGGAGGAACTCCAGCACGGGCACTGATTCCGCGATAGGGTCCTCCGGTTTACCTGGGCGGCGCGACAGATGCATCCCGGTCGCGCATAGTTTCCCCTGCGCTGCTCAGTGCATCAATCTGTTGGAGCGCCTGGCGCACCTCCGGGTTCTCCGGAAAAATCTTGCGGTATTCCTGGATCAGGCTCTGCGCCCGCCATCTTTGACCGTCCGCCGCGTACTGCAACGCCAGCCTAGCCACCAGCGGTCCCGAGTAGGGATAGGCTGCAACCCCGCGCTCCAACACCACTTGGGCTTCCTCGGCCCGGCCCATATTTCCGAGAGCCGTGGCCAGGTTCAGAAACGTTATCTGCGCCTCCGCCCCCTGCTTGAGCGCACGGGAAAAATAATCGGCAGCCTTGGCATTGTCCTTTTTCTCGGCCAGCGCGACAGCTCCCAGGGAGTTGAGCACCGCCGGATCGTCGGGCGCGGATTTGCTCAACTCGTCCAGCTTCCGGAACCAGTAGGGCCAGAGGCTGGGATCCTTGCGGGCAACCGTGAAGTAGGCTTCCAGTTGCGCCGGATCGGGGATGCGCGCGTCCGGCTGGCCATCGGGGCGATTGAGCCACAGCAGGCCGGGCAGATCAGGTTTGGGCTGTTCAAACGCAACTTCGGGCAACGGCTGGCCGGGATAGCGCACGATGCGGTGCTTGGTGTCGTTGGAATGCGCAATGCCAGCCACGGGCCGCTTCTCCATGTGACATTCGATGCAATCGTCCTTGATCGCGAGCCGCTTGCTGTCGTTCGGCTTCAGCGCGCAACTGGACTGCTTATGACAAGTGAGGCACGCGGCGCGATAGGCGGCCTCTTTGTCCTAAGGTAGGGGAGCGTGATGGATCGAGTGGCAGGTGCTGCAAGTGAGCCTCCCGTGGCTTGCCTGGTAGCACTGGCTCAACTCGAGCGTGGAGTTCTTCCACCAAAGCGGCTGTTCCAGGCTGCCGCGAATGGGTGGATTGGTCTCCAGCCGGTTGGCCACTTCACGCTGCTCGGGCTTGATGGGCCGCTTGACGATGGCCATGGTTTCGGTCAGTGGGGTTCCCGGCCGGTAGTCCATCACCGTTTTGCCTGGATATATCACCTCTGCGTCGCCGGCTTGGTGACACTCGCGGCACAGGTCGTCGGCCAGCCGCGGGGAGAGCTTGGCGGGGTTCACGATGGAAGTGTCCACTTCATTGGGTCCCAGGACGCGCCCTTTTTTCGTCTGCATTTCTTTCACGTGCAGCGCACCAGGGCCGTGACAGGTTTCGCAACTCACCCCCAACTCGCCGAAGCGGAAGGGGGGTTCCTTGAATATGCCGTCGCGTTTGGCCACCGGATCGGGCTGGCCGTTGTGGCAGAGCAGGCAGCCGGTGGTCATCACGCGGTTGAAGCCCACGTCGTCGGCCGCATAACCGGGCGAAAGCTCCCAGCTTCTTGTCCGGACATAGTAGGAAAGCGGTGCCTGGAAGATCCATGCGCCGACGCGGTAGAGATATGTGTATCCGACGCTTTCGCCGCCCGTTACGTAGTCGATTTTGTGAGCGATGGAGTAGATCTTGCGCCCGTTCTTGTCCACTTCATAGGCGCTCTGATACATGTTCCCGCCCTGTTGGTAGACGGTGTAGGTGCGGTTGTTTTTTCGCGTTGAAGACGGTGATCGGCTGGGGCACGCGCGCCAGCTCCGTGGGCGAGTTCGCCGTCGCCATTGATTGCCCGTGTGGCGTGGGAAAATAGGTGCGATTGATCTCTTCGTGACAGCCGGGTGCGCCGCAGCTCTTCGACCCCGCATAGGCCACGGATGGGTCCGAATTGCGGAAGACGGTGGCGCCGGTCTGCGCGCGAAGGCTGGTGGCCAGCAAGAATGCAGTCAATGGAGCAAGGCATAAAACAAAAACGGAAGACGGAAGAAGAGCGGAAATGCGGATAGGACGCGGCATGAAAAATTCAACCTTGCGCCAGAATGGGTTGCTCTCTCAAGGGAACGTGGAGCGTGCTCTGGATAGCAACCGGCCGCCCCAGTGTAGAGCACGCAAATGCCGGCAAGCAATAAATTACCACAATGCTCGAAAGGCTGAACAGTAACACCTGAATTATGCAGAGACTGGGCACACGACGGATGCCGGACCCTTTGAGCAGCGGTGTTGTGCCAGTAGCTTGAGCCTCTGAGTCTCCCCCCTGTTTCCGATTTTTTAAGACCAGTGCAGTAAGTATTTGAAACGGTTGAGCTGGTTGTGCATAAAAAGCTATGCACGCTTCTCGTTGTCGAATCAGGCGCGGAGCGGCGCAGCAAGAACGGGCGCAAATCCATCCGGTCCGCGAGCGACTTTACGCAGCCGGTCCATGAGCTGTTGAAACGCGCCTTTCTCCTGGTAATGGTCGCTGTAGCTGACGCCTACCCGCCCGGCGTGCCGCCAGATGCGGGCGGCCAAAAACAGAAAGCGCAGCCGTGCGGTGGCCAGCGTGGTGTGTTTCATGGTTTCCACGGTGACGTTTTCCTCGCGGCTGAAAAGCTGCAGCCAGCAGTTCAGGTTGTAGGCCAGCATGGCGATCTGGAACCAGTTGGCGTTCATCGTCCAGCGGTTCGACGGATGGGCCGCAAGCCCGCGTCGTTGTTGGCTTCTTTAATGAGGTTCTCGGCTCCGGCACGCTGGTTGTAGAACCACACCAGCGCATCCAGCGATTGATCCATGTCGGTCACGAAGACCCGGTATGTGTACTCGGGCGTGTCGAAGAGTTGATATTGCTCGGGTTGCTCGGAGCCCTTGGATTCAGGCGGCTTCTCGTAACGCAGCGCCAGGAACCGGCAGGCTTTGCCCCACCCCTCCGGCTGATAGAGGAACTCGCATTGGCCGTCGGCATCGGTCAGCGGCGAGCGCTTCCACTTGGCCGCTTGTAACTGATCCACAAGTCGAGCAGTCTTGCGCACCACCACGATGAATCGCCATTTCATCTTCTCGTAGGCTTGGACCGCCTGCCAGCAGTAGAAGTCTGAATCGGCTCGCGCACGCACCGTCTTCACTCCCGCGGGAAGGCCCTTGGCCACACTTTCCAGATGCGCGGCGATCTGCTGCCCGTCGGGCCGGTCGCCGGAGCGCAACGCGCCCGCCGCGTACTCCCGTGTCTCGGCGATAAAACTGAGGATGGGCTGGTAGCTCTTCTTGCCCTTGTTCTTCGGGTTATAGCCCTTGCGCCCGCCCAGCTGCTTGCCGAACAGCGTGTGCACCGTGGTGTCGGTGTCCACGGTGATTTCGTCCAGTTGAACGTTGGGCCGCTGCCCAGACCCGTTCCCGCATGCGCCACTGGACAGTCAGAAGTTGCCGCGCCACGCCCAGATGCAGCGAGGCCAGAAATCGCCAAAAGGTGCACTGCGGCGGAAGTTCGGCCACCCGCAGAATGCTGGTCAACATCGGTTCGCGCTTCAGAAAACGAAGATGGTGCAGGCGCGAGAACCCCACGTAGCAGGCTAGAATCATCCCCAGAATGAACCCGAAGATCGGTATCGAGCGGGTCTGCCGCTTCACCGTCAGGCTTTCCTCGACCAACTGCTGGAAGCCGAGTTTCTCCAGCATCGTGGCCACCGGAAGCAGCCCTCCATAGGCTGTCAGATTCCGCGCGGAGAAGTCATAGGGCGTGGAAGCCCCTATTTTATTAGGCCCTCGAATATCTGCGCCAACCCCTTGATTGACGGGGCTGTCAAGCGTATTCTGATTTGCATTGTTCACCATTTGGGTGTCCTCTGAGAATCGGTTCGCGAAGCTCTCAACCTCGCGTCCCTACTGTTCCTAAACAGGATTCTCAGGGGTTCCCAAACGGCTTTGTGCATTATTCAGGTAACAAGAGGGCGCTTCAGAAAAGGAGATCTAAGGCACGATAACGAGAAGCTGAATCAATTGATTCAATGATTTGCACGTAGCAATTTTGGACGTGTCGTTTCACGTTCCGCAGTTCGTCCAAGTCTTTTATTTTTCAATGGGAAAATCTCCTAAGCATACGATTTATCCTGTTTTCTGAAGCGACCCCACATTGAGAATGCGTCATCCGTAATGAACGTGTGCAGCTGCGGGCGAACAGAACCTCCACTTAAAGCCCCCACCGCATTTGCGGAACCGGGTCTGTTCATAGCGGTCGTGAGCCGCCAGGGCCCTCTGTTGATTACATTTTTTGAGTGCTCGCTCCAGAGCCGCGGCGGATCGTGCGGACACAGATGATCTAATCCAGCACGATGCAAAACGCGGCTGACCGCAGCCCGAACCAGCTTGTGTTCGCAGACGCAGCGGATATGTTGGCTTGTCTGGAGTCTGCCGTTGCCGAAACCACGAGCAGTGGAAGAAACACGAGGAGAACGCAATGCACCGGACCAAATCCATCACAATCTGCGCCATAGCCCTGTTTCTCGGAGCCGTGGCCTTGTCTGCGGGAGGACAGAATGCGCCCGCAAAACTTGCACCTCAACCCACCACAGCCGCCGCCAGGGACTGGTGGAAGAACGCCGTCATTTACGAAATCTACCCGCGGAGCTTCCAGGATTCGAATGGAGACGGCATCGGCGATCTGAACGGCATCACCCAGCGCCTGGACTACCTGCAGGAACTGGGCGTAGACGCAATCTGGTTGACGCCTGTTTACCCGTCGCCGCAGGTGGATTTCGGCTATGACATCTCGGACTATAAGAACATTGATCCGCAATATGGTACGCTGGCCGACTTTGACCGCCTGGTGGCCGAGGCTGGAAAGCGGCATATTCGCATCGTGATGGACATGGTGATGAACCACACGTCGGATCAGCACAAATGGTTTATAGAGTCGCGTTCGTCGCGCACCAATCCCTATCGCGACTGGTATATGTGGCGCGACGGCAAGGGTGAAACAGCGACAAGCAAGGGCGAGCCGCCGAATAACTGGCAGTCGGAGTTTGGCCACTCGGCGTGGCAGTGGGACGAAAAGACGCGCCAATACTACTACCACAAGTTCTATGCCGAACAGCCGGATCTGAATTGGTACAACCCCAAGGTGCATGAGACCTTCAAGGACATAATCGGATTCTGGTTGCAGCGCGGCGTGGGAGGCTTCCGGTTCGATGCCATTACGACCTTGTTCGAAGATCCGAATCTGGCCGATGAGGGCGTGGTCAAAGACAAGGACGGCAAGCCGCTGATGAATGCCTTCGGCGAACCGCAACTGGATGATTCAAAGACCGAATTCCTGCCTGGTGTGCACGCGGTCATGCAGGAGATGCGCGCCACAATGGACACATTCAGCGCCGCCGGCTTTCCCGGCACGCGGGTGCTGATCGGCGAGACATATGTGGCGAACAGCGCCGCGCTGGCCGAGATGTACGGGCCTCCGGACAAGCCGGAATTCGAGCTGCCCATGGACACTCAAGTGGGCATGCTCGACATCCTGAATGTAGCCCAATTCCGCGCCCGGCTCCTCGACGCCGAGACGGGCCTCAACGGCAACACGCCGCTCTTCGTCTTCGACAATCACGACAGGCCGCGCCTGGACATGCGCTACGGCGATGGCGTTCACGACACGGATATTCAGCGCGTCATCTCCACGGTTCTGTTCGCCAGTCGCGGGGCCGCGCTGTTCTATTACGGCGACGAGATCGGCATGAAGACCACCCCGCCCACCCGCAAGGAAGACGTGAAGGATCCGATGGGCGTGACCGGCTGGCCCAAGGAAAAGGGTCGCGACGGTGAGCGTACACCCATGCAGTGGAATGCGAGCGCAAACGCGGGATTCACCTCTGCCGGCGTCAAGCCCTGGCTGCCCGTCCCGCCTAGCTCCGCCACAGTCAACGTGCAGGCTGAGGAGGCCGATCCTAACTCGCTCCTGGCTTGGTACAAAGCCTTGATTCACTTGAAGAAGGCCAATCCGGCATTCGCCGATGGAGCTGACATCATGCTGGACCCTGAGAATACCAAGGTGCTGAGCTGGATGCGCCAACGTGACGGCGCGCCTCAGGTGGTGGTGGCAGTGAATTTCACCGCCGATCCGCAAACCGTGAATCTGAAGGCAAGCGGGGCGGGCTTCAAGGCCGCCCACCTTAAAACACTGCTGAAAAGCCCTGGCGGCGCCGACCCGGCTTTGATCGAGGCCATCGAATTGGCTCCGTTCGGAGTTTATATCGGAGAGGTGCAGTAACGGCTGGATTTTAGGCGGTCTTCAATCGCGCGGCGGCGATTCCACTTTGCGGAAATGCCGCACGCGCTCGAATGCCGTGAGGTGCGGGTTTACTTTGGTCGATGTAAGGCCGGCTGCATCTTCATCGGGCTAGAGGATATACTCGGCTTTCGGAGCGCAGTTCCAACCAACCAGCCACGCCCCAAGGAGCGTCTGCATTGCCGTTTACACGTCGCGGATTCCTGAAATCGTTGTCGAGGACGGCGCTGGTTTTGCCGCTTGAAGAGGTATTGAGACTGGCGAGGCCGGCATTTGGGCTTGATGGACGCTCTCCGCAGGAAGGGCAGTCGCACGGTACGATGGGCAGCGAGCGCCAGGGATATGAAGCGCCGGCCCGCCCAGCACCGAAGGGTGTGCCTTCGCCAGTGACCGGGACACCGCTGGGAGTGCAGTTTGTCGATGTGGCCAAGCAAGCCGGACTCAACGTAAAGACCATCTACGGTGGTGAACACCGCAACAAGTACCTGCTCGAAACCACTGGTTGCGGCGCAGCCTTCTTCGACTACGACCAGGATGATTGGGTAGACATTTTCCTCGTCAACGGCTGGCGGCTCGAAGGCTTTCCTAAGAATCAGGAGCCAGTGTGCCACTTGTTCAAAAACAACCGCGACGGAACCTTTACCGATGTGACTGAAAAAGCAGGACTGACTCGCTCCGGCTGGGGCCAGGCTTGCTGCGTGGGCGACTACAACAACGACGGCTGGAACGACCTCTTCGTCAGTTATTACGGCCAAAATGCGCTCTTCCGCAATAACGGCAACGGGACATTTACCGAAGTGACCAAAGAGGCAGGCCTTTTGCAATCCCGGCTCCGCTGGAACTCTGGCTGCTCCTTTCTGGACTACGACAAGGACGGCCATCTCGACCTCTTTGTCGGCAATTACATCGACTTCGATGTGAAGACGGCGCCCAAGCCAGAGGACGCCAATTGCACGTACAAGGGGATTCAGGTAGCCTGCGGGCCTCCGGGGTTGGAGGGCGGCAAGAACCTGCTCTACCACAACAACGGCGACGGCACCTTTACCGACGTGAGTGAAAAGGCCGGGATGTGGAGCGCGGTGGGAAGCTATGCGTTGAGCGCAGCCGTGGCCGACCTGGACAACGACGGCTGGCCTGACATCTATGTGGCCAACGACTCGACCACCGCCACCTACTATCAGAACCAGAAGGACGGCACCTTCAAGGACGGGGCGATCGAGGCGGGAGTGGCGTACTCGCCGGACGGCAAGCCCGAGGCCGGGATGGGCGTTTCGATCGGGGACTACAACCGGGATGGGTTGCTGGATATTGTGAAAACGAATTTTGCCGGCGATACCGATTCCTTGTACATGAATCTGGGCGACGGCTCGTTCGATGACCGCACCTACCAGGCGGGACTGGGAATGAACACGCGGCTGATGGGCTGGGGTGTGAGCTTTGTCGATATCGATAACGACGGCTGGCTCGATATCCTGATCGCCAATGGCCACGTCTATCCCGAGGTGGACGGAACACAGGTGGATGCCGCCTATGCCGAGCGCAAGTATCTTTACCGCAACCTGCGCAATGGCCAGTTTGAAGACGTAAGCCTGATCGGCGGCAGCGGCATCATGGCCGCGGTTCCAGCCCGGGGCTTCGCGGTGGGCGATTACGACAACGATGGCAACCTGGATATGGTGGTGAACTGCGTAAATGCCGCGCCCCAGTTGCTCCATTGCGAATCGGCACTGAACCGCAGTTGGATCAAGATTCGCGTGGTGGGGACCAAGAGCAACCGCACCGGAATCGGCGCGCGGCTGAAGGTAGTGGCCCGGACCGACACTCCTCTGCTCAGCGCAAAGCCCGATGCACCCCTTATTCAGATCGACGAGGTCCACTCCTGCAACGGCTACTACTCGGCCAGCGACCTCCGCACCCACTTCGGACTGGGCGAGGCAACGAAAGTGGACCTGGTGGAAATTCGCTGGCCCTCCGGCGCCGTGGACACGTTGAAAGATCTGGATGTGAACAGGCTTTATGTGATCGAGGAGGGTGGCAAAATCCTCAAAGTTGACACTTTTACCGCAACGAAAGCGAAGGCCTGAGCTGCCCTCCACAGTGCAGGAGCGGGATGCAAAACTGATGGGCAGTTCAATACGTTTCAGCTAGACTTTTCAATGGATAAAACGGGGTTGTATGCCCATGAGCGTTTTGAGTAAGTTAATGATATTAAATGGTTACTATTACTAAATGGCGGTTGGAAAAATGTGGCGTCCAGGAGATTAAATGACTAAATACATATTGGAATTGATACATTGTATTTAACGCTGAGCGCCTTCCATTTTTCTGTTGACAACGCCTTCATGCCCGGAATATTGTCTTGGGCAGTTTTGGTCTATGCCTTTTTATGCTCCTGATTTTTCTCCACTCGGGGAGCAGCGACTCCGGGTTTTGGCGACCCTGCCAATGTGGCGGGCGAGTCTTTCGTGCCGACCGAGAGAAGCGAGCTTGCTTGTCGGCAGATACATCACAAGTTCAAACAGAAAAAACGAAGCATTTTCCTGAGATCAGGAGACCAAATGAACAAGACACTTCGTACAGCACTCGTGCTGGCGCTATTCGTCTGCGCGGGTTTGCTGCTCATCGTGCCGGCCCGTGCGCAATCGGTCTACGGATCGATCTTCGGCACTGTCACCGATATGACTGGGGCGGCCATCGCAGGCGCCACGATCACGGTAACGGACTAGGCCAAAGGCACCGTCGTTACCGCCGCCTCCAACGGTGCGGGCGACTACAGCGTCCCCCACCTTATCCCCGACGTTTACGACCTCAAGGTCACGGTCAAGGGCTTCAAGACCTTCGAGACCAAGGGCATTCAGGTCGAGGCCGACACAGCGCCCCGTATCGACCCCACCCTCGCGGTCGGCGGCGGTAATGAATCCGTCCAAGTAAACGCCGAGTCGCAGCCGGAGTTGAAGACCGCCAGCGCCGACGTCTCCACAGTCTTCAACCAGCAGCAGGTTTCCAGCCTCCCAGTAGGCGACCAGAACTTTACCAACCTGCAACTCTTGCTGCCGGGCGCCCAGCTTCTGGGCTGGTCCCATGCGGCCGACGAAAATCCTCAAGGCTCCAAGCAGATTCAGGTTGACGGCCAGGCCTTCGGCGGAACCGCCTTCGAGCTGGACGGCGCCGACAACCAGGAACCGATTCTGGGCATCATCGTCATCAATCCTTCAATGGATGCGGTGACTGAGACCAAGATCACCACGCAGAAATTCGACGCCGAGTTGGGCAAGGCCGTCTCCGCGGTGGTTACCGCCCAGACCCGTTCGGGCTCCAACAACTTCCACGGCAGCACTTATGACTTCCGCACCGGCAACGCGAACGAGGCGCGCGACCCCTACACGCAGCCAGCAGCCGGTGGTATTCCGGCTGGCTTGAAGAACCGCTTCGGCAGGTCCATCGGCGGACCGATTCTGAAGAACAAGGCGTTCTTCTTCGCCAACTATGAGGGGCAGCGCCAGAAGGTCGGCACAGCGTCTTCCGACACCCTGCCAACTAACACGCTCACTCAATCCGCGCTGGGCAAGGAAACCGGCCCCGGATTCGACGGGACCAATACCGTCGCCGGCGCCGACTTCGGCGAGTATGAGAAACAGCTCGGCGCTGCAGGCATCATTTGGAACAACGCCGGCACCACGCCCACGCCATACCCAGACAATGTGATTCCGGCGGGTGTGCTTTCTCCACAGGCGCTGAACCTGTTAACGGCCCTCGAGCCCTATACCACGAACGTCAGCCTTGGCGGCGCCGGCGATTTGGACGGCGTGGACAACAACTACCATGAGAACGGCACAGGTCTGTTCAACAGCAACCAGTGGACAGAGCTCGTGGACTACACGCTCAACGACAAGATGCACGTTTTTGAGCGCTTCTCGCGCTTCTGGGACGTTCTGTCGGGCACGGTGATGTTCAGCGCGGCCGGTGGTCCAGGCTTCGGCATCAACGGCTACGGCTGCACCTCGCAGGGCGCCAACGACAGTCTGGCCGCCGGCATGGATATTGCCATCAGCCCCAAACTGCTCACCGACTTCCGCCTGGGCTATCTGCGTTACAACATAAACGACTCCAAGTATGACGCTAGCACCGATTACGCCACTACCCTGGGCATCCCGGGACTCAACGTTGCTTCCTATCCCGGCTCCAGTGGCGCTCCTGGATTTTTCCCCCAGACTCTGCCCGGAGGGACCCAGCAACCCCTTTATGGCGCATCTCTGAACATCAATCGCTGCAACTGCCCTCTGGATGAGCGCGAAGACCAGGGCCAGAACGTCAATAACTGGGCCCTGATCCGGGGCAACCACTCCTTCAAGGCCGGCGCCGATCTGCGCTATGGCCGCAACCTCCGCGTTCCCTCCGATACGGACCGCGCCGGCGACTTGAACTTTGGCAACGGCCCGACCTCCAATCTTGGAGTCACGGGCGGCCTCGGTTTGGCCACTTTCCTTCTGGGCGATGTCTCTTATATCTCCAACACCGCAGCTGAAACCAATACCTTCGGCCGTTACGTCGGCAACGTCACTGAGGGCAACGCCAAGGAGTTCCAGAAGCGCACCTTCTTCTATGCACAAGACACCTGGCGCGCCACCCACAAACTGACGCTCAACCTTGGCCTGCGCTGGGAGCTTTACTTCCCGGAGGCCGTCAATGGGCCGGGCAACGGCGCACTGATGAACCTGGATGACGGCTACCTGCACGTGGCCGGCATCGGCGCCGTCCCCAGCGACATGGGCTGGACCATCGACACGAAGAAGCAATTTGCACCCCGCATTGGAATCACCTACCAGATCGATCCCAAGACGGTCATCCGCACGGGCTAAGGACGCAGCTTCGACATCGGCGTCTTCGGCTCCATCTTCGGCCACACAGTTACCCAGAACCTGCCGGTTTTGGCCAACCAGGAAGTTTCCGCGGCCCAGAGCTACCAAACTGCATTCACTCTGGCGGTGGGACCTCCGCCGAATGTCTTCCCAACGGTTCCCTCCGATGGCCTGTTGCCTAATCCGGGAGCTCTCGTCACCACCAAGGTTCGTCAGAACCCGCTCACCTTCCCGACGATCGATGCCTGGAACCTGAGCGTGCAGCACGCCTTGACGCCAACTCTTTCTTTGACCGTGGGCTATGTCGGCAACAAGGGCACGCACACCCTGGGCGACGGCGACAGTCGCAATACCAATGGCAACGAGGCGGCCATCAACCTGCCAGGTTCGTATAGCGTCACCGGCCAGGCGTTGCACTATGTTCCAGCGACTATGGTACCCGCAAATACGATTGCGCCCAACGGCGGCACTTCCACCTCAAACTTTCTGCAGCGCTACTACGGTGGCTCTCTGGCAGCTTGCAAGGATACCGATTACACTACCCCCGTCGAGCCTTATGTCACGCCCGGCATGTGCGGTTGGACACAATCCATCTTCTACGAGGGCGACAACCAGAACACCGAATACGACGCCCTGCAGGTCACGCTGGCCAAGACTATGAAGGGGCTTGCGGCAACAGTCAACTATACCTGGGCAGCCGCGTTCGACGAGAACACGACCTATTGGACATGGGACAAGGCCGCAACTCGCGAACCCGACAGCAATGTCTGCAAACAGCAACTGGTCGCGTACGGCAGCTATGACTTGCCCTTCGGCAAGGGCAAGCAGTATCTGACCGCCGCCAACCGGTGGCAAGACCTGATTATTGGAGGCTATCAGTTGAGCACCGTGCTGAACTGGTCGGGCGGCTTTCCGTTCTCGGTCTCCTACAACAACACCGGCGCCAACGTTCAGGGCAGCGTGCCGAACTATCCGAGCGCTACCGGAAAAATGAAGACCAGCCTCGGCAAGTTCGACCCTGCAACGAGCACACGCACTTTCTACGCGCAGCAGATTCCCTGCGCGGACGTAGCTGCGGGATGCACACCAGGGGCAACGGGTGACATCACCGATCCCATCGATGCCGCAGCCGGCACCGGGATCTTCCAGAACCCCGGTCTCGACGACATCGGCAACGTAGGCTACAACACCTACCGCGGCCCGTCGTTCTTCACCGAGGACCTTGGGCTTTCCAAGTCGTTCACCATCCGTGACCACATCGTTACCAAGTTCTGAATGGATGCTTTCAGCGTCTTCAACCACATCAACGCAGGCAACCCCGGCGGCAACATCGAGTCGGCCGGCACCATCAGTAGCGAAGCGAACGGCTGCGTCGGCAGTACTTGCGGCCCTCGCCAACTGGAATTCTCCCTCCGCGTTCAGTTCTAACTCGCGAAGGAACTGCAACATCAACACGAGGGGAGCTTCGGCCCCCCTCGTGTTTTCATCCCCAACATCTATCGTCGAAGCATGGAAAAGATTGAGGTTCACGAACTAAACTAGAAGCCAGGTTCCTAAAATGCAGCGAACATTCACTACCGCATTTCTCGCCGTACTCCTCGTTCTCGCCGCTTCTGCCCAGGCTCCACAAAATGAAACCGCGACGACCGGCGAAGCGACGGCGCCCGCGCCTACGCCATTTGAAGTTGCCCGGGATCTGGCCGCCAAGGGACGCCTGGACAGGGCGCTGGCGCAGCTTGATCTACTGGCCGCGCAAATCCCCGAGCAGGCCGGTGTGGAACGGCTGCGCGGCATCATACTTTACCAACAAGAGCAGCTCCCGGAGGCTGTTGCAGCCTTCGCTAAAGCTGAGGATCAAGATCCAAACGATCTCGAGTCTATCGAGATGCGCGGAGTGAGTCTCTTTCGCCTGGGCCGGGCTCCCGAGGCCCTTCCGTTTCTTGAAAAGGCCCACACCGCCGTGGAACGGGGCAACATCGACCCGCAGTATGTACTTGGCCACTGCTATGAAAACCTGACGCGTTACGACGACGCGCGCCACGCCTTTGCCGCGCAATACGGCTTCGCCCCCGACTCCGCTGAAGCGTATCTGCTCGCCGGCCGGCTTTTTCTGCGTGGTGAATTCGCGGACGAGGCTGCGGTCCAAGCCCGCAAGGCCCTAGAGATCAACCCTGCGCTGCCGCTGGCTCACCAACTCCTGGGTGAAGTGGCGCTGGCCAAGGGTAACCTGACCGGCGCTATCCGCGAACTCGAGGCCGAGCGCAAACTCAACCCGCTCAACGGAGTCCTTTATGACCGGCTGGGGAACGCCTATCTGCGCAACGGGCAGTATGCTGACGTCCAGCAGGCTCTGAATCGCGCGATCCTGCTGGAACCCAGCTCGCCCCCCTTACATCCTGCTGGGAAAAGCCTTACTCAAGCTCCAGCAGCCCATCCAGGCACTGCATTACCTTGACCGGGCCGCGAAGATGGACCCTTCGAACTTCATCACTTATAACCTGCTCGGCCAGGCCTACAAAGCGACCGGACAGATGGAGGAGGCCAATCGCGCATTCAAGATGTGCGTGGACCTGCAACACACCGGCACACATCGGCCGGCTGGAAGATAAACCATGCGCAAGCAGCACCGTCCTCTTATCGCCGTTCTCGTCAGGCCTCCTGGCCTGCTGGCCACTCTCGGTCACGGCACAGGCGCCGAGCCCGCGGAAGACTGGCCAGTTGAAGCGCGCCGATGCGGCTTTCCGCGCCGGTTATGATGCACTGCAGTCAGGAAATCTGGAGTTGGCGCGCGCAAAATTCGCTGAGGCTGCCCATCATGCACCGAAAATTCCCGGAGCTCACGAGGCTTTGGGTGCGGTTCTGGTCGAACTGGGCAAACCGGCGGAGGCCGTGGAAGAACTCGAAACCGCTCGCAAGCTGAAGCCCGGCGACCAGGGAATTGAAACCAATCTGGCTCTGGCATATGCGAAGGCTGATTTGCCCGCAAAGGCCATTCCGCATTTCAGCGCTGCGTTCAGTCTTTCCCAACAGCCCGGCCGGCCGCCGGCGGATGCTGCTTTCTGCGAGGCGTACGCCCGGGCACTCGCTGCCACAGGGAAGTTGACTGAGGCCATCGATATGTTTCAGGCCGCAAATAAACGAGGCGAACCAAGGGCGGACATCCTGGATGCCATCGGTTCGCTCTACGCCCAGTTGAGTAACTGGGATGAGGCGCGGTCTCAGTTCGAGCTTGCCCTGACAGTTGACAGTTCATATGTACTGGCGCACATCCACCTCGGCATTGTGCTCCTCCAGCAGCGCGATTACCCAGCCGCTCTCGAGTCTCTGGAGAAAGCGGTCAAGCAGGAGCCGGCGAATGCGCTGGCCCAGTTCGAGTATGGACGGGCGCTGGAGGCGACGGGCCAGGATGATGCCGCCGTGCCCTGTTTGCAAGAGGCGGTCAGGCTCAATCCCGAGTTGGACGGCGCGCCAAATGAGCTAGCCATGGTGTTGCAACGGCTAGGCCGCCAGCAGGAGGCGGTTCCGTGGTTTCAGAAAGTCATCGAACGCGAGCCGCACAACGTCAGCGCCCTGACCAACCTGGGCTTGGCGCTCACCATGACCGGTAAGGCCAAGGAGTCGCTCGCAATCTTCCAACTGGCGCTGGCTGAGACGACCAAAGATGCGGTCATTTACAAGGACATGGGCGTGGCGCATGTGCAGCTTTCCGCCTTCGACGAGGCCATTGGCGACTTCAAAGCAGCTATGGCGATCGATCCCAATGACCCCCAGATCCACTATGACCTCGGCTTGGCCTACAAATTCAAAGATCGCGCCAACGACGCCATCGCCGAACTGACACGCGCCAACGAATTGGATCCGACTCTACAGGATCCGCCATACACGCTGGGCATTCTCTATATGCAGATCGGCAAGCTGGACCTGGCCGCTGTTGAACTCAAAAAGGCTGTTGCTCTGCGTCCCGACAATGGTGACGCCAGGGCGATTCTGGGCAGCACGCTCAAGCAGGACTCGCGGTTTGACGAGGCTAGGGATGCGCTGGAAAGAGCGATCCCACTCTTGCCCGGTCAGCCCGATCCACGCGTCACATTGGCGGCTGTACTGGCCGACCAGGCCGGCCTAGCGACCACAGATGCCGACGCTAGTGAGGCGGCCGGAGAGCAGCAGCAGGCCGATCAACAGCGCAGCCACGCGAAGGAACTGCGCGGCCAGGCTGCCGAGTATCGCCGACAGGCTGCCGAACTCAGCCGCGCAGCGGTCAATCGCCAGAAGGCGTCGTTCGCCCTCAATGCCGGCAATCAACTGCTGATGCGCGGTCAAATTGCCGATGCCGTTGCCGGCTACCAGGAATCCATTGCCGCCGATCCAACTTTTGCCGACGCGCACAGCCAGCTTGCGATCGCCTATGAGCGGCAGGGCCGAAATGACGAAGCCAACACCGAACGGATCAAAGCGAAGGATCTTGCGGTAGCCAAATAAGATGCTCTTTCAAAAGGAGAACTCCGGGATGAATCGAGATACCTATTCATCGCAAGCACCTGCGGTGTGCATGGGATCACAATTACCTGCTCAGACGCTCGGATTAAGATGCGTTTACCCTTTGCAGAGATATCGCTCCGCGATTTTGGGCGAGCGAACATCATGGTATAGTGGTGGCCTTATGAAAGCATATCTGCTAACGGCTCTTCTTGTTCTTTGTGGAGCTCCGCTTCTGGCCCAGGCGCCGGCTGATGCGCCTGCAAATGCAGCGCCCCGTACCTACTCCAACGAAGTTGGTTTCAGTTACAGCTTCCCGGCCGACTGGGATGTAGTGGACATGAGTGCGACACTCCCGGCAGCGCAGCAGCAGGCGCAGCAGAGCGCCACCACCGACGATGAAAAGCGGGGTGCTGCTTGCACTCAGATTGCCCTGAGCGCGCGGCATGGAAGTCCGGCTTCCACCGTGGTTGCCGTAGTGCTGCCCTTTTCCTGCCTGGGAGCGGAGATGACCGACAAGGATCTTCCTGGCATAGGCTCGGGAGCCATGGAAGGAATCCAACAGAACTTCGACATTGCCGTACCGGTATATGGCGTCTATTCGCTGGGCAGCCACAGCGTGTGGATTGAACGCGCCAAAGGCACTCTCAAAGGCCACTCCGAGGTCCAGTACACGGTGGAGACCGTTTGCAGCATTATGAAAAGGGGCGCAGTCTGTTGGATGGCTATCGCCGCCGACGATGCCGCGCTACAGACCTTCGAACACAGCGCGGTAACGCTGGGAAGCGAAGCCCCCACCTCACTGGTTCCGGTTGACGCCTTCGTGAAGAAGCCGTCGTAGTATCCTTAGCAGCCCGTAACTGGGGGTTTTTCTAACGCCAGGAACTGGGGATTTTTCTGGTTCTTCGTCACATTTGGGGCGTTGTTGCATGGATCAGGCGAGGGCCGAACTACCCTTTTCCCAGCAGATTTACGCGGCGATGTTAAGACGACGGACAGAGTTGGGACGGCCCGCGTCGAGCATTCGATTGAGGACGGCCA
>Ga0181520_10003470_pt1 | contig 27619 bp, 23 predicted proteins | sample PEATcosm2014_Bin_29_FD_132451 | JGI IMG/M metagenome (GOLD analysis project Ga0181520, IMG submission 132451) | Peatland microbial communities from MTU Mesocosm Facility, Houghton, MI, USA - PEATcosm2014_Bin02_30_metaG | ecosystem: Environmental > Terrestrial > Soil > Wetlands > Peat | place...
ATCCCGAAAGCATCGCAAATAAGCCACACGCAATTCAAATCGTGGACACCCTCAAATCGCTTTAAACCATACTTGGCAATGAGCTTGTCGGCGACACGGCTAAGTTAAACCGGACAGCAGTGAGTTCGCATGTGCATACATACCGAGTTCCTGATACCAGTTACCCCAGCCAATTCCAGCATGTGTGTTCATCGTGTTTGTTTTGTCAAGAAAACCGAAGAGATTTGTGTTGTCGGAACTCATACTGTGGAGTCCGAGGGATCCATAGAAGCTACCCGCGTGTTTGGTCCGCTGGTCTAAGGACAGGAATACGCCGTCTCCGCGCGATGGACTGAACACCTGTGCCTGATAGTTGTATTGTGCCGCGCTCGCAAGATTTGGCAGCGGTATAAGTTTGAGCAGCGCGACAGCCTCGGTGCTTATCGGAATCTGGTTGCCGGCATAGGCGCTGCCGGTCACCGGGTCGTAGATAGTTACCGGTTGTCCCAAGGCATTCGTGAGTCCGGCGAGGTTCCCCGTGCGCTCCGCGGCCGTTGGCACAATTCCGTTCATGGTCGGCGCATTGTCTGTACGCAACCAATTATAGCTAACACTGATGTTAGGCGAGCGCGTCATCGGGCGTGGAAGATGCAATGGCCCCTGCCCCTCGACCGAACCAGTCACGTTATTCATCTCCGGCCGCGGCACGCTCACTCCACTCAGCGAATAGGGCTGCGCATTGAGCGCCGAATTGCCATAGGTGATCTGTAGGTTGCCGGAATAAAGGTCGTGCTTGCCGGCGCGCATGTTGCCAAACGCCGGGCTCGTAGAGAACGCCGAGGTCCCCGCGTTGTTCACGCTCCCCTGTATCAGAAATCCATCGGCGCCCTGTTCGTTCTCTTCATGAGGAGGCACGGCAGGCAACTGTTGTGCTGCCGCGTCCTTACTGCGCGCGGCCGTGCCGGTTTGCGTGCCCGCATCCTGCGCCGCGTGCTGCTCCGGGGGATTGCCTGTAACGGGCGTTGCCTGCTCTGCAAGCGACACAAGCTTCTCCGCCGGAAGCAGCTTCATCTCCAGTTGCAGCGGCGCTGCCGCTGCATTCACATCGACATCGGCATGGAGACTCTCAAAACACTGCAGTGTGGCTTCAATCTGCCATTTCCCGTCTGCAAGATTGGTAAATTGAAACGTGCCTGAGTCATCGGATATTACGCTCTGGGTCTTATCGCCGCTGTGAGCCGTCACCTGCACGCCAGCCAACTCGCGCCCGGCAAAGACCACCTTGCCGCGCAACACACCGGCCTTCGCGGCAACGCACAGCAACAGATAGGATGCGATCAGCAGGGCAAAACGGCTCATCCAGTGCCGTCGTGTCTGCACATTCCTTCGCGGAGTCTCCACCGTCATCGAGTCTACCTTTCACACAAGATTATGCGGTGTTAGTTATCCGAAGGCTTTTCGACGTGGTCGATGACATAGACATCCGTTGGCGCATTACGTTTTTCCAGCTTCAGACCGAGTGCATCGAGGGACTTGGCAAGCACATCGCCACCGCCTGCAGGGTCGGAAGGCATCGTATCCGAGGCTTCTCCGCCGGATTGACTCTTCGGTATCGAGAATCCCATCGGGCAATCCCACGCGGCCTGGTAATTTCCCTTGAGGCCGGTTTCGTCGACAACCTTGTGCCCACCTCTTCCTGTGCAACTCGCCAACATTCCCGCAAGCGCCTCCATTGAAATCTTGCTCCATTCAGAATGCATGGAGCCCGTCGCCATATCAATCCTGGTCGTCATGGTTCCACGCGCACCCATATTGAGGGTCGAGGAACCGTCCTTGTTCTTGGTTACTCTGGATTTGTGGTCGCCATTTCCCACAAATTTCTCATCGGGCTTTAACGGCGCATCGGGATCGACAGCCGGAGGATCGGGTGGGGGAGGCAGCAACTTGGCTCCGGACTTACCGACAACCAGGGCGTATGTTTCCGATTCCTTCTTCTCAATGCGCAAGGCCAGCTTGAAGCGATCTTTCAAAAGTGCTTGCAGCATCTTCGAAACGTCGCCGTAGTTGGTACCCTTGGGATATGTTGCTACGATGTCGAATTGGTCCGTATCCATCCATCCCTTGCCTACAACCTGGGAGGGCATGACGGAGTAGGCGTGCTCAACAAGACGATTCACTGTATAGGACCAGAAAGTTGCGCGCGTTGGATAGATGCGGAACCCGAAGTGGGATGGATCGAAGGGGCCGGACGGCTTGATCGTTGCTACCTCAAATTCCGGCGCGGTGGATGCGCTTTGCGCACCGGGCGAACTCTGCGGACTGGATGCCGCTTGAGGGTTGGATACGGCTTGCGCGGGTGCGCAGGTCTCCGCACCGATCAGCATGACCGCAACGGAAAGGACAGCATAGAGCACACAAGAAAGACGGCGGCAAATACACTTCATCTGGAATCCTCTTTCAAAGGCAGACGCAAAGGCATCGACAAGGCAGTTAATCTATACCGAGGACGCAACGCATCTGCTTTTCGTTCGCGGTATTGCACCAAGCAGGGCATGAATCAGTTTTCCGAAGGCGTTTCGACATGGTCGATGATATAGGTATCCATCGACACCTTGCGCTTTTCCAGCCTTAACCCAAGTGCATCAAGAGAACGGTTCAGCGATCTGCCGCCCTGCGGATCGGAGGCTGTTAAATCGGATCCATCTTTTTGTATCGAGGGCCGGAGGCCAGCCGCCGGGCAGTCGAGTGCGATCTGGAAATCCCCTTTCAATCCGGTCTGATCCTCCACATTGACTCCATTCACACTTCCCAAACAACCAACCAATTGTAGTGCCAGTTCAGCCATACTCATCTTGTTGCGTTCATAATGCCAGGACCAACTCTCCACATCGAACTTATTAGTCTGCGTTCCTCTCTTTCCCATATCGACCGTGATCGTTCCGTCCTTGTTCGTGACCTGCTTTGCCTCCCTTTCGTCGCCTTTTTCCATATTGCTTTCTCCGGGCTTCAAAGACACCTCTGGATCAGACTTCGGCAGATCGGGTAGGGAGGGTTTCAGCTTTGCTCCGTGTTTGCCAACAACCAGTGCATAGCTTTCCAATGCCTTCTTCTCAACATGGAACTTGAGATCGAATCGCTCTTTGAGGAGAACCTGCAGCATTTTTCGCTCGTCCTTCTCTGTGACGCCTTTGGGGAATCTTGCCTCGATTTCGTAGTAGTCCCTGTCTATCGATTCCGGGCCTGACACCTGGAACGGTTGAACTCTGTAGGCGTATCTGACAAGGGACTTCAGTGTCATGGCACGGTAGTAAGCACGTGCCTGGTAAACGTGAACCCCGGAATGTGCTGCACTGGAGGCATCCAAGATGACCGGCTTGATCGTTGCCACCTCAAAAACGGGGCTGGTGGAAGCTGTTTGCGCACTGGCAGAGTTCACGGCGTCAGTAAGAATGATAGGAAGAATGCATGCGACAAAGCAGATGCGCGAAAGAAGGCCAGGAACGAGTTTCAAAAGAATCTCCTTGCTTAGTGCGTTAGTGCGCAGGCGTGAACCAACGCGAGAGAATCATGGCAACAAGCTCTGCCCCTTTGCTTTCCGATCATATTCAAACGCTTCAAACAATGGGCCGCCAAGTGACTCATTTGAAAAAGCGTCATTGGTTCATCGCCGCGCCGCTTCCACAACCCCCCTTCACTGGACTCGCGCGGAGAAACACTCTTTACACCTCCGGCAACAAATCTCACTTGCGAACAGTGCCGCCAACGACGTTCTATGGGGCGTGTTCGCAGATGCCAATTTCCTGCGCTGTTCACTGCGTCGCTCCACCTAACTCAGGCAGCGATGCCGGGATAGGCGCAAACTCTACTCTTACGCACGCCAGGAGTGCGTAAGGCGTCTGCTGGTAACGGAGACGAATGACTCCTTCCTTCAGGACGCGCCAAACAAAGTCGAAGACATCAGCCTGGTTTGAATCAAGTCAAACGATGTAATCATTCGCCGGACCAAATTACACGGTCACTAACCCATATGTCAACTCTTCTCTTCGTAGAATACATATCTCGCATGAGAGAACCTAACTCTGAAATCGATTCGAATTGCTCAGCTTGACGAATGCACCTCGACTGTTTTCCCTATAATCCTCAAGGGTAGGACGGGGCGTAAATCCGGTACTGCATTCGAGTAAGCTACGAGATGGATTGGACGTAGATCATCGCTGTTTTCACAATGAGGTGACAGAACTGTTCTTTGATTTCCGCCAGATCAGCCCCACAATGAGGCAGGCAAGTTGCCAAACTAGCACAGTGTCGCCGATCGTAAAGGACGATCGCGGGTGAGTCGCGCTTCGATCAGCATACGCAGGTCTGCGAAGCACGACGGCAGTTGCCACATGGTAGCGGTGCGACCTGACCCAGAGCGCGGTGCTTGTGCTCGATCTGCGCCAGGTAACGCAGCGATCATCGACGGCCGCCTCGCGTTCACAGTGGCATGCGGATGCCAGTAATGAGTGCAATAGCTAAGCAAAGTCGACCCTCGGCAATGACTCCAACTTACCCGGAATCCCTCGCAATTGAGACAGTCGACAGGTGATCCAAAGCTCGACGACCGCGTCGAGCCTGCTCCGGCGTCGTGCGCAATTCGGCCTCTGGCGCGTGGAGAAAACGCCGATCGCGTTCAATCTTAAGACAGCGTGCTCGTTTGTTACGCTACGACTTTGACTGTCTTCGCCTGAGAGTCCTACAGGATGGTCTCCTTGGAATCTCCCACCTTGGACCATCCAGTACGTATTACGGTTTGATGGTCAGCGTTGCGTCCGGTCCGGCAGTGATTTTGTAGTTGGCCGCCGACATCCCGCTCACGCTCACCATGATCGGGTGGGTCTCTGCAGGGGATCCTTGTATTGTATTGCCGTCGCTGTAATCACAAGTGGTCCGGAAATCGCAGCAGATGTGCCTTCGTTGGTGAGCCTGCTGAGCGGACAGGAAAAGGTAGCATTGCAGCTTGGAAGGGACACCAAAGTCATCTGTCATAAGAGATGACAGCCTCCAGGTGCTCAACCAAGCCGGCAGTTATCCGGCTCGGTATCGCGACAACTGGTCTTCGGTTGGGAGCAGATCGTCGGCGCTCTGGACAGATCCCTTGGGCGAACCCCTTCCAGCCAGTCCGCCCTATCGAGAACCGGGTCGTGTCCGGATAGCCATTCGCCCGGAAGATCGCCGACCGATGGGGAGCAATCTGGGTTCGCCCGGCATCAATCCGTCGCGGCAGGCTGCCAAAGCTCGACGCGATTTCCTTCCGGATCTGTGATCCAGCCAAACTTTCCGAAGTCGTAGCTTTCGCGTTTCGGATCGACGGTGACACCTTCCTCTATCAAACGGTCCAGCACACCATCCAGGTCGTCCACCTGGAGATTGATCATTGCTTTCTGCGCCGGAGGGAAGTATGCATTGTCTTGTTTGAAAAGGGCGAAGACGACCTGAGTGTGTTGCGTCGGGGCAGGATATGCGAACGATCCGCCGGAATTCACCAGACCGAGATGCCGCTCGTACCATTGATAAAGAGCCTTTGGATCATCCGCTCGCAAAAATACACCGCCAAAGCCAGTAACTGACGCCATTCACCCTCCTATGAGAAATGTTTGTCCAGAGCTTGCGCCCGGAGAACCACAGTGTACCTACAGTTCGAATGGCACACAATGAATTAGAAATGAAAACGGGCCAGAGTCCTGGAACGGGGCTGTTCCCGGATCGCAGGCAATCTGAACCCTGGGATGTCTCCGGCGCCCAACCCGCGCTCCCGAAATCGAGTCGTATCTGGATCGCCGGGCATAAAGGCAGGACTGCACAGAAGGCTGACGCATCCTTTTCTTCCCTTGGAGTGGCGGAGGGCGGGGCGGATTGAGACAAGGTCTGCTGGATCTTAAAGAGTTCAGCACGCAAATACCTTGGCGCGGTCAAAGTCCTGCTTCCGCCTTTTCCTATAGGTTGAAGTCTTTTGCGATCTCCGTTTTTCGTCCGTTATTTCGGCACTGCTCCATCTTCGGGTTAACTTCTGCAAGCCCGGCCAAAGGTTTCTACGACTCGATCAAGCGGAAGACAGATTCTTCCCCTATGTCATATTTGATTGATTGACCCAATCATCGGGAGGAATGGCTCAATTCGCCCACTGCGTTCTACTGCCTGTCCTTCTACGGACTCTGATACACTTTCGAACTAAATGAGCCTCTTCCGCACCAAACCCCTTGCCGCGTTGCTCCAGCAGGTCCACGAAACCGAAGGCCTGAAGCGAACCTTGCGCTGGCCTGGATTGATCGCCCTGGGGATCGGCGCAATCATCGGCGCCGGTCTTTTCGCCCGCACTCCGGCGGCGGCGGCACGAAACGCCGGCCCGGCGGTGACGCTTTCGTTCGTGATTGCCGCAATTGGCTGCGCATTCGCCGGCCTTTGCTATGCGGAATTCGCCGCTATGATTCCGATTGCCGGCAGCGCCTATACCTATGCCTACGTCACCATGGGCGAGCTGGTGGCATGGATCATCGGATGGGCGCTGATCTTGGAGTACGGCCTGGGCGCAGCGACGCTCTCCATTTACTGGACCGAGTACTTCAACAATCTGTTTCCCGGCGTTATTCCCTGGGCCTGGCGGCACTCGCCGCTGCAGACCGGGCCAGGCGGCATCCACGGCATTGTGAACGTGCCGGCGCTGCTCATTCTGTTCCTCATGACCCTGTTACTCATCAAGGGCATTTCGGAATCGGCATCGGTGAACGCGCTGATCGTGGGCATTAAAGTGACGATTGTTCTCATCATCATCGTCGTCGGCTGGCACTTCATCCATCCCGCCAACCACACTCCCTTCGTGCTGGCGCAGGATGCGGCCCACGCCGGCATCTTCAAGCACGGATGGGGCGGCGTGCTCGGCGGCGCTGGCGTGGTGTTCTTCGCCTTCATCGGATTCGATGCCGTCTCCACCGCAGCGCAGGAGACCATTAATCCCGGCAAGAATATGCCCATCGGCATTTTGGGATCTCTCGGAGTCTGCACCTTGCTCTATATTCTGTTCAGCTGGGTGCTCACCGGCATAGCTCCGGCCCTCGATTTCATTGACCCCAAGAAGGGAATGGAGGCCTCAGTCTCTTACGCCATCAAGACCTACATGCCCGGCTACGGGTGGTTGTCCGTGCTCGTCTCTGTGGCCATCCTTGCCGGCTTTTCTTCGGTCATGCTGGTCATGCTTCTGGGACAGAGCCGCGTCTTCTACTCCATGTCGAAAGACGGATTGCTACCAAAGCTCTTCGCCGAATTGCACCCCAAATTCCGCACGCCATACAAATGCAATTGGGTCCTGTTGGTCTTTGTCGGCCTGCTGGGTGGGTTTCTGCCCGGTGACATCACCGGCAACATGACCAACCTCGGCACGCTCTTTGCCTTTGTGCTGGTGTGCATCGGTGTTTGGGTGATGCGCAAGAGCAATCCCTCGCACCCGCGGCCGTTCCGAGCGCCGCTGGTGCCGCTGGTGCCCATCCTCGGCGTCATCTTTTGTCTGGCGATGATCATCTCCGTCGATTCCACTTCGAAGATTGCAGCCGGGAGCTGGATGCTTGTCGGGCTCGGCGTCTATTTTGTATACGCCAGACGCCACAGCAACCTGTGTGTCCCGAGTCAAACGACCTAGTGCTACAGATGTGCTTGCTCCGAACGGCATTCATCCGGGCCTGAAGGTCGGGCGTTTTGGGCCTCTATTCCGCGGGTTGATAGCCCCCTCAGAGGCCGGGAAGGCGTTTGCGCGGAGGCCTTGCCTGACGTTCGCTGACAGCTATTTCTGTCGAAGCAGCATCGGACATCACCAACAGGAAACTGCTTTTGAAGTATGGTTTGATCTCTTTGATCCCAGCCAGGTTCACCAGCACTTCGCGGCGCGCGCGAAAGAACAGATCCGGAGGTAGCCCGGATTCGAGTTCCGCAGGCTGGTAATTCACCCAAAACGAATCGCCGGCAGTCCTGGCCTTGACAATGCCATCCTGCACATGGAACCACAGGATCTGCTCGGCAGGTACGAGCACAGCATGCCCATGCTTGCGGCAAACGACCTGACGAAGCACATCGGGCGTTGCCCGGGCTGCCCGCAGAACACTTTCCCGCTGTTTCTCTTTCTCCTCCGAGAATTCGTCCAGTTTGAGGGCGCGCTCCACCGCCATCGCAAGCCGCTCCGGTTCGACAGGTTTGAGCAGATAGGCAAGCGCGTCGGCTTCAAAGGCGGCGAGCGCATGCCGATCGTAGCCGGTGATGAAAATGACCAGAGGCAACGAAACGTCCGGACGAATCGACCGCAGTACCTCAAAACCAGTAAGGCCCGGCATCTGAATATCCAAGAAAAGCAGATCGGGTTCGAGCGTTTCGATCTTTTCCACTGCTTCCAGGCCGTCCTGTGCCTCGCTAATCACGCCGATCTCCGGATGGTTGCCGAGCATTCGGATAAGGCGTGCGCGAGAGTCGGCCTCGTCATCGACAATCAGGCTTTTCATGCCGTCACCGTTCCTGTCTCTCGCGGCAGCAAAATCGTAACGCGGGTCCCGCCGGTCTCCCGCGCTTCCAGGATCAACTCGCCCTGGTCCTGGTAGAGCGCATTCAACCTTTGAGAAATGTTCTCTAGTCCCACGCCGTTCGTCCCTCCGTTCATGCCCTTTACCGATGGAGCGAAGCCCTGCCAGCTGCCGCTTTGTCGAGGCACGGAGACGGAGCCGACGCCGTCATCCTCCACGCGCAAGCTCATTCGATTCCCGTGTACCCCGGCAGCAATCCAAAGGTGCCCAATCCGAATGCAGCAACGCCCTATGGGAGAGCAAATGCATTGGCTGCAACAACGGGGTATGGCGGCACCGCGCGACCGAGGTGAACAAGGGACGCAAAATGATCGTTGACAATTTACTTAACGTCGTTAATACTAAGAATGATGTTAATTAACGCCGAAAGTTGAGATCAATTCGTGGGAATTGAAGAGCGCCGTCAACGTGAGCGGGACGTAATACGGGAACGGATTCTCGATGCGGCAAGAGAATTGTTTGTGGAATGTGGCTATGAGGGGGTCACGATGAGAAAGGTCGCGGAGCGCATCGAGTATTCGCCCACCACCATCTACCTCCACTTCGCGGATAAGGAAACCCTGTTCAGCGAGGTATGCAGAGCCGATTTCGCTCAACTTTCTGAGGGCTTTCGAAAGCTGGCAGATATTCCGGACCCTATGGAGCAACTGCGGGCATGCGCTCTTGCTTACATTCAGTTTGCAGTGGATCACCCCAACCACTACAGGCTGATGTTTCTCACGCCTCATCCCGCTCCTCTTCGCGATGAACAATGTGATCGGAAAGGGGATCCCAACGAAGACGCGTACGCATTCCTTTGCGGAATTGTTACTGCCGGTATCGATGCAGGGCTTTTCCGGCAGGAGTATAAAGACGCGGAATTGATCAGCCAGTCTCTCTGGGCTGCTGTTCATGGAGTTGCATCGCTCGAGATCACCCACAAGCACGATGACTGGGTCCACTGGGCTCCTCTCGCCGAGCGTTCGCAGACAATGCTGAACGGCATTCTGTTCGGACTGTTGCAGCCGAGCGCCCCACAACCTCTGACGGAGTAGAGACCATGCCTCCCCTGGCTCGACGCAATCTGTTTCACGACAAGACCCGTCTCGCGGTCACCCTCACCGGCATCACCTTTGCGGTGGTCCTGGTGGTGGTTGAGCTTGGGCTTTTCCTTGGCTTCACCACCACCACCTCAGGCCTTATCGACCACTCCCAGGCGGATCTTTGGGTCGCCTCGCGTCATATCCCCTACATCGAACAGGGAGCCCCTTTTTCCGAACGCAAGCTCTATCAGGTACGCGCAACGCCCGGCGTTGGGTCCGCGGAGAAATACATTGCCCGCTTCGCCAATTGGAAGCGTCCCGACGGCGGCCATGAGAGCGTTCAGGTGGTCGGGTTCAACACCGACGAAACCATGGGCGGTCCGTGGAACATCGTGAGCGGCAGCGTCTCCGACCTCAAAACACCCAACGCCATTCTGGTCGACGACCTCTATTGGAATAAGCTCGGCATCACACATCTCGGCCAGGTCTTCGAGATAAATGGGTACCGTGCGCGTGTTGTGGGCACGACGCACGGAATCCGTTCCTTCACTACCTCGCCTTATGTCTTCACCACATTCAAAAACGCTCAGAACTTCACCAACCTGAGCGAAGACCAAACAGAGTTCATCCTCGTTCGCGCGCAGTCCGGCGTCAGCCTGCAACAACTGCAGAGCAATCTCCAGAGCCGCCTCCATGATGTAGATGTTCTCACGACCATTCAATTCAGCGGCATGACGCGTTTCTACTGGATGTTCACCACCGGCGCGGGCGTGGCAGTTCTGCTCGCCGCGCTGCTCGGTCTCGTCGTTGGGATCGTCGTGGTCACTCAGACCATATACGCCACCACCATGGATCACCTTCGCGAGTACGGCACGCTGAAAGCCATCGGTGCGCCCAACAGCTACGTCTATCGCGTGATTCTGCAGCAGGCAGGCATGAGCGCCGTGCTCGGCTATGCCCTGGGTATCACGGTCAGTCTCTTCATTGTCCACGGAGCGCAGCAGGGCGGCGCCGCTATTCTTCTTCCCTGGCCCATGGCGCTCTTGATCTTTGGCCTGACGCTTCTTATGTGCGCCATCGCGGCCGCGGTTTCCATCAACAAAGTCACGCATCTTGACCCCGCCATGGTCTTTCGGGGTTAGGCCTTCACACGGAGCGAGGAAACAAATGGAAGTAGCCATTCGAGCCCGCGGAGTTACAAAGATCTACGCCGAAGGAGCCGCGCGTGTCACGGCTCTTGAGGGCGTTGAGCTCGATCTGCACAGAGGCGAGCTGCTTTTCCTGATGGGGCCATCCGGCAGCGGCAAAACCACCCTTCTCTCCATCATGGGATGCATTCTCCGCGCCACCTCCGGGAGCCTGCAGATCGCCGGCCGGGAGATCACAGGCCTCAGCGAGCGCGAACTGCCCCTTGTTCGGCTCAATCACATCGGGTTCGTCTTCCAGGCTTTCAATCTCTTTCCGACGCTTACAGCCGTAGAAAACGTCGAAGTCGCACTGGAACTCAAGGGCATCCGGGGTGCGCGCGCTCGCACCCAGGCGCTCAGTCTGCTTGAGCAAGTCCACCTCGACGACAAAGCCTCCGCCTTTCCCGCGGATCTCAGCGGAGGGCAGAAGCAGCGTGTGGCATTGGCCCGCGCCCTTGCGGGAAACCCAGAAATCCTGCTTGCCGATGAGCCCACCGCTGCGCTCGATTCGCACACCGGCCGCTCCGTGCTTGAACTCATGCGCCAGCTCGCGCACGATCATAATCGCGCAGTGGCCGTCGTCACTCACGACAGCCGCATCGCAGACCTCGGAGACCGCATCATCCGCATCGAAGATGGCGTGGTCTCTTCCGTGAAGGACCTTCGTCAGCCCCAGCCCGGTTTGCCCCACTTCATTTCTTCCCTTCATTCCGATCTTCATTCCACACTCGCGAGGCCCTTATGAACAGAAAGCACTTCATGCACCCGAAACAGTGGATCACCGCTCTGGCAGCGGCCATCCTGGCGGTCGCGGCTATGCACGCAGTCACCTCTCGTCACCCCGACGCCAAGGCCGCAACATCGTCCATTGTCCCGCAGCAAGGCCATTACATCTCGGGCCCGGGAGCCGTCGAGCCTGTGTCCGAGGACATTAAGGTCGGCTCCGAACTCAGCGGCAAACTGCGCAGTGTTCTTGTTGAAGAGGGAGATCGCGTGCACGCCGGGCAGGTAGTGGCCGTACTGGTCAATGCCGATTTTGAAGCGCAGATCCGAACCTCCGCCGCGCAAGTCAAGCAGCGTGAAGCGGAGTTGCGCAAGACCGTCAACGGCGCGCGCGATCAGGAGCGGCGCCAGGCTTACTCATCGGTTCAGGAGAGCTCAGCAGTACTTGAGAATGCTCGTGCGGAGATGAGCCGCCATAACCAGCTTTTTGCTGACGGCATCATTTCGCGCGAAGACAAAGAGCGTTATGTGCGCGAGTTCGATGTTGCTAAAGCGCAGTTCGACGAGGCCCAACAGCACCACGCTCTCATCGATGACAAGCCGCGCGAAGAAGATGTTGCAGCGGCGCAGGCGGCGCTCGATCTCTCCAGAGCCCAACTGGCGCAGGCCCAGGCGGTCTATGAAAAGACGCTTATCCGCTCGCCTATTAATGGAGTCGTCCTCCGCAAGCACCACCGCAGCGGAGAAAGCGTCAGCAACTCGTCCACCGTGCCGGATCCCATCGTCACCATTGGCGACAACTCAGTCCTGCGTGTTCGCGTCGATGTCGACGAGACGGAGGTGGCGAAAGTCAGAGTAGGACAAACGGCATACGTCACCGCCGATGCCTACGGCACGCGACGGTTCAACGGTCACGTGATTCGCGTTGGCAACGAGCTTGGCCGCAAAAACATTCGCACCGATGAGCCGACAGAAAAGGTGGATACGAAAATCCTGGAGACGTTGGTACAACTCGATGCGGGCATCCAATTGCCTGTCGGATTACGCGTGGATGCGTACATCAACACGGATCAGGATATGGAGTCGAGCCGGCACAATTGACGATCCAACCAATCACGAACAACGGAATGCTTTCGAAGGAGCGGCTATGCGACTCACCCGGAATGCAGGCCTGATTTTGACCATTGCCGTCACGCTGATAGCTAGGCCCGCCTGGGCTGCTGTTCCCTCTGCCTGCGCTCCGCCGCCAAGTTTCAAGGACACCCCGCATCCGGCGGTTGCGCCGATCGATCAGCTCGTCTCCCATACGGAAGAAGTGATTGTGAATCGCTCCCTGGATGAGGTCTTGGCAGAAGCGGATCGAACACCTCTCAACCAAGCTGTACGCAAAAGCAACTCGCTGCCCGGCGTCTCCGGAACTTATGAACTAACGACCGCCGGACTCGGTAATCCTGGATCGCGCAGGCTTGTTTGCCTGACGGATGGCTCTACCGGCGAAGAGGAAATGCTCGAGCATGATCGGGACAAAAACTCGGCTCAGTTTCGCTACGTGGTCTGGAACTACACAACGAAAAAGGCGCGCTCAATTCAATACGGTGTTGGCCATTTTGTCTGGACTGATTTGGGCAACGAGCGCACACAAGTACGTTGGACATATTCCTTCCAATTGAATCGGCAGAGGTTCCCGGGTCACCTAGGATCGTTTGGCGAATTTCTCTTTCGTGTCGGATTCCTCGATCGGGAATATGCGCGGATGATGAGGGAGACACTCGGCAAGAAATGAACCAGGACTTTCCGCAGACAGTTCTATATCACCGGTCGAAGACTGCTCTCGAAGGGTGCAAGGCCACCAAGTCACTCGTCGAATTGAATTGCTCCCGGAAAATGTCGTCCTCGCTATTAGCATCAAAGCAATGGAATCCGATGAAACCCATACCGAAAGGGAGATTACGGATGAATTCTTTAAATCCCATCCACGCGGAGAGACCTTTGGACTGTGCACTGCAAAATCTGCGTGCTTCTGCGACTCTGTTGCAATCGCCTCGCAACTCAATCCAGCGTGCGCTTGCAGCGCGAGTGCTTTTCGCTCTCATTGTCACATCGATTCTTTTCCGGCCGGCATTGAGCCTGGCCCAGACTTCTTCGAACTGCGAACTGCGAGCGACGCCGCCTCCGATGGCGACCTTGGGGGGACCCGCCACGGCGGCGCCTGGCCACACCGAGTTGGGCATTGCCGTCGGAGTCTTCGGCGAGGGTTTTGATGTTCCTCCGTGCGAGATTGACATGATAGGTTCCACGAATTGGCTTGCGCGCTGGAGGCGGGGTCTAACGAGCCGAACCGACATTGGATTCGATGTCTTGATCGCCAACTCCGACAATCTTGCTGGCAGCACCAAGGTCGCCATGCGGTATCAAGCCACGAAAGGACTTCGCCTGGAATCTGGCGCAGGCTTTTCCGACGGAGGGTCCGGCCGAAGCGTCAACGCTGATATGGCCGCAGTGATTGGAACATACAAGCACCCTGACGATACCTGGAACTATTACGCCTCTATTCGTCTGGGGGCAAGCCACGGATGCAATAACCTTCTTTGCATCGGGAGCCCAGGGCCGCCCGGAAGCGATCCACCGGGCGCGCTTATCCCACTCGGCGTAATCGGTGCGACCGCGCGCGTCTCCGATACCGCGCGCTTCGTGATGGAAGGCGGGCTCGGGGAGCACATTTCGCGGCAGCAACCGCCCTCGGGACTGTATCTCCACATTTCCTTCGGACTGCTGTTCAATGTTGGCAAGGAGCGCAAACGAGAGTCCGGCACAGAAATCCAGGGTGCGGATGCGATGGGGTCTCCCATGTCTGGGTTTCGCGGCTGAGGGTTGCTGAAAGCGGAAGGACCGGCCAGCTTGCCATCCGATAATTCGAATGAATGCTGCGCCGGCAAATGATCGACAAAGCGATCGGGATAACTGCCAGCACTTCAAGACCAACGACCGATTGTCTCGAAGTGGAGGGGTGTCAGGTTTCCAACCTCGCCCCTTTCCCATAGCAGAGTTGGCAAGTATACCGATTCCGAGAATTTGAATAGAGTCAGGCCCGAATCTTGAACCTCTCTGCGGAACGGCTCGCTTCGCGATCGAGATGTGGTAGGACAGGGACCAAGGTTTCATGATGCAGTCCCTTGTGTTCAAAGGGAAGAAGCTTCAGGTCCACTCCATAAAGCGTGTGCAGGTTTTCTTCGGTGAGCACATCGCCGGATTCTCCGTATGCGAAGCTCTTTTTACCAAGCATCAGGAGCACCTCGTCGGCCACAGCCAGAGCGTGGTGTGGATGATGAGTGGTGAACAAGACGGTAAGGCCATCCTGATGGGAGAGACGAGTAATCCAATCGAGCACGACAATCTGATTCTTCAAGTCAAGCGCAGAGGTCGGCTCATCGAGAATCAGAATATCCGCCTCTGAGACAAGCGCGCGCGCAAAAATCACCAGTTGTCTTTGTCCGCCTGACAATTCGTGAAAGGGACGGTGTGCAAGGTTGGTTATGCCGAAGCGCTCCAGCGAGGCCATAGCCGCTTCTTCGTCTGCTGCGGAAGGTTGAGAAAATACTCCCACATGCTTGGCGCGACCCATCAGGACCATATCCAGCACGCTGTAGTCGAAGGTGACATGGAAGAGTTGCGGAACAAACGCCATGCGGCCTTCGACCTTGATGGTTCCCTTGGTGGGTTTGAGCGCGCCCAGCATGATCTTCAGTAGAGTTGTCTTGCCGCAGCCGTTTGGTCCGAGCAGGGCAAAGGTCGAACCGCGCTTGACCGTCGCGTTGTAATTCTGAAACACCCAGCGCGACGGGCGGTAGGCGTGCCCGAGATCCTCAAAATGCACCACGTTGCTATTCATGTTCCCACCCCTTGCTTTGTGTCTTCCAGAAGAGTATGCAGATAACCGGCGTCCCAATCAGAGCAGTAAGGACGCCCACCGGGAGTTCCGCCTTTACAACCGAGCGGGTAATGTCGTCGAGTCCAAGAACAAACAGGCCACCCAGCATGGCCGCCGTAGGCAGAAGACGACGATGATCGGGGCCGACTAACATTCTTGCGCAGTGCGGCACTACCAGACCGACCCATCCAATAATTCCACTCACCGCAACCTGCGAGGCGACAATCAGCGAGACCAATGCAATGATCGACCAGCGCAACATGCCCACATTGATTCCCAGTGTCTTGGCATCGAGATCGCCTAAGGACAAGAGATTCAAACGCCAGCGCAGTGTCATGAGCATTGATCCACCGAACAAGGTCGGAATGGCAATCATCCACACCTTCTGCTGGTCAGCCCCGACAAAGGTACCCAACAGCCAATACGTGATAGTGCGCGTTACGCTGTCGGGCGCGATGTATTGCACCAGCCCTGCGGCGGCGAGGAAGAATGCACCGATGAAGACACCGGCCAGAATCAGAATCATGCTGTTGCTTTCGCCCCGCGCGAGCTTCGCCAGACTGAAGGTGCAGAACATCGCGACCATGCCGCCCAGGAATGCCAGGGCAATAATCCCGGCTGGCGGCCAGTCGAACAGCATGGCCAACACACCACCGAAGGCAGCTCCCGAAGTCACGCCGACAATATCCGGGCCCACCAGCGGATTGCGCATCATGCCCTGAAGCGCCGTCCCCGACATGCCCAACCCGATGCCCGCGAGCGTTGCCAACAGCACGCGCGGCAGCCGAATGATCTGCACCACGGTCAACTCCTTGATGTTCCATGGCGGATTGGCGGGCATGGGGAACGGCCACGCCAGTCGCATCACAATCTGCGCTGCGCGTCCAAACCGCAATGGATAAGCACCGATGCAAAGCGAAGCCAGCATGGCCAACAATACCAGCGCGCCCAGCAGCAAAGGAATAACCCATCCATATCTCTGTGTGAACCGCAGCCTGGGCACGGACACTGTTGGAACAGCTCTGTTCTCTATCGTCGCCTCAGTCATTGAGTTGGCTTCCCTTCCTGGTTCGCGTTGTAATTCCGTGTAAAGCGCTCGTATCCGGGTTGATCGCTGTTTTCATTCATGTGCAGAACGATATCGATCTGGTCATCGTTCAGGCGGTATCCGAAATCGTCTTCAATGATTTTGCGTAATGCCTCGCGGGTTCTCGGTTGCAGTTGATCGGGATGTGCAATCTCTGCCATCCAACGAGCCAGAATCGGTCCACATAGCAGATTGCCGGGAGCGTCTCCGCTCGGGAGGCGATAGACGCGCCGGTCCCGCACAGCCTTCATACCCTTCCAGCGCGGGTCCTGCAGGAAGCTCTCAGGACCCTGCATGGGAATCGGTCCGTTGTTCGATCCGTAGAGAAATACAATGTCCGGATCCATCGCCAGAATTCGCTCGGCATCCATGGTAGTGGACATGAAACCTATGGCTGCATTTGCGACCCCAACGCGGGGATAGTAGACCTCCGAGTACATTCCCTTCGGCCCTACAACGCTAAGATGGATTTTGTCGCGGACAAAATCTCCCATCATCAGGATGCGGGGATGATTGCTGAGAGTTGAGGGCTTCAGCTCCTGATTCAATTCGGCGAAGGATTGGCGATACCGGGAAATCATCGCTTCACCACGCTCCGGATGTCCCACCAGCGCGGACTCAATGCGAGCCGGTTCGAACATTCCTTCTTCAAGCTTCCTGTGCGGGTCCCAGGTATGGACAACGGGAAGTCCAACGCGACGCAACAGGGGTAACGGGCCGCCGCTGCTTCCCGCCCCGATATAGGCTCCGGGATCGAAGGCGAGTAGCGACTCCACCTCGACATAAGGGCCACGCCCCGCTGCGATAGCATTGTCCTTCCAGAGGCGGTCGTTCTTGACCACTTGCGGATAGACCCAACTCATGATGTTATTGCTGAAGAACGCACGGTCTCTCGATCCGCCAGCGTAGAGAACGGTTTCCGGCGCATGCGTATGTTGCAGATACCAGTTCGGAAACGAACCCCACCAGGTAATCGCCGTTCCTCGATAAGGTACTTCGATCTGAACCGATCTGCCGGCAGCATCCATCACGATGCGGCTGCGAGCAGGAGGCGCGAAAGACGGCAGCGGACGCAGCAATCCAAGAGCGACCAAAGCGATACACGCGAATGGACCGAGCCAAAGCAGTTCTCGCGGAGAGTTAGTATTGATCATTTTCGCGGCCCCTCTTGCCGGTTGCCCGCATCGTTGCCGACAAAACGCCCATAACCGGTCTGGCTCTTGTTTTCGCTGAGGTCGAGTATCTTATCGATCTGGGCGTCGCTCAGGCGATAGCCGTATTCATCCAAAATGTATTTGCGCAAGACCTCGCGGGTTCTCGGTTGCATGCGCTCAGGGTGGGCGAGCTCCGCCATCCAGCGCACCAGGATGGGCGCGGGGCATCCACTGCCGAGCACGCGATAGACGCGGCGATTGCGGACGGCCTTCATCCCTCGCCAGCGCTCATCGATCATGAACTCCTGCGGACTCTCCATTGGCATCGGCCCGTTTGGCGAACCAAACAGGAACACAATGTCGGGGTCCATGGAAAGAATGCGCTCGGCATCGTCATGCGTGCCGATATACCCTCCCGAAGCATCTACCAATCCCGCGCGCGGATAGTAGACCTCCGCATACACACTGCGCGGGCCTGCAATGCCCAGGCGCATCTTGTCGTGCAGGGAACTCCCGATCATCAACGCGCGCGGATGCCCGCTGAGTGTCGCGGGCTGAACATCCTGCTTCAATGCAGCAAAGGCATTCTTATAAAGCGAGATCATCGCCTCGCCGCGCTCGGGGTGCGCAACCAGTGCTGATTCGATCCGCGCTACCTCAAAGACAATCGCTTCCGCTCCACGTACGGAGCCCCACGTGTCGACGACGGGAAGTCCAACCCGCCGCAACAGCGGCAGCGGCCCGCCATTGCTTCCCGCGCCAATATAGGCCCCGGGATTATATGCAAGCAGGCTCTCCACTTCGACATATGGCCCACGCCCTCTGGAGATTGCGTTTGCCTTCCAAAGCTCGTCGTTGTTCAACACCTGCGGATACACCCAGCTCAGAATGGTTCCGACAAAGCGAGAGCGCTCTACCGGGCCGCCAGCATACAACATGGATTCCGGCGCTTGCGTGTGCTCAAGGTACCAGTCTGCAAACGAGCCCCACCATGTGATCGCTGTTCCTCGATACGGCAATTCGATCGGAATCTTCCTTCCCGCGGCATCCGCGACGACGCGGTTGTGTGCGGGCGGCGGAAAGCTTGGCAGAGGCCGAAGGAGTCCGAGAGCGATCAACCCGATGCAGACGAAGGGTGTCAACCAGACGAACTCACCGGTAGGTGGCACTTTCAATCTCTTGCCAAGCATCAACCTCGCCTCCCTGTCTTGTTGGCTTGAGGTTCAACGCAGAGAGGATGATGGTTTCCATCCTCTCGGCGTTGCGAGCGAAGCGATCAGTCTCGCGACTGCTCAGGTAGACAGGTTAGAACTTCAACTTGAGTGCGACTTGCATGGACCTGGGCCCGCCCAACTCATACATCGGCTGCATGTAATTGGGGCTTTGATTGTTGAAGGTCTCATTCGAGACGCCCCAGGTGCTCTGAGCGGACGATGTGGCAGTGGGGTTCCATGTGCAATTCGAGACATTGTTGCTATAGCACGGAGCCATGAAGTCCGGATGGTTGACGAAGTTGAATGCTTCGGCGCGGAATTCGAGATTCGCCCGGTCTGACAAGGCGAATTGCTTGTGCATGGCAATGTCTGGTTGCACCAGGTCAAATCCACGGAGTGAGTTTCTTCCCATGTTGCCATTGATGACCGCGCCGCTCGCATTCTTGGCCTCGGTAAAGGCGGACCAGTTCAGCTGCTTTCCGCCTGCGCAGGCGGTTGTGCAAGTTGCGAGATACAAAGGTTGACCGGCAACCAAGCTCGGATTGAATGTGACTGAGTTTCCTGCTCCGTCGGTAAAGCCGCCTTGCACGTCGACATTCAACGGGAGCGCTGTTCTCGCGCTGACGATGGTGTCAAAGTTCCAGCGGTCGAGCAGGTTGGTCAGCAGCAGATTTGCGTGCCGTCCAGGAATCTCATAGGTCCCTGCCAGATGGAAATTGTGGCGAATGTCGAAGTCGGAGCTCGCATAAGGAAGGTCGGTCTGGTACTCGTTCCCCATATAATTTCCGTTGCTGCTCGCGTTGTCGATAGAATGCGAATAGGTGTACGAGGCTAGCACTGCCAGACCACTTGAGAGCCTGCGCTGGAACTCAACCTGCAGAGCGTTGTAAGTGGATCGATGTCCGTTGATAAAAAGCGTGGTCGTCGATGCGGAGGTGAAGTTCGGATTGCCAAACACCTTGCTCGGGCTGAATATATCCACCTTGAGCAACCGCTGCGATGCCGCACCCACGTAAGTGACCTTCAACGATTGCTTCGAACCAAACGCCTGTTCCACTGCGGCGTTCCATTCCAGCGAAATCGGAGCCTTCAAATTTGGATCGAATCCCGTGATGCTTGAAGCAAGCGGGTTCGAAGAATTCGCCGGATAGGGATTCGCAATTGCTGGAATGCAATCGGTGTCCGGAGCGACGCAGTAACTCACCTCTTGTTTGGTCAATGGGAACGATGCAGGATCGCTATGGGTGACGTCGTAATACTTGAGGTTGTTCAATCCCAGGTTGGATGTGGTTGCCTCTTCGTTGGGATTGTCGTTGAACAGCCCCATGCCGGCGCGGACCACCGTGCCTTTGTCTCCGTCCCGAAGCCGGTAGGATGCTCCAAGGCGAGGAGCGAATTTGGTCCATTGGGTACTCCAAAGCGGCGTTCCCTGCGGAGCAAGTGTCATGGCAGCGAAATTGGCGATCTCATTGACAGTCCAAGGATAGTAATTCTCCATTTTGAGCGAGGGGTCGAGATCCCATCTCACGCCGAGCGACAGATTTAGCCGCGACGTAGCCTTCCATTCATCCTGGATATGCAATCCCGTATTCTGGAACTCAGGCTTGAAATCCGTATACGGCGACAACCGCGCATAGAAGGTGTCCAGCTTGTTGCTGATGAAGTCCGCTTCCTTGGTATAGCCGCCAAACATGCCCAGGACCGTGTTGGTTTCCCACGTCGCTTGATGCCGCCAATCCAAGCCGAATTTGATGGTGTGATTGCGGACAGTCCAGCTTGTGCTGTCGACGACATTTGCTTGCCGTTGCGCATTGGCCGAAGGATAGTTATAGTTCCCGAATCCCGTGGATGGCCACCAGAAGTACAAGCTGACGCTGGTCTCGTTGGGAACGTACCCCGGGATGATCGAGGCGTAGTCTGGCGGAACCGCTCCATCGTAGGTCGTGTTCTGATAGTGTTGCTGCCAGTTCACTTGGTTCAAGCCGAGGCGAAGATCGTTGTCGATGGATCGCGTGATGCTTGTAGTTACTCCCAGAGTTGCCGTATTGGTTCGGTTGATGGGAGTAATCCATTCCGAAGGGGGCGTCGTGCAGTTGTTGCAGTAACCTTCTGCTCCGGACGGCGACCTTAGATAGCGAGCGAAAACCTTCACTCGTCCGTTGACCGTATGGTCCACGCGAAGCCCGGCAGTGTTCAACGTACTCCATGTGGGAAAGCCTACATACTCGGTGCCCACACCTGCGTTTGGATCGGCCTGCCAAGTGGCGTACGAAGTGAAGTCACCCACGTTGGTATCCAGCTTCGGATCCAGTTTGGGCATCGAGTTGAGAAACGGCAGCAATACCGCGGGTGCGAACTTGAACAGAGTTGCATTGGGAAGTTGGACCGCGATTGCGGCCTGTGGCTGCTCAAGTTTGATGGCTTCGTAGTTGAAGAAGAAGAAGGTCTTGTCCTTGCCGTTGTAGAGATGCGGAATCTGCACCGGACCGCCGAGGGTTCCTCCGAAATCGTTCTGGTGCTCATTCTGGCGGGCCACGCTATGCAGATTGTTGAACCAGTTATTGGCATCCATCACCGCGTTACGAAGATAGTCGAAGGCGCTTCCGTGCCAGGTGTTCGTGCCCGATCTAGATACCAAAGAAAACTGGCCGCCAGGCTGGCGTCCAAATTCTGCGGAGTAGGTCGAGGTATTGATTTGAAACTCCTGCATGGCATCTACCGAGAGAATGGAGTGCGTCGTCCCCAGCGAAGAGAAGTTCGCGGCTGAAGCGCCTGCTCCCCCTGGAAGCGAACCGGCTCCGGCATTGGCTGAGATTCCATCCACCGTGAAGTAGTTCTCATCGGTTCGCTGTCCATTGACTGAAAACTGTTCGCCGCCCGCCATTTGCACGATGCCCGGAGCGAGTCCGAGGAGCGCTTGAAAGCTGCGTCCGTTGAGGGGCAGATCTTCGACAAACTGCTGGTCGATGGTGGTGCTTACCGATGCATCGACGGTATTCAGCATCTGCGATGCGCCGTTGACGAGGATGTTCTCATTGGCTTTGCCTAGACTGAGCCGAACGTCAAACTGCAGCGACTGGCCAACCGTGACCGTGAGCGGCTCGCTGGATGCGATGCTGAATCCCGGGGCTTGCACCGTGATTTTATACACTCCTGGCAAGATGAATGGGGCAACGTAAAGGCCCTCGCGATTGGTCTTGGCTTCATGCTCCACACCGGTTGCCATATTCACGATGCGGACGTCGGCGCCTGCAACAACTGCCTTTTGCGGATCGACAACCTGCCCCTGAAACTGCGCAGTCTGTGCCAGTGCGGGCAATGCTGCAAGAAGAATTCCTGCGATTGCGAAGAGCATTGCGATGTGCCTCATGGTCCAAGGCCGGATGCGAATCCATTGCGCGACGGCTGAATTTGAGCGGTACATAGTATTCTCCTCTGGCATCGAGCGCCGTTTAGACGTGTCGCATATAAACGACACTGTCACGTTTGTGAGTGTATGGTTACTGAGCCTAGAGCATTTTCAACCACGGGTCAAGTAAACCATACCAATGACGCGCGAACGCGTCAGGAGGATTTCCCGAGGTGTGAGGAGCGAAGGATGTGGCGAAGATAGGAGGGCGAGTCCAGATCGGATCCGGAGGAATTGGCAAATAAACTCTATGGCTGCTCGTGCGGCCCAGTTTTGGACCAGCGACTTCAAAGGCAAAAACGGATGGGTTGCTAGAGCAGCCTGTCGCCTGCCCTGCGCATGTCATATCCAACACACGCTTCGACTTCGCGCCGATAAGAGGCTCGACTTAATGTCCCCATCAGCGCTTCAATTGCCGGCAGCGTGAGGTCGCTCCGGCGAAGAACCAGCAGGTAGGGTTTTTCAGCAAGAGGAACGAAGTCCAGACCCATGGTCAGCGCAGAGACCTGCGTGCTGACACAACAATCCACCTTGCCGCTGGCCACCAGGCGAGCGGCTGGCAGTTGGCCATGTGTGATGAGGTCGTAGCCGTTTACTTGGTGACTCAGTATTCCATGTTTCTTGAGCGTGTCGTCCAGCAAGCGGCGGCAACCTGCTCCGGGCTCGCGGTTGGTAATTCGCACGCCTTTCCGGGAAAGGTCTTCGATCCCGGCGATCTTCTTCGGATTCCCCTGTGTGACGACCAGCCCTTCTTTCCACATTGCAAACGAATAGATCGCCAGCGCGTTGCGAGGGAACTGCTTTGTGATGGGCACTAAGTCCATCTCGCTATTGGCTTTTTCGGCCAGGTGAGTGCCTGCGACGTGTACTAGCCCTTCATGGAGCAACTCTAGAGCACGTGAACTGTTTTCAAAGGCGATGACGAGTTCAAAGCCCTGGCGTTCAAGTGTATGTGCAAGAAGCGATGCACTTGGATCGCAGCCCGCCAAGAGGATCCGTGCTTCGCTCCTCCACGCATTTCCCAGGAGCCGGACTTTGGCATTCACGTTTCCTTTGCCGCCCCGGATGTGGGAAAGCAAAACGGCGTCCGTGGGCTGCAGGCCCCAACTTCCCGGGTCAGGGACCACCGCGATTGTGCGTCCATGGACTCTGGCCAAGCGAAGCGGCTGTCCCTTGGGAAGGGACGAAGCCTCTCCAAGAATGAATACCTCTTCCGCTTTTTCTGCTTCTTCCAGTTCAGGCTCAAGCTGAAATAGCTGTTCGACTGTCGTATCCAAAAACCGCGCCAGTTTCAGGCTCACCGCGGTGTTGGGGACATAAAGCCCGGCCTCAATAGAATGAATGGTTTGTCGGCTAACCCCAACCTTGGCCGCCAATTCTTTTGCTGCAAGGCCCCGCTTGGACCGTACTTCTGCCAGAGACGTTCGCACTTCCATGATCTTCAACCCATGCCCGTCCGATAATTGCTTGTAGTGGATACGCGACTGATGATACTGATACGGGAAGAAATGCACAAGGGAGGGAATCTGGACTCGGCCCTCCACTGACAGCGTTGTCTGCGTTCAGATTGATACAGGCCAATCCCCCGCAGAATACGCGATCACAAGGCGTCGGCGGTGAGACGATACAGATCGTACGAAGGCTGAGCGAAACATTCAATAAGCGTTGCAAAAGTTAGACTTCTACTTGATTGCGGTGCTTCCCGGCCTGTTCAACGATGCGCTCGTATCATTTTCTCTCGGCCTGTTTCTTCGCTCCCGATTCCACGGACACTCCGTTCCGATCATTCCACGCGGCGTTTCGGGCCGGCCTGCGGAACAAGAGCAGCAAGGCAAGCTTACGCATCATGAGCTCACGCAGGAGCGAAGATGAGCGTGAGAACAGTAATGTCGTCTTCCTGCCCGAACTGCTGGGCGGCAGTAGCAATGTCGTCGGCAGACTGCGTGCTGATTGCGCAGGTGCGCTCGAAGCCGAATAGTTCGCCGTGCGAGTTGCGCGCCTCGACCACGCCGTCCGAGAGGAAGGTCAGTTTCTCTCCCGGCTCCATGGCAAAGCTACGCTCCTCGTAAGCCTCCGGGCTGGCGACGATGCCGAGCGGCAAGCCGGGCTGAACCGCGACTTCCTGGCCACCACGGTAAGGAGAGAGGTGTCCTGCATTGGCCAGCGTGACAGTGCCGCCTGAGAAATCCGCGCACATGCAGGTGGCGAAGCCCCCCAGATGAGTTTTACCCAATACGCGGTTCAGATGAGCCAACAGCTTTCCAGGCGAGTCTTCGTCGCGTTCCTCCGCACCGCCGATCAGCAGCGCCGCGGCCATGGCAGCGGCTACCCCTTTGCCACTTACATCGCCCACAAGCACCCGCTGGCGATCGCCGGGAAGAATGCGGCAAAGATAAAAATCGCCGCCCACCTCACGCATGGGCCGGAAAGCGACTTCGATGCGCAGTCCAGGTGCTGAATCCACAACGGCAGGCGCTAGCATGCGCTGAATTTCGCTCGCCGCGCGTAGCTCTCCAGCCATCGAGGCGCGTTCTTCCGCGATGCGTCTCTGCTCGCGAAACAGCAACCCCAAGAGGCTGGCCATCACGCCGAGCGTTGTAATGGCCTGCGCCATTGCCGATGTACTGCTCCACGCAGGATAGAGGTTCGGTACGCCGGGTAAATACTGGCTCACGAGTACGAAGTAGAACAGAGCCAACACTGTCCCCCACACCATGCACAGTCCGCCAAGCCAGCGCATACGAGGGGCGATGCGCGAATACGGCCAGAAGGCAACAAAAGGGGCAGCGCACGCAGCGAGATAGGCCAGGTTGGTCGCGGGCCTGGTCAAGTGCTGGCGAAACATATCAAGCCATAACGCCTGCGAGGCCGGAAGAAGACTCTCGATCTCCCATAGGATATGATCGTGGACGCCGAAACCGATCATGATCCAGAAGAGAATAGGGACACGACGCCTCGCCAACGCAAAGAAGAACCAGGTTCGCGTTGTACCTACCATCAACCTCGCTGCATTGCCGATCGCTAGCGAGGCCATTGCGGAATAATCCACGAGCGCGGCGCTGCAAGCGGAATCCAAATTGTTTGCCGCTGCGCCGATGCAGGCGAGGCTTAGCAGCAGAAGGTCGCGCCGGCTCGGATCGTAAAAATAGAGTCCGAGGAGCACCAATCCGATCACCCCCGTCGCGCCGAAGCAAAGGGTGGGGCCCAGAAGTCCCGAACTCTGCGTCAGCACCACGCCGGCACGCCGGTCGTGCAGTGTGCTCTCCTCTCCGGCGAAGAGTTTCAAGCGGGCCAGCGCACGCGGATCCCGGCGGGTGACTTCGAGCGCGATCGTAGCTGCCGGCGGAAGCGTTTTCGGCAGCGGGAACGAACGGATCGCATTTATGCTGAACTGGCCGCTGCGCAAGTCGCCTGAGCCGCCCATCGGCTCGCCATTCACAAATACCTGGTATGCGGCTGGCAGTGCCACTTGAATCGCGGGATGCTCCACACTTCGCAGTGGCGACAGGTCCGCATGGCAGCGTACCCACGCGTGCGTAACACCTGGCTGCAGATCCCAATGGGAGTAAAGCCGCCAGCCGCTCTCGTCCAGATTTGGCGCGGACCCGTTCGGGTCGTCTCCGGCCCGCCACACGCATTGCTGCGCGGGAACCTCGATGATGCTCTCGCCTAAGGCTGCCAGTGGGGTCAGAACCAAGAGCAACATAGCAAGCTTACGCATGAAGTACTCCTGCGGTTGAAATGGCAAAACTGAACGCGTCGAAGGAGCTTCCCCGTCCGAAGGCCTGAGCGGTCCGGCAAAAAAACGAAACAAAACAGAACCGCTGCAGACCTGAGACTGCCGGGGTAAGCTGCGAACATGGGACAAGCATACCCTCCAACTGGGTCGGGCCACCCGCAAAATCACGGAGACGGCAGCTCGGTTGAGCCTGGCGGCACCGGCATCGTGCCCAAGTCGGCCGAAAACGCAATTATTCGACGCAGTCTGCGACAAGCCATGGATGCGCTTTGATGGATGTCCCTTTCAAGGAGCCGCGGTCCTGGGATGTGCTGACGCGCATTTTCAGTAAAGCAAAAGCCGCCAAGAGGGATCTGAATCGCGCGACAGGAAAACTCAAACTCAGGGCGCTTTTCAGGACCGATCAGTCACGGAACCGTACTATTCAAAGTGTCCAAGTTCTTCGCTCTTAGTCAGGAACCATTTCTCCAAAGTGTTCGTATATATCCAAAACGTCTGATCATGTTGTTTCCGTCCGCGAAAGCGAACCTCAAAGGCCCTCATTGCGGCGCTCGCTTTGATTCTCTTGACCAGTTAGCGGCATCCGTGCCACGCGCAGAAAGACACTCCTCCATGAACGCTTCTCAGCCCGCCTCTCGCATCCTCGGCTTCGCCTTCCTTCTCCAGTTCTTTACCTCGCTCGCTGGCCAACTCATCTTCAAAGTAGGGCTCGTCGTCCCCGGCGACACCGCCGCCACCCTCCTCCGCATCGCCGCCCGCCCCTGGCTTCTCCGCGTTAACATCTTCGACGAAATGGTCACCACCGCCGGTATCATCTGGCTCGGCGTGCTGCTTTACGCCGCCCTTCGCACCTATGGCCGTGTTGCCGCACTCACCGCTTTCGCCCTCTACTTTCTTGAGGCTGTCCTTGGCGCCGTCAGCCGCCTGGCGGCCTTTCCGCTTCTCGCCCTCGGCAGCCAATTCGCCGCCGCCCCCTCCGCGTTTCTTCTCGCCGAGGCAGACCGCGCCCTCGCGTCGGTGAACTTCGGCTACACGCTCCTCCTGCTGGTCTTCTGTCCCGGCGCCATGCTCTTCTATTGGCTCCTGTTCAAGTCGCGCCTTGTTCCTCGTGCTCTTTCGCTCTGGGGATTGATTACCGTCGTCCCCATGTTCTTCGCCATCATCCTCTCCATCCTCGGCATCAACGTCTCGTTCTACCTCGCCGTTCCCTATATCCCCTTCGAATTCGTCATCGGCCTCTGGATTCTAGTGAAGGGCGTGAGAACCACGGCTGCCTGAAGCGGCCCACTTGGGAGCGCCTCAGAATCATGAGTCGGTCCACTTTCGCCGCAATACCTGTCAACCACGTATCGCTCGCTCCCACATGACACCGTTCACGAGTGTTCTTTGAAGTGAATAAGGAGAGAATGAAATGACGGCTCTGCGCAAGAATCTGTAGGGAGCGTTGTTCTGCGGGCTTTTTGAGATTTGGTGTTTTTGGCTACACTTGTAGGCATGAGGGAGAACGACTGGACACGCTTGCTGGGCTGGCCCGGCTACAAGGTATACCGCAGTGAAATCGATGAGCCTGCCAAACG
>Ga0181520_10003471_pt1 | contig 27610 bp, 19 predicted proteins | sample PEATcosm2014_Bin_29_FD_132451 | JGI IMG/M metagenome (GOLD analysis project Ga0181520, IMG submission 132451) | Peatland microbial communities from MTU Mesocosm Facility, Houghton, MI, USA - PEATcosm2014_Bin02_30_metaG | ecosystem: Environmental > Terrestrial > Soil > Wetlands > Peat | place...
CAAGCAGATCAACCGTCGCGTGAAGGGGAGCGAGAAGTTCTGGTCGAAATCGACCAGCGAGGCGGTCCTGCAGCTACGAGCCGACTACCTCAGCGACTCCATCCCAATTGCCTCCTTCTGGCTGCGCCACCAATCCCGCCAGACCGGGGTCAACGCCTACGCCCAGGCCCCGTAACCTAACAAAGTGCGGAATGCACCCGTGGGGGAAACGTACGACAAGAGCCAATGAGACTAATAGGACTTATAAGACTAATGGGACCTATAAGTCCTATTGGTCCCATTAGTCTTATTTTTCGGGTTGCAGCAACACGACTCCCCGAACCCCCGCCTGCCGAACCCTTTGCCGGGCGGCTGTTCTTGACAGCGGGGGGGCAAAGAAAGCATACTGGACAGCATCGAGGCCTGCCTGACCGGGACCAGGCGAGCTGCCGTGCCGCTCGGGGCGAGGGAGAGCGCATTGACGCAGCGCAGGTGGTTTGGCTCGTGGCACGGCGCCGGTGTCGCGCATCTTATGGTCCCCAGTTCACAACGGGAGAGCCTTGTTTCCCCAGAAGGGTCGAGTTGTCATGAACATGATGGAGTCCGGTAGCGTTCGAAGGAAGACGTGGTTTGTGTTGGGAGTGGTGCTCGCGGCGGCGTTTATGCTCAACGTTATGCCGCGCTGCTGGGCGCAGGCGGCCGCAGCTCCTAAAGCAGCGGAAAAGGCCGCTCCGGCTCCGAAAGCGGAAGAAAAGGCCGCCGCCGCGGGCGACGAGAAGGCGGCCGCCACTGCCGCCGAGCCGAAAAAGGAGGTTCACGTCGAGAACTTCCTCGCCTGGGTGATTCGCTGCTCGGGCTTCATCGGCGCGGTGATCCTGTTGTTGTCCATCTATTTCGTGTCCACCGTGGCGCGGCTGTTCTCGGAAATGCGGGTGAATGTCGCGGCGCCGCCGCAGAAAATCGCGGAATGCGAAACCCTGCTCGAGCAACGCGACTTCAAAGGCATCTACAACCTGGTGAAGGACGACGACTCCTTCTTCTGCCGCTTGATGACCACCGGCATTAGTGAACTACCCAACGGTTTGGCCGAGGCCCGCGAGGCGATCGAGCGGGTCGGCGAGGCCATCACGGCGGAGATGGAAAAGAAGATCAGCATGTTGGCGGTGCTCGGCACGCTGGGGCCCATGATCGGGCTATTGGGCACGTTGAAAGGAATGATCGCCAGCTTCAGCGTGATCGCCCGCAGCGACGTGCAACTAAAGGCCAGCGAAGTGGCCAGCGGCATTTCCGAGGCCCTGTTGCTGACCTTCGAAGGGGTGGCGCTCTCGGTGCCGGCCATCTACTTCTTCGCCCTGTTCCGCAACCGCGTGGTCTACATTGCCACGTCGGTGATGCTGACGGCCGACCAGTTTCTGCGGCATTTCTCCCATGCCGGACGGGCCAAGGCGTCGGCTTCGGCGACTGCTCCACCGGCCATTCCCGCCGCCCGGGCCGCGGAGTAAAGGGAGGCCCAGCGCATGGCACAGTTATCGCAGGAAGTCAAGGCCGAACCGAACCTGACGCCCATTCTGGACATGGTCTTTCAGTTGATCACCTTCTTCATGCTGGTGATCAACTTCAAGTCGGCCGAGATGGACTTGAGCATAAGGCTGCCGGTCGTCGGCTCCGCAAGGCCGGTCGAAACGCACGGCCAGCGCGGGCTCCTGGTGCTGAACATCGACCAGAACGGCAACCTGAAGAATTATGGCGGAATCGTTCAGAACGTCGAGTCGTACATCGCCCGCGAAGCTTATGCCTCGCGGCTGGCCGCGCACATCAACGCCGACGATAAGGAGGCCGCGCAGGACCTGCCGACCACGATCGTGATTCGCGCCGACCGGGCGACGTCCTTCAAGATGATCAACCGGGTGATCAAGGCCTGTCAAGACAATGGCTTTCTCAAGTTTACGCTGAAGGCCATGAACAAGGAAGCCTGACGATGGCGAGAAGACGAAAGCGGCGGAGCCAGTCGGACGTCGAGTTGAACCTGGCCGCCATGCTCGACATGGCGTTCCAGTTGCTCACGTTCTTCATCCTCACGTTTCGCCCGGCGCCGGTCGAGGGGCAGATCTCGCTGCGGCTGCCGCCTCCCCAGGCGGTGGTCGTGGCCAAGAACGCGCAAAAGGCCGGCGCGGACACCAGCAACACCAATCCCGTCCAGGGCGTCAACACGCTGACGATCAGCGTCTTCGCCGATCCGCAATCGGGCCTGATCAAGAGTCTGGGCGTCGGCGAGACGCAGGTATCGGGCATGGCCGCCCTCGGCGGCAAGCTCAAGGAGGTATTCGCCGATCCCGGCAATCCTTTCGATCAAGTGATTATTCAAGTGAGCGATAGTTGCCGCTACGACGAGTTGATGAAAGTCGTGGACGTCTGCACGCGCCAAGTTTTGCCGGACGGCCAGAAGCTGTCGAAACTGAGTTTCGTGGAAGTGCCCAGCGGCTAAGACAAAGGGCCTATGAAGAATAAGTTGCCGAATTGGGGTGGCACGCCCTGAGGCACGAAGGGCGTGGCGAAGGGTTGAAACACGCCCTTCGCTCTGCTCAGGGACGTGCCACCCACTGCCGGGGCGGTCGTGCTGCAAGACCCGCTCGGCACAGCCGTGGGCGGCTGTGCTACAAAGCTGTGCCAGGAAACGGTCGGCTCCGCGGAGCCAGGAAACCATCTCATGCGCCGCCACTGGCAAGATCGACGCCCGCCGAGCATGTTCCGCGGTGCCGAACTGACGCGGCTGGTGACCGGGCTGGTCATGCTGGCCGTCATCTACCAACTGATCATGTGGGCGCGCAATGGGGATACCTGGCGGTGGTGGGTGGGCGATCGCCAGCAACCGGCGGTGGCCGCCAGGCAAGCGAGGACGCCCAAGCCCCCGCCGCCGCTGAAATTGCCGCCGGCCACCGGACCCACGGACGAGGACCCCGACCAGGCGGAGACGGCGAAGGAAGAGTTTCAGGCCCTGACCGACGGCACGCTCACCTTGGGCCCGGAGGAAATGGAGCCTTATGACCGGCTGGTCGAATGGGTGAAGAACCAGTCCTACGCCAGGCTTTACGCGCGGGCGAAAAAGGGGCTGCGCTATACGGATCTCCACGATGACGTAGAGAAGCACCGCGGCGAGCTGGTGGCCCTCGACGTCGATCTGCAACTGGCCAACGACGCGGGAAAGAACCGCTTCGGCGTTCCCCTGAGCGATGCCTGGGGGGTGACCGACGAATCGGTGGGGCGGTTTTACACGCTCATCGTGCTCGACTTTCCCGCCGGCATTCCGCGCGGCCATTTCATCCGCGAGAAGGCCCGCTTCGTCGGTTATTTTCTGAAATTGCAAGGCTACGAGCCGGGGGCTGCCAAGCCCGGCCAGGCCCCCGAAAAGGCCCCCCTCTTGATCGGCCGCTTGCAGTGGGAGCCGGCCGCGGTCGTCGAGCCGCCCATCGACAGCTGGCAGGAATGGACGGTGGGCTTGAGCCTGCTGGCGCTGCTGGGCGTGGCGTTCGCTCTTCGCTGGGGCTATATGAAATGGTTTCGCCCGCGGCCGGTGGCCCGCCCATTGGTGTCGGACGCTGCCAGCGGAGAGCCAATCTCCATTGAGGCTTGGTTGGAGCGATCGAGCTTTGGGTCAACCGACCCCCAGGAGTCGCCGCAGGGCGAGCACGACGTGCTCCACGGCAACGGGAAGCCTGGGATCGGGCCGCTTGACGGAGAAGACGGAAAGGGTTGATAATCGAGGAAGAAGGGCGGAGCAGCAGAGCAGGACATCGGGTTTTTCGCGTTCGGGAGTGTCAGAAAGATGGCAGAGCACGAAGCAGCCCCGCAGGCAGCGGCGAAAGCGGCTCCTCCGCCCGTTCCGGTCGCTGAGTTGGCCTCCGTGGGCCTTCTTGGCGGAGCCAAGGCGTGGCTTGTGCACGAAGGGCTCTGGTGGGCGTGCAGTTTCGTCTTTCACCTCACGCTGGTCTGTGGGCTGGCGCTGATTAGCAGCAGAGTCGTCGAGAAAGTGGTGGACGAGGCCCCTTCGTTCGAAGAGGCCAACGTCGAAAAGGTCGAGGTGCCGCAGCAGATCGAACGCTTCGAGGTCAGCCAGACCCCGGAAGACCCCACGGAGCTGAACAACGAGACCCTGACGCTGGAAAAGCCGGCCCAGATCATGCAGGAGGAGAAAGCGGGCAACGAGAGCACCACGATGAGCGACCAGCGGGGCGGCGGAACGCCGATGGTCGGCAACCAGCCGAACCTGGGCGGCCTCGGCGGCTTCGATATCCAGGGCATCGGCGCCGGTCCGGCGGTGAAGGGCAAGGGGGGCGTGGGTAAGGGGGTGGGAACCGGCACCCATCCCGGCAGTGGCGGCGACGACTTCGGCTTTGGCACCCGCACCGGCGCGAAGAAGGCCATGCTCGGCAGCGGCGGCGGCACCCGGCAATCGGAACGGGCCGTGGCCGGGGCGCTGAACTGGCTCGCCCGGCACCAGTCCCGCGACGGCAGTTGGAGCCTGGTGACCTACAAGGCCAACTGCAAGGACCCCAGTTGCAGCGGCGATGCCAAGGCGGGCAGTTGTGAATCGGCCGCCACTGCCTTGGCCCTGCTTCCCTTCCTCGGCGCCGGCCAGACGCACAAGACCGGCGTTTACCGAAAAACCGTGTACGCGGGGGTCGCCTTCCTGTTGAAGAACCAGAAAATGGACGGCGACCTGCGCATGGGACAGACGATGTACTCCCATGGGCTGGCCGCCATCGCCCTGTGTGAATGCTACGGCATCAGCAACGACAAGCTGGTGGGACGGGGGGCTCAGGGAGCCCTCGATTTCATCATGAAAGCACAAGACCCGGCCGGCGGCGGTTGGCGCTATGCGCCTCGCGAGCCGGGCGACACCTCGGTCACCGGCTGGCAACTGATGGCGCTGAAGAGCGGCCAGATGGCCTATTTGAACGTCCATCCGGGGGTGTTCGAGCGGGCGAAGTTCTTTCTGAAAGCGTGCTCGGGCGGCAAACACGGCGGCTTGTTCAGCTACATGCCCGGCGGTGTGACCGCCGGCGGCGACCTCCGCGCGGTGACCGCCGTGGGCCTGTTATGCGAGCAGTACATGCACATGCTGCGCAGCGATCCGGCCATGGCCGAGGGCACCAAGCTGCTGCTGGACAATATGCCCGATCCGCACGTCCGCAACACGTATTACTGGTACTATGCCACGCAAGTGATGCACAACCAACTCGGCGCCGACTGGGACAACTGGAACCGCAAGATGCGGCGGACGCTGATCGACGCCCAGTGCAAAGATAACAACTGTGCGGCGGGAAGTTGGGACCCGATGAAGCCGACTCCTGACGCCTGGGGCACTTCGGGCGGACGGCTGATGATGACCAGTCTCTCGGCCTTGATTCTCGAAGTGTACTACCGCTACTTGCCGCTCTACAAGATCGAGGAAGAAGCCGAGCCCGCGGCTCCCGCCCACTCCTCGGCCGCCCAACCCGCCGCGAAGCCGGCGGAGAAGCCGGCGGAGAAACCGGCGGAGAAGCCGGCCGAGAAGGGCGGCGGCAAGAAGTAACGTTATGGGGCTTGGAAGCCGGCCGCGGGGCAGCAGCTCCGGGCAGCGTTCGACTCTGCGAGTTCATGAATACAGCTATTATCCATACGCGTTTGCTCTGTTTCGGAATCCTTGCCGCGGTGGTTTTTGCGGTGGCAGCCGCGCGGGCCACGGCCGACGAGCAGCCGTTGCGGTTCGTCCACGCCCTGCAAGAGCAAGGCTACGGCGACATGGCGGTCGCCTATCTCCGGATGCTGGAGAAGCAGCCCGATTTGCCGGCGGACGTTCGCGACGTCTGGGACCTGGAGATGGCGAAGAGTCTGAAGGCCGCGGCCGCCTCGGCCTTCGACGCCAAGGACTACGAGGCGTTGATGGCGGAGTCGCAACAACACCTGGCGAAGTTCATCAAGGAGCGATCAAATCATCCCGAGGCCATGACTGCCATGGCCTCCTGGGCCGACTTCGTCATGAAACGCGCGCTGGATTCGCTCCGCGCGGCGAAGAGCGCGGGACCAAAAAACAAGGAGCAATACGAAAAGTTGGTGGGCGAGGCCCGCGCCGGCCTGACCGACGCCCGCGATAAGTTCCAGGAATCGCAAAAGAAGCTCCTGGCGCGGCTGGAGAAGATGCCGGCGCCGGCGCAAATGCCCGGCCGCAGAGCGGATCGCGCCGAGGTGGAAACCCGTCAGCGAGTGGAAACCAATATTCACGAGTGCCAGTTCCAGCAGGCGCTGATCGACTACTATCTGGCGCAGACGTTTCTCGATCCGAAAAGCGCCGAGCGCGTGGCGGGGCTGAAGAAGGCGGCCCAGGCCTTCGACGACATCTACCAGCGGAATCGCGGCAGCGTGACGGGGCTGTACGCCCACATGTGGCACGGCAAGACGAGCGAGGAGCAGGGCGACCTGGCCACGGCGCTGGACATCTATGACGAGGTGCTGGCCAACGCCCCGGAGCCGACGGAACGTGGCCCGGCCACGGGCCTAGAGCCGCTGTTCGCCCAGGTCGAGCGTTTCCGGCTGATGATCGTGCAGAAGCAAAAGCCGCTGCAGTACCTGCCCGAAGCTATGGCCTGGCTGAAGGACTACAAGCGGCTCCGGCAAACCGAAGGCTACCAGGGCATCGCCCTGGACGTGGCCCAGGCCATGCTGGCCGAGGCCGGCAAGCTGAGCGGGCCCAAGAAGTCGGAAATGACCCGCAGCGTCTTGCAAATCGTCACCGAGTGCGGCAAGATCCGCAGCCCCTTCCAGCAAGAGCTGGTCGTGCTGCGGCGGGAGATCCTTTCCGCCGGCGGCCGCGATACCGAGGTCAATAACTTCGAGGAAGCCGTGGCTCTGGGCAAGGCCGCCGCCGCCAATTCCGACTGGCAGCAGGCGCTGGAGGCCTATCGCAAAGCCATCGAGCTGGCTGAAAAAAACAAGCTCAGAAATCCCACCGGCATCGCCGAAGCCCATGACGCCCTCGATCGAGTTCAGTTGATGCTCGCCCGCGACGCGTTCAATACCGGCAAGTTCAACGAGTGCGTGGCGCTGGCCGGCAAGATCGTTTACGACGAGCAAGGGAACGTCAAGGGCCAAAGCGTGACGGCGGCGCAGGCGTCGGCCCTGGGCGTGGGGGCGGTGCTGAACCAGTACATGGCCGCCTCCGAAGGCGAGAAGCCCGCCGCGCTGAAACGCTTGATGAAACTGGCCGAGTTCACGCAAAAGAACTGGCCCGACCGGCCCGAGGCCGACGACGCCCGCATGTACCTTGGGCAGGCCAAGCTGGTCGTGGCGCAAGCCAAGGGGGGAGCCGAGCAGATCCGCGAGGCCATCGCCGCCTTCGAACGCGTCAACCCGAAATCCGAGCGTTATCCGGTGGCCATGTACCTGGCCGGCGAGACCTACTGGCGGCTGTACATTGTTGCGAAGATGCGAGGCGAGGCGAACGGCAAGGAGCAAATGGTCGCCGACCGCGGCAAGGCCGACCAGCGCATCCGCGCCGCCTTGGAACTGTTCCGCAAGCAATGTGAGCCGGGCCACCCCAAGCCGCGCTACATGCTGGAGACCGAGTTGCTGCTGGCCGAGATGTGCAACGAGGCCGGCCAGGCCAAAGAGGCCGCGGCGCTGTACGCCCCGCTGGTCGAGATCGTCAAGACCGAGAGGCCCAAAACCTTCGACAACAACACCATCCGCATTTTCCTGGGCGCCGTGCGCAGCTATTGCACGCTCAAGCAACTGGACAAGGCCGGCGCGGCAAGCGAAGTGCTCGTATCCATCGGCCCCGACACGCTCCCCGTCAACGACGTGCTCGTGGAATTCGCCAAGCTCCTGAACCTGGAGCGGAAAAAGGCCGAAGCGCAGGTGACGGAGCTGGAAGTCGGCATCCAGAAGGAGGAATTGAAGGCCGCGCAGGCCCGGCTGGCGTCGATGGAAGATCTGTTGGGCAAGATTTTGCTCAACCTCAGCCAGCGAACGGAGCTCGGCCTGGGGCACATGATCTTCGTCGGCGAAACCCTCAATACCATCGGCAAGACCGTCGAAGCCAGCCAATTGTTCCAAGCGATCCTCAAGCGGATGGAAGCCGACCACGAGTTCGCCGAGCGCGGCCAGAAGGCCTTGAGCCTGATTCGCACCGAATTGCTCAAGGCCCTCCGCAAACAGGAGAAATTTGAGGAAGCGGCGAAACAAGTGGACCAACTGATCCAGGAACATCCCCGGGCCCTGGAGCCGCTGATGGAGAAAGGCCGCATCCTGGAGGCGTGGGCGGAAAAGGACCCCACCAAGTTCGATCTGGCCGTCGGCCACTGGGCCACGCTGCGGACCAGGCTCCAGCCGATGAAGAAGAAGCCCCCGGAATACTATGAAGTGATGTACAACGTGGCCAAGTGCCTGGTCCGCGAGGCGGAAAAGAGCACCGACAAGGCCGTCGCGCTGGATCGCGCGAAAAAGGCCGAGCAGGTGCTCAAGGCAGCGTTGATCCTCAGTCCCAAGCTCAACGGTCCCGACACCGTGGCCCGCTACAAAGTGCTGCTGGACAAGGCAATCACCCTGCAGGGAAGGTCGCCCGGTCCGAAGGTCGAGAGCAAAGAGGCGACGAAGTCGTAATCGCGTTTAGCCGTCGCGTCCACGCGGCGTGAGCGACGGCTCCGGCCGTTTGGCCGGCGTGCCGCCGGCCGCTAAACAATGGGAAGACGGAAACCAACCGGTGCGAATTCTTGTCCGCTTCATGCTCGCATTGGTGTTGGCGGCCGGCATGCTCGCCGTCGCTCGCGCCGCCGATCCGGCCCGCGACCCGTCGCCCCAGGAACAACTGCAACAAAGCCTGGGCTTCTCGCCGGCTCCCACGGAAGGCGGCAAGGCCCGGGCCAGCCTCTTCGGCGTCGTCGGCGAGGGGTACAAGTTCGTCTACGTGCTCGATCGCTCGGGAAGCATGGGCGGGTCGGGGCGCACTGCCTTGCGGGCCGTCAAGGCCGAGCTGCTGGAAAGCCTCAAAAGCCTCGACACCGTCCACCAATTCCAAATTGTCTTCTACAACGAGCGGCCGGTGCTGTTCAATCCCAGCGGCACACCTGGCCGGTTGGCGTTCGCCACCGAAGAGAACAAGCGGCGGGCGGGGCGTTTCCTCGACTCGATCGCGGCCGGCGGCGGCACGGCCCACGAGGATGCCCTGCGGCTGGCCATCCGGCTGCAGCCCGACGTCATTTTCTTCCTGACCGACGGCGACGATCCGAAGCTTTCGCCGCGGCAACTGGAAAAGATCCGCCACCTGGCGGCCGGCATCGTCATCAACGCCGTCGAGTTTGGTCCCGGCCCCAAGCCGCCCGGTGCGAGTTTTCTGGCCCAGTTGGCCCGCCAGAACGGCGGCGGCTATGCTTATGTCGACGTCTCCCGGCTTGCCACGAGCAAGCGGTGAGGCAAAATAGGGTTTTGCCGAAGAAGTTCAATGTCATCCGGAGTCCCATGTCATCCTGAGCGCAGCGAAGGATCCGGCCGGATTTCGCTGAGATTCTTCGCTGCGCTCAGCATGTTCGGGTGCCCAGAGTGACGCCTCACATCGACTGAATTCATAGGAGCAATGGACCATGCAGTACACGTGCCTCGGCCGCACCGGCGTCACGGTTTCCCGTCTCTGCTTGGGTTGCATGAGTTATGGCGATACGCAGTGGCGGCCGTGGGTTTTGGACGAACGGGCCGCCATGCCCTTCTTCGCCAAAGCCGTCGAGGCCGGCATCAACTTCTTCGACACGGCCGACGTCTACTCACTCGGCGTAAGCGAAGAGATCACCGGCAAGGCCCTGCGGCAATACGCCAAGCTGGAGCAGGTGGTGCTGGCCACCAAGGTCTTCAATCGCGTGGCCTCCGGGCCGAACATGAAAGGGCTCTCGCGCAAGCACATCCAGCAGGGCTGCGAGGCCAGCCTGCGGCGGCTGGGCGTCGAGACGATCGACCTCTACCAGGTACACCGCTTCGATCCCCGCACGCCGATCGACGAGATGCTCTCGGCCCTGGACCTGCTCGTTCATCAAGGAAAAGTCCGCTATATCGGCGCCAGCAGCGCGGCCGCCTGGCAATTCGCCAAGGCCCTGTCGCTTTCCGAGCGCAACGGCTGGGCCCGTTTCGTGAGCATGCAGAACCACTATAACCTGATTTACCGCGAGGAAGAGCGGGAGATGATCCCGCTCTGCCAGGCCGAAGGAATTGCGGTCATCCCCTGGTCGCCCTTGGCCCGGGGGCTGCTGGCCGGCACGCGGAAGGCGCCGGACGACAAGACGGCCACCACGCGAGCGTCGAGCGATGATTTTGCCTGGAAGCTGTACGATCATCCTACCGACATCGACGTGATGCGAGCTTGCCAGCAGGTGGCGGCCGCGCGGGGCATCGAGCCGGCCCAGGTCGCCTTGGCGTGGCTACTGTCCAAGCCGGCGGTGACGGCCCCCATCGTCGGTGCCACGAAGCTCGGGCATCTGGAAACGGCCATCGCCGCGCTGGACGTGCGGCTTAGCGAGGAGGAGGTCAAGATCCTCGAATCGCCGTACCAGCCGCACGCCGTGCGGGGGTTCGATTGAGCATCAATCCGCATTCAGGGCTAGTCGAACAGCTTGTAGCGGAGCCGGAAGACTGCCGGCGCCTGCTCCGAGCGGACATCCTCGATCTGGAGCACCCCGAACATGCCCGCGCGGGTGCGGATCACATACGTGACCGGCAACTCCCGTTTGGTGCTCATCATCGTGGCCGGTGGGCTGTCCTTGATCTGTGTGAGCACACGCCGGGCCTCGCTCGCGTCCAGAACGTCGAACCGGCTGTGATCGATCTTGACTGCCGCCATGTCGTAGCCGGCCACGCCTTCGTCGCCGTTATCGGTTCGGGCATAGGCAATCAGATCGATTCCTTGCTCCCGCATCCAGGCGATCCCCTCGGGAGTGTCGCCTCGAAAACGGCTCGGATCGGGGACGATGGCGGTTCCCTTGGCCAGATTGGCCATGGACGCCAGGCGCGAGCTTACGTCGCTGAGTTCGATCACTTTGCCGGTGGTCGCCGGCGGCGAGGGGACGCGTTTCCGCATGGCCTCGCGAAAATGGCTGCCGTACTGGTAAGCTCGCTGGGCCGCCACCCTTTGGCGGGCCTCGTCGATCGTACGGGTGCAATCGTTCCCGTCGTTGAGCCACCGTCCCTTAACGCGCGCCAACGAGCGGCAATCGATGTCGTAACCCTTGCGGGGCATGCGCGCCATGACCATCGCATAGTCATGGTCCCACGTGTGGACTTCCAGGATTTCGGCGCCCAGATAGAGCTTCGCCTCTTCCGCAGGCAGTGGCCCTTTGATGCGAGGCTGAAACCCGCGGCGGCGGACCTGGGCGATGATCTTGGGCGAGTTCAACGGCATCCAGGCCGCATCGCCGTTGGCCGCATAGGCCCGGTGGATCGTCGCATACGCCGCCTCGGGCGTGGACAGGTCCTCGCCCGGCGGAAAATCGCGCACCTTCTTATGAACCTCATAGACGTGCTCCGGCGTCAACACGGGTGGGGACGAGGCAACGGCGTTGGATTCGGCGGGCGCCGCCGCTGCCGCCGGCCGGTCGCCATCGCCGGCACTCTCGGGTGGGGAATTGCAGCCGTTCCCCGCGAGCACCGGAAGAACGAGCGACAGGACCATCGCTCGTATTGTTTGCACTCGCATCTGCTTCAGTCCGACGAATTCTGCGAGGCACATTCTCTCGCCTCCTCGATGGTATCCCGCGCGTCGTTGCCAATATTGAGCCACCGCCCGTCCACCCGGATGAGCGATCGCAGGTCCATGGACTCGCGGGTTTGGCGGACATTGGTCATGCGGGCGATCACTACCGCATGGTTGTCACCTTTTACGTGAACCTCCAGAACCTCGGCATTGAGAAAAGGCTCGGCCAGCACCTTTGGCAGCGGTTGTTTGGCCGGGTGCCGCATATGGTTGGCGAGTCCCGTCGCACTCAGCCGCGGCCAGGCGGCGTCGCCCTCGGCCGCGTAGGCCCGATGGATCGAGGCATAAGCGGCTTCCGGCGTCGAGAGGTCCTCACGGTCGGGAAAAGCGGACACTTTCTTGTTCACCTGGTAGACCCGCGTCCGGGCTGCGCTGCCGCCGGCCATGGGCGGCTTGACGTCTTTCGCCGAGACGAACTCGCCCTTTGGATCGAAGGTGAAAATCCGGTTCAGGGTCGTGGTGTCGCTGTACCAGATCGTGGCCAGGAACTTGTAGCGGATCGAGCGGTTGCCGTTGGCTTCCGTGGTCGGCTCGCCCCACTCGATGGTTTTGTGGGCGGTAATGTCTCGCCAGTTGTGGCGGAAGAAATCCTCGACCAGCTCCATCATTCCCTCTTTCGTACTTACGTCCCGCTTCGTTTCCGGTTTGGGCTTGGGGAATCCGGCGACGTTCTTATAGGCGACAAACTTGCCCTGCTTGTCGAAGGTGAAGACCTGGTTCATCAACAGGACTTTCTTGCCCCAAATGGTCGCCTCGTACCTGTAGCGAATCGAGCGGTTGCCGTTCGCCTGGGTCTCGACGTTTGCCCACTCCAGCGATTTGCGGGCGGTGACGTCGCGGAAGTTGTGCAGGAAGAAATCTTCGACCCGGCCCATCATGGCCAGCCGTTCCTCGCCGGACTCGCCGGCGCCCTCTTGCTTCTCTGCGGCCGATGCCTCGCTCGGGGCGGCCTTGGCGTCCGCCGCCAAGGGGCCAGACCAGGAGAGCGTAGCCACGGCGGCCACCAGGATCAGGGCCGCAGCGGTGACCGAGACAGTCCAAAGCCGCGGCAGGCGGCTTTCCAAGGGCTCATTCTGTACCAGCATGATAATCCTCCGGTAGAGTTCGGACCTGCGAAATCCCATTCCCAGCCCGAGCACCAGCGAGCCCGGTGACCAGGCCGCGGCCCGGATGGTGAGAAACTCGGCATAGTCTTCCGCTTGCGGGGCTTGCCGGCTCGCCTGGGCGTCGGCCAGAAAATCCTGGCAGAGCCGAAGCTGGCGGCGGAGCCACCACAAGAGCGGATTGTAGAAGAACAAGAGCCGCGCCAGACCGGCCGCCATCCAGGCCCGAAAATCATGATGCTCGACGTGCGCCCATTCGTGGGCCAGCGACCAGCGCAACGCTTGTTCGTCGTCGCCCAGATTGTCGGGCAGGACGATCACCGGCCGGCGCCAGGCAAAAGCGAGCGGCTGGCTCGCCCGGCGGCTTACCAGCAGGCGGACCCCGGCCGACCGCGGTCCGGCGATTTCGCCGAGCAACTGCCGGCAGCGGGGCGGCGCCGGCCGCGACGCGCGCAGGAGCCGCAGCAGGGCGATCATTCCCGCCAGCCACCAGAGAGCGATCCCGGCCATGCCTGCGAGATAGAACGCGACGACTAACGCGGTAACATTGAAGGTGTGGGCCGGCGGCTGGACAACATCGGTAATGGGCGGAGCGACCGCACCGCCAGCCGCGGCGGGCACGATGGCGGCGGACGCCGCCGGTTGCTCGACCGTCGACGGGGCGGCGGGCGGCGACTGCTGCCGGCCGACCGTGGCCTGCCCCCAAGGGCCGACGGTCAGCCGCGGGTAGCCGGGTAGTAGGCCCAGCCAGGGCACGAGAAGGCAGCCGGCCAGGGCCAGTTCGATGATTCGCACCCGACGTACCGGTTGACGCCAAAGGAGGACCGCGCCGCCGCCGAGGAGCAGGATGACGAAGCTGGCCAAGCCTACCTGGGCCAGCCACGCACAGAGGGTATCGCCGGAGAACATGTCATGACTCCTTTTTCCCCTGTCGCTGTTGTTTCTGCCGCCGCGCTTGCGAAATGATCTTTTCCAGTTGCCGCAGTTCGTCCGGGCTGGCATCGGTGGTGCTGAGCATGCTCACGACCACCTGGTCCAGTGCGCCGTCGAATACCTGGTGCAAGAATCGCGAGGTTGCCCGCTCGCGGCTGTAACGGGGGGCATAGACGAACGTGCGGCCCCGCGGCCGGTGCACGACGAGCCCCTTGTCGTCCATGATCCGCAGCAGCGTCTGCACGGTGTTGAAGGCCAGCTCGTTGTTGGGGCACATCCGCCGATGGACCTCGCGGACGGTGCCCTGCCCCAACTCCCAGAGGATTTTGAGGATTTCCAACTCGCGGCCGCTGGGACTGGACTCTTCCACGGCTCGCTCCTTGCCAGGCCATCACCTATCTCTTTAGGTGATTATCGCGATTCGTACAATTTTGTCAAGCGCGTTAACCGAAAATTCTAGGTGAAGGCCCGGGGGGATCATGCGATGCCATGTTTAAGCCGCCGCGTCCACGCGGCGTTGGGATGATGGTTGCACTGCCATCCCGTTTCGGCCGCGGGGGCGGCAGTGCAACTGCCGCCCCAACCGGGCCGTGCCGCTCCCAACCGGGCCGTGCCGCTCCCAACCGGGCCGTGCCGGGCAAACCGTTGCCGCTCTCGCCGCGTGGACGCGGCGGCTAAATGGTTGTCCGGGAACAGCTTGTGCAGCACAGCCGCCCTCGGCTGTGCCGAGCGGTTTGCACAGCCGAGGGCGGCTGTGCCACATCTCACCGATTACCTCGGCTTACTGTTTCTGCTCGGCTTGCTTCTGCTGCTCGTCGATCTTTTTGAGGTACTTGTCGGCGTTGGCCAGGAACTTCTTCTTGCAGCCGGCGCAGCAGAGGAACACGCGGCGGCCCTTGACCACCACCTTCACCGCCTTGCCCATCGAACCCAGCGGTTCATCCGTCACGGGACAGGTTTTCTGCTTGGCGATCAGCTCCTTGTCGGTCAGCTTGGCATCTGGCGCGGGGCTCTTTTCGTCGGCAGCCAACGCCGGGGCACGGCTTGGCGGATTGGCATCCCCGCCGGCAATGGCCAGGTTGGAAGCGAACGTGCCCACCAGGGCAAACGCGAGAAAGCTCAGTTTCCACGACATGCTAGCATCTCCTTCGATTGGGAAACAACCACTTCGTCGTCACCATGACGGCGGCAAGATTCACTCGGACGGACCGCCCGGTCAAAGCCCGCGGTGGCCTCGTCGATCCCGTGCATCTTGAGCCACCGGTAGCGGCGGACCCAGTAGAAGCGGACGGGGATAAAAATGTCGACGACTTCGTCGGCGATTAGCAGCCCGCCCAGCACGGGAGCGGCCATCGCCGAGATGATCTCGTGCCCTACGCCCGTGGCCCAGAGCATGGGCGCCAGGGCGATGATGGCCACGCCTTCGGTGAGCAATTTGGGCCGCAAGCGGTGTACGGCCCCCTCGATCACCGCATGTTTCAGCTCCACGAGCGACTGGATCTTTTCCAGCCCGCCGCGTCTTTCCACGGCGTCGCGCAGGTAGACGAGCATGATGATGCCCGTCTCGGTGGCCATGCCGAAGCAGGCGATGAAGCCCACCTGGACGGCCACGCTGAAATGATAGCCGCACAGCCAGAGGAGAAAGATTCCGCCGACCATGGCCTCGGGCACGGCCTTCATCATCAGCAGGGCGTCGATCAGATCGTTGTAGGTCAGGTAGAGAATGATGAAGATCACGAGAATGACCGCCGGGAAGACCACGAGCATGGTTCGGCCGGCGCGGACCTGGTTTTCGAACTGGCCGCTCCACTCCAGGTACATTCCCTGCGGCAGCTTGACCTTTTGGGCCACGACGCGCCGCGCGTCCTCGACGAATCCCACCACGTCGCGATCGCGGACGCTCAGTTGCACTTTGTTGCGCAACATGCCGTTTTCGCTCTGGATCATGGCCGGGCCTTCGACGATGCGGACGTCGGCGACCATGGCCAGGGGGATTTGCAGCGGTTTGGGAGAACCTTGCGAAGCCGCAAGCGGCTTGGATGCTGCCATGCCGCTGCCGGTCGTGCCGCCGCCCATGGACGGACTGGCGGCGCTAACGAGCAGGTTCTTCACGTCCTCCTCGTCCTCGCGCGACGCCCGGTTGTAGCGGACCCGCACCGGGAACCGTTCCCGCCCTTCGACGGTCATGGTGATCGCCCTTCCGCCCAGGGCGGTCTCGATCACGTCCTGAATGTCGGCGACTTTGACGCCGTAGCGGGCCGCCCGATCGCGGTCGATCTTGATTTCCAGGTAACCTTTGCCGCGACTTTGGTCCGGGAACACGTCCACCGCCCCGGGGATCTGCTTGAGCACGTCGGCGACCTGCTCGGACACCTCCTGGATCTTGTCCAGGTTGTTGCCAAAGACCTTCACGCCGATCATCGTGCGGACGCCGGTGGCCAACATGTCGATGCGGTTGATGATCGGCTTGGTCCAGATGTTGGCCCAGCCGGGCATCCGCACCACGCTGTCGATCTCCTTGAGCAGATCGGTGCCCTCGTCGCTCGCGCGGTGCGATTCGAGGGTGCCTTTCCAGAGGAAAAGGTTGTCCCAGGGCCACAAATGCGGCGCCGACCAGGCCGCGTCGAGCTCCGCACGGAGCGACGCAAGATCGGTCCCCTCTCCCGGAGGGAGAGGGGACGAGTCCTCCTTCCACAAGCCTTTGCCGTTAGCCGCGCGGTGCAGCTCTTCGATGGCGTACCCGTCGTAGGTCGCAACGCCGGAGGCATAGATTTCGCGATCGACCCGCGCGACCTCGTCGCGCCAATGGGCATCGCGACGTTTCTCGATCATGGCGAACATCTCGGTGAACAGGGTCGGCTGTTCGGAACCCATGACGGCCGCCACGGCGAGGTATGCCGCACGCAGCGGATGAAACTTGGCGGTGAGCAACTCGGGATTCATCTCCACCTTCTTTTCGGCCGCCAGCCGCTCGGCGATGCGCTGCACCAGCCGGTTGATGTCCTCCTGGCCCGGGCCAGCGGCCAGGATGGGGGCGAACTCCGCTGCCAATCCCGCGGCCAGCCGGTGCCTGTCGCCTTCACTCACCGGCGAAAGCAAGCGGCCGGCATTCTGCCAGCGTTCGACCAGCTCGGCGATGAACTCATCGAGCAGAGTCTTGCCCAGCCCGCTTTCGAACTCCGTCAGTCGCTGGAGCACCATTTCGCGCATCGTCTCGTCAAACCGTTGCGAGGCGTTCATCGTGGCCGGATCGAGCAGATCGCGGCGGGCCGCATCGTCTTTGATGGGCTCGATCAGCCCGCGCTGTTGGAGCGCCGCCAGCACGACCTCGGCTTGCCGCTGCGCGTCGGCATAGTGCAGCTTGCGGCGCGTCCAGTGATCCTTGGGACGCAGCGTAATGACGCTTTCGACCATATCCAACGGGGAAGGGTCGGTGGGCGTGTCGGCGCGGCCGGCCTTGCCCACAATCATCTCGACCTCGGGGAATCGCCTGATGAGCGCGTCACGGGCCTTCAGGTCGTCGGTCGCCTGGGTGACCGACGCCCGCGGCACGGTGACCGGCATGTCCAAAATGCTCCCTTCGTCCAAGGGCGGCATGTAGTCAACGCCGATCTTGGGGAAGTGATACGCCCAAAGGGACAAGGCCGCCAGGGTGACAAACGACAACGCCTGCCACCGTGCGCCCCGGGTAAAAATGACGGTGATCGCCATGGTGACGCCCACCACGAACAGGTAACACCAGTGCCAGGGAATGGGCACGATGGCATTCATCGGAAACATACCGGCCCCCAGGATCAGGAGCGCCGAGAAGGCCCACATCGCCAGGTTCCACCGCGGCATGAGCCAGGTGAGCCACGGCTTATAGATGGCGATCATGTTCCGCACCAGCCAGCTTTCCTCTTCGCTCCGCAGCCGCCCCTTGATGAAGCTGGGGATCAGGGCCGGCACCAGCGTGATCGAGAGGATGGCCACGCCGATCATGGCAAAGCTCTTGGTGAAGGCCAGCGGATGGAAGTTCTTGCCTTCCTGACCGGTCAAGGCAAACACGGGAATGAACGACAAGAGAATAATAATGACCGAGAAGAAGATCGGCCGGCCCACCATGCGGCAGGCGGGAATGATGATCTCGCGAGTGTCGCCCGTGATCTTATGGTGGTGGCCAAAATGGGCCGTCAAGTGATGCGTCGCGTTTTCCACCATCACGATCGCCTGGTCCACCAAAATGCCGATGGAAATGGCGATTCCGGACAGCGACATGATGTTCGAGGCGATGCCAAAATGCCGCATGAGAATGAAGGACACCAGCACCGCCAGCGGCAAGGTCATGCAGATCAGCACCGCGCTGCGGAAGTGCATCAGGATCAGCAGGATCGCCAGCGAGGCGATAATCATTTCGTCACGGAGCGTGTCGGTGACCGTCTCGATGGCCCCGTTGATGAGCCGGGTGCGGTCGTAAAAGGGGACGATCCGCACGCCTTCCGGCAGTCCCGGCTGAAGCGCTTCGATCTTGGCCTTGATCCGCCGGGTGACCTCCAAGGGATTTTCGCCGTGCCGCATCATGACCACGGCGCCCACGGCCTCGTTGCCGTTTTTTTCCAGCACGCTGCGGCGGAACTCGGCCCCCAGGCTCACCGTGGCGAGATTCGAGACGCAGATCGGCGTCCCCTTTTCGGGGTCGGCCTTGATGACGATTTTCTCGATGTCCTTGGTGCTCTCGATCCAGCCCACGCCGCGGACGATGTACTCGGCGTTCCCCTTCTGGATCACCTTGCCGCCCACGGCCGAATTGGACTGGGCGACGGCCGCAAACAGCTCGCCCAAGGTGACGTTGTAGGCGCGGAGCTTGTTGGGGTCCACGTCGATCTGGTACTCGATGGGGAATCCGCCGGCCGAAGCCACCTGGGCCACGCTGGGGACGGAATTGAGCTGATAACGGACGTACCAATCCTGGATGGCCCGCAGGCGACCCAAATCCTGCCCTTTGCCCTCCAGCGTATACCAAAAAATCTGCCCCAGCGCCGTGGCGTCGGGCGCCATATAGGGGACCACCCCCGGCGGCAGGAACGTGCCGGCCAACGTCAATCGCTCGAGCACGCGTTGGCGGGCGAAATAAAAGTCGATGTTGTCCTCGAAGATGATGTTGATCATCGAGAAGTTGAATTCGCTGCTGGAACGCACGGCCTTTACGCCCGCCAAGCCCTGCAAGTTGACCGACAACGGGTAGGTGATCTGGTCCTCGATCTCCTTGGGGCTGCGGCCCATCCAGTCGGTGAAGACGATCACCTGGTTCTCCGAGAGATCGGGAATTGCGTCGACCGGCGTGTTAATCACCGCGTGGATGCCCCAGACCGTGATGCCGAGGGCCGCCAGGATGACCACGAAACGGTTGCGGATCGAGAACTCGATGATTCTTTCGATCATGGCCGGCTCCTTCCCCGCAGTTCGGCTACTTTTCGCAGCGTTCCGTCCGGGTCCTTTTTCGCCTTGCCGACGCATCCCTGACAGCAGAGAAAGACCGGTTGGCCGCGGAGCGTGATCTTTACCGGCACGCCCATCGAGCCCAATGGCGCGCCCGTGATGGGGCAACTCCGCTGGGCAAGGGCTAGCTTCCGATCGGCCTCGGGAAGCTGGTTGACATTCTCCAGGTCGTCGGCGGAGAGTTCTGCCGGCGGCTGTTTCGCTGCCATGCCCCCGCCGTTTGTGCTTTCCGATTTTTGTGGTGTGACCGTCTTCGAATCGATATGCCCGCCGGCCTGCGGCCCGCCGCTGGCGCCGAAGTAGGTCGCAGCGGCCGCCGGATTCAGCCGGGTCTCCGCGTCGATGAGGAATCCGCCCGCGGCGGCCACTTTGTCGCCTGGCTTGAGTCCGGCCAGCACGGGGTAGTAGGCGTCCTGGCGGGGGCCCAGTTTCACTTCCACTCCCTCGAACATTCCCGGCTCCCGCTCGACGTAGACCACTTTTTTCGCGCCGGTATCGATGACGGCCCGCTCCGGCACGGCGAGGAACTGGCGACGAGGCGCCTCAATCCCCTCTCCCTTTGCGCGAGAGGGTGACAGAACCGTCCCCTCTCCCTTTGGGAGAGGGTTAGGGTGAGGGCTGTTGCGAACGGTGTCAGCCGGATTGCCAGCGTTCTCTGACGTCGCCTTCACCCTGGCCCTCTCGCGGAGCGAGAGGGGTACAACTTGGGCCGCACTCTTGTAGGGCTCGATGTTCTCCAGCGGCGTGTTGATTCGCACCGTGGCGAACATGCCAGGGCGAAGCTCGTGCCGGGGGTTGGCCAACTCGAAGCGGATGCGGTTGGTTCGCGTGGCAATGTCCAGTTGCGGATAGATGAGGGCGAGCTTTCCGGTAAAAGTGCGATTGGGATAGGCCTCGACTGTGGCTTCGACCTCTTGGCCCAATTGCAGGTAGGGAATGTCCTTCTCGTAGACGTCGGCTTCGACCCACACGGCCGACAGGTCGGCCACTTCGAAGAGCGTCATCTTGGCTTCCACGCCGGCGCCCCGCACAATCTTCTTGTCCACCACGTAGCCGGTTTGCGGCGAGCGAATCACCAGCCGCGGCAACGGTTTTCCGGCGGCCGTGATGCCGTCGATCTCCTGCTGGCTGACGCCCAACAACAAGAGCTTGTTCCGCGCGGCCGCGGCCAGGTCGCCCACGCCTCCGCCACGGGTGGCCACGACCAGCTCCCGGGCCGTGCTGTACAGTTCCGGGCTGTAAATCTCGGCCAGGGGGTCGCCCTTGTGGACCATGGTGAAGGTCGTGTCGACGTAGAGCTTCTCCACGTAACCGTCCACTCGGCTCACGATCCGCGACAGCCGGCTCTCGTCAAAGGCGACGTAGCCCACCGTTTTGGTCTCTTTGGCCATCGGCCGGTACTCGACGGGCGAGGTCTCGATGCCGGCCAGTTGGATCCGTTCCGGCGAGAGCTGCACGCGGCCGGTGATGCCCGCCGGTAACTTGGCGGCTTCGCCCTTCTTGCGAATCGACAGGGGCATGCCGCAGATGGGACACTTTGGCACGTCGCCGTTGGGCTCGTAGGTCGAACGGATGACCTGCGGGTCCATGGGGCAATAGAACTCCTGGCCCGGATCGAGGGCGCGAACCGCGGCGCTCCGCGGCTGGGTCCACTTGTCCCAATAGTTTTTGACCGTGTCCCAATAGCCGATGAATAGCCCCACCGCGGCCAGGATGGCGATGAATCGCAATCGCTTGAGGATCACCAGGCCCACGAACTGGATTTTCTGGCGGCGGGTCAACGGCACATCGGGCGCATCCGGCCCATTGGTGGTTTCCTGGGGGGCAACGTTGGCAGCGAGAGAGACCCTCTCTTTATCGATAGCAGTCATAAGACGCCTCGTACTATTCAGCAGAACAGCGTGCAGAAGTGAACGCCGCAACGAAAAAATGATCCGCGAGCCAAGCAACGGGCGCGCAGAATCCCTCTAGAGCGAGGGAATCAAAATCTCAGGCGGCACAGCGCGATGCAGTGTTCGGAGGCGGAAGAGAATTCGGTCGGCAGGCTTGCAGCCCAGCTCGCCGCGTGGTCGGCTGCCACATCGACGATGACCGCATACACACAGGCGACGGAAGTCGCCAGATCGTTGGACCTGCTCCGCTCGGCCGGGACCACAGGCGGCGCCGGAGACCGGGAACTGCAATGGCAGACGCCCCTTTCGGTCGGCGCACTGTCGCGGTTCGGGCCGTGCGAACAGCAGGTGCGCACTGCCTGGCCCGAAGTGGCCAAGCCACGGCAGCAACCGCAGCAACACCGCTGACCCAGACCGCAGCAACCGCAACACGGCCGCTTCCCGGGCCGCGTGGCAGCGTCCGCACGGGTCCCCTGGCAACCGCAAGAGAATCCGCCCATCGGCTGAACGGCCAGGGCCGCCGCCAACAGCCAGGAGATCGTTCTCGGGAAGCCTAGGGGGGAATACATAAGTTAGATTATAGCGATTTCAGCGAACTCCTTACCCGCTCAATTATAAGCCATCTGGGGAGCGAGACAAAACAGAGAGGAGCCGCCTGCGACATTATCCGCACGGCCGTATGCACTTAGGCAGCACGCAGGAAACGAAATACCCACCCGATCCCAGTCCCACCGCATCATCAAGGGGTCGGCACCGTGGCGCGGGTAGACCAATTCCTGCGTGCTGCCTTACGGCGACGCGGCGGGCTCCGGCAGCGGTCCGCCCACGGCCCGCTCCAACTCGGCCGCCCGGCGATGGTACTTGGCGATGGCCTGAAAAGACCGCTCCCGCTCGGTGTTGATCTGCCGCTCGGCATCCACCAGCCGTAGGAAATCGACCTTTCCGGCCACGTAGTTCGCCCGGGCCGATTTCAGGTTTTGCTCGGCGGCGGGCAGGATTCGGGCCGTGTAGAGGCGGGCGACTTTCTGGGCCTCGCTGACCCGCACCATGGCCGCTTGCACTTCGAACGCCACCTGGTCGCGGCGGTTTGCATATTCCGCCCGCTGCTGAGACAGCCGGGCCTGCGCCTCTTGCACGGCCGCCTGGCGACGGGCCTGCTGAAGCGGCACGTTCAAACGCATGCCCACCTGCGCCTGCATGTCGGGCGGCATCAGCGTGTCATACTTGCCGACGATTTCCACGTCGGGATAGTACTCGCGGCATGCCAACGCCACGGCCGCCTCGTCGGCGCGAATCCGGGCCGCCACGCTATACAGATCGGGCCGCGACTGCACGGCGACCTCTTGCAGCGTCTCGCGCGGCGGCAAGCTGTCGGGCACGCGAACCTGCTCGGGCGGCGGCGGCAGCCGATGGTCGGCCGAGCGGTGCAAAAGCGTATTGATGCGGGCCGTGACCACTCGCTCGTCGCGCACGAACTCCGCTCGACGCCCTTCCAGATCGGCCAGCTCGACGTCGGCCTGCAAAACGTCCTGCTCGGTGGCCTGGCTGGCTTCGTACTTGCTCTTGGCGATCTCGCGAAGCTGGCGGACCAACTGCATCGTGTCGGCGTTCACCTGCAACTGGCGGCGGGCGAGATAATAGTCGAAATAGGCCATTTTTGCGGCCTCGGCCAACATCAGCCGGGTGTCGCCGATGTCGCCGCGGGCGGCGTCGGCTTCGGCCGTGGCGATGCTGCCGCGGAGCCGGCGTTTGCCGGCCCAGGGGAGCTTTTGCGAGGCCTCGATCATCCATCCCCCTTCCGGCCCGACGCCGCGGGGGGCGATCATCCAGTCGAACATCGGGTCTTCCAGCGAAACCATTTGCGGGTAGCGCTGAGCGGCCGCCCGCCATGCCTCGCTGACGGCCTGGAGCGACGGGTTCCGCCTCTCGACCTCGGCCACAAGCTGGTCCAACGGCAATTCGGTCGCCTGAGCAAACGGATCGTCCCCGTCGGCCGCGGCAGGGGAGGGTTCTATGCGGTCTCGATCTGGTCCCGCGGGCGACTGCTCGGAATCGTAGGAAACCCGCCGGACGTCAGGCACGGGACGGATGCTGGTCTGCACATCGGTCCCGGTCGTTGCGGCCGGCGTTGGAGGCGCGGTTGTCGACGAAGGGGGCGAAACGTGGCCACCCGGCGATGTGCAGCCGATCGTGATGGCGCCCAAGATCGCCGCAACACCCACGCAGCAGTTAAAGTTTGTGTAACTCGCCACGTTGCACATTCCCGCCAGGTTTAGCCGCCGCCGGCACGGCGTGAGTCGCCAATCGGCCCCGTGGCCGGCGTGCCGCCGACCGCTAAACGGCCGGACTTGACGCGGTGGGGTGACGCCACGCCCTTTGACCGCGCAAAATCGGCACGTTCGTCAAGATCGGCACCTCATCACCGGCAACTGGGGCATTCCCGGCAGTCTCGGCATAGCCCGCAAAACCCGTAGACTTGACGCCCGGGCGTCCCTTGCCCGGGCGGCTGCAAACGGCCATAATCCGCTGTCACGCTCCATGACGGAGGATCACAATGCCGACGACGCTTTATCCGGTGCGTTTCCAGCCCCTATTACGCCGCTACCTTTGGGGAGGGCGGCGGCTGGAGACTTCGCTGGGAAAAGAGCTCGGGCCCGGCAACGATTGGGCCGAAAGCTGGGAAATCTGCGATCATGCCGCGGACCAGAGCCGCGTCGAGTTCGGGCCGCTCCGCGGAACGTCGCTGGGCGAGCTGGTCGCACAGCGCGGCGCCGAGTTGCTGGGCCGGAATCATCCGCAGCGGCGTTTCCCGCTCTTGTTGAAGTTTCTCGACGCGGCCCAAAAGCTTTCGGTCCAGGTTCATCCGGACGACGCGCGGGCCGCCCGGCTCGCTCCGCCCGATCTGGGCAAGACCGAGGCCTGGGTCATCTTGGAGGCCGAGCCGGGCAGCCTGATCTACGCAGGTCTCAGGCCGGGCGTCGATCGCCAGACGCTGGCGGCGGCCATTGCCCAGGGGCGTTGCCAGGATTGCCTGAACGTCTTCGAGCCGTCGGTGGGCGACTGCATTTTTCTGCCTGCCGGCACGGTCCACGCCCTGGGGGCCGGGCTGCTGGTGGCCGAGGTCCAGCAATCGAGCGACGTCACCTACCGGCTGTTCGATTGGAACCGCGTGGGGCCGGACGGCAAGCCGCGCGCCCTGCATGTCGAACAGGGGCTGGATGCGGTCGATTTCCAGCGGGGACCCGTGCGGCCCCAGCAGCCGCGTCCCGTCGAGCGGCCGGGAGTGAGCCGGCTGGTCGAGTGCGAGCGATTTGTGCTGGACCGCTGGGAGTTCGCTGCTCCGATGCCGGCCGGTGGTGATAATCGCTGCCACATTATCGTGGTCATCGAGGGAGCGGTACGGATCGAGGGTGATCCATCTGCTGCCGCGCTCTCGCGGGGCGGGACCGCATTGCTGCCGGCCGGTCTGGGCGCCGTGCAATTGACGCCGCAGGGCCGGACGGTCTTGCTGGATGCGTATCTACCATAGGGGAAACTGCACGTCGAGCGCGGCGATTCAGCATCCCAATCGCTGAACCGACCGCGCAACTCCCGTCGCTACGGGCTGACTGGATCGGTCAGGCGGAGCGAGTGGCGATTACACCGCGGCGAATCCCCAAGGCTCTGTCTTGTGTATATTACCTCGCTTCTCTGGTTGACATTGCGGGATCTCTTGCGAACGCGATAATATCGATGCGACCCGTAAGGACTAGCTCTTAACGGAAATGGACGCCGGACTGTGGGGATCGATACGGCGGGAGTTATTGGTTCCGTGGTTAATTGTGGAACACTTTCGACGTTCTCGACCGGGAAAAACGGGCTCGTTTCACTCGCCCTCGTTCCAGTAACAGCGCAGGACCCAATAAAGCACAGATGGAGGTTGAGATCATGGAAGGCCAATCAAGCCTAAGGATTCAAGTGGAGGCCGCACGACTGGCAGTGGAGTGGAAGGATCTCTTCGCTACCGAGCTGAAGGTGGCGGCTCAACGGTTGGCGAACGGGGCCGACCTAGTTACGGCAAACCATTATCGGCAAGCGGTGCCCGACGCCGTTTCCAAGGTGTTGCACGTTGCCAAGATACCGTTGGGTGAGTCTTGCAATGTCCAGCGACGAGTCGCTTGAGTTACCAGGTAAAGGAAGAACTAAGGCAGCACGCAGGAATTGGTCTACCCGCGTCACGGTGCCGACCCCTTGATGATGCGGTGGGACTGGGATCGGGTGGGTATTTCGTTTCCTGCGTGCTGCCTAAGTCCATTTCGTCCGATGCCGAAGAGTGGGGAAGCCTATTTGTCAAGTGTCTTGAACTGGATTATGCAAGCTTAGCCGCGGAGCTGCCCGAAGGCGCAACATGGCCGGATTTCCAGAAAGCCATGATGGTTGCGGCCGGAATGGTGTTCGACGAATCTGGGGGCGCCCCCGAGATTACGGCGCGGCTGACGGGGCCAGAATGGCCTTGGTCCACTGCACCAGGAAACGACGCCAGACACATTCGCTATCTACGATAATCTGCAATTGCAGCCATCAACCACCACAGCACAAGAAGAGCAAGCACCGAGTAACTTAGGCAGCACGCAGGAAACGAAATACCCACCCGATCCCAGTCCCACCGCATCATCAAGGGGTCGGCACCGTGGCGCGGGTAGACCAATTCCTGCGTGCTGCCTTAGCCGATTCGCCCAACGTACAGCGGCGGTAATCCGCTTTGGATCAATCTCCGGGTGACGAGCTTCCACAACTTTTCGCTCAACACGAACAGTCGCGACGTAATATGGAACCAAGAGTAGGAGGCACGCGGCAGCCATAGCTATCATGGAGAACCGGTTGGGGATGAGGCCACCAGTAAGCGCAGTGAATGCGATAATCTGAAAGGCGGGATCGCGGTAGGGCGCGGGCAGAAAGTACGCCAATATCCCGGCTGGGATCAAACCCGCCAAAGCCATGCACCATCCCGCAGGAAGTCCTGCAATCGTAGATCGCCAGTTGGCCTTTGCGGATGTGACAAAAGACTCGATAGGTTTGATTCCCAACAGCCGGGCGAGAACAACCGCCTCGATGGTGGCCACTAGCGGCAAAAGAATGATGAAAACAACCCAGTGGCCAATGAAGCTCGGCAATGCGATGTTTGCTAGGAGCATGTTTCTTAACGTAACGAGTAGGTATTCAACTGCCGACGAGCAGCAAACATTTATCCGTGACGATACGCCACCGACACCAACAACACAATCGCTCCACCGCTCGGGAAAAAACGGGGCAGAACTATTTCGTCCTTCCGCCCAGTTCCAACTCTCCCACAATAATCCGTTCTGTGCCCGCGCGCGAATGGAGGACGGTCTTGCCCTGGGCATCGACCAGGCCGGCCGTGCCGGCGTTCATCATGTAACGCCCGTCGCCACAGTAGACCGTTCCCGTGCGATCGGCCCAGGCCGACGGGATGCCGAGCCGCCTGGCGTTGGCGAGGTTATGATGGGAGGAATCGCCCTGGCAGTTGTAAGGGCTCAGCACGAAATCGACCTTGCCGGGAAGGGCGTCCCAGTTGGCCACAAAAGAGTTTTCATAGCAAATGAGAATGGCGAACCGCCCGAGGCGAGTACGAAAGATTTCGACTTCCTTGCCGGCAATCATCAGCGACGGCTCGTCGCGATACGGCCGCCGGGCATCCGGCCACAAGTTGTGCTTGTAGTGCCGGCCGACGAGCTGCCCACGATCATAAACTGCCACCGCGTTGCGGACCCGCGGGCTGCCTTCGACTTTTTCCAGATAGCCAAGGACGATCATGCAATCACTGCGGGCCGACAGGCGGCGGAATTGGGCCAGATGTTCGCTCTTGCCTTCGTCTTCGGCGCACTCGGCCAGTGGTTGCCCACCGTATCCGGCAGCAAACGCCTCGGGCAGCAGGATGATGTCCGGTTTGTATTGCAGGCTGATCTCGGCCATCCGCACCGCCCGGGCATAGTTGCTCTCCAGCATGCCGTCCAGGGTGGCCAGGGCGATGGCGGCGATTTTGACTTTCCGGGGCGATTGTTCTGAGGCACCGAGCGAGGCCGCCATGGCTCCGACCAGGCCGGCGGCGGTTTTGGCCAGGAATCGGCGACGGGGAATCTGCGGTGTTGGCGAGGGCGGAATGGGAGTCATGAGAGCCATGGGAGTTATAAAAGATCGGGATTTCGGGATTACAGATCCGAGATTCGGGATGCGGGATCGGAGATTTGAGATTCCCGAAGGCCGAGCCGGTCAATTAGGGGCAGTATAGACAATCTTCGTTCGTGATGCGAGACTTTTCCGCCACGACTTCCACCCCGGGGTGCATTCCGCACTTTGCGTTTGGCACGCGATTTCGTAGAAATAGGATCTTGGTTTTGGTTGATGGGGGGTGGTTTTTGGAAAATGGCGAGGCTAGGCAATGGAATGCCGTATGAGAA
>Ga0181520_10003472_pt1 | contig 27610 bp, 14 predicted proteins | sample PEATcosm2014_Bin_29_FD_132451 | JGI IMG/M metagenome (GOLD analysis project Ga0181520, IMG submission 132451) | Peatland microbial communities from MTU Mesocosm Facility, Houghton, MI, USA - PEATcosm2014_Bin02_30_metaG | ecosystem: Environmental > Terrestrial > Soil > Wetlands > Peat | place...
CAGCACCGACAATGCCGCTCGATTTCATCTCGATCCAGAACGGCTCTTCGACCCTTGCACCAACGTCACCGTTGGCGCCAACCTCCTTGCCGAAGCCTATGCCGCCCAAAAGCTGGCGGCACCCAATGACCCCGATGCGCTGCTTCACGCGCTGTCGATCTACAACAGCGGGACCGCTAATTTCGGCTTTTACAACGGATACGTCGATCGCATTCTCAAAAACACCAGACCATGAAAGAGGGTCGCCATGCTTGCGCTACAACCGCAAAATATGCTCAACATGCTCGCCGCATCGAATCCAATGGCCTACGGATTTATCAAAGCAAGACGCGCTGCCGCCGCTGCGGGCTTCATCGTTTACTCCGGCATCCTCTCGGCCACAGTCGCTTTATCGATGTGGATGTCGCGCAATACTACGTTTCAACCGAGAACCATCACCACAATTGCGGCACTCGCTCTGATTTGCTCCTCCGTCTACCTCTATCCGCGTTTGCGTCGAGGTTTCGGAACCTTCTGTCTAATTCTCTCGACATCCGGAATTGGTCTTGCCATCCTCTCTCAAAGCCAGCCTTTACTCCCTGGAATCAGTCCCCAGATCCACGCCATCGCGCTCATCTCTGCCGGTTTAATCGTCTACCTGATTCAGACCCGCTTCATCACAGGCACCGTACTTCTTCTTCTCGCCTGCCTTGCTGGCATCGGCTTTCTCTGGTTTAATCCAATCTTCTTCAGTCCGCTGATCCTGTTCATTGCCGGTTTGGCTCTGATCTTCGCCGGATGCATCCTTCGCTACCTGGTTCTCCTCAACAGCTACTACTGAGTTCACCCGGCATTACCCCCTCGAAGGCAAAATCCCAGACCAGAATCCTCTTTCCGCCTACGCTGGGAGGGAGCACCCTCCCTCGTTGCGGCCGCTCTGCGTCCTCCTCTACCCACCCCAGCGGGGAGAAAACCCCGCAACGCCCCCGCACAGCTCGATTGAACGCCAAAGGCGTGGCTTCGCTTTCGCTAAACGCATTAACCGTTGGGGGCGGGCAGAAAAAGGGAATCGGCCGAGACAAGGTGCGCATTCCGGCCAAGGACGCAAGGGGCGGAGCCCCTTAGAAGCCCTTTTGGGTTGCCTCCGTTTCTCAGCGAAACCAACCCGTCACAGAGACAGCATGAACCTGCGAAGCTCGTTTCATCCGCGGCCGCTTTCCATGCGCAGGTGTCAGTGTTGGCATTTACAATGCTCGAAGGATCACCAATCAGGAATTCCTGCCACATACCGTAATTCCTGGTTTTTCAATGACTTCCGAAGCAACGCCAGCTCAAGGCAGGTGTTCTGAACTCGGTTGTGAAACGCGTGACACCGATAGAGGACCAAAAAAAACGATGGCGGGAGATCTCAAGTACAGATTCGCCGGGCACCAGACGTTTGCATTCAGATATGGATGGCTGGAGAAGGGCGTGCGAGGCGTTCATGAATGCCCGACGCTGTTTTTCGAAGAAGACGCTCTGGTTCGGCTTGGAGTTGGTAAGAACATGGTGTCGAGCATTCGGCACTGGTGTAGCGTCACCCAGTTGATCGAATTCGACCTGAGCGCGAAGGCGCCCATCAACAAACAGCTCCGCGCGTCAGAGATCGGAAGACGCCTGCTACTCGATGGTGGATGGGATCCGTACTTGGAGGACGACGCGTCTCTTTGGCTAATACATTGGCTGCTAATCTCGAACCCAAGAATCGGAACGTCGTGGCAGCTACTATTCTCTCGATTCCATCGTCCTGATTTCACAAAACGAGAGCTATTCACATTCATCACCTCGTTCGCGGAGCGTCAATCGCTCACAGTCAGTGAGAGCGTAGTCACCAGTGACATTGATTGCCTCGTACGAACCTATGAACCAAGTCACGGCGATAACAAATTCTCGAAGGCGGAAGAAACGTTCGACTGCCCGCTTCTTCAACTCGATCTTCTTCAGCCGTCTCCTGATGGCGATTTGCATCGTTTTGCAATCGGTCCGAAAATGTCCCTTCCCGCTAGGATTTTCTGTTTCGCTTTGGCCCAATATTTTGACCGCTTGGAAGGTGCACCAAACACATTGAGCATTCAAAAGTGTCTCTACGGGGAAGGCAGCCCAGGGCAGGTCTTCAAACTTGATGAGAATAGCGTCATTGAATATGTGGAAGATCTCGAACAGCAAACAAATGGAGCTTTCGTTCTTGATGAAACGGCCGGTCTGAAGCAAATCTATCGGAAACGAATCCTCGATCCAATGGTGATCTTGGCAGACTATTACCGGGGGAAAAGAAGATGAACAGGAACACCCCTGTAGATCAGCCACTGAGCGACTATTTTGACGTTGCACGCCATTTTAGACGCTCAGCCAATGTGGAAAAGGATTTCAGAGAGGGATCACAGAACGGCGACTACATTTTGACTCCGACTGCTCTCGATTCACTACGTCGCCTTACAGAAGGTCTTTCACCTAGCTCCTCGTCACGGGCCTGGACTATTACCGGGCCGTACGGTGCAGGAAAATCTTCTTTCGCGCTCTTCATGAGTCGCGTATTTTGTGCAGCAGATGCCTCCGGAGTTCGCGCAAGGGAGCTTCTAAGGCAAAGAGATCCTGAAATCGCTGCAGGACTGTCGAGGCTGAAGCTCGGCTCCAGATTCAAACGTGGTTTTCTCCCGATACTGCTCACGGCCAGTAGGGTGTCCGCTCCGCATTGCATTGCAGAAGGCATTGCTTCGGCATTAACGATGGAGTCGAGCAAAACCCTAAACACCTTGGGCCGAAGAGTTAGGGCAACGCTAAGCGCAAATTCTAACGGATCGTCATTCGACACAAAGCGAGTTATATCCGCTTTGGAAACGACCGCAATCTCGGCACGCAATGAGGGATATCAAGGCGTGCTGCTGATAATAGATGAACTCGGGAAGCTTTTCGAATATGCAGCACGGTATCCACAGCGCGGCGATGTCTCTGTTCTTCAGGAGATCGGTGAGTACGTAGCAAGGAGCAAGGCCATTCCCACATTGGTTGTGGGACTCCTCCACCAATCATTCGAGGAATACGGACACCTTCTAGATGTAAGCACACGGCGCGAATGGTCGAAAATTCAGGGCCGCTTCAGCGATATTCCGTTTCTCGAACCACCCGACCAGGTGATCCGGATGATTGGCTCCGCTATACAGCGGACTGAGATGACGCCGCCTAGAGATCTGAGTCTTGCAGTGGATCGGATCATCACAACAGCATTGAAAATTGGCGTAATGCCGCCGGGAATGACGCGCGAGGAATTCAGAAGGAGTGCACTCGCGGCGTACCCGCTCCATCCACTGGCACTTGTCGCCATACCATACGTCTTTAGACGATTTGGTCAAAATGAGAGATCGTTGTTTTCCTACCTAAGCAGTGCTGAACCCTTCGCATTCCAAGAATTCTTGAGAACGCACCAGATGTCTGCCGGCACTCCACAATTCATCAGGCTCACGGATCTATTTGATTACTTTTCCAACAATTTTGGCCTTGGGCTATATCGACAGCCGCAAGCAATACGGTGGCTCGAAGCGGCGGATGTTTTAGAGAGCAAGAAACACCTTGGGAGAACTCATCAAGACCTCGTGAAGACGGTTGGTGTCCTTAATGCCCTCGGCCAGTTTTCTCACTTGACTGCTTCATCAGAACTCATTTCTTTTGCATTGAGTGACACGGCATCGCCGACTAAACCAATAGAGATCGCTCTTTCACAGTTGAATGAAGCGTCGATACTTACCCATCGAAGCTACAACAATAGCTATCGAATTTGGGAAGGTAGCGATGTCGATCTTGAAGAGCGAATCGCCGAGGGAAGACGACGGACAGGACAGAGTCGCGGATTAGCGGACGGAGTGCGCAAATACATTGTGAAGCGACCGATGATTGCACGACGCCATAGCTTTGATACTGGCGCGCTCCGCATGTTCGACGTAGTTTACGTTGACTCAATCGGTTCCTTGGAGGGATCGCTCGCTGCAAAGGCCGCTTTGGACGGAAAGGTAGTTGTCTGCCTGAGCGAGTCCAACTCTCTCTCGGAGCAGTTTCAAGTTCGAGCAAAGGCTCTAGACGGCGCCCCCAATGTTGTGATCGCGGTTCCACAGCAAATAGGAGAGTTGCGCGGAGTCATCACAGAATTGGCTGCCCTGCGCTGGGTCTGGGAAAACACTCCAGAACTCAGAGACGATCGCGTAGCTCGTAGAGAGGTTTCACTTCGAATCACAGAAGCTGAACAACTTCTGCTCCAAGATCTAGCGGGGCTTACCGATCCGCGCGCGGAACCCATCGGAAGTGGTTGCCTCTGGTTCTATGCGGGCCTGCGCCAAAAGGTATCTAGTCTGGCTGACGTGTCACAGTTGTTATCAGAGATTCTTGATCTCGTGTATCACAAAGCGCCGAAAATCCGTAATGAGCTCATTGTTCGGCGAACACTGTCTACCGCCGCCGCCGCCGCAAGGCGAAACTTGATCGAGGCAATGCTGAAGCGTGAAGAGAGGCCTCTGCTTGGCATCGAAGGATATCCTCCCGAGCGCAGCATCTATGAGTCCGTGCTGCGCGCTACCGGGATTCATTCCGCGGGAGAAGATGGAACCTGGCACTTCGGTCCCCCTTCCAGAAGCGCAACACATAATTTTGCTCCATCTTGGCGCCATATATGCGAGTTTGTGTTTGATCGGCAACCGGAGCCTATACCACTGGACGTCCTCTTTGCCGAGCTTGCCGGACCGCCTTGGGGGATACTTGACGGTTTACATCCCGTCCTTCTCTGCGCCTTCCTGATGGTTTACCCGAACGAGACAACACTGTACAAAGAGCAAGTGTTCGTTCCGGAGATAGGCATTGCAGATTTCGAATTGATGCTACGTCGGCCAGAATTGTTCTCTATAGCTGGTTGCCGCGTTTCCGGGAGTCGGGCACTAGTTGTCGGCCGTATTGCCGGGGGCCTTAAGGTTCAACCCGCTACGGTTCCAGTCGTGCGAGCACTTTTTAGAACTGCAAAGGCTCTGCCCGACTTTGCCTGGAATACACACCGATTGTCTACTGAGACTCTGGGCCTTCGGGAAGCTTTTAATAATGCAAAGTCTCCCGAACGATTCCTCTTTGTAGATATACCAAGCGCTCTAGGGTTGCCGGTGTTTTCTACTAAATCGCCAAAAGATAGTGAGATTGACAATTTCTTCCAAGCCCTTAACCGTAGCTTGCAGGAATGGGCTGCGGCGTTCCCACGTGCGCTCGAACAGGTACGGGAAGAGCTTTTACGAGCTTGCGGGGCTCCGGGAGGCGAGAATGGCTGGAACTTGCTCCGCCAACAGGCAGTAAAATTGGAAAACAGGATTACAGATCCTCAGCTATTGTCCGTCGTTCGCCGCATTGCCCAAGCAAGTGCGGGCTGGACCGGAGTTGAATCCGTTTGCGCACTTCTTGCAAGCCGACACCCTTCTAGCTGGTCGGACGTAGAAGTTGAGGGATTTCCCGATAGCGTTCGTCCGATAGGTGAGCTCTTCAGGGGCGCTCTGCAGTCCTTGCGAATTCACGGTGCGGCTGTATCGAGCATAGAGGAATTGAATGCAGATGATCGGAAACGTGCAGAGAGAATGGTGAAAGATCTGCGGGTGCAACTCGATAGCGTTGGTCGGCGTGAATCTGCGACCGTAATTCGGGCAGCCCTATTCGAGTTGATGCGAGTCTTCGACAAAGGAACTCGGGACGGAGGACAGGACGATGCCACAAGAAACTGACGGCAATTGGCGACACATTCTTGCGCTATCGGGCGGCAAAGATAGCTCCGCGCTCGCAGTCTATATGAAGACACGTATCCCAGAAATGGACTATGTGTTTTGCGATACCGACAAGGAACTCGACGAGACATATGAATATCTCGACCGTCTGGAAGTTTATCTTGAGCGGAAGATCGTTCGACTAAAGACCGAGGGTATGGGCTTCGATGATTTGCTCAAAATGCGGCGCGGGTTTCTCCCCTCTCCGCAAATGAGATGGTGTACAGAGTATTTGAAGATAAAGCCATATGAAAAATACATTGGCGACGACAATGTCATTAGCTATGTCGGTATTAGGGCTGATGAGATGCATCGGAAACGATATATCTCGACCAAGCCGAACATAATTGCCAAGTATCCGTTTATAGAAGATGGCATTCGAAGGAAGGATGTCATTGACATATTGAACAGCACCTTTGTTGGGGGTAAGCCGATTGGCCTTCCGAATTATTACGAGTGGCGTTCTCGTTCCGGCTGCTACTTCTGTTTTTACCAACAACGCCGCGAATGGGTCGGTCTACTTGAAAACCACCCGGACCTGTTCCAAAAGGCGATGGAATACGAGAAGGAAGATCCGGAAACTGGCGAACGCTACACTTGGGTCCAGGGAGAGAGTCTGGTTCAACTTGCGACTCCGGATCGCGTAGCTCAAATAAAACGAGATTTCGAGGAGCGGACCGCAAAGCAGGCAGAACAGACAGGCAACCGTTCCCTGCGTGAGGTGTTTTCGAGTGAAGCGGAGGAGCAGTCACCAGGCTGTACGATTTGTCACCTATGACGACATTGCCAATTGCGTACTTGGACTACAATGCCACGACGCCTTGCGCGCCGGAGGTAGTCGACGCAATGCTCCCATTCTTCCGCGAACAATTTGCGAATCCCTCAAGCACGCACTTAATGGGAAGACGAGCAGCGGAGGCAGTTGAAACCGCGCGTGAGCAGGTCTCCCGTCTTGTCGAGTGCCGCCCCAGAGAACTGTTTTTTACCGCGGGAGCAACGGAGTCGAACAATCTCGTATTGCAGGGTTTGCGGCCGTATCGCGGGGAAAGAAGAAGACTCGTCATCAGTTCGATCGAGCACAAGTCGGTGCTGGAGCCCTCTAGACGAATGGCAGAGCAAGGACTAGAAGTTGTCGAAGTTCCAGTCACTAGCAATGGTGTGATCGATCTTGATTTCGCTGAGCGCGCAATTAACGGTGACACGTTCCTTGTTTCCATCCAAGGGGCGAATAACGAAATAGGAAGCATACAGCCAATTAGTGCCCTTGCGAGCATTTCTCATCGCAATAATTCCCTATTCCACTGTGACGCAGCTCAGATGCTAGGGAAGGTTCCTGTCCAGCTTGAACAGATGGAAGTGGATCTTGCGTCATTTAGTAGCCACAAGTCCTATGGTCCAAAGGGTGTTGGCGCACTCTACATAAAAGGCGGCGCGGTTCGTACTGCGATTGAGCCGCTGTTGCTTGGCGGCGGTCAAGAATTTTCCGTCCGTCCCGGAACTTTAAATGTACCTGCAATTGTCGGCTTTGGGGTGGCCTGTAAACTTGCATTGGACCTTGTCACGCAAGAGATGGATCGCATCAGACGACAGCGTGATGCGTTTGAAAGGATCCTACTTAGCCGAGTTTCCAATGCTTACGCTATTGCCACAAATGCGAACAGGCTGCCAGGGACTTCCAGCATTTACATCAGTGGAGTTCCCGCCGATGCCTTGATTGCACGTATGCCGCTAGTCTGCATCGGAACAGGTTCCGCATGTACATCCGGCGCGCTGTCCCCCTCCCATGTACTTTTGGGATGCGGATTGTCACGTGACGACGCGAGATGTGTGATTCGCGTTTCCATCGGACGCTTCACGAGCGAAGACGAACTTCAATTGGCCATTGATCAAATCGCCGAAAATGTGAATGCAATCCGAAGTTACTCCGGATATCCACAAGACCAACTTGGAAGCGCTCAGATGGTATCCACCTCATGACAGTCAGCGAGTTTATCGAACAATTACCGCATCTCAGCGGCCTCGGCAATAGCTTTAAGCCTCATAAGCATCTGGCTCTTCTTGCCGTCATTCAGCTGGTCAAATCGGGTTCCATCGCATCGCATGATGTGTTTTTCAACGAGGAGTTTCGCGTTGCCTTTAGTGGCCTCCTTAAGACATTTGGAGGCGATATTGATCGGAATCGACCCCACAATCCCTTCTTTCATCTCCGAAGTCACGCATTCTGGAAACTCGTTCCAAAGCCTGGACAAGAGTCTGCACTTAACGCGGCGCCATCAGTTGGATCGCCAAATCACTTAATATCGCTCATCAGTCATGCGGAGCTAGACGACGACGTATTCACCTTCCTGCAGGATCCAACCACCGCTCAGGCCGTTGAGCAGAAGCTCCTGGAACTCGTCAAAACAGGGATGGCCAGCCGCTCCGAGAGACCCGGTGATGGGGAAGGCGAACTGTTCAACGAGTCCCTCTTCGCTCACGAAAAGGCCGCACAGGATGCGATTAGAAAGCACATCAGCTTACATGGCCTTGGCGCGGTGCTGACGAATCTCCAGCTACATGATGTGCAGTCAAATCGTTACTTTGAAGTTGATCTGGTTGTAATCGCAAACTTCGGAATCTACGTTGTTGAACTAAAGCATTGGAGTGGGCAAATCTCGGTCCAACCAAACAGCTGGGTTCAGAACAATTCCTTTTTTAAGCAAGATCCGCACAAAGCCAATAATTTTAAGGCTAAATTGCTGAAGGGATTATGTGAACGGAGGTTTCCGCACTTCAATCAGATCTACTTTGAATCGGTTGTCGTGCTGACAAATCCCGATGTGACTGTCCAGGGTGCATCCGCTTCCAACACCTCTATCCACAATCCGACATTCGATAGCCTTGACAGATTCTTGCAGTATTTGAAGCATCAACGACAGCCGTCACGATCTCAATTGACAGACACGCAATGCAAAGCTTTTGGCGACTACTTGCTCACGCTGCAAACGACGCATGCGCCGCGAGATTTCGTGTTTCCTGGCTATGAAATCGTTGAGCGTCTCTATCAACACTCAGATCGAGCTGAGGTAATCGCTCGACGCACTGATCTTCGGCACAGAAAGCTTAGCCGTTTGCGTATTTTCTACCCCAGCACGGAACGGTCGGGCGAGGAGAGACGCAGAGCGCATGAGCGAGCCACGGCAACGCTGAATGCAGTTGCTAAGGTCGGTGAACATCCGAACATTTTGAAGGTATGGTCAATCCCGAACGATAACGATTTTGTTATTGAAGGCAGTGATTGGTCTGAAACAGGAACCCTCAGGGATGTTCTAGAGCGAGAAACCAAGTTAGGCTCGGACCGCGCACAGAGCATAGCTCTCGGGATCGGTCGTGGTCTGTACGCCATTCATAATGAGTATGTTGTGCATCGGGCTCTATCACCTGAGAACATCTTGATGGTAGACGGCGTTCCGAAATTGATGAACTTTGATTTGTCTTATCAACTGGAGGATGACCGACTTACTGTAATTCCAGATGCGACACAATTGAAGCGCTCGCCTTATATTGCCCCAGAGATATACGCTCCTCGCGATATCCCCGACGGGCGAGCTGATCTTTTTAGCTTAGGTGTCATTCTGTACGAAATGATCACGGGATCGCGCCCATTCGGATGCTCGTTGGACATGGAGCAGACAGGCGGGCAATTGTCTGCAGACAAGCGAGAACAACTTGCGAAGTACAATGTTCCAAAGCACATTCTTGGGCTAATACTTGACCTGATCCAGCAAGATCCAAAAGATCGGCCGACGGATGTTCTCATCGCTCTTAGGCGGCTCGAAGAAGCCGATGAGGCCGCCGTCACGATTCGGGCGACAAACCCACAGCTCAGTCCTGGAGACCGGTGTGGGTTGTACGCAATAGAAGAGTTGATCGCCCATGGGGCAGAATCGCAGCTTTATAGAGCAGTTGGGGTTTCAGGGCAAAAAATTGCCCTGAAACTCTTCGATCATGATGTTCCTCAACAACGAGTGGTCAATGAGCACCGCTCGTCCGGAGCCGTCCTCCACCCAACAATCGTACGCGTCGATTCTTATAGCCAGTGGACGGACGGACGATACTTTATCGCCTTTGACTGGGTCGCCAAGAGAACTCTACGCGATGACATCGTCGATGGAAAAAGGCCCGATCTTCCCCACTTCACCTCTGCTGTAAGGCAACTCTTGGGCGCGCTTGGCGCTTTGCATCGTAACACTGACCGGGAAGACCACCCGGACCCAATACTTCACAATGATATTAAGCCTGACAACATCTTATTGGCTGATCAGGATCGGCCAATAATTGTTGATTTCGGAACAGCTTCAAGGCCCCACATCGGCATGTATCAAGGAACCGAAGGCTATGTTGCTCCTGATTTACGTAGCGGGGAGGATCGCAAGTATTGCGAGGACGGTGATCTATTTGCAATCGCCGTCACTATGCACGAGTGGCTTTTTGGTACACCCCCCAGGGTGCATGTTTCTCTGCGGCCCGATATACCCCAGGGCGTGGTTGATTGGCTGGACAAGGGCTCCGCTCCGGAAGCTGCAGAACGGTTTAGTTCCGTTCAGCAGATGTGGGACGATTTCACGGAAGCGCTAAAGATTCAGGAGCCGGTGGCCAACGTAACCATCGAAGAGCTGAGTTCTTCCAACGAGGAGATACTTGCGACCGTCGCATTAGAATCACCTTTCGCAGAACCTCGGTCTGAGACGACACTCGATCCAAATCCATTTGTTTCATATCTCAACGCTCTTCATAACACGAGTGCGGATACCGACAACGCTCTCGCTGAGTCTCAAGCTCGCAATCCTCTTTTTGGCCTTATCCAAATCTCCCATCCCCTCGCTGCCAAAGTTGAGCAGTTGCTTACAGGAACTGATAGGCGGCACGTCATTATTACTGGACATGCTGGGGACGGTAAATCGACCATTGCGCTTGAAGTCATTAAGAACCTTAATCATATATCCCTCGAAAATCCTCTCAACACTCAATTACTACGCCGCGAAGACATCCAGATCCGCGGTTTACGGATAAGCGTGGTGAAAGACTTCAGTGAGTGGTCTGATGACGAGCGGGCGCAACTGCTCACCGAAATGCTGTCTCCGGCTAGCGCGCGCTTCTTCTTGGTGTCAAATACTGGAACCCTGCTTGACGCATTCAAAGCTCGAGAGCGCGAGTCTGGCGGCGACCCGGTCCGGATCGAGAGTGAGCTTCTTGTAGCAATTAGCGCTCATGGAGGAGATGAGCTTTCATTCAGGCAAACGTCATTGTCAATCTTCAATATTGCGATGGTTGATAACCTTTCAATTGCGCAGCAGATATTTGATCGAATGCTGCACGCGGATCGTTGGAAGGCATGTGAAGCCCAAGAATGCAGAAAGTTCTGCCCCATTTTTAGAAATGTCACGCTGATGAGAGCAAACCAGGCGGTCGTGAGGGAAAGACTGTTTCTTGCGTATCGCAGAACCTACGAATATGGCTACCGGCTCACACTTCGGCAATTGTCCGCACATTTGGCATATATGATCACCTCCGGTCTTAGCTTCCCAGACATTCTGAGGATGTCAGAGAGAGCTCAACGAGCGCCGATGGCGGAGTTCATGTTCTTCAATCGCTTTTTTGGAGATAACGGTAGAGAGATTGATCATCCAGCGTTGCAGCTACGGGCTGTACGCGTAGTTAGAGAACAACGATTCGGCGTACATTCCAGTCCAGCTTGGGAACGTAAACTTTGGCACACGGGTGGAAGGCTACCATTTCAGCTGCGCGCAGCGGACCCGCCAGACGACTTCGCAGCTCTTCGATCACTAGGTACTTCAAGCGACTCGATCGATGCCGCCGCGCAGGCACGCGACCAGGTGCGTCGTGTCCTTTTTTTTCTTAACTCCTTTGATCAGACAGACACCGGATTTCTCAAGATATTTCTTAAGTCCGCGATGGTCCTGGATTTCGCACGCTGGCAGAGTCAAGAAAATGAAGCTTTGCCACTCCATGAGACGACATCATTGCACAGACGAATCTTACATGTCCTCCAAGAGCATTTCACCGGAGTTCGGCTGCCGGAAGGCACGCCTTCAGATCGGCACCTCTTTATTACGCTCAGCCGGCGCTCACATGACGTTCGACAGAGCGCACAAATCGTGCTGGCCCGATACCCGGATGACGATTTTCGCGTGCACCTTGTAAAGAGCAACAACGTTGGAGCCGGTAAGCGGAGAGAGCTAGTTCTAGAAGGCCCGAGTCGAACCAATAAACTCACATTGCAGCTCTCGCTTCCATTTCTTGATTACGTCATGATGCGAAGCCACGGTGAAATCGGCGGAACGCTGCAATCCTCATTCCTGGATCGATTAGAGCGATTCAAAGGACAATTGATCCGTGAAGTAGAGTCCCGTGATACGGATGACATCATGCTCGTGAGATTACGCACGAACAATACTTTTCGTCGGCACGTTTTTTCCGTTCGCGGCGAGCGGCTGGAGGTAACTGATGCCTAGACCGTTCCCATCTATCACGCTCCAGAACGAAGTCAAGGGCGACGAGGATTTCAATCCTGCAATTCAGCTCTTTGGTCGGCGCTTCTTCGCCGATCAGACCGTTGCGGAATTGCTCATCGAGCTGCTTCTTATTGCTACATCCGCAAAGAAGATTGGGAAGAATGATGTTTCTGAATCCCTCCCTTTCCCGGAATTGGAGCAATTGCGGAACTGGCCGGACAATGAGCCCCTAAAGTACGCGCCCAAAGTCAGACTCAATCTGAAGTTATTTGCGTTTCTAGGCGCTTCTAAGCTCGAAACACGCCATGAAACCCACATGCAGCATTACCAGGATCTTGTGACGTCTCTAAAGAGGCCGGACAAGCTCGGCATTTCTACGTCTATGGATGTAGATGAAGTGCTCAAAACACTAGAGAACCTGTTCCTAGGCCTTCAATCTGTGGGCGGACAGCGCACTTGGTGCGCACAGGCTTTTCTTCCTATATCGAAAAGGTTGATTGCAGCAGAGACTCTTTGGAACGACACTCACGCGAAGCGTAAGAACGTTCAGACGTGGAGCGAGATCACTGAAGATTTCATGCAATTCTTTTCATTCAACAAACACCGCTTTCTGGCAAGAGGCGGGGAATTACTTTACCTGCAGCTGTGCAATGCTCTTCGACAGGACTCCCAGTCCGTTCGGAAATGGTTGGATGAAGCCGGTATTGGTTGCACCGCAGAGGAAAGTGATACTGCCTCCCTTCATAGAAGTCTCCAAAGAGCTTTAGTCGCAGTTTTCGATGCTTGCCCAGAAACTGTGGGCAAGTTGGCTACCTTCTTGGATTCAGGAATAGACTCTGAGACTGCTGAGAACACTGACTTTACAAGAGATGGGAATCCAAGGGTCGCTTATTGTGGCTGGTGTCCAGAAGAGACCTGGCGAGAAGGGGCGGTCTTCGCCGTGGAATTACTGCGTATTTGTCAGGCTTTGATCGATCCAATCGAACGAATTGAATTGCTCGAAATCGCATGCGCATTGCAACTGCTACGAAGTCTATGTGCACAGAGTGCGCGTTATGGGCGCAACGTACGCGTTCAAGCAGACATTGCGGGACCTCTCCAGTACATATGGGCTCTCTCCGATCCAGACGGTCGGAATACTGTCACAAAGCAGATTTCCCGTCGAAATCTAAACGCCATACAGCGGATGATATATGAGGCCCTTCGCGATCCAGCAGTGAGAAGGGGCCACAGCGAGAGCGACTATAAAGAGGCCGATAAGCGATATGGTCATAAGCTCTTCTTGACCGTTGCAAAACGTATCGGGCTCGTCGTGCCGAAGAGAGGCGCGGGTGCTCGGCTGGTCTTGAACGACAGACTGCTTCGCTGCATGGTCCTTGGAACAATTCGCCCTGGCGCGCGTGTCACCTATGAAAGTTTCAAAAGGCTATTGATGGCGCACTATGGACTGGCGGTCGATGCTGGAGCAATTGCTCGTTCATGTATTTGGACAGGCACAGCAGAATTGAGCACACTCGGTGGACTCACTGATTCTTGGCTAATCGAGATGCTAGACGCTTCCGGGATGCTCATTCGGCTTTCAGATTCCTTTTCTCTTGTTGTCAACCCATTCGGCGTAGGGGACATTCCATCGTGATCTTATTCGCCCAGAGCGCCTTCTCGTATATTCGTCGACAGCTCGATGATCGGGCTGCGGTGCGCGGCAAATTGCTATTCATGATGCCGAGCCTTCCACCTGCGGTTGTTCTGGAGATTGGCAACAGCCTTGTCACTTACTGCACGAAGCGACCGGAAATGGCACCGCCCGTGATTCGTGTCTCTATGCCCCTCGCAAATGAGTGGCTCACGAATCACGATCCGAAGTGCCAGGAACTCGTAGACGAAATATCTGCGCACGGTTGGCGCGACGGGAAGGGTAACCTTACTCATTACCGCAATCTAATTCCGGAAGGCACTTCATTGTTGTCAGTCCTCTTAATTGGCGTCGACCGTGTAACAGATTCCTCAAGCATGGAAGACTTCCATCAATGTAGCTTGGAGAATATTTGGAAAGAGGAGCTTGGTTCCACGTTTTCCGACTGGTGTACTGCAGTACTAGAAAATGTCGGTTACGACAAGGACAATATCATTCGATTTGACGCAATCCTCAATGCTCTCGTTGAGCGCGGACTGAGTGATGTCCTTCAGATCAGCACATTTCTTGAGGAATTGGACTTCGGCGGAGCACAGGACGGCCGAGACGCGGAGAGAATACTTCTAACCAGTCTCAACAGATTCGGACTACCATTCCTCGGTAACTTCAGGTCCTCCAACATCCGGACCATCGGGACGTATATCGATGATGCGTTAGCGTTCTTTTCATATGATTCGTTCCTTGATGACCGTAGCCGCGAGAAGGCGCTTCGTTCAATCGACGATTTTCAACGCGGCAAATTGACGGAAGAAGCCTTTGATCCGTTGGATCGGCATACATTTTCGAGTGATGAAGCCTTCATTGAGGGAATTCGAGATTATGTCTCAACCGGGGACAAAGAGCTGCGTAACCGTCTTCTTCAGTGCGACTTCGTTTCCATTCGGGATACCGTTCTTTCATATCGCGCCCCTAAAGCCCCAAAGGAACCCAAGACGGCAATGAGAAAAATCGCTGGCGCCCCTATCGAAGTTGTCCTTAACGCCGTTTGGGATACGTTGAGCGACTTTAGGAGAGCTGCCGATGACCTCGGCCTGTTCGCGCATGAGGAGCTCAGAAGCATCGATGTGGAAGCTAACCTCTTCAAACACGATTGTGACGGCGATTCCTCCGAGGAGCGTCGTTACAATGCGCTCGGCTACCTTCGCCGATTACTTGGGGGCGTAGACTCCACAGTCGAGAATCATTTACAGAATTCGCCTCTTGGCGGCGACGATCGTCGGATTCAATGCCGTCTTGTAAAGGATGACCTTGATTGTCAGTCGTCTAGAGTGGCAGAACCGTACTTGCAGTTTGCCGTTGTGATTAAAGGTATAGGGCTCGACAGACCGGTAGTGAAGCAATTCGCTTGGCGACTGCCAATTACTGAGCCCTATCGGGTCGCCGATGAGCTGATTCAGTGGGCAGCGAAGGCCATATCCAGGGCCGATGGGTACTGCCTACCTGTATTTCAGGTTGCCTTCTACGAAGAACTCATGTTGGCGAAGGATGAAGACGAGACCCGTCGTGTTTTGTTGCATTGCCTCCGCGATGAACGAGACGCCGTTTGCAATCTTCTTAAGGCCCCCGGTTTGGATAACCAGGACCCGCTGCTGCCGAAACTGCAAAAACTTGCATTTGCATATGATGAGTTCCTTCAAAAAGCGGCCAAAGAGGGTGTACACACAGCACTTAACAGCGCAGCGGACGAAGTCCGCAGAAGCTACGAGAGTGCGTGCGAGGCATACTCAGATGAGACATCGTCAGTCAACAGTTCAACGGCGGCTCTATTATTTCGCGCATTTTTGCTGGTCCGGCGGAGAGATAACGCTGAAGGCAGTCGATGGATGTGGGAGCCGTACGAATCCTCGTGTGCAGTGACGGTACTACACCCAGCTCTAATAGAGATGCTGCAAGCGCAGGTTAACTATCTCTTAACGGCATTCGCTACTGTTGCGGCGAATGAGCTTAAAGCGCCTGGAGCACGCCGATTTCGTGATTTGATGTGGAGAGGCTACGTTGATTTAGCCGCAATTCAGACTCCGCTGTCCGGGTTGATAAAGGATAGGAATCGAGTCCTAGATACTGATGTTCGTGGAAAGGATCTGATACACCGCATCGGTTCTGCCGTGGATAGGGATGCCTCACTCACCACCCGCCTCCTGCTTCGATACGACTCCTTTGAAGACGACGACCTCAGCGATGCCGATCTCTTTCGGAAGAGCCGTGAATCCACATTGCTATCTCGAATACTGGAAGATTATCGACGTCTCCATCCACATGCTGAGGACGGCTTAGCGATTGCTGTATATCACAATGGAGACATCCAGCCAGTCATTGCTGCCGTCGATGAATTTCTAAGAAACACATGCGCAGACCGATCTCCTGCTCGAAAGGACTACGCCTTTTCAGTGACGGCCTTCTCGGAATCAAGCGACGACACAAGCGTGTCTCGCTGGGTAGCGCAATGGAAGGATCGTTGGGCGGACTCCGAAAATCAAGCTTCACTGTCCCACTACCGTCGCTCGGCTCTCTCCATTGCTCACAGGATTGTCTCTCCGGATAACTACTATCGTCAGTTTATTCAGCTCATCGGTGAAAGCCTCGAAATTGATATTGTTTTCCTTATGGACATCATTCGCGCCGGCAATCAGGGCAATGACTTCGAAACGGTTGAACCATACAATGTACTTACTCGTACGCTGAAGTTTCCTATCCTTGAAAAGCCCTTTTGTGCTCTTCGCGATCCAAGCCGGAAGCTCCAGCGGGCACGTGTCCTAAGTAATCGACAATTTCGGTCAACAACGAGCCATGCTGAACTCATGGCCCGTATCAAAAGCCGCGATGTGCGTAAGAACGCGCATCATGTTGTCTTGGGCTATGGGGATTATGCCCCGTGGCAAGGAGTTGTTGACGCTCTTCATCGAAAGGCAGAGTGGGTAATATGTATTGATCCGAATATAGACGAGCGTCTGATAGCGGAGAAGGGAAGGGGAACCCACGAAGCACGAGAGATAATTGGCTTCGGATCAGGTGTAGGTGCTCACGGTGAAGCCAACTTCACAATCTCCACCGAACAGTTTAGACATGTCGATGTGCTCCATAAGCTTGATGCTTCAATCAGAGAAATTTACAGTGGCTGGAGCCCAGACACCTACATGATCGTTGCTCAGAGGGTTCTGGGAGAGTCTCAGCGTCTGTCTGGCTTGTCCCTCGTCAGAGCTACAGGGGTCGGACAATACGTTCGCGATTTCATGGCCTACTCGCTTGTTCGAAAACTCTTGCAAGCGGACAACAACAGTCTGTGCGACCAACTCATTTCTCTAGATGCGTACCAGCACTGGTTTGAGTCTGCTGAAACCGGCATGCGTCCTGACCTGCTTTGGATCGTTGTAAGGATTCAGGATGATGGCCGTCTACACCTTGATTTGCGACTGATCGAGTGCAAGCTGGCAAAGGCATCGGACGCACATCTTCAGAAGGCGCGGGAACAGTTGGAAAGTGGTTTGCGGCAATTGGTTTCTGTGTTCAAGCCCAGGATGAAGAACACCGCCGAGGACGATAGGCCTGATCAACGTTACTGGTGGCTGCAGCTGTATCGACTAATTGCCAGCAAAGCAGAAATTGCGGAGCGAGATCAGAGACGTGTCTTAACGAGCCTCGAACGGCTCGCTGAGGGAGACTACGACGTCGAATGGCGTGCCGCTGCTATTACTTTCTGGACAGATCAAACCTCGGACGGACTTTCCGAGACAGCGATTTGGACACACGCGTTCGACGGGAACGAGTTGGGAATTTCTGTTATCACCACCGGGAGTGAATTCGTCCGCATTCTGTGCGAGCAAGGGTGGGCTGGCAAGCTCCCGTGGGGCGGTGGAAGCATTACATTCCAATCAGGACGAACACCGGCACCTTCAGAGGGCGGGGACGACGGCGATGGTTCTCCGGGAGCATCTTCCTCAATACCAACCACAGTTCTCCAGGAATATAGCGAGGAGACAACTCAGCGTGATGTTCCACCGGTCACCATCGATTCGGGTGAAAGTTCACTAATAAAAGCAGATAGAGTTCTTCTTGGGACGACAATTCCTGGCTCACGGAAAGTCTACTGGGAATTTGGTCACAAAGAGCTTAACAACCGCCATATTCTCATTTTCGGTTCTTCGGGAATGGGCAAGACATACACCATTCAATGTTTGTTGTCTGAGCTTGGCCGTGCCCGGCAAAATTCACTGATAGTGGATTACACGAATGGCTTTTTCGATAATCAGCTCGAACCGGAGTTTAGAGATCTCTTGCTACCACTTCAACACATCGTCCGCAGAGAGCCATTGGCTATAAACCCGTTCAGGCAGCAAGCGGAATCGCTTGGTGGGGAATTACTACCCGAGACTGCTTCATCGACTGCTCAGCGCGTTAGCGGTGTTTTTTCCGAAGTGTACAATTTCGGAGACCAGCAGAAGTCTGCTCTATACCAGGCTGTCAAGAACGGTTTAGAATCAAGGTTTTTCGATACGTTAATGGAACGGCCGAGTAGCAACGAAATGACTCTTGAAGATCTAATCCCAGAGCTTGAAAGCCTGGCCGAGATGAAGGGGACTCAAGGTCAATCTGCGAATAGCGTCATAAGCAAGTTGCGTCCATTTCTTGATCAAAACCCATTTGGGGCCGAAGATCCGCGTGGCTGGGATCGCCTGTTCTCGGACGAGCATCACAGGTGCCACGTTATTCAGCTCGCGGGATTCATGAAAGACGCTGCGCGCCTGGTCACTGAGTTTAGTCTCATTGACCTTTATTGGTACTATCGCGGGCGTGGGAATCAAACAAGGCCACGAGTAGTGGTCCTCGACGAAGTGCAGAACTTGGATCATCGAGATGAGAGCCCGCTTGCGCAATTGCTCCGAGAGGGCCGGAAATTCGGCTTTTCTCTCATCTTGGCAACCCAGATTATGAGCAACCTCAATCGAGACGAGAGAGACCGGCTATTCCTTGCGGCTCACAAGCTTTTTTTCCGACCAGCCGACACGGAACTGCGCGCCTACGCGGAAATAGCAGCAGTCACCACCGGGGAAAAGGTGGACGAGTGGGTGAAAAAACTTGCTGCTCTAAAGAAGGGTGAATGTTATTCCCTGGGCCCGAGCCTGAATGAATCCTCAGGAAAACTTGAAGTTAAAGCGTTCCGCGTGAAAATCCTATCCTTTGCCGAGCGGATGGTCGTCCATGAGTGAAACGAGCGTGGATGCACGGCTACCTCGTAGCTTCCATAAGACCTTCAAGCCTGAACGCCAATACATAGGTGCCATGTTGAAGTATGCCGGCACGGGGCGGCAAGGGGATCCCCAAGAAATTGCATCCGCAACTGGAATTCCAACGGGGACATCGACGGGAAAGGTCCCTGCGATACTTGACTACTGCCGAGCCATGGGCCTTATTCGGCTTACGGGGGCAGAGCGGTCTGCCGTAAAGAAGCCAGAGTTGACATCCTTCGGCCGTATTGTGCTATTGGAAGATCCATTTCTGAAGACACCTATTACTCAATGGATTGCACATCTGAACCTTTGCGGTCCGATCAGAGGTGCGGACGTGTGGTATCAGACGTTCTTTTCGGGTCTGCCGTCCCTTGGCATGAATTTCGAGCGAACGCAACTTGAGCTCTATCTCAGCTCGGTATACGGCGTAGCATCGGCGGGGGTAGTCGGGCCGATGATCGGCATGTACGAAGACGACGCAGCCTTTCGTGTCTGTGGGGCTTTGTCTGAGAACTCAAGCCATATCGCGCGAAAGCCTGCCCCGGTGTCCGATGAATTCGGCTTCGGCTACGGTGCATGGATTTTAGAACAGATTGCTGACCACTTTCACGCCGCAGGTCAGGTGTCTGTCACCGACCTAGATCGAAAGGCTGGATGGCGAACGATCCCCGGATGGGACATCGTGAACCACCAGCGCGCCCTAGAGCTGGTGGAACGTAAGGGGATTGTTGAGGTTGATCGCCATATGGAGCCATGGCTTTTGCGTCCTGCAATGCCCGCTGCTTTAGCTTGGAAACGAATCTATGATGATCTCCCGTGAGGCACACACATGCCCGAAGCCCTTCAAGAACTAGTCAGATTCAGAGCTGACAAACTCTTCAATGGTGCCGTAAACATTGATTGGTTCGGTACAGACGAGGAGCGTGCCAGCGCAGCTTCGGAAGCCTACGTGTTCCATGGACCCCAATACCATGGTGTGTCCCAAGCGGATGTCGGTGTTGAACACGGTCATCGATTAGTCGATACCGCAACATTCGCTCTTTCGATCGTCCGTCGCTCCTATGGAATAGAAGATCAACCGTTCACCCTGGCGATTGCAGGCTACGGAACCGGAAAGTCTCATCTTGCTTTGTCTCTCGCTTCGCTTCTCACCGATCCAGACTCGCAAGTAGCGCGCGGTGTTCTAAGTGCAATTGAGGCAGCCGACAAAGCCATTGGGGCCGAGATCCGTGCCATTTTGCATGAGGCGAATAAACCGTGTTTAGTTGTTGCTCTGAACGGAATGAAGAGCTTTGATCTTACAACTGAGCTCACTCGCCAGATCATCCGTCAGCTAACAAGACGGAGCATAGAAACACGTGCCCTCGATGAATTGCGTCCTCGCTTCTCTCAAGCAGCGACGCTAATTCGCATGGGAAACGATGAGATCAAGCAAGAGGTCCTAGCGTCGTGCACCATGAACGGTATTGAAGAAGTTCTGGCTGCGCTCGACCAACAGGATGAGCTGATCTACAGCTATGTTCACAAGGTGTTCTCCAGCAGGGGCATGGCATTAACCGCCCTTCGCGGTGAATCTGTGCACGACATAATTGATTTAACGGTTCGTGAATTTTGCGGTCACAACAAGCCATTTCAATCCCTAGTCATTCTTTTCGATGAGTTCGGAAAGTATACGGAGTTCGCAACGGTAAGGAGTCAGATTGCAGGAAGCGGGGTTCTTCAAGACTTGTTTGAAGGCATCCAGGCCAATAACAGCCGGGTCTGTTTTTCTGGTTTCATTCAGTTTGAACTAAACGCATATGTACAACGGATCGCAGTTGAATATCGAAACGAGATCCTTCGATATGTGACCAGATATCAGTCCGCCAGCCGGGTATATCTTTCTATCAATCTGGAGACGCTGATAGCCAATCTCCTCGAAAAGCGACAACCGGAAACACTTCTTTCTAGATTCGGCCGTCCAGAGTCGAAAAGAGAGTCTGAAGCAATCATTCATTCCCTGTCCCGTTGGTTTCCTCAATCACAACGTCACCGTCTCTGGAGCGACCTTGAAGATTTTCACACAATAATTCGTACTGGTTGCTGGCCTCTGACGCCGTATTCGACATGGTTCCTCTTCCACCTTGCGGCTGGAGGAAAGCACTTGCAAGAGCGCTCAGCACTAGCGCTCCTAGGCCAATCGATCGACCGCTATAACGAAGCAGTTGTTCCTGATCCTGCCAAATGGGGGCTGTCGCCAGTAGATTTGTGGTCCGATGCTTTACAGCAAGAGCTGTTGACTGCTGAGGAGGGTGGCCAACAGGGAGCAATCACGCACGCGTACGCTTCCGTAGAAGCGAAGCACGGTTCTAGTATTTCAAATGAGCAACGACGCCTTTTGCGAGGGGTCGTTCTTGCCTCCAAGATGGGCCTTCAGGCACGGGATCGTGGAGATGCTGTCGTTGCGCTTTCAGAGCTTACTGGTGTTTATGAAGGCAGCGCGCGAGACGGCCTGAGGTTGCTCCAAGAAGAATACAACGTCATCGAATGGGACGAAGCGTTCAAGCAGTTTGACATTCTTGGTGACGCGGTTCCACGCACCCAGTTTCTTTCGTTCCTTCGGCAACGGGCTGCCAGTTCGTACGATGATCGAGGCAAAGCCGCGCTATTTGCTGCCAAGGGGGCGACATTCTGTGAGCTCTTGAGCGATCTGGAATGCGATTTCGCAGAAGAAAACAAAATCACTACTCGCGAATGGCGTTATCAGGCGGTCACTTCGAGCCTTGAAACTCTGCCAATGCATGTGAAATTGGCTAGCACAAACTGGGAACATGCGGTGGGAGTAGACGAGCCGCGTGGAACAGTTGTCTATTGCTATGTGGAACCCGGACAAGACCTTCCAGCCGTTGAACCCGATATCGTACGATTTCTCCGTGCGGCAGCAAAGGAGAGAGGGTTATCCGCATTACCAATTTTGGTTGTGTTGCTGCACGACGAGGAAGGAACACTCGGCCAAGCTCTAACTGAACTTGTTATTCTCGCCGAATCTTTAACCGATGAAGATCGCGTTCGATTTGGCAACCTAATTCCTGCTCACACTGAAAAACAAAAGGCCCTCGTTCGTACCCAAGTCGACGCGATGATAAAGCGGCGTAACTATGTCACCGGGCTGCGAGAGAAGCTTGAGTCACAGCGGCTCAGCAGGGTCGCTACAGAGCTTTTTTCACGAATCTACCAGAACCCCCTGACCTTTCCGTTCGACGGATTTAGCACAGCGAAGGGAAATGCGGCTGATTCGTGTCAGGAGCTAACTCGCGAATTGCTTCTCGGCACCCTAGACTACGATGCTGTCATGGGAAAGCCGGTTAAGGTTAAGAACCGAGCCGTCACAGTTCTCAAAGAGGGTTGGGGGATTTTTGCCCAGAACGGGGACGTTCTCAGGCGACCCAGCAATCGAATCGTGCGCTCTGTAGTGACGAAGTGGGACGAAATGCTGTCGACTTCCGAGCGGCGTCTACCTGTGGAGCAAGCGCTGAGGCAGATGTGCACCGCACCATACGGGGCGAATATTGCGTCAGCTTCATTACTCTTCGGCGTCTTCGTTGCACCTCGTTCTGACAAGCTTCTTGTTTCTGATGGCGCTCATCAATTCGGAATTGCACAATGGCTTCAAGACGGATTGTTTCGCGGCAAATACTTTGACTTGGGTGGTCTCTCCAATATCGACATTGTAATGATGGGAGAAGAGTCGTCTGAGTGGGAGACGCTACTAGATGAGTGGGAACAGTCTGTGAGTTACTCTGCCAGAATCGAATGTCTGCAGCGTGCCTCAGAACTCAAGAAACGAGTTACTGTGCCCCCTTCCCTTGGTTATCGTGAAGTTCACCTACAGGGGCTCGCAAGGGACGCTTTGAAGGCGACCTCGGAAATGGAAGGAAGTCAAGAAGAGGCACTCCAAAAAATAGACGCAGGACGCGAGAAGAGCAATATCTCGCTCATGACATGGGGGGCCGCTGCGCTATTTGAGTTAATCGATCGAATGGAGGATGAGGAGCCGCTCTGGGAAGATCAGGAAATTGAAAAGCTCCGCCCTCTTGTCGAGCGGGCCAAACAGGAGATCACACAATATTTTCACGCTTGGCTGGCCTCTCAAACGCCACGGAGCGATACACCGGACGCAGTTGGAGACTTCAAACACAAGATGTCGAGGCTACTTGGAGGAAATCTCAAGAAGCTGAGCCTCGACAGTTTGGCAACAGATTTGGAAAGGCACGTCGTCCAGGCGATTCGGAACGCGGAGACTGCCGCGGAATCTCGGCAACTGATTCGGGATGTTCGTTCTTGGATGCTCGCAAACCAAGGAGCAAGCCGTATTTCCCGCGTTGCGGATGGTCGTGCCCTTCTAGAGATTGGTAAGGAGTACACATCGAAACTCCAGGGAATGGCCCAGCGTGTTCAGAGCCAAGAAATAGGCGATCTTCGGACGCAGCTATCCCAGTTCCTCACTCAAATAAGAGATGGCGTAGATCAACTCGTAAAGAGAGCGCAACGTCTTTGGAACATTCGCATCAAGTCGGTTGAAGATCTAGACAACTGCTTGCAAGAGATTGAGTCCCTCGTTGCAGCATTTGAGCATTGTCCGAACGACCTTACAGACTTGCAGATGATGAGAAAAGCAGTGAGGACATACCAAGAAGATCGCAAACAACTCGCGGACGACAGATTAACATGGCCCGAGTTCGAAGCTTTGGCGGAGAGTCTTAAGACTGAAGCGGCACAGGTCATTAAAGAAGATGATGTTCCCTGGTCGCCCGCCGATGCTATAGATGGATTCGTGGAATCCATCTCGAAGGATCGAAAGCAAGCCAGCACTGAGTGGATTGATCGAATTGAGTCAGAGGTTGCAGGGATTGAATTGATGTCAGCAATCGATGCTAACAGGCTTGACACGAAAATTGGCGCTCCTCCAGCGGTTCTTACAGAATCACACCAGAAACGTCTAAATTCGGCAGCAAAACTAGTCCAACGCCGATTGGACTCGTTGAAGATCGAATGGCTCGTAGAAAAGTTTAAGGAACTGAGCCCTGAATTGCGTCGCAAATTCCTGAAATTAGTCGATAATTCAGGCGTGGGCGGCTAAATCTTGATTGGGTTTCCATTTTCTTCGCGGGTTCTGCCTGCGTCACGCAACGTATGCCCTTCGATTTGGATGTTCTGCGCGTCGAGCAACTCTTCCCATTGCCTTCTAAAGCCTATGCCGTTTCGAGACAAGAGCCCCGCCCGCTCCTCAGCAATTGTGAGTTCCCGGAACACCGTGTAATAGGGGTATGACGGCGAGACGAGCGAGTCCTTCCTGTGCAAGACTGGCGGATTCAAGGAGTGTGAAAAGTCTCGCATCTGGTAAGTTGCCTTCGGCAAGTAGACTCTCATTCCAAAGCGAAGCGACGGGTGTGGATCGTCGTCAAAGCTCTCATAATAAAGGAACGACACTTTTCGCCCGTCAACGGAGAGTTTTGTAACATTGTGACCTATATCTCCAACGATCTGTCGCCCAGCAAAAGTCATCAATCGAATAAGCGGTGGAAGCTCCTCTTCAAGTGATCGATGGATATAGAGGTCATCGAATACAAGCTTCCCGCCTTTAACTTTGGCAAAGGCGTCCTTTACAACGTTGGGTTGACCGATGGAGAAGAGGAAGCTCTCCGCTTCGCTTTGCGCAGAATGGTAGTCACGCCAAAGAGACTTGAGATCCGCTTGGATCGCGGCAGGCAAGGATCTCATCGGCGGAATCTTGAGACCTTGAAGCCGAATCATCGCCATGTATGTGAGGAGATCTTCGCGCTTCTGCGCCTTCGAGCCCTCAAAAGCGGACGGATCGATCTTCGCGAGCGTGAGACGTTCAATTCTGTGCGGTGACCCGAAGCGATCGATCAATCGCCGATAGTTCTTGAATTCAGATGGGAGCGGGACTCGACCCAGGTTGTTTGCCAGCTGGATGAATTTCTTGCCTGCGGTATCGCGTGCGAATTCCTCGATAAGCTCGGTTCGATATGCGAGTCGTCGAGAAAACGCCTGCGCGGCAAGGAACTCAGATTCTGCTTCGGAATCTGAGAAAGCGTAGACAACACCAATACCAGCGACATGAACCTTACGACTTAAGACAGCTTCGACATATTCCTTGAAGTCAGCTTGCGCATAGATTTTCTGAAAAGTACCCTTGCTCGTAATAACTCCGTCGTTAAATTCCGCCGTGCTATCGAGCCCATGCTCAACTCGCACGGAGACGATAAGCAGCTTCCGAGCAAGACTAAACGCGATGCGTAGAGTGTCGCTGCGCTCGTTCGGCTCTTCAATGACGTTCAAAACGAACCCAAGGTTTACGATATCCGCCGCAACAATAGGGTGGTCAGGAAGATGAAAAGGATCCCATCCCGTCGCACTGATTCCACGGTGTCGCAAATAGCTGACGTCAGCGCCATGTCCGCATCCAAAATCAAAGAACGTATCTCCCTCTTTGATGAGTTCATCTGAGAGTGCCAATGCAACCGGCCTAGAACACGTGTAGCGTCTCATCGCCGTCTTCCCACGATGCACCGAAGTCAAATTTGCCAAGTAGGACTCCATTAGCAATTGCCATCACCTAAGCCCCTTGATGCTCTTCCACCTGCATGAAGCGCAGACGCGAACACAGTGAAGGCTCTCCAACCCTCCATATTATCGTCCGTGACTGTCGGATTCCCATCGCAATTTCTTCAGCGACTGTCCGCGCTTGGCTGGATTCGAGCGCCTGGGCATCGAGACGTCGCCGCTGGATTGCGGCTTTAGTTTCGTGATGTTGCCGGCAAGGAGGGTTGCGTCGCGGGTGGCGCGGGTGATGAGAACATGCCCAAATCGGAAGTTGAGTAGGTTCGAGCTGATACCGTTGTCGGCATTCGTGAGGACACGCCCAGCGGTGAGGCTCTGGGAACTGTGGCCGGCGACGGTGTAACCGCAGTCAAAGTAGCGATGCTCTAGGGCGTTAGATTCAATCTTGTGATCATTGCCAAGACGGGCGGAAATGGGGCCATACAGCGCAGCAGATTCGATTTCGGCACGGTCGCGATTGGCAACGCCAAGCGCTTTGCCGGAGGCGGTGAGCTCGATGCAGTCACGCACGGAACACTCGCGGTCAATTTCTCGGCAGACGCGGACGGCGATCTGGAGGAGCACATCGTAGGTTACCAACGCGCCGGAGGTTTGTTCGACGGGGAGCAGACTCGCAGTCGGGTTGATTGCCACAGAACCGTAGGTCCGAGCTTCGATTTCGACTGCCCTGCTACCCTGCGCGTATCGGATCACGTCATTGACTTCGACTTCACATTGCCTCGCCATTGTTTACACAGTCACCGGATATGGTCACACTATGGTCATCTTGTAATCATACATAAATGATGTAAGATACAGTCGTCTTAGCGCACACGAGGGCGCGACAATGCCAGCGGTCAGACTATCTGGAACGACTGTTGCCGCTCCTCGGATCATCAGCGAGGTTTCAAACAAGCGGTCATTTCCCCAAGGAGTTTGCGACGTCGGTGGTGCTAACGATACTCGACACCCAGCGCGGTTGCGCTTTCGCTACATGTCCAGGAGGACAGAATGCATCACATAACGCTTTCTTCTCTCGTGCTATTCAGCACAATTTGCCTGCTGTACGCACTCGTCGTTCTAGCCATTTTGCAATTCTGCAAAGTCGCAAAGCTCAAGCCCAATCCTCCAAAGTCCTCCACTGTGCGCGTTGAACTCACCATCAGCGCCCCCGCTCCATCGGGTGCCGATCCCGGCAAGAGCGAAGGAACTTGCATCACCACAACATTGGTCTTCGCCGACGAGCTGGCGAGAACAGTCACGGACTTCCTCGCCGGTTACAACTCGCCAAGCCGTTCCGATCTCTTGGAGTTTTTGCAACAGACTGGCGGTCTTATTGCCGGCCTTTTCATCACTCACCAGGACGACAACCGCGTTCGCAGCTTAACGCTCCTCGGTCAGGACGCCGAAACGGTGTTGTCCTACCTCACCCATTGTTTCAACTGCCAGCTTGCGGGCGGTACGAATGAACTTCAAGACGAACACGTTTCCCTGACGGCCTAAACTCGCTGGCCGTAAAACATCAACCTCCACGAACCCAATAAGAAAGGAAACAACGCTGCTATGGCCGGTTCAGTCAATCTCACCATATTGCTAGGCAACGTCGGAGTCGATCCGAAGATCCAGTACACGACTAACGGGACTCCCGTCGCTCGCTTTACCCTGGCCACCAACAACCAGTATGTGGACAAAAGCACGGGAGAAGTGAAGGAAACCACCGCTTGGCACAACCTCGTCATGTACGGCGAAAAGCCTGCCGACGTTATCAAAAAGTAC
>Ga0181520_10003474_pt1 | contig 27607 bp, 21 predicted proteins | sample PEATcosm2014_Bin_29_FD_132451 | JGI IMG/M metagenome (GOLD analysis project Ga0181520, IMG submission 132451) | Peatland microbial communities from MTU Mesocosm Facility, Houghton, MI, USA - PEATcosm2014_Bin02_30_metaG | ecosystem: Environmental > Terrestrial > Soil > Wetlands > Peat | place...
AAACCAGACCGCATAGCCCCTGTATTTTCTTGATTTTTCCGCCGGCAGAGAGAAATCTTGCCGGGAAAATGCCTTCTGCTTCTCAATTCGCCGTATTCGCGGGCTTATTCAGAGCTTCCCTAAAGTATCCGAAAGTTGATTCTCTGGTTAGAAGTTTTGACTTCTTCGGGGCATCGAAAGAATCTGGCATTGCTGTTTCAAAAGGCCAGCCCCCAGACAACAACGGACAAGTACGAGGTGCTTGGCAGAGACTTCTTTTTGAAGACGCGGCGATTGAGTTCGAACCTTGGACGGGGCCGGATTCTTTTCCTGCAACAAGCTCTCGATTCACCGCTTGAATTGCCGCCCAGTAAATGCGAGAGAATGTACGGTGCATATCGCATACTCATATGCAGACACAATGCACCGCCACATACTCCGCCGGCTTAGAAGATGGTTTTGACGATCTTAAATCGCTCATTCGCGGATTTGCGAGTAAGAAGATAGGCAGAGTAGTAGTCTCTATGCGGAGTGCTCGAACCACCTCCCTCAATGAGCAAGTCTTCCCATCCGTCTCCGGTGAAGTCCCCTCGCGCAACTATGTGGTATGAATCGTCGCACTGTCCATTGGTTCCTAAGAGAAGTACCTGTTCATCGATCTGAAACCCGTGTCGCCCCTTGCCTCTCCAGTATTGGCTGAGGCTCAAGCCTTTTTTCTCCGCTTGTATGGCCTCCCAATGCGACTTTTCTCCGTCCGCGAAAGCGATGGCTGCAGGCAGTTGCGAAAATAACTCGTTGGTCCATTTATCGTTGCGGACTGCAGAATGCCGAGCTGGGATAACATGACTGAGTGCCTTGATCTCGGCACATCTGACACCTATCAGCCCCCATTCGTTCACTCGATTCAATGACCGGTAGTCGTCTGGATCGATCACCGCCAGCAATTCCTTACAGTTATGTACGTCGGGCTGATGCTGCCCAGAGGAAATCGAGCCGGCGTTCTCCCTGAGATGTTCAATATCGTTTTCATCAAAGGGTTTGGAGAGCAGCGCATCCGCATCTTCGATCTTGTCGAGACCGAGGTCTGGATCCCACCACACCGGATACGCTTCAGGCGCGGCGGTTTGTTCAGCCAGTTTCGCATCCGGCGGTTTGGCTCCAGGGTGCTTCGTTTGGGCCAGAACCAATGTTCCAGACAAACAGATCAATGCAAGAGCAGTTCGCATATTGTGCCAAGTATAGCGCCGATCCAATTGTGGAAGCGGGTCGGCGGGCAGCCCCTTCCTTATCCCACCGGGACCAGATTGGGATCGAGAGGCTTGGGCAGGGGCGCATTCACCAGGCGGATCGCCGTGGGAGTTGCGGAGAGCGTGAATCGCTTGCGGCTGGCGCGAAGGCGCACCAGCAGATTCTTCTGGTCGAAGGTGAGAGCGAAGTTCCGCATGGGGCAGGAGCCGAGGTTGGCCAGCGGAAATGCCGGATTGATCTCGACGAACGAGTGCTCAAATATGTATTCGCCCAGACGCACATCCGCGGCCATGCGGGCGGCTTTGAGCTGGAAGCGGGTGGAAAGCGACTGGCCGTTGGCGAAGGCCACCGGATCGACGGCAAACTTCATCCGTGAGGCAAGGTTTTCCGGCAGGCTGAGGCCTTCGCCGCCGGAGTCGATGAGCGCGTCAAAGCGCAGGTCGCCGACGCTCAGGCCGACGATGGGCACTCCGAAGGGCATGGCAAAGGGCAAGACCGATCTGCCGCCGTCCGCGGCCAGCGATCCACTCGCCAGCGTGATTTGCCGGTTGGGGTAGTCGAGCGTAAACAGAAAGTCTCGAAAGAGCGCGAAGCCGAGCACTCCCTGGCAGGGGCCATCCTGGTCGCTCAAGTTGTGCCGGACAGCCTTGACCCCGGTGAACATGATGCCGTCAATCTGCAAGGATCGGATCAGGACGGCGGGAACGACTTTTTCGCCCAGGCCGCTCGGGTCGTTGAGCTTGACCTGCCCGGCAGCGGGGAGGCCAAGCCGATCGGCCAGTTCCCCAGTCACAATGGCGTCGCCGCCGGTGCCGGTGTCGATGACGAAGCGGAAAGGCCCCTGGCCGTTGACCGTCGCCATCACAAAGGGCTTGCCGTGGGTCACTTCGATGGGAGCGGAGTGAACCGTTTCCTGCGCGGTCAGGGAGAGCGCGGCCATCGCAGCCGGCAGCATGGCGCACACGTAGCGAAGACTTGCGAAAAAGGGCATGACCCTCCTTCGGCGCTCTTCACGAAATCGAACCGGCCGGCGGCCCCATCGCCGCGTTCACGGCAGAGCGCCTTCCGAATTCGCGCTGGGCGGAGAGTGCCCTGTGAGGCGCCCAAGCGGGTGAAGCACTGTCTATTGCGCGCATATTACGCCCGAAAACATACGATTGGCAACGGCTGTTTCACGATCTCGCGGTCACTGCCGGTAGGCGGTGGCCGAATTCGGGAACCTTCCACCCCCGGTCCGCGTAGAATTAAGAGCGATGAAAGGCTTTTCCCGCGCACATTCGATCCTCTTCCGGCTGCTTCCGGCCGTGCTGGTTGCGGTTTTCGCAGCCTCAGTTCCGGCCGAGCGCATCGAGGATCTGCCCCAACCCACCGATTACGTCAGCGACTTTGCGCACGTGCTCTCGCCCCAGGCCATCGCGCGGCTGGACCGCCTCTGCTCCCAACTCGACCACTCGCAGGCCCATGCGCAAGTGGCTGTTGTGACGGTAAGGAATCTGGATGGCGTGGATCCAGCGGAGTTCGCAAACGCTCTTGAAGACAAATGGAAAATGGGCCGGAAGGGAAAGGATTACCGGGGTGTCCTGATCCTGCTGGCGGTGGACGATCACAAGCGCTGGATAGACGTGGGTTACGGTCTGGAAGGCATCCTTCCCGACGGCAAGGTCGGCGATATTGGCCGAGAGATGGTTCCCTATCTGCGGGCCAACGACTTCGACGGCGCGGTAACTCTGGGCGTGGGCGAAGTGGCTCAGGTAATTGCCGCTGACGCCAAGGTGACGCTCGCGGACGATCCGGGACAGATGCAGTCGCAACCGCGCGCCCGGCATGGCTCGGCGCTGGGCAATGCGATTGTGCTGATCATTCTGGTTATCTTCTTTGGCGGCTTCTTTGTTCTGCGGCTGCTCGCCGGCTTTGGACTGCTTGGTATGTTCATGGGCGGGAGAGGGCCGTGGATTGGAGGAGGCGGCTTTGGCGGCGGTGGTGGCTTCGGGGGCGGAGATTCCGGCGGCTCCGGCTTTGGAGGATTTGGCGGTGACGGCGGCGGTTTCGGCGGCGGCGGCGCAGGCGGAAGTTGGTAATGAGCTAGGTTTATGCAAACGGGGCTTCCCATCAAGGAAGCTGGAGGAGAAAAGCACTGTATGAGCAAGGGACTTTGGATTGGACTTGGCGTTGTGGGCGTGTTCGTTGTGATTCTGCTGATGGTCTTCGGCAGTTATGTGGGCGTGAAGAACGATCTTGTCGCCAAGGATGAGGCGGTGAAGACCGCATGGGCAGACGTGGATGTGCAATTGCAGCGGCGAGCCGATCTTATCCCCAACCTGGTGGAGACGGTGAAGGGCTTCACCAAGGAAGAAAGCACGGTCTTCGGCGATATCGCCAATGCCCGCGCCGGGATGCTGAACGCGCAAGGTCCGGCGGCCAAGATCGCCGCTAACGGTCAACTGGACGGGGCGATTGGCCGCCTGCTGCTGCTCACCGAGAACTATCCGCAACTGCGCTCCAGTGAGCAATTCATGCGCTTGCAGGACGAGCTGGCCGGGACCGAGAACCGCATCGGCGTGGCGCGGCGGCGCTACAACGAATCCCTGCGCGACTACAACACATACGTGCGCCAGTTCCCGGCCAGCATCTGGGCGGGCATCGCCGGATTCCACGAGAACAACGCATTCTTCGAGGCCAGCGAAAGCGCCCGCACCGCGCCCACCGTCAAATTCTAGGTGCCGTTTCTCCAAACGCGCTCATCTTGCGGCCCGCCACCTGAGCGCCGGCTTCCTCGCCGCCGCCGCCTCGTCCAGCCGCGAGACCCGCGTCGAGTGCGGCGCGGTCTTGACTAACTCCGGCATCTCCTCGGCCTCGGCGGCGATGGAACGCATGGCTTCGATGAACAGGTCCAGCTCCTCCAACGACTCGCTCTCCGTCGGTTCGATCATAAGCGCGCCGGAGACGATGGTTGGAAAGCTGACCGTGTAGGGATGGAAACCGTAGTCGATCAGCCGCTTGGCTATATCTCCGGTCTTCACGCCCTTGGCCGCCTGCCGCTTGTCGCTGAAAACGACCTCGTGCATGGAGGCGGTCTTGTAAGGAAGCTCGTATAGGTCTTCGAGCTTCTTGCGAATGTAGTTGGCGTTCAGCACGGCATCTTCCGTCGTCTGTCGCAGGCCGTCCGGTCCGTTGGCCAGAATGTAAGCCAGAGCTCGGATGAACATTCCCACGTTGCCGTGGAAGGCGCGGACGCGGCCTATGGATTGCGGCCTATCGTAGCTCCAGCGCTTGCTTCCGTCCTCGTTGCTTTGCAGCACGGGCAAGGGCAGAAACGGCTCCAGAAACGCCTTGCAAGCCACCGGACCGGAGCCGGGACCGCCGCCGCCGTGCGGCGTGGAAAAGGTCTTGTGCAGGTTCAGGTGCATCGCGTCCACGCCGAAGTCGCCCGGCCGCGCCTTGCCCACAAGTGCGTTCATGTTGGCGCCGTCCATGTAAAGCAACGCGCCCTTGGCGTGCAGAATCCCGGCGATCTTGTGTATCTTGCTCTCGAAAACTCCAATGGTGGAGGGGTTGGTGAGCATCAGCGCGGCGGTCTCATCATCCACCTGCCGAGTTAGAGCCTCCATGTCGATGCCGCCCTCGGAGTTGGACTTGAGATTCTCGACCGCATAGCCGCAGACGGCCGCGGTAGCCGGGTTGGTGCCGTGCGCCGAGTCGGGAATAAGTATCTTGCGGCGCGGATTGCCTTGCGACTCATGCCAGGCTCGCATCAGCAGGATGCCGGTAAACTCGCCGTGCGCTCCAGCCGCCGGCTGAAGCGTAATCGCGTCCATGCCGGTAATTTCCAGCAGGCACCGCTGAAGCGAGTCGATAACTTCAAGAATCCCCTGGGCCAGCGAGTCGGGCCGGTAAGGATGCGCCTCTGCCAGACCCTCGACGCGCGCGACTAACTCGTTGACGCGCGGGTTGTACTTCATGGTGCAGGAGCCGAGCGGGTACATTCCCAGGTCGATGGCGTAGTTCCACGTCGAGAGCCGCGTGAAGTGCCGAATAATCTCGATCTCGCTCAACTCCGGCAACTCCGCGTCCATCGAACGATGAGCCGCGCCCAGCAGCGCCGCCGCATCCACTGCCGGCACGTCCAGCGGCGGCAGCTTATATGCGCGCTTGCCCGGAGACGACTTCTCGAAGAGCAGAGCCTCGTTTTGCGTCGGGTGAGGCCGGACTTTGCCGCGCGTCTTTGCCGCCGAATCTTCGCAAGTTGCCATTCTTTCGCCTCATAGCGGCCTGTCCAAACCCACTGCCTATTCGATATTAAACGCAATGGCCAGCCCCTCGGAGCGTCTTGAGGGACGCGGGGGAATGCTTCAAGAACTTTTCGTCAAGAGGCCTTTCGTTCAGCTCACCCGGTAAAATCAAAACGATATGCAGCCCATTGACCCGATTCTCGCCGACGCATCCCACCCCGATAACATTCTCGACGGCAGCCGCTTCGTTCGCGCTTGCCTGCGCCGCCCCGTGGACCGTACGCCGGTGTGGTTCCTGCGCCAGGCGGGACGCTATATGCGGGAGTACCGCGAGGTGCGCAAGCATCACACGCTGGTGGAGATATGCAAGCAGCCGGAGATTGCCGCCGAGGTGACCATCGCCGCCGCCGAAAAGCTGGGCGTGGATGCGGCCATCATCTTTGCCGACCTGCTGCTGCCGCTGGAGCCGATGGGACTGGACTTCGAGTTTCAGGCGGGCGAGGGGCCGGTGGTGCATCGCCCGGTACGCACCGCCGAGGACGTGCGGGCGCTGCGCACCGACCGCGCCGGGGAACTGGCCTACGTGGCGCGGGCCATCGAAAAGGTGGCGGCGCACTTCCGCGAGCGGCTGGGAGTTATCGGCTTTTGCGGCGGACCGTACACGCTGGCAAGTTACATGATCGAGGGCGGCGGATCGAAGAATTACATCCATACCAAGCGGACCATGTACTGCGATAACTTGTCCTGGCGGCTGCTGCTGGACAAGATAGTGAAAGTGCTCGAAGAGTATTGCCGCTTGCAGGTGCAAGCCGGGGCGGATGTCATTCAAATCTTCGACAGTTGGGTAGGTTCGCTGGGGCTGGAGGATTATCGCGATTACGCCTTCGAGGCCTCGAAGCGGTTGGTGCGGGCGGTGCAGAAGATGGGCGTTCCAGTGATCTACTTTGGCGTGGAGACGGCGGGGCTGCTGGGACAGATGGCGGCGACCGGAGCGGATGTTATCGGGCTGGACTGGCGGCAGCCGCTCGATGAGGGATGGCGGGCGGTGGGGCACGGCCACGCGGTGCAGGGGAATCTGGACCCGATTGCGCTTTTTGCGCCGCCGGAGATGCTGGAATTGCGCGTGAAAGAGATACTGCGCGCGGCCAATGGACGGCCGGGGCATATCTTCAACCTAGGGCATGGGATTGTGCCGGAAACGCCGGTGGAGAATGTGCAGGCGGTGGTGAAAATGGTCAAGGAGTTCCGGTTGGAAGAGGCTGGGCGTGGCTAAACAAGCCGTCCTCTTGCTGGCCCACGGAACCCCGGAGTCTGTCGAGCAGATTCCCGATTATCTGCGCAACGTGACTGGAGGCCGCCCGCTGCCGCCGGAAGTTATCGCGGAGATTCAGCGCCGTTACGCGCTGATAGGCGGTAGCCCACTGACGGAGATAACGCGCCGGCAGGCGCAAATGGTGGAAGCGGAACTGGCCGCCACCGGCGATGCCGTGCCCGTCTACGTGGGGATGAGAAACTGGCGGCCTTACATTGCCGACGTGGTGCGGCGGATGCGCGCCGACGGCGTGGAGGAGGCGGCGGTTCTCTGCCTTGCGCCGCATAACTCGCGCACCAGCGTGGGGCTTTATCGCCGCGCGGTCGAGGCCGAAGCGGCCGGATTGCGTATCGACTTCACCGAGGGGTGGGCGAGGCATCCACTGTTGGCCGAAGCCTTTGCCGAGCGGCTTCGGCCCGCGCTGAGCAAACTCGCGGAGGAGACGGGCGAGGCGGTTCCAGTGCTGTTTACCGCGCATAGCGTTCCTTGCCGGACGATTTCCAGTTCCGGCGACCTGCCGCCCGATGATTACGCTGAGGAGGCCAAGCGAACCGCCGCGCTGGTCGCCGAGCGCGTCCCGGAGATTCGCCAATGGTGGTTTGCCTTCCAGAGCCAGGGCGCGAGCGGAGGGCCGTGGATCGGGCCGACGGTGGAGGCTACGCTCGATGCGGCAGCCGCTTCCGGGGTGCGGGCGCTGCTGCTTCAGCCCATAGGGTTTCTCTGCGATCATGTGGAGATTCTCTACGATGTGGATATTCTCTTCCGCGGCTATGCGGCCAAGCTGGGGATTCGGCTGGAGAGACCGGAGTCGCTCAATGGATCGGCGACCTTGGCGACGGGGGTTGCGGAGCTGGCGCGGCAAGGGCTGGAGCGGCTGCGAGCTCAAGCATTGGACTGTGGACGGTTAGTCCGGTGAAAAAAGGCAATGCCGGTTTATAGTAGCCGGCAGTTACCGCGGTGCCGAAAGTTTAACGCGAATTTGAAGGAGGTTGAGGCATTCGCCGATAGAATGGCTGAGTCATTCTCTTTTTTGTCGCCGCGCTTTGCATCCGGGATGCCGACATTGCATCAAAAAGCGAACGGACTCTCATCGACGGCTGATTTTCAGTTGCTCTGCAACGGAATGCTGGGGTAGGCCATGGGATATATGTCGACATTTGAGAAAATGGAAGATCGCGCAGCGTTGAACTGTCCGGACTGCGGATGCAGACAGATGCGCCGATTGCGGCGACAAGGATTCATGCAGGAACGGTTTTTAGCCTGGTTCGGATTCTATCCCTGGGAATGCCCGGTGTGCAGGCAACCCCATTTTCTCAGGAAACGGCGCCTGCGGAGAATCTCCCGAGCGATGGAAGGAAACTGAGGATCGGGCAGCGGGAAGGGCTGCCCGAAAAGCGCATTCCGGCTGCGTGGAGGCAGGCCCGCATGGTCTCTATTCGACGCGAAACAGCGCGCAGCCGTGAGCCGGAATCGTTCCCGCCTTCAGAGTCTTCGCCGAGGGAATCCGCTTTTCGTTCCAAACGTCGTAGACGGCATGATTTTTGTCGGCCAGGTGAAAGTAACTCCAGGGAACGTCGATGTCTTGCGGCGCGTCTTTCAGGTTGAAGACGGCCAGATAGCGCTTCGGATGCGCGCCTCCAGTCTTCGCCCACCAATAGCGGGGACGCAGAGGGTCTTCGGGATAAGTTGCCGCTTCGCCGCTGGCAACGGCATTCTGGTCGATGTCGATTGCCTCTCTATTGCTCAGTAGCGACCGCGTGAAGTCGTCCAGCTTGGTTAGATTTCCGCCGTAGATGAGAGGCGAGCGGGCCATCGCCCAGAGCGTGACCTCCGTCCGCTCCTCATCGAGGGTCAGCCGCGATTGACGAGTTACGTCGTTGCCGGGATGCGGTCCCAACCAACCCAGCGGAAGCATATCCGCGTCGGGCCAAGCGCCTGGTTGGGCATAAGGCGCCCATTTCGCCAGCCGGTCGAACTCGTCGCGCAATCCGAAGGGCCACTCCCCGTCGCCGGGCTTGCGCTGAAAGGTCCAGCCGTCCCAGTGATCGTTGGAGACACGCCACATTTGCGCGTATTTGGCCACTTCCGCCGCGTGCTCGATCTGGGTGGGACCGGGCGAGAGGCTCAACACGATGGCCCGGCCGGTCTTTCGTATCGCCGCCGCGATCTGGCGAATCTCGCTGGGCCGGTAAGGGTGGTCGCTGATGCAATCCACCTTGATGAAGTCCAGGCCCCAGCCCGCGTAGAGCTTGAGCATCGAATCGTAGTACGCTTGGCCGGCCTCGTTGTCCTTGATGCCGTAGTTGCCTTCGTCCCAGGGGCAAAGATCGCCCGTGTCGGCCGCCTCGGAGGCGCGATAGCTCGATCCGGCGATGGGCAGATTGTCCTTCACCGCCTGGCGCGGAATCCCGCGAATGATATGGAAGCCGAATTTCAACCCCTGGGCATGAAGCCAGTCGGCCAGCGGCTTGAAGCCCGCCCCACCGGCCGAGGAGGGAAACCGGTTGGCGACCGGAATCAGGATTCCGTTCGCGTCCAATAGATACTTTCTTTCGGCCAGATCCGCGCCGAGGGGGTTCTCCATATACCAACCCTCGTCGATCACCGCGTAGTTCCATCCATACTGCCGCAACCCCGCCAGCGCCGTGGCATTGGCCTTGAACTCGGCCTCGTCGATGGTAAAGCCGTAGGCATCCCAGCTATTCCAACCCATCGGCGGTGTCGGAGCCAGGTTTTGCGCCGGTGTGAGGGTCGCGCAGGCGAGAATTACGGAATAAAGAAAGGCGAGATTCAAGCGTCGGGATTTCATAGGTAGACGTATACCACAACCGACGGAGTCGTGGCGCGGAGTTGGGTCATTGGAAAGGATCGGTCCTGACGGATAGGGGCCATTCCGCCTTGCTCGAATCTCTGCCGGGTCTTGCAATGCTTTCGTCGGTCGTTTCCTGATAAATTGCGCCCGATGCAAGGAAATCCATTCCATCGTCAAGCGCTCCCTCAAATTTTCCGCATGGAGCCTGTATCCTGGTGTAGTGTCCATTGCATTCGGCAAACGTGTCCGCACCCTCTGGGACGACGCGGATACGGCTCCACGCGAAGGGAAGGCGCCGGAAAAATCCGAACTTTTGGATCGGTTCACGCGGAGCGAGATCGCGCTCCAGCCCTTCGGGACCGAATGCGGTTGAACTCGACCTCATGTCTTGTCACTAACTCCGAAATGGCGCAATCCGCGAATTGTCTTTGGCGTTTGAGATGCAGTGGCAGGGAATTGCTCTATGACCGCATCCTCACGCGCGATTCTCTCATGGCAACTCCGCACACGGTCGCTCGAACTCGGCCGACGAACGCTGGTGATGGGCGTCGTCAACGTCACGCCGGATTCGTTCAGCGACGGCGGGCTGTTTCTTGACCCCGAAGCCGCCGTGGCCCGCGCCTTGCAATTGCTCGACGAGGGCGCCGACCTGCTTGACCTGGGCGCGGAGAGCACCCGGCCCGGTTCGCGGGCGGGCCATGCGCCAGACTCCGCGCAGGCTCCGGCGGTGAGTGCCGAAGAGGAGCAGGCGCGGCTGTTGCCGGTGCTGGAAGCGATTCTCCGCGAGCGGCCCCGCGCCCTGCTCTCCGTGGATACCTACAAGGCGGCGACCGCGCGGGCGGCGCTGGCGGCGGGCGCCGAGATCGTCAACGACGTAAGCGGTTTCGCATGGGACGCGGAGATGGCCTCGGTGTGCGCGCGGGCGCGGTGCGGCGTGGTGCTGATGCACACGCGGGGCCGGCCCGACGAATGGCGCGCCCAGCCGCGACTCGACTGCGATGCGCTGCCGGCGACGGTGCGCGCGGGGCTTGCGGCGAGTTTGAGCGCGGCGACTCAGTCGGGGATTTCACGTGAGGCCATCGTGCTCGATCCCGGCTATGGATTCGGCAAGCGCAACGAGGAGAACTACGCTCTGCTCGCGCGGCAGGGCGAACTGCTCTCCCTGGGCCGTCCGCTGCTGGCCGGGCTGAGCCGCAAGTCGTTCCTGGGGCGGACGCTGGCCCCGCTCCACGGCGGTCTTGAAGCGCCCGTGGAGGAGCGCGAGGCGGCCAGTTTGGCGGCCCAGGTCGCGGCTATCCTGCATGGAGCTTCCATCGTTCGCGTTCATGCGGTCCGGCCCGCGGTCGAGGCCGCGTCGATTGCGGATGCCATTCTGGCCCAGTCGAGCTGCCCGCCGCCCGCGGTTTGACTCCCAATCGCCGGCAAACTCCCTTGTAACAGCCCAAACAGCCGCGCGGAAGTCAAGACCGGACGCTTTCAGTTTCTTCCTTGGCAAACAGTTAAAAAGAAAATTCTTTCGACAAGCCTCCAATCTTGGTTACAATGACTCAACCCCTGATGCGGCTGCATTGCCGTGGCGAAATAGCGGCGGCGATTGCAGTCATCTCTTGCGACCCACTCACAACTTCCCCCGGAATTGCTTGAAGGAGATCACGAAAACCATGCCAGACCCAACTGCGAGAACGTTCAGATACCATTCGGTAGCGAAGGTATTGGAGGGCAGCCTGGTCCTGCCCTTGCAACAGAAGATTCCAACCCAGGGCCACGCGTTCCTGGACGAGGACGGAGGATACCGGGCGCAGCACTCGACCGGATACCGTGTGGAAGGCATTCTCTCCTTCAGCGAGGGCCACAGCCAGGTGGCTGGCAACCTCAGCACCAAGCCCGAAGGAGGCTGGTGTACGCTGAACACCACGGTCATCAAAGACCTGAGTGTGCTGGAGATTCTGACGGCCGACAAGGTCGTGGGGCAGATCATCACCAATCATCCCGCCAATGGCGACGTGCCGACCGTCTCCTTTCTGGGCACACGCTATGAAAATCTGCGCATCGCCGGCTACCCGGTCGAGCTGAAGATGAATCTCGACATCCTGGGCGACAAACCCGCCAACGATGCTTCCTACACTGAAGACTCCGGCGTTCTGAGCCGCGTCTCCAAGCAGCACGAGAGCTTCAGACAGGCCGGGAGCCTTCCGGCAGAAGCGGCCGAACGCTACAATCAGCAGATAGCGCGGCGTAGGTCCGCGGAGGTCATCGAGTGCTCGATAGTCGATCAGGCATTCGGTCAGTACCCTGGCTATTCTCATGGGAACCATATCTGGGTTCCCGAATTTGGCCTCATCACTCTGGGAAAGTTGACGGTCTCGCTGGATTCCAAAAGGAGAACCACCGTCGAGTTGACGATGATCGGTCTAAAGCTTGGCTGCGCCATCCACGCCGAGGTCGAAATCGGTTCCAGCGGATGCAATGGGGTCGGATAACGCGAACCTTCGCCCAATTTTTATTTGACATCGGATGGCGTCGACAATTCGACTTTGAGACAGGAGGATTTTTGATGCTCAGTTGACTCACCCCGTTTTTTGTGCTGCTTCTGCATATCACACCAGCGCAATCGGTCGTACACTCTCGTTACACAGCCTCGGAGACAACCCATTCACTGGGATCCGGTGTCCATGCGGGTATTACTATCGGGGATGGTGGATGCAATGGCGGCGCTAGCAGCAACACAAACTTTGCTCCCCGCTGCCCGGTGGACAATGGATAATACTTCTGATCGCCCGGGAATCGGGGGGCGTGGTGCCAGCGAATCGCCCGGTCTCCGGTTCATGGGAATGCGCCTCGCCTGGGTGTTCCTGCCGCTTTTGCTGCTGATTCCACTGCAAGATATATGCACCGGCAGCGCGCAGGCTGCGTATGACCACGCTTTGCGTCTTTTCCAGCACGGCGAATTGATAAAAAGTCAGCGAGAAGCGGAACAGGCATACGGGCAATTTCAGATTTCCAATCCCGCATGGGCATCGAAGTTTCAACTGCTGGAAGCTCAGGGCATGACGTGGCGTGGTTCTTACAATGACGCCCTGCGCGTCCTCAGGGATCACCACGCCCCCTCCCACGACCTAGATGAAAACATCTGGGAATTGGCGCTGGAAGGTGAAGTGCTGGCGCGTTTGAAAGAGTTGACCGCGGCAGATCAGAGACTTATGCAAGCCGAAGTTCTTTGTAAGAGCGCGGACTCTCCATCCTGCGGAGGCGTACTTTGGACGCGCGGCTATCTGGCATTCAGTCAAGGTAACTTTGCTCAGTCTCAACGTTACTATCTTGACGCCGTTGCCTTTGCCCAAGCCCGTCACGACCGTTTTTTGGAGACAAGAGCATCCGTCCTCCTCGGACTTGTCTCTCTTCAGGTTGACCGATACGACGAGGCGATCGATTGGTCGAGGTCGGCTCATCGGATTGCCGTGGAAATGGACTCTGAGGACTTGGCGCAACTCGCGACCGGCAATCTCGGATGGGCCTATTATCAGTTGGGAGATTTAGAAAGAGCGCTGGCTCTCTTTCTGGAAGCGGATAAAGGCGCAGCAAGGCTCGGAGATATTCGAACTGAACTCAAATTAATCAGCGACGCCGGAGCTGTCTATTACGATACCGGCGATTCGACACGTGCAACTCAGTCCTATCTACAGGCTCTCTATCTGGCACGACAGATCGACAGCAAGGAAGACATTACGAACTTGCTGGTAGACCTCGCCAAGGCTTCCATCGAGGCTGGAAAACTGGACGAAGCGAACGGTTACATCGGTCAGGTTGCGGCGAGAGAGCGCGAGGGCAACATTCGTTTGAGCGCGGATGTGAATCTCACGCGGGGAATGGTGGCTTCCGCGCGGGGCCAGGACCGGCAGGCGGAAGCGTTTCTCAGCGCCCTTGAAGGGAACTCAGCATATCCAACAACTTCGCGGCTGGATGCAGGGCGCGAACTGGCCCTGCTCTATGAGCGGGAGGGCCGCGCCCAGGCTGCGGAAGAGATGTACAAGGCTACGCTGGCCGCCTACGACGCGGCGCGGGCGCAGCTCAAAAACACAGATTCAAGACTTCCCTTCGCGGCCAATGCCGAACCCATCTACGACAGTTACATTCACTTCCTTGTGCAGCAGGGCAAAACGGACGAGGCGCTGGCGGTGGCCGACCAAAGCCGCGCCCGAACGCTGGAGGAAGGGCTGGGCGTGGAGGCGGCGAAGGCATCGCTGCGGCGCGTTGCGCTGAATCCCCGCCGCATCGCGCAAAAGGCGGGCGCGACGCTGCTTTTTTACTGGCTGGGCGAGAAGCAGTCCTATCTATGGGCGATCACTCCGCAAAAGGCCGCGCTCTTTCCGCTGCCCGCGCGGGCGGAGATCGTGGCCCGCGTGGAGCGCTACCGCAAGGCGCTGTTGAATCTGGAAGACCCGCTGGAGAGCGGCAACCAGGACGGGCGCGCCCTCTATCGGTTGCTGGTGGCGCCGGCAGCGGGAGCCCTGCGCGCCGATGCGCCGGTCATCGTGCTGGCCGACGGCGCGCTGAACGAACTGAACTTCGAGACCCTGCTTGCGCCCGGTCCTGGCCCAAATCCGTCGCCGAGCAACGCGGGCAGCCATTATTGGATCGAGGACGCAACTTTGCTCTCGGTTCCCTCGCTGGCCATGCTTGCCTCCGCCCGGCCCGCCGTCCGCGCCGGTGCCGGCAATCTTCTGCTGATGGGCGACGCCGTCTCCGCCAACGAGGATTATCCCGAGCTGCCGCTGGCGGCGATGGAGATGAAGTTGATCCAAAAGCGCTTCGCCGCGCGCGGGGAGACGGTTCTGGCGCGAGAGCGAGCCAATCCGCCGGCATACGCAGCCAGCGGGCCGGAGCGGTATGCCTACATTCATTTCGTCACCCACGGCACCGCTAGCCGCGTCGATCCACTGGATTCGGCCATCATCCTCTCCCCGGCGGGCCAGAAATCGAATCAGGATCGGGAATCCTTCAAGCTCTATGCCCGCGAGATCGTGCAGCACCCCATCGATGCCCGACTGGTGACGGTTTCCGCCTGTTATGGAAGCGGCTCGCGGGCCTACGCGGGGGAGGGCCTGGTCGGCCTTTCCTGGGCATTTCTGCGCGCCGGGGCGCACAGCGTGATCGCCGCACTTTGGGATGTGAGCGACGAATCGACGCCGCGGCTGATGGACAGCCTCTACCAGGGCATGGACGAGGGCAAATCGCCTTCCGTGGCGCTGCGCCGGGCCAAGCTCGCCCTGCTGCGCTCGGCGGGCCGCTTCCGCGCGCCGTTCTACTGGGCGCCGTTTCAGATTTATGCGGGACCGTGAGCGGCGGGGCCGGCATGAATCTTCGCCCGCCTCGACTGCGCTCAGAACAACTCGATGGCCGGGCGGCTGTGGTCGCCCTCCGAAGCGCCTCCGGTCACCGCAAGGTGGGTGACGGTCTGGCTCGCCATTCTGTATTTGACTTTGTGGGCCTCCAGCAATTTGCTGAAGGTCGTATCGAAAAGCCCGTCCCATCCCGGACGTTCCGGGCTTTCGCTCAACTGCAACAGATGGTCGCGCATCTCCACCAGCGCTTCCTGCACGTGCTCCATTCTCTGCCGCATTACGTCCTGGAACTGAATGTGCCCCAACGCCTCGGTCAGCCGCTCGACGCTCTCCGCGTAGTTCGCGTCCACCTCGGAGATTACCTCCAGTAGCAGCCGGCTGTTGTTGGCGAACTCGGCCTGCATCTGGCCAAGTTCGCCCACCAATTGACCGATCGCGTCGCTGGCCTCGTGGCGTTGCAGCGATTCCTGCGCCTCGGCCATCTCCGTATTCACTTTCTTGCAGGTGGCATTGATCTTGTGGGCAATGTCGCCGGCCGCCTGGGTGGAGAGCACGGCCAGCTTTCTCACCTCGAAGGCCACCACGGAAAACCCTTTGCCGGCGCTCCCCGCGCGCGCCGCCTCGATCTCCGCATTGAGCGCCAGCAGGCTGGTTTGCTGCGCGATGGAGGCGATGACCTTGATCAACGGCGTCAACGCTCCCACCTCGTTGGCCAGACCGTGGATGCGCTCGAAGTTGTTCCTGAACGCCTCGGTCTGCGCCACCAATTGCCTCTCTATGGCGGCGATGACCTGCTTGTTGTTGTCCACCCGATGATTGGTGCTTTCGGTCAGCGCCTTGCCGCTCTGGATCGATTCGGCGATGTGCTGCCTTTGCAGTTCGGCCTTCGCGTTCAGAATGCCGATCTGCTCGATCGCCTCGACAACCTCGCGTTCGGATTCAGCCAGCGAGTCGCCGATCTGGCCGTGCATAACCTCGATATACGGCTTCGAGTCCTTGATGTCCGCCTCGATCGCCTTGCGCGTCGCCAGCTCCCGCGATACCTCCGCATTGCTCAAATGTCCGAAGGCCCACATATCGCTGATCGCGCTCTTGGCCTGCTTCCAGTTCCAGGAAATCAGGATCATGCCCGGAAGCACAATGAATAGAAAGAACAGTCCGGCCACCAGCGGCCAACGATCCACAAAGCCAGGCCCCACAACGGCGGACAACGAAAGCCAAAGAAGCAGGTTGCATGCCAACCCAAGCGCGGACTGAAAGAGCAGCCGATTGCGTATCCGTCGCAGGCGCGATTTGCCTTCCATCGCCCCCGTCTTCTGTGAACCGCCCGGGCTGGGAAAGATTGTCGATCGAGGAGTGATTTGCGCCAGCGCCATCTTCATTACGCTCCCGGCAGAACTTTCTTGATGACCGCCAGCAGGTCGTTGCCCGAAAGAGGCTTCACCAGCCACCCCGTGGCGCCCTGCCGCTTCCCCTCGTCGCGCTTGGAGGCCTCGCTCTCCGTGGTCAGGGTGAGGATCGGAACGAAGCGAAAGTTGGGCAGGGCGCGCACCTTGCCGATCAGTTCCATCCCCCCCATCACCGGCATATTCACGTCGGTTAGGATCAGATGCGGCTTGATTCCCGCATTCAACTTGTCCAGCGCCGCCTGGCCGTTGCCGGCCGTCTCCACCTCGAAGCCGCTCATGGTCAAGGTGGTCTTGAGACTCATGAGCATGGTGACCGAGTCATCGACGACGAGAATTGTCTTTGCCATTCGGGCATCCTCGGAATGCCGGTCCCGCGCAACCTCAATGCTTGCGCGCAACCCGCAGTCTTCCCGCCAACTGGTTTCGGTTGGCCGGAGCAAGCATGTATAGCTACTTCATCGTCCGCATTCGCCCCAGGGTTAACGGAAATTCGAGCGGACTGGATAAGCGCCTGGAAAGCGTCCATGCCCCCTCCCATCCCGCAAAATGGAACTCCGCTTGCCCCTTCAGCCCCGCGGCGGCGATACTGCATGAAACCCGTCTTGCGGGCCGCATCTTCCCTATTGAGAGATTTCACTTGGCGCATGAACTGCTTACCGCGCGGCTGGATCGAAAAGACTGCATCTCGGAGGTCGCCCAGTGCTACCACTTCGAGTTCGTCCTCGACCGCTTGGAGAGCTTTCCCTTCCTCCCCGGCCAGTTCGTCTCGGCGGTGGCAGAGGATGCCAACGGCAAGCTCCAGACCCGCGCCTACTCGCTGGCCTCGGCGCCTAACAAGAATCGCTTCGAGCTATGCGTCAACCGGGTCGAGGAGGGCTTCTTCTCCAACCATCTCGCCGACCTGCCCGATCTGCCCATCGGCGCGACCATCGATATCCACGGGCCGCACGGCCACTTCGTCCTGCGCCAGCCGCTCACCGATTCCATTCTGATCGCCACCGGCACCGGCATCGCGCCCATGCGCGGCTTTCTGCGGTGGCTGTTCCCCGACAACGCCCAGGACCGCAGCGCGGGCAAGGACATCTGGCTGGTCTACGGCACCCGCCATGAGAGCGACATTTATTACCGGGACGAGTTCGAGGCCCTTGCCGCGCGAAACGCCAACTTCCACTACCTCCCCACTCTGAGCCGCGCCGAAGACAGTTGGCGCGGCCTGCGCGGCTACGTGCAGGATCACGTCGCCCGCATCCTCGCCGAGCGCGCCGAGCGCCTCGGCCAGCCGCTGCCCACGCCCGCCCCCGATCCCGCCACGCCCCCCGCCGCGTTGAACTTCGATATCCACGCTTACGTCTGCGGACTCAACGATATGGTCGCCGCCGTCCGGGAGCGCCTCGCCGCCTTCGGCTGGCACCGCAAGCAGATCGTCTTCGAGCGCTACGACTGACTCCAATGCCGCGGCTGGCCTGTGCGTCTCCGATAGCGAGAGGAGGCACGTATTTCCCACACCCCGGAAGCGAAACGCGGAGTATTGCAGTTCGTGCTTGACGTTTGCATATTTGCCAGGTATGTTATGTGTGTTATGTAACATTACACGAGTGGTTAGCAATGGCGGTGGGAAAATCGGGCAGGATCGTTTTGGAGGTTGAGCCGGAATTGAAACAGAGGCTCTACGCGACGCTCGCCCTTGAGAACAAAACGCTCAAAGAGTGGTTCATACTGACCGCTAACGATCACATTCGTTCGCAGCAACAACCAAATATGTTCGAATCCTCGGAGCGAGGGCCGCGCCCATGAATTTCATCGTAAACGAGAGCGCACAAAAGCTGCGGGGCGGATACTACACGCCTCTCGACCTCGCTGCATACATTGTCCGTTGGACACTGGAACACAACCCAAAAACGCTGCTTGAGCCAAGTTGCGGCGATGGCGTTTTCGTTCAAGCTCTCTCCGAAGTCGGATTTTCGCAATCCCTGTCATTCACCGGATTTGAGATTTTGGAAGCGGAAGCGGCCAAGGCGCGGAATCGTTGCCGGAATCAACCTCGACTGCGCTGGTCTATCCAAGGGGAGGATTTTCTCGGTTGCGCGATCGACAAAATGTTGGGCCGCCAGCAGGAATTTGACGCCGTGGTAGGCAATCCTCCCTTCATTCGCTATCAATACTTGCCGCAAGATTCGCAGCGGAAGGCCGAAGCTATCTTCAAAATACTTGGGTTGCCCTTTACAAAGCACACCAACGCCTGGGTGCCTTTCGTCCTGGCATCCATCGCTCTCTTGAAGCCGGGCGGCCGGCTGGGGATGATTCTTCCCTCCGAAATCGTTCATGTGGCACATGCGCAGTCGCTCAGAACTTATCTTGGAACTTCGTGCAGCCGGCTGCTGATTATCGATCCCGAAGAAATCTGGTTCGATGGAACCTTGCAAGGCGCAGTTATTTTGTTTGCCGAGAAGAAGAGGGATTTTGCGGATCACAGCGACGGGTTGGGAATTGTTAGAGTATGCGGACGTGAATTTCTGAAGGATGCTCCTGCCGATCTGTTCAATGACACTTCGAGGATGAATGGCAAGACGGTGGAGGGGAAATGGACGCGCGCGCTGCTTACGGCGAGTGAGCGGGGTTTGCTGGACGCACTGGAGGAACGGCCTGACGTTCATCGCTTCCATGAAATTGCCGATGTCGATGTTGGCATCGTAACCGGGGCAAACAAGTTCTTTCTTGTGCCCGATGAAACAGTCGAGCGATTCAAGTTACAGGCCTTCGCGCGCCCCATGTTTGGGCGAAGCGAACATTGTCAGGGCGTGATCTATGACGAGCGGCAGCATCGAGAAAACGCGCGCGTCGGCAATCCTACAAATTTCATTTGGATTCAGAAGGATGCTGCGAGGCTGAGTAAGTCCGTGCTCGAATATATCCAACTTGGGGAATCTCAGAGCCTTCACACGCGGTACAAATGCCGAATCAGGAATCCGTGGTATGCCGTTCCGTCTGTCTACACAACGAAGATCGGAATGCTCAAGCGTTCGCATGACACGCCGCGCCTGATCTACAACCGGCTCGGAGCCTTCACAACGGATACAGCCTATCGAATTAACACGACCGTATCGACCCCGGAGAAACTGATCTATTGTTTCCTGAACGCGCTGACGGCTCTGAGCGCGGAGCTTGAAGGCAGACATTACGGCGGCGGCGTTCTTGAGCTGGTCCCAACTGAAATCGAGAAACTGCTCGTGCCGGTCCCTTCATCCGTTCGCCCTGAAATCCGGAAGCTGGATACGCTGGTGCGCCTATCGAATGTGGCAACCGTTCTTGAGGAACAGAACGGGAAAATTCTGGGCGCGATGGGCATAGCTGAATCCGACCAAGATTCGCTTCTGGCCGCGTGGCTCCGCTTGAAAAACCGACGCCAGCGCATTAAGACCGAGGAAGAAGTCAGTCTATCTCAATCGTAAATTCCGGCGGGGTTGTGTCCTTGCGATAGAGGTAGAGGATACGGTCTAACAAGTCGTCCTTTGCTATGTACTGCTTGGCATCTCCCCAATGAAGTTGGGTCATTGAGTTTGACCGCTTGTAAGATGTGGTATTCGTGTTGGTGTTGTGGCGAAGCTGAAGATTGAATGTGCCACAATTTATGTTCTTGATTACGACCTCAAACTTTGCGAATGCACTCTCCATATGGTCTCTCTTGGGAGACCCGACCTTCGTCCAGAATAGCCGATCGAAAACATCGTTGCGAAAATAGACTCGCTGGTCGATGTTGTGAAAAGCGCCTTGATTAAGGAGAATCGATCCAGTAGGATTTGTCTTTTTGTTATTCCTGCTTATGGGGATGGGAATGCTGAGATCACGTCTTTTAAGCGGGTTGCTTTTCCAAACCAAAAGCCCTGTGGGTATTGGCACCAAAGCAGGAGTACCCTGTTTCGTCGGCTTCGAGGTAGCAGCCGCCTTTATAAGCATGTGCTTGATATGAGGTCGGACGGTCTGGTGCAAGTTCATGGGTGAGAGGGTGTCGCGCTCACCGGTTCTTATACTGCTCATAGTGGTCGGAGCAGGAATCAGCGTCTCATCGGCGAGACGGCCTGATTCAAAAAGCTTGTCTGCGAACTGGTTGTCTTTGATCTGAAAGACGTGCTGTGGATGGGCTTTGAGCATTGCCGCGAAAGCATCAATCACTTCAATGCGGAATTTCTTGTCCGCAGCATCGGTTAGGTCCAGGTTCACGCGGGAGCTTGCCTCGATGTTGTTGTGCAATCCTCCAAAGGTAAGGTTCGCGCTGCCGATTAGGATCGTCGCCTGCATTGCGTTGGCGGCCAGATAGAGTTTGGGGTGGAAGAGGATGCCGCGGGAACCTGTGTCAACTGCATATAACTCGACTTTCATCGCCAAGAGACGCTTGACCGCCTGAATCGAAGTAATGTCGTTTCGGATGCCTATGAAAAATCTTGCTCTGGTCGCGAGTGGCTTGATCGCCTCTTCAATCGCATCGAGACCAGGTTCACGAACGAAGGCTACGCTTACAAGAATTTCAGTTGGGTTGGGCAGGGCAAGCAAGGTCTGAAGAGCGTCGGCATGGTTCACGGCAGTGACGGCCTGGAGAATGAAATCGAGTTCTGCCATCTTTGGCCTCAAGGAAGGTGCTTGAAACTCACGCTCCTTGCAAGCAGGTTAACAGCCGCAGACCACTTTTGGGGTTGACTTTGTTGATTCTCCTGCCGGGTGCCCAGGTCGCGGCAGGTGGCCCGGTATGACCTTCCACAAATGACTGGGTGCCCCAGGTTCCGATTTTGGGACCTGGGAGACGATGAACTGAGATGAGGCGGGTCGCGCATCCTGAGTTTTCGGAATCTTGACCATCCCACAACCGAGGGTGCCCCATCCTTTCCGCGGTCTCATCGCGGAAAGGATGGGTGAGCGCAGACCTCGACCATCCATTCCATCTTCCCAATTCCGGCAACTTTCGCCAACCCGCATTGCGCGCTTTTCAGGCGCTTTGCCGAAGATAGCCTCTCACCAGCGCACAATAGGAATCGGAGCGAGAGAGGCCGCGAAGCGGACGTCCCGCAACTATCGCTCTCCATGTCACGAAATGCGCCTTTCTCGCGTTCGATAACAACCTTCTTATCAACCGTTTGCCAAAAATCGACTGGACCGAAAACACCGAAATATTCGCGATTTTGGCTGTGAAACTGTGGAGGTCCATATAACTCCCACATAATCAATGCTTTCCGTGGCCACCCTCCACAGAAACACAGAAACACAGAAACTGTGAAACTGTGAACCCTATGCTAACTTACCTGCAATCAATAACTTTCAACAGTGCGCTCCACAGGAACACTAATCCTGTGTTCCTGTGCCCGTCTTCCCACCTTTGACCGAACATTGCCCCTCAGCGACTCCCGCCCTCCTCTGCCGCTCCTGTCATCCGTCTACAATCTGTAAAGATGGCCGACACGCTTTATCTGAGTTTGTGGTACCCCAATCTGCGCTTGGCCGCGCTTGCGGACAAACTGACGGCGGTGCTGGGAGAGTTTGCCGCCCACGGCGGCGAGTCGCGCGTCTATGCGGCCACCGTATGGCCGATAACTTGGAGCGAGTCTCCGATCTTTCATCGCGTCTGGGGGCGCGGCGCAGCCCGGGCCGAGCTTGGCGCGGAACCGCGGTTGGCGGTGGAAGAGGCGCTGGAGCTTTTGCATGAAGATTGCGCTTATGAGTTCCAGATCGGCTGGAGTTTGTGGGAGCTTGCCGGGCACGGCGGTCTCGATCCGCAATGGGCGCGGGAGCCGCGGCTTGTGCGAGTGACCGGCTTTGGACCGCTCTTCGACCAAGGAGCTTACGAGCAGGAGGGGCACATTCGCCTGGACTTCGGCTCGGACGCCCCGTTTCTGGAAGAGGGCATCGAACTGGACTCGGTGGCGGCGCGGCGCGTGGAGGAAAACGTGCGCCAACTGGTGGAGTTGACAGCGGCTGTCGAGAAGGCTTCCGGCGCCACCGCGCGGCTTTTGTGGAGCGAGTTGGGCGAGAGTTTGGCGCAACGGCTGGCGGCGCGCCTCGGAGGCGTGAACTGACCGTGCGCCTGACCATCGAGCGAATGCGCCTGCTGGTGCTGACGGCGGGATTCCTGTTGCTGGCGGCGCTGCTGTCGTTTTGGGTTGCGCGCCGGTGGAAGGAAGCCGTCAATCTGAAAGAACTGCCGCGGCGGCTGGGGGTCAATATCCAGCAGGACGCCAGCGGCTTCACCTATACACAGGCGCATGGCGACAAGACGCTCTTCAAGATTCATGCCTCCAAAGTGGTCCAATTGAAGCAGGGCAACGCGCTGCTGCACGACGTGCGGATCGAGCTGTACGGCGAGGACGGCAGCCGCGTGGACCGCATCGAGGGCAAGGAGTTCGAGTACGACCAGAAGGCGGGCAAGGCCACGGCCACCGGGCCGGTGGAGATTACGCTGATGCGTCCTGGCGTAGCTCCGGCGATCGCGCCCAAGGCGATGCCGGGACAGACCGCGGGCGGCAAGGCGAGTCCGCTGACGGCTGCGGCCGAGACCGCCGCGCGGGGCGAGATTCAGGTGAAAACCAGCGCGCTGATCTTCGACCAGAAGAGCGAGATTGCAACCACGAATCAGCGTGTCGATTTTTCCATGGCCCAGGGCGGCGGCAGCTCAATGGGTGCCACATACGACTCGCAGAATGGCTTTCTGGTTCTGGACCGGGCGGTGGAGTTGACCACCGAGCGCGCCGGAGCGACGGTACGGATTCATGCCCGCCACGGGGAGTTCGAGCGCGATACCCAGGTTTGCCGGCTGCATACGGCCACCGCCGAGTACAAGGACGGGCAGGCATCTGCGGGCGATGCGACGGTGCTCTTCCGCGAGGACGGAACGGCGCAGCGGCTGGATGCGGTGAACGGCTTCAGCCTGGCAACAGCGTCCGGCGCGCGCATTGCGGCACCTACGGGCCGCATGGACTTCGATGAGAAGAATCGGCCCCGCCACGGCCATCTGGAGGGCGGGGTCGCGATGGATTCGACGCGCGAAAGCGCGGGCCTGCGCCGCCAGACGCACGAAAGCTCGCCGACCGCGGAGTTGGAGTTCACCGCGCAAGGAGAGCTGCGCCACGCGCATTTGGAACGGGGCGTGGAGATGCGCAGCGAGGAGTTGAGCGAGAGCGACGGCGCCGCCAAAGCTGGCGGCCCTTTGCGAGTCAGCCGGACCTGGCGGTCGCCGGTAGCCGACATCGAGTTTCGCAATGCTGAAAAAGGACAGGTGGAACCGAGCGCGATTCACGGCACGGGCGGCGTGATTGTGACTGGCGAGAGCCAGCGCGGCAACGGAGCGATCGCGCCCTCGCGGCTGGCGGCAGACGAGGTGAACGGAACCTTCGGGCCGGAATCGCAACTGACCGCGATGACCGGCACAGGCCACGCCGCCATCGAAGAGACCTCGACGACTGGTGCCCGGCAAACTGCGACCGGCGACCGGCTGGAGGCGCATTTTGCGCCGCCACCGTCGAACGGGACCAAGCCCGGAGACGGGAACGGCGCGGCGCAGGTGGAATCGGCGGCGCTCGATGGCCACGTGACGATGACCCAGACGCCGGCCGCCAAGCCGGACGCGCCGGCGGAGGCTCCGCTGCGAGCTACCGCTGGGCGGGCTGTCTACGATGGAGCGGGAGAATGGCTGCATCTGACGGTCAATCCCCGCGTGGAGGACGGAGGCCTGGAACTGACGGCGGAGAAGGTGGACGTTTCGCGGGCCACGGGCGATGCCTTTGCGCATGGAAACGTGAAAGCGAGCTGGACGCAGACGGCGGCAGGCAAAGCGGCCCCGCAGCCGGCCAGCCAGCAGCCGGCAAGCGCGGCATTGGGCGGTCAGGGACAGGCGCACGCGGTTTCCGCCGAGGCGCAACTGCATCAGGCGACGGGCGAGGTCACCTTCCGCGGGCAGGCGCGGATGTGGCGGCAGGGCAACTCGGTTGCGGCTCCGGCGATCATGCTGGATCGCCAGCGGCAGACGCTGGTGGCGCGAAGCGCGGACGCGGCGGAACCGGTGCGGGCGGTGCTGTTGAGCGCGTCCGGGGCGGATTCCAGTCGGGCGCCGCGCAGCGAGGCCGGCAAATCCACCTCGCCTTCCGTCATTCGGCTGCGCGGAGGGTACCTCAAGTACTCCGATGCCGAACGCAAGGCGACCATGCGCGGCGGAGAGTTGGGCACGGTGGTGGCCGAGACGGCCGCGGCGACTTCGATCTCGAACGAAGCCGAACTGCTGCTGCTGCCGCCGGGCAATCGCGCTGGCAAGGATGGGGAAGCCGCCCAGGTAGACCGCTTGACGGCGCGGGGCCGGGTGACGGTGACCTCGCAGGGCCGGCGCGGAACCGGGGAGCAGTTGGTCTACAGCAGCGAGACCGGAGAGTATGTGCTGACCGGAACCGCGTCCGCGCCGCCGCGCATGACCGATCCGGAGCGGGGAACGACGACCGGCGAGGCGTTGATTTTCCATGGCGGCGACCAAAGCGTCAGCGTCGAGTCCGCAGGCGGAGGCAAAACTTCCACGGAGACGACGGCACCCAAGTGACGGTCGGCAGATAGCATCCAAAAGTGAAACTCGGAAGAGAAAAGGCGGGCAGAGCCGGCTTGCCGACCCGCTCTATCCCATTTGCCGAACCTATTCCTGGGACCGCCTCGCTCCTCCAACCCTCAGTGGCAATCCGGCATCCCGGACTGGGAGATTCGCTTGGCATTCAGGGACGGTGCGAGGATGGATCCTTCGATTCCCGTATCCAAAATGCGGCGCATGAGGAGACGGAGCGGGACCGTTCCGGTATGCTAATATGAAGCTCGAAGATCCAGTTTCCCCGGAGAACTCAGAAATGGCTTACGTCATTGCAGAACCTTGTATCGGCACCAAGGACACCGCCTGTGTGGACGCCTGTCCTGTCGATTGCATCCACCCCAAGAAAGACGAAGAAGGCTTCGCCGCTTCGGATCAATTGTTCATCGACCCGGTTGAGTGCATCGACTGCGGCGCCTGCGTGCCGGCCTGCCCGGTTTCGGCCATCTTCGCTCAAGACGACCTGCCGGAGAAATGGTCCAGCTTCACCAAGAAGAACGCCGCCCATTTCCGCCACTAGGAGTTTCTAGCGAGTATCGTCGTCGCCGGCTTGACTTCGCTTGGCTGTGAGCGACAAGTGACGGCGTTCGCCGAACGGATGCTCATTTAGGTCTTGAAAGGTTCGGCTTTAGCCGTTTTGAAATCTTTTCGACGAATCCGGCGGTCGGCATCGGCCGCTGAGCGGAGCGGCAATGCTGAATGAACTCTTGTCGAACCGTCTTTGCGCTGCTGATTGAGCATCTGCCTCACAAGGAACTCGTCAGAACCGATGTGCGGACTCGGAAGGTTCTGAGAACTCCGAGAATCTCCTCGAACTCGGCTGGGAATTCTACGGCAGGAATCGCGGCTGCGTGGCGGTAGTCTGAATTTCGTTGAGATTCCGTATCTCCGCGGGAATATGCCGCTACCAGGACATGCGCCGAAGTGCCATGCCAGATAGTGGGCTTCCAAGCACCTTGTTCGATCCATCGTCGCGGATTGCGTAGGATGCCTCGTCCTCTCCAGACTTGCCTTTTCCGCTTGAACCGGGCTATCTTTTTGCTTGAATGCTGTTCGCATGGCATGGGAGGCTCCCATGATCCGGCTATCGATATGTGAAGGCTTGCGAACCTCTTTTCGCCGTCCAGTTCGCGCTGGCGGCAAGAATGCTCTCCGGCGGTCGGCATTCCGGCGCCTGTTGGCCGCCACGCTGCTGGCAACCGGCGCGGCCGCCGCCCAGGTCATCACCGTCGATACCCGCACTGGCACCGTGACCAATGGCGCTGCTTCCGGGTCAGCGCCGGTGGATCGCCGCTACCAACAGATTGCGCCCACCCATGTGCCGCTAACCAAATCCGAACTGGACGCCAAGACGCGGCTTGAGTTGATTCGGCTGCTCAACGCGGAGCAGGGTTTTGCCATGCGCCCCTTTCCGCGCGGTCACAAGGGCCTGACGCTGGCCGCCAACGGCAAACTGGAGCCGGTCGGCGAGAACTATTTGGATATGGTCACCAAGGAAGGCCTCTCCGCCAAGCCGGGCGACCGCCTGGTGCTGACAGATGTCAAGATCGAGCGCGCCAAGATCGTCTTCGATCTGAACGGCGGGCCGGACCCCAAGCACCGCTTCATGCGCCATGTTCAGGTAGGCGTAGGGCCGGAAATGAATCCGGTGATGCAGGGGGGAAACGATCCTGAACCGGTGGGCGCGCGCCTGACACTCGCCTTTCAGGGTCGCGTTCCGGAACTGACCGGCGCGGAGCTCAAGGCGCTGCTGGCGCCGCTGATCTCCTTCGATGTGAAGACGCCCATCCAGGCCTTTACCGATACGCTTCCGGGCAAGCTGAAAGAAGCCATTCTCGGTCACCATGTGCTGGTGGGCATGAGCACGGATATGGTGCTGTTCGCCAAGGGCGCGCCGGAGTCGAAGACGCGGGAGATGGACGGGCTGATGCCCTTCGAGGAGTGGATATACGGTCGTCCGCCCCAGCCGGTCGAGTTCGTGCGCATCAACGGCAATCAGGTGATTCGCGTGGAGATTGCCAAAATGGGCGAGCCGCCGGCGATCTTTACCAAGAACGAAGTGGAAGGGCTGATGCGCACCGACGGCACACCGCTCGATATGGGCGAATCCAAGACCTGGACGGCCAAGGTGGGAGATGTGGAGCGCGACCCGGATACCCAGGCGCCAGCCGCGCCGCCCAGCCTCCGCGCGCCCGGTGAGAAACTGCCCGCCGGCGATGCGACAACCGGAGAGATGAAGCCGGTGCGATTTCCCAAGCAGACACCGGACGCGCAGTCCAGTTCGAGTACAGACGAGCAACCGGATGGGCAACCATCCGGGAAGGCGCAAATGCCCGCCGCGGATGCCTCGCAGCCTGCCCCAGCCAAGGCTCCGCCAACCAATGGCGCTCCGCCGAACTGAAACCGGCCGGCGATCCTGATGTAAACTGAAAGCTAGCGAGTCGGGCTGCCTGCGCGCAATGTGCAGAGCGCTTGGCCGCGCCGTTGAAGCCGCGCGCAGAGCCGTGCGCGTGTGTGCAGAGACACCTCAAGAAGGAGAACCGCCCGATCAATGGCCAAGATTGCCAAAACAGGTGACCGCAAGAAGGTAATGGACACGACGAAGTCGACCGACTGTCCCAAGTGCAGCAAGCCGACGCGCATCGTCAAGCGCGTGAAGGACCGCGAACGCGGC
>Ga0181520_10003475_pt1 | contig 27589 bp, 21 predicted proteins | sample PEATcosm2014_Bin_29_FD_132451 | JGI IMG/M metagenome (GOLD analysis project Ga0181520, IMG submission 132451) | Peatland microbial communities from MTU Mesocosm Facility, Houghton, MI, USA - PEATcosm2014_Bin02_30_metaG | ecosystem: Environmental > Terrestrial > Soil > Wetlands > Peat | place...
CGGAATGTTAATGGCTCACTGGTGAGCGGCGGAGTGTCCTGAGCGGGATGGGTTTGGTCGGCCAGCCCGGATGGCCTGCTGGCGGGCCGGCCCGTAGAGTACTCCCTTGCCAACAGTGCACTTCGGTAACTCGGAATCCTCGCAGCGGCGGCGTGGCTGGAACGAGAACCGAATATTCCTCCCCTCCAGGGAATGGAGAAGATGCCCGTTAAAAAAGGGCCGGAGTGCGGCGTTCCAGGCCCCGTCGATGTCGCCATGCGTCGAAACCGTCGCGCGCGGAGCTGCATCCTCGAGGTACGGCGTCCGTCTACAATCCCTGAAGATATGCGGCGTTCTGCTTGTGCCCGATGCATGGCTGTGGCTCTGTGCGGGTTTTTGCTCCTCGCGGGGCAACCGCGCGCACGCGGGGAGACAGTGGATACCAATCCGCTGAACCGCCAGCCCGAAGTGCAGCAGGCGTTCCAGCTCTTTTACAACATGGATTACGACGAGGCGATGCCCCGCTTCGAGAAGATCCAGAGAGAGCATCCAGGAAATCCGATGGCGACCGCCTACCTTCTGGACGCCGTATTGTTTCGCGAGCTCAACCGGCTCGACCTGCTCGACACGACCTTCTACGCGAATGACGGCTTTCTGACCGGGAAGCACACCGTGGTCGAGAATCCCAATGTGCGGGATCGGATCAAAGCGCTCGGGGACGAAGCGGTCGACGAGGCCAACGCCGAGCTGAAAACGAATCCCAACGACGTGGACGCACTCTTTGTGCGCGGATGGGTGAAGAGCCTGCAAGCCACCTACTCGGCCATCGTGGAGCGTGCTTTTGCCGGCGGATTGAAGCAGGCACTGGGCGCGCGCGCCGACTGTGACCGGGTGCTGCAGCTGGATCCCAACTATGTGGACGCGGAACTGGTGACCGGTGTCTATCAATACGTGGTGGGCTCGCTGAACATTGCGTTTAAAGTCCTGATCGGATTTGTGGGCATCCACGGATCGAAGGGCACCGGACTGGCGCTGCTGCGGGACGACGGCGAGCGCGGCGTGATTACCCGCGTCGAGGCAAGGACGTCGATGATGCTGTTTCTGCGGCGCGAAGCAAGATACGAACCCGCAGTCCAGATTGCGAAGAGTCTCGCGGAAGAATATCCGCACGATTATCTCTTTCGCCTCGAGGAGGCGAACCTCGAGAAGGACGCGGGGGACGGGATGATCGCCGCGGCGACCTACGAGCAGCTCATCGAGATGGCCAGACGGCCGGGCTACTATCCCAACGCGCATCTGGAGCTGGCGTACTTTGGCCTGGGGGACACGCTGCGTGGACAGAAGAAGTATGGCGATGCGGTGGATGCGTATCGCAACGGAGCGGATCAGCCGACGACGAGTCCCGAGCTGAAGCGGCGCTGTTTGCTGGAGGCGGGCATGACGTACGATCTGATGCGGGACCACGAAAAGGCCATCCGGCAATATCAGGCCGTGCTGAACGCGGGCAGCGACACGGCACAGGGGGACCAGGCGCGGAAGTACATGAAGTCGGCTTACACCGGAAAGTAGCGAACCCCGGTTCGGGCGCGGAAAAACAAAGGCGGCGGCTCAGATTCGAGCGCGCCGCCTTTTTCGTGGGTAGTGGGTGCTGGGGAGGAAGCTAGTTGTTCATGTCGTCGACGTAGCGAGCCAGGATTACCGATTTGCCGGAGCTGGGGTCCTTGATGAGCAGACCCACAACGCGGATGTTGGTGCTGGAGCTGACATCGCCGATGGAGCTGAAGCCGCCACGGAATTTCGTGCCCGCGCCGGTATAGACCGTGACCGGCTGCCCAGGCACGAGCAATCCCGCGAAGCCGTTGATGTTCATCTGGAAGGTGTCGTTGGTGACGGAGTTGGGGACGAAGGTTCCGTTGAAGCCCCAGTTCCGCAGCACGACACGCTTCACGCTGAGTGCATCGGCATTCGCTGCGCCGGAGAGCGGTCCGCCAACCGACACGTGCTGGCCTGGCAACAGCGTCGATGAGTTGAACAGGAACTCGGTCAGTGGGTTGTGCATCCAGTAGATGAAGTATTTCTCCGAGCCACTCAGATCGACCTGAGCAATCTGCCCAAGGCTGACGCCGTCGCCGCTGGCGGGCAGCGTGCCACGGACATACAGCTGAAAGTCCGTTGCCGCGCCTGAAGAGGGTTGCACGTACGTGACCTGGCCGGCGGCATAGAAACCATCCTGCGAGAGGATCGCAACTTCGTCGGCGTCGATCGTGGCATCTGCACGGTCGAGTGTGCCGGAGACCTGAACAATGCTGGTAGAAGTCAGATTGCTCAAGCCTTCACCGTTGTCCCACTCGGTCTGACCGTTGACGTTCACCGTGAAGGTGCGGCCGTGCGGTCCCTGAATCGTGAACGACTGCGCCGTGACGCTGGGGTTGACCACGCCCGCGATGAATTCATCGATGTAGGCGCCTGGATCGCTCGGGCCAACCGCGCTGATCTCAAGGGTCGGATTCACGTCTCCGGTAATCGCCCCGTTGAGAACCTGAATAGATTTGTCGAGGCGGAAGTCGAGGTGAATCCCCACAGGCCCTTCGGTCCCGACGACCAGCGGATTGGCCAGCGTCTGCGTAACGGTGGTGGTGGTGAAGGTTGCGGGCATGGTCTGGATCGTCGGCGCCCCGGAGCCTGTTTCGAGATAGCCGATGGAGGGCGCGGGGCTGGTCGCGAAGACCACCTGAATCTGGGTGTAGGTATCGGCCGGGACGTTATTCATATCGAGCATCGTCTGCAGGCCGTTGTAGCGAGCCCAGTCCACAGAAGGCGATCCGCTCAGCAGCGAAACCGACTTGTTGTCGGCATCGATGGCATTGATGGATTGAATGGTGGTCGTAAACGAGACGACACTGGCCAGCGGCGCGTCAGTGCCGATGACGAAGGCAGAACCGGTGGTTCCGGGGTTGTTCGAGTTGTTGCCGGAGGTCATGCCGCAACCAACCAGCAGGAACAGCGCGATCAGCAGGGGAGCGGCGCTCAGGCACAAGGCGGAAATGACCGAGCGAATGCGGGCGTGGGTAGACATCGGGAGGAGTCGCTTTCCGCAGTTCCGGGAAGCCTGCTCGTGCTGCGGCACCGCTGACGGAAGATCAGGGCCTGGACGCAGGGGGAGAGTGCGCGCACGAAGCGCGAAAGCTCGATGCAGCCAGGCTGTGACCCTCGGAAAGCGGCGGTCGCGTTGCGCGATACCAGCGTGCCCGTGAACCGCTGTTGTTTCGATTTTGATCGGCGAATTTCGCCGTCGCAAGCGTGAACACAAGCGTGGGGGTGAAGTTTCGGGTTTTTTCAGAACGTTGGTAACTATTCGAAGAAATTTGCGTCGGCGAGGTTACGACAGCGGTGCGCGCCTCGGAAATTGTGCAAAATGTAATGCCCCTTTTACGGTGCATCGCGCAGATCGATGCGAACCTGCATCACAAGAACCAGCAAGCAATCTGCCGCGACGAACAGGGCATAACACGGAAGTTGCAGACCATGATCGGCAACACGAAATCCCGCACCAGCACGGCAGAAACATCGAACTGGTTCTTTCCCCTGACGCACTGGAACTGGAAGGTCGCGCTGGTGACCGCAGTGCTGCGCGGGCTGGCGTGCGTGGCCGCACTGCGGCACATGGAGACGCATGCCCGCAACCACTTCGGCGTCGTCGAAGCTGCGTTTGTTTTGCTGACGTGCGGGTTCTTCTCTGCGCTGCAGCAGCAGTCGCTGCAGATCGGTTCTGAGCTTCTCGCGTGGTTCTCCTGCGTTGTGGTTGTGCCACTGACCTCGCTGGGTTGCGACGCCGCGCTGCACTTCTGGCTCGATGGGCGGCAGACACGGCAGCTGGGCGTGGCGGCGCTGGTTTTCACCGTGCTGTCGGCAACCTTCCACTGGCACATGATCCGCAACGGTGCGCTGCTGGTCGGCGAAGAGTCGCACTCGCTCGCGACCGATCTGAAGCAGATCCCGCGGCTGACGGCGACCTATTTTGCTGTGCCCGTCATTTGGACCTGGAAGCTGGCGAGCGCATTCATCGCGAAGGAGGATGCGGTGGTCGCGATGGGTGCCGGCGACTAGCTCTCCAGTTTCCTGGTTACCAGTTCATTCAGCAGCGCAGGGTTGGCCTGGCCTTTGGAGGCCTTCATCACCTGGCCTACGAAGAAGGCTGCGACCGTCTTCTTGCCTTTGCGGTACTGCTCGACCTGTGCCGGGTTCGCGGCGATCACCTCGTCGATCATCTTCTCCAGCGTCGACGCGTCGCTGATCTGCTGCGGCTTCTCCCGTTCGTAAACCGGGCCGAAGTCCTCGCCCTTTGCAAAGCACAGGTCGAAGAGCTGCTTCAGCTGCTTGCTCGAGAGCTTCCCCTCTTCGGCTAAGTCGGCGGCCTGCGCGATTCCCTTCATCGAAATCGGCGACCGCTCGAGGTTGGCGGCTTTGAGCCGCATGGTGAGCTCGCTCTGGACCAGATTGGCGACCCGGCGCGGATTCTTTGCCGCGCTGGCGGCCGACTCGAACTGATCGGCGAACTCGCGCGTTGCTGTGAGCGTGTGCGCGTCCTGCTCCGTGATGCCGTACTCAGAGATCATGCGGGCGCGTCGCGCCTCCGGCAGCTCAGGCATGCGCGCGGCGATCTCGGTCTTCCACACTTCCGGCACAATCAGGGGCGGAAGATCGGGCTCGGGAAAATAACGATAATCGTGAGCCTGCTCTTTCGAGCGCATCGAGTAGGTTCGGCCTTCGTTCGCGTTGTAGAGGCGCGTTTCCTGCACGACGCGCCCGCCGAATTCGACAATCTCAATCTGGCGCTCGATCTCGTATTCGAGCGCGGCGCGGATGAAGCGGAAGCTGTTGACGTTTTTCACTTCGGCTTTAGTGCCGAATTCTTTCTGACCGCGCGGCCTCACGCTGACATTAGCATCGCAGCGCAGCGAGCCTTCTTCCATGTTGCCGTCGCTCACGCCGGTGTAGACGATGATTTCCTTGAGGCGCGTGAGGTACTCGAATGCTTCCTCGGGCGTGCGCATGTCCGGCTCGCTGACGATCTCGATCAGCGGCGTTCCGCAGCGGTTCAGATCGACATAAGTGCGCGTGGCCGAGTCGGGGAATCCGTCGTGAAGGCTCTTGCCCGCATCCTCTTCCATGTGCAGGCGGGTGATGCCGATTCGCTTCTTGCTTTCCCCGTTCGGGACTTCGATCCAGCCGTGCTCGGCGAGCGGTTTGTCGAACTGCGAGATTTGATAGCCCTTCGGAAGATCGGGGTAGAAGTAGTTTTTGCGCGCGAAGATCGAGCGCTCGCGGACCTGGCAGTTAAGCGCGAGCGAAGCGAGCGTCGCGAACTCGACGGCGCGCTTGTTGAGCACAGGCAACGCTCCGGGCAGGCCGAGACAGACGGGGCACACATTCGTGTTCGGCGGCGCTCCGAACTTGTTTTGGCAGCCGCAGAAGGCCTTGGTCTCGGTGAGGAGCTGGACGTGCACCTCGAGGCCGATGACGGGCTCGTATTTGGCGCGGACTTCGGGCGAAAGGGTCACTGCGGTTGCCAGGGCTCCAGTCCAGTTTAGCGAAAAGGCCAGCCGGAGCTCGGCAGTGGGCGCTCGCGCGGTTTCGCCCCGCCGCCCCATGCTATCTTTTTATAGACATTCGATAGGAGTCCACCTGCCCACCCCTCCGTCCGATCTGCTGCAAGGCACACTCGATCTTCTGATCCTGAAGGCGCTGGCGCTCCAGGAGCTGCATGGGATGGGAGTCTCGCGCAGGATCGCGCAGATGACGAAGGGGACGTTCCATGTGAAAGCGGGCTCTCTGTTTCCGGCGCTCCACCGCATGGAGGAGGCTGGATGGCTGGCCTCGAGCTGGGGTGAATCGGAGACCAACCGGCGCGCAAAGTTCTACTCGCTCACGAAGGCGGGCAGGACGCAGCTGCAGGCGGAGACAGAGCGATGGGAGCGAATCTCTCTGGCCATGGCAGCGGCTCTGCGCACCGCGCATGAGGCTTTGTGAGTGGTGCAGTCTCGCGGCGATTCTTCCGAGAGCTAAAGCCTGTTATCTGTTTTACGAATTGCTGAGGTTTGTTCCTTGCTGTCAAGCCTTCCTGGCGATCCGGCGCAGCTTCTTTCCATCGGCTTCAACGACTTTGTTATTCTCCTTCTCCTTCCGCTGGGCCCGGTTGTACGCAATCGCGGTCTTCACCAGCCGGCGGAGCGCAGCTTCGTCCAGCCGGTCGTTCTCGAAGATGTCGATGGCCCGCCACTCGTTCCCGCCGAGGCCCGCGTTGAAGAGGTGGTCGACGTCGGCCAGGTGCGCCCCTTTGTAGAAGGTCGTCTTCACCTTGCCGTGGTGAGCGTTGGCGACCGCGATCATCCCATCGCAGTACCAGACGGGGGATCCCATCCACTTCCAATCCTCGGTGACGGCTGCATCGGCATCCAGCATGATGCGCCGGATGGTGGCGAGAACGTTGCCCCGCCAGTCGGCGATGCCGGCGATATGCCGGTCGATCCGCTCGGAGGGATTCAGCGGACGTGCCGGACCCTCAGCGGCTGCTCGTGTATTTTTGCGAGGCTGCCGTCTCGTCGGTTCAGGCTTCTCGGACTGCCGCGTTGCTTTTTCTGCGTTTTTTGTCGGCATCTGTCTCCTTTTGAGCCAGGGCTCGCGTGCTCTTGCGGCGAACCGTTTCAATGTGTCAGCCCTGCCAGCCCTTGATCTGCGAGAGCTGAACGAGATTGCCGCAGGTGTCGTTCACCATGGCGATGATCGCGGCGGTTACGTCGGTGGGCGGCATGGTGAACTCGGCGCCGTGGGCCTTGATCCGCTCATAGTCGCCCTTGACGTCGTCGGTGAAGAACATGGCCGCGGGCTGGCTTTGCTGGAACTGGGCCTGTTGCCAGGTTTTGGCAGCGGGGTTGCTGTTGAGCGCCAGTTGCAGTTCCGTGCCGTCTGGGTCCTCGGGTGAGGCGACCGTGAGCCAGCGATACGGCCCCTGGCTGAAGTCGGACTTCTTCACGAAGCCGAGAACTTCGGTGTAGAAGCGCAGCGCTTTCTCCTGATCGTCGACATAAACGCTGGTGAGTTTGATTTTCATTTCGTTTCTCCCTTGTTTGCGGATTCGTTCGGGGAAAAGAGGATGCCGATTTTGCGGCTGTCCGGCCGAAGGGCCCACGATGCCACAGCAAGAAGACAAATGAAGAGAGGGGCGAGAACGTGGAAGCCGTAAGCGCCGTAGCCGCCGACCGCCGCGCAGGACGCCGCCGCGCCGGTCAGATCGAAGAAGATGCCGGCATAGGCCCATTCCTTGAGCCGCGGGAAACGCGGTACGAGGATGGCAAGGGCTCCAGCCACCTTCCAAAACCCGAGGATAGTGACAAAGTACGCCGGGTAGTGGAGGATGCGCACAAAGCCATCGACCGAGGCCTGCGCATGCGCCAGCTGAAAGACGCCGCCGCTCCCGATGGGAAACGCAACGAGGATGGTCGTAATCCAATAGGCAATGATTTTCGTTTTCATCGTCAGTCCAATCCTCCCAGGATGCGCTCCAGGTTGGAGATGAATTTCTGCCAGCCGTAGTTCGCGCCTTGATATGCCGCTTTTTGTTGGGGACGAAAGCCGGATTGCTCCATGCGAACGCGGGTCCCGCCCTCCGCGGGAGTCAACGTCCAGAGCACCACCCATGCGAGCCCGGATTCCGGCCCGCCTGTGCCCCAGCTGTAGGACAGGCGCTGGAGTGGGTCGACGACGAGCACTTTGCAATCGACCACACCATTCCAGCTCGGCCTGGGCTCGGCCTGGAACTGGAACGTGTGCCCGACCGTCGGCTCGAAGTCGTTGTTCATCATCCACTGCGCGAGGAGCGGGCTCTCGGTCAGCGCTCGCCACACCTTTTCCGGCGGGTGCGGGAAGACCCTCTCGACGACCAGGGTGCCGGGACTCTCCGGTGGATCGGGCCTCCCTGCCGGATCGGGCCTCTCTGCCGGATTGGGCCTCTCTGCTGGATTGCTCGGCGAATCGTTCATCCATCCATCCTCTGCAAAAGGTCTTCAAGGCGGTCAAATCGGTCGCGCCAGAATGCGCCATAGAGATGGAGCCAGTCCACCATCGGCTCCAGCGCGTCCGCCTGCGCGCGATAGTGAGTTTCGCGCCCGTCGCGGCGATGGCGCACCAGCTTTGCCCTCTTCAGCACGGTCAGGTGTTTGGAGACTGCGGGCTGGGACACGCCGGCATAGCGAGTCAATGCGTGGACGGTCTGTTCGCCCCGCCGTGTGAGCTCCTCGAAAATGGCTCTTCGCGTTGGATCGGCGAGAGCGCGGAAGACGTGATTGGCATGAGCGAGGGCCACCACGAAACCATAGCCATTTGGTTATGGTTTGTCAAGACCGACGGGGACTGATTTGCAGCCGGGCCATGTGTTCGGTTTCGGACACGCACGGGGCGAAATGGACAGGCCGTGGGTGGAGCGGAGGTTCAGAGGCTGCGAACGCCTTTTATTTCAGCGGATAGGGTTTTGGGCAACGGAACGAGAATTGCCAGTAGACGGTCAAGACAGTCACGCTTTGCGGATCGTCCCCAGGAGACTCCCCGGATGAACTGGATCCACGATGTGCGCTGTACGCTGCGGCAGCTGCGCAAATCGCCCGGCTTTGCGGTCACGGCGGTGTTGACTTTGGCAATGGCCATCGGGGCAAACGCGGTGGTGTTTGGGGTGATGAACGGGCTGATCCTGCGGCCGCTGGATGTGCCGCAAGCCGAGAGCCTGTTCGCGATCGAGCGGGGCAGCGAGAAGGCGCTGAATCATTCGTATCCCGACTATCTGGACCTGCGCGACCGGAACCGCAGCTTCGATGGGCTTGCCGCGTTCAACTTTGTGCAGCTGGCGCTGGACACAGGCGAGGGGCCGTCGTCGGTATGGGGGCTGGAGGCAAGCGGGAATTATTTCGATGCGCTCCGGATTCAGCCGTACCTGGGGAGATTCTTTCACTCGAGCGATGAACACGGGCCGAACAGCGCGCCCTACGTGGTGCTGAACTACGCATACTGGCACAGCTATTTTCACGACGATCGGTCGGTCGTGGGGCGCGTGGTCGAGGTGAATCGGCACCCCTTCACGATTCTCGGCGTTGCGCCGCGCGGGTTCCGGGGAACGCTGGTGTTTGCCTCTCCGAATTACTTTTTGCCGATGGTGGACAAACAGGAAGTGGAGGGGGCGAACGACCTGGGCGAGCGCGGAAACCGCGACATCCTGATGGTGCTGGGACACCTGAAGCCGGGCGTAACGCGGGCGCAGGCGATTGCGGATCTGAATTCGATCGGCGCATGGCTGGAGAAGACGTATCCGGGCGATGAGCCGCGGATGGTGTTTTCGCTCGCGGCGCCGGGACTGTTCGGGGATCAGTTTGGAACGCCGATCCGGGCGTTTCTTGTGGGGTTGATGGTGCTGGCGGGTCTGATATTGGCTGCGGCGTGCGCGAACCTGGGGAGCCTGTTTGCGGCGCGGGCGGCGGATCGATCACGGGAAGTAGCGTTGCGGCTGGCGTTGGGGTCGAGCCGCGGGCGGATCCTGCGTGGACTGTTCACCGAGGCGATTTTGATTTCGATTGCGGGCGGGGCTGTGGGATTGTGGGCGAGCATGGTCCTGCTGCACTGGCTCGGCGACTGGCAGATGTTCGGCAATTTCCCGCTGCATACGCCGGTGGCGCTGGATGCAACGGGCTATGCGGCTGCGTTGCTGCTGACGGTGGTCAGCGGGTTGCTGTTCGGCGCGGTTCCGGTGCGGCAGGTGCTGCGCGCGAATCCGTACGAAGTGGTGAAGTCGGGCTCGACTGCGGCGGTGGGGCGGCGGATTTCAGCGCGCGACGTGCTGCTGGGCGTGCAGATCGCGATTTGCGCGGTGCTGGTCACGTCATCGCTGGTCGCGGTGCGCGGGCTGGCGCGCTCGCTGCATGATCGCTTCGGTTTCGATCCGCAGCACTCGATGCTGGCAGAGACGGATCTTTCGATGGCGGGCTATTCCGGCGACCGCGAGGCCGCGATGCAGAAACGGATGGTGGAGGCGGTGGAGGCGATTCCGGGCGTGCAGTCGGCGGGCGTCACGGACGTGCTGCTGCTGAACGACACGAACGCGACGGATGTTTTCGCGGAAGGAACACACGACCTGCGACCGAACAATGCCGCGGCGAGCGCGTTTCAGTATCGCGTTTCGTCCGACTATCTGTTGGCCGAGGGGACTGTGCTGCTGGAGGGCAGGAATTTTACGGCGCACGACGATAAGGACGCGCCGCGGGTGGCGATTGTGAATCGGGAGTTCGCGCGGCGCCTGTTTGGATCGGAGAAGAGCGCCCTGGGCGGCCATTTCCGGATTCCGGATGGCACACAGGTGGAGGTGGTTGGGATAGCCCAAGAGGGCAAGTACGCCACGCTGACGGAGACACCCCAGGCGGCTATGTTCCTGCCGATTCTGCAGTGGCCGTCGGGCACGGCGTGGATGGTGGTGCGTACCAACCGCGATCCGCAGCAGGTGGGCACAGCAATACGGAGCGCGCTGCACCAACTCGATCCAGGGCTGCCCGTGCAGGTAGAGACGCGGTACGACGAGATGGCGACGGTGCTGTTTGGACCGCGCATGGCGACGGTCGCGCTGGGGGTGCTGGGAGCGATGGGCGCGATGCTGTCGATCACGGGGATCTTTGGGATGGCGGCGTACTCGGTAAGCAAGCGGCTGCGGGAGCTGGGGATCCGGGTGGCTCTGGGAGCGCAGCGGCGAGAAGTGTTGCAGGCGGCGCTGGGCCGCGCGGTGCGATTGCTGGCGATCGGCTCGGCGGCGGGACTGGTTTTAGGCCTGCCCGGGACGCGAGTGCTCGCGATGGTTGTGTATGCGGCGACACCGCGCGATCCACTGGTCCTGACCGGCGCGGTTTTGGCGATGGCGCTGGTGGGACTGGTGGCGGCCTGGATTCCGGCGCAGCGGGCGCTCGCGGTGGACCCTGCGATTTTGCTGCGCGAGGAGTGAGGAGGTTAGCCCCAGGCCCGCAGAAGTCAACGACCGGCTTGCATGGGCACCGCTGCCGTAACGTGATTTTCAATACACTGGGCGTCATGCGCTCGAATTTTTCTGCTCTGCTTCGTTTCCTCCTCCTCCTGATTGTTTGGGCGGGTGCGTCAACTGTGGCGCGGGCCCAGGCCCTGGCGGACTCCGGGCTCATCAGCCAGCCCGGCCCGGCCTTCGTGGTGAAGGATTCCGAGCTTCCCAAGAATCTGTCCATCGTCGTCTACGGCGATATGCGTTTCACCGATCCGGCGAACACCACGGCGGCTGATCCTGCTGCGCGGCGGGCGCTGGTGGCGAGGATCGCGGAGGTCCATCCGGACGCTTTGATCCTGACCGGCGATGTGCCGTTTCGCGGGACCTTCGCCGCCGACTATGACGAATTTCGGCTCGAGACCGCGGCATGGCGGAGCGAGAATCTGCGCGTCTACCCGGCGCTGGGCAACCATGAATTCGGCGGCAAAGGCCCCGACGATCCGCTGAAGAACTGGTGGACCGCGTTTCCGGAGCTGAAGGATCGGCGCTGGTACTCCGTAGCGTTGGGCAGCCGCGTTTATGTCCTGTGCCTCGACAGCGACGCCGATCTGACCCCGGGCACGCCGCAGCGCGCCTGGCTCGAAGACCAGGTTGCGCATCTGCCCAGGAAAGTCGAGTTTGTCTTCATCGCAATGCACCATCCGCCGGTCGCAGACATTCAGACGTTGGTCGAAGTCAGCCACAATCCGCGTCCCAACGAAATTGCGCTGCGCGACTACCTGTCGCAGGCGGCGCCCAGGGCGCATGCGCAGTTCATCGTCGCGTCGGCCCACATTCATAACTACGAGCGGGCGGAGGTGGATGGCGTAACCTACCTGGTGTGCGGCGGCGGCGGGGCTCACCCTTATCCGGTGGAGCGGACGCCGCAGGACAAGTACCAGGCGACGGATTTTCCGAATTTCCATTACGTTTTGTTTCAGCTCGACGGCAGGCAGATGAAGGCGACGATGTTCAGGCTTGGGTTTCCGGTTGCGGCAACGCCGGATTTTCAGGCTCGGGATTCGTTTACGATTACCACCAAGTAAACATGCAAAGAAAGGGCTGGTTCGAAATCCATGACCAGGCCTGGTTTCCCGCGTTTCTGCGCGACCTGGTGACCGAGGCGCTGGAGGCGATCTGGAACCAGAATCGGACTTATCATCCGATCGCGGCGCGATTGCGCGATGCGGTCCGGCGATCGGGGGCCGAGCGCATCCTCGACCTGTGCTCGGGCGGTGGTGGGCCGTGGGCCGGGCTGCTGGCCGAGGTGGCCGGCGGCGGCCCGTTGACCGTCTGCTTCACCGATTTTTATCCGAACGCGCGGCTGCTCAGCCGGGCTGCCGGCTGCGGGCTGACGGCGTGGCCTGCGTCCGTCGATGCTCGGCATGTTCCGGCGGAATTGCGTGGTTTTCGGACCATTTTCTCTTCCTTCCATCATTTCGATCCCGAGGCGGCACGGTCGATGCTTGCCGATGCCTTCGAACGGCGCGAGGGGATTGCGGTCTTCGAGGGGGCAACGCGGAGTGCGTGGACTTTGTTCGCCCTGACCGCGGTTCCGTTTCTCGCGCTGCGCGCGGCTGTGACGGCGCGGACGTTTCGCTGGGACCGGATTTTCTGGAGCTGCGTGATCCCCGTGGTTCCGGCGGTGCTGTGGATCGACGGGATCTTCTCGTGTTTGCGCAGCTACTCGCTAGAGGATCTGCGGGAGTTGACGGCGGGTTTGTCGGCCCCGGACTACGAATGGCAGATCGGCGACCAGCGCGGCGGGCGAGTTGCGATCCGATTTTTGATCGGGACTCCGAGGAAGAGTACGACGCCCTGACCAGGCGTCGAGCTACGGGCTAAAAGCTAATAGCTAAGAGCTAATAGCTGCACTAGCGTCCGCGCCGGAACGCCCGCCCGATCATCCCCAGGCTCGCGATCCCCATCCACTGCGTGACCCCGAGATACAGCGCCGCATAAGGAATCAGCACGCACGGCCCCACCAGCAGCGGCCGATGAAACGGCAGCGCCCTCTTGATGCCGTAGCTCGCCGCCGCTGCCACAATCGCCACCAGCCACAGCCGCGCAATCCGTCCCGCACCCGACGCCACCGCGCCGATGCGCCCGTGCAGCGCGCGCCGCAGCAGCAGAAACTCCAGCCAACCCGCAATCCCCGCCGACACCGTCAGCCCCGCCGTCCCCCATCGCTGATCGAGCCCCAGCAGCCGCGGCAACGGCAAGGCGCAAACATAGCCCAGCCCCAGCGTCAGCGCCACCCGCATCACCGCAAATTTCAGTGGCGTCCTCGTATCGCGCAGCGCGTAGAACGCCGACGAATACAGCCGCCCCGACGTCGACGCAAGCAGTCCCACCGCGGACCCCGCCAGCACGCCCCATACAAAAATCACATCGGCCTGCTGAAAATGCCCGGTGTGATAAATGGTCGCCACAATCACATCGCCCAGCATCACAAAACCCACCGCCGAAGGAATCACGAAGAACGCGATCTGCTGCAACCCCGCCGTCAACCGTCGCCGCAGTGCCTCCGCGATCTCCTCCTGGCTCCCCAGCGCGCTCGACATCGCCGGCAACTCCGCCGCCGACACAGCCATTCCAAACAGACTCACCGGCAGCGTATACAACGTCTGCGCATATGCCAGTGCGGCCACCGCCGCCGCTCCCAGAAAACTTCCCAGCCACGCATCCACATACGCGCTGATCTGCACCACGCCGCGGCTCAGGAAAACCGGAAAGAAATTCCGGCTCACCGTCCGCAGATGTTCGCTCGCAAAATCCACGTGCATCCGCAGCGGCCACAAAAAACGCAGCACCGTCGGCAGCTGCACACCAAACTGCAACGCGCTCCCGATGACCGACCCGATCGCCAGCAGCACCGCCAGCCGCGCCTGCGTATGGTGGCGCCCGGCCCACAGCAGCGTGGTGATCATCGCGACGTTCCACACCACCGGCGCCGCGTAAGAAAGGAAAAATTTGCGGTGGCTGTTCAGAATTCCCAGGCACCACGCCGACAACACCAGCAGCGCCGCGCCCGGAAACAGCACCTGCACCAGCCGGATCGTCAGCTCTCGCGTCGCGCCCTTGAACCCCGGTGCGATTGCCTCGATCAGCCACGGCGTTGCAAATACTCCGGCCGCCACCAGCACCGCGGTGGTCAGAAACAGCAAGGCGAAGACTGCCTCTGCCAGCCGCGATGCCTCGTCGTGCCGCTTCTCCGCGTTCAGCCGCGCGTAAACAGGAATGAACGACGCGGACAGCACACCTTCCCCAAACAAATTCTGCAGGAAATTTGGAATGCGAAACGCAGCACGAAATGCGCCCGCGGCGTCCGACGTACCAAAGTAGTGCGCGAATACGCGATCGCGCACCAGCCCCACCAGCCTGCTCAGCAGAATGCCGGAGGCAACGGCGACAGCATGCCCGCGAGAAGCACCCTGCGTTTTCAGGGGAGTCGGCGGCCCCGGTGCAGGATCAGCCGTCGAATCTGCCGGAGAAGAAGTCATCGAAACGAGATGGCTCGATTCTACAGATCACGCAATCGGTCGACTCTGGACCGGCTGCCGGCTCCCCCTGGTCGTCGTCGGCAGCGTATCCTTACTCATGATTCTCAAAGGCTGGATCCATCTCTGATGGACGATAAACTCTCCCCGCTGATCGCCTTCTATCGCGATGGCGCCCCCGACGATGAAGGCCGCACCCTGGCGGAGATCCTCTCCTGGGACGACGACCGCATCGAAGCCATCCACAATTTCATCCAGTGGCTGTTTCCGCTGCCAGAACCCAGCGGCGCCAATCCCTCCGCGCCCATCCTCTATCCAACCGAAACGCGCATGTTCCGTGCCTCTCTCGCCATGCAGCAGCGGCTGCGCCAATCCCTCCACCGCATGCTGCGTTTCTACGGATTCATCCTCCTCTCCACGCCGAACGGTCTCGCCGTCGATCGCGCCCCCAACTTCGACGCCCGCGCGCAGAGCTGGCTCTGGCCCATGAACCACAACCACCTCCGCCTCACCCGCATCCTCCGCTCCACGCTGATCCTCGGCCTCGACGCCGAATCGAAAGCCCTCTTCCACGCCCTCAACGCCCTCTATCGCGAATTCCCCGACCGCATCCCCGCGCGCACCCATGCCTTCTGGGCCAACGCCGCCCAAAGCAGTTAAACTGACCCTTCTCTCCATCCACCGAACACCCATGGGGAAAACCGCATGCAAGCTGGACGCCGCTCCCTCCTCGCCCTCGCCACCTTCGCCCTCGGCTCGCTGATGCTCAAAGCCCAACCCCCGGCCGCCGACCCGCCAACCACCATCCACGGAGCCAACGGGATCACCCTTCCCGCGCCACCCGTCGCCGTCATCAACGTCGTCACCGACGACTACGCCGGCACCAAAATCGAAGACCCCTACCGCTGGCTCGAAGACGCCAAAAGTCCCGCCACCCACGCCTGGATCGGCGAAGAAAACGCCTATACGCAACAGTACTTGTCACAAATTTCCACGCGCCCGCAAATCGCCACCCAGCTCACCGCCCTCATGCGCGTCGACCAGTACTCCATGCCCACCCTTCGTGCCGGCAAATACTTCTTCAAGAAGCGCCTCGCCGACGAGAACCAGGGTTCCATCTACATGCGCAACGGCTGGCACGGCCAGGATTCGAGCCATGACCAGATCCTCATCGACGCCAGCAAACTGAGCGCCGACCAGAACACCTCCGTCAACATGGTCGACATCTCCGACGACGGCAACCTCCTCGTCTACGAAATCCGCGAAGGCGGCGCCGACGAAGGCTCCGTCCACATCCGCGATCTGAAAACCGGCCAGGATCTCCCCGACGTCCTGCCTTCTGCCCGCTACTCCGGCATCAGCCTCAATCCCGACAGCACCGGTCTTTACTACGCAAAGTTCACCCATCAGGGCACCAACGTCTGGTTCCACAAATTCGCCACGCCCGTCGACGGCGACCCAAAAATCTTCGGCGGCGAATACCGCGGCAAACAACTCGGCGAGCTCGATCTCGTCGGCGTACGCGTCACCGACAACCACCATTCCCTCATCGTCAACATCGCGCACGGCGTGCCCGCCACCAGCGAAGACTATCTCGTCAAAGATCTCCGCAAGCCCGGCTCCGACTTCCAAACCCTCGTCTACAACGTCGAAGCCCATGTCCGCCTCATCGACTCGGGCGACCGCTTCTTCCTCATGACCGACTACCAGGCCCCCAACACCCGCATCGTCGAAGCCACGCCCGGCGCGGAACCTTCATCGTGGAAAACCATCGTCCCCGAAGGCAAAGACGTCATCTCCAGCTACTCGATCGTCGGCGGCAAGCTCTTCGTCTCGCGCCTCCACGACGTCAAAACCGAAACCACCATCTACACTCTCGACGGCAAACAGATCGGCACCCTCGACTATCCCGGCATCGGCACTGGCTCCGTCGTCTACGGCCGCCCCGCGCAAACCGAGGGCTTCTACACCTTCGACTCCTTCATCGTCCCACCCACCATCTACCGGTACGACACGAAAACCGGCCGCTCCGACGTCTTCGCCGCGCCCAGAGTTCCCTTCGACTCCTCGCAATATGAAGTCTCCCAGGTCTTCTACACCTCAAAGGACGGCACCCGCGTCCCCATGTTCATCGCCGGCAAAAAAGGCCTGCCCCGCGACGGCACCGCGCGCCTCCTCATGACCGGATACGGCGGCTTCGACCTCCCCATGCTCTCCGAGTGGAATCCTGAATACGCCTGGTGGATGGAACAAGGCGGATTCTTCGCGCTCCCCAACCTGCGCGGCGGCAACGAGTACGGCGAAGCCTGGCACAAAGCCGCCATGTTCGAAAATAAGCAGAACGTCTTCGACGACTTCACCGCCGCCGCCGAATATTTGATCAGCAACCGTTACACATCTCCCGAGCACTTCGCCATCCGCGGCCGCTCCAACGGCGGACTTCTCATGGGCGCCGCCATGACCCAGCGCCCCGACCTCTTTGGCGCCATCTGGTGCGGCTATCCGCTCCTTGATATGCTCCGCTACCACCGCTTTGAGTTCGGCCGCCTCTGGACCACCGAATACGGCAACGCCGAAAACCCGAAAGACTTCGCCTATATCGTCAAATACTCGCCGTATCAAAACGTCAAGAACGGTACGAAGTACCCCGCCATCATGTTCTTCACCGGCGATAACGACACCCGCGTCGACCCCATGAACGCCCGCAAAATGACCGCCCTCATGCAAGCCTCCACCGGAGGTGACCGCCCCATCCTCCTCCACTACTCGATCAAAGGCGGCCACAGTGCCGGAGTCTCCATGACCCAGTTAGTCGACGACTACGCCGACGAAATGGCCTTCCTCTGGAACGAAACCGGCGGGAAGTAGAACAGGCTCCCGGTCCGCTTATCCGGCTGAGAAGTTCAAAAGTGTTAACCACGTAATTATGGCCCTAAGTATAGTTACGTCGCCTGCCTCGAGTTCCCGAAATCGATCGCTGACCAGTTACGCGCGAATTACCAACGTTTTCTTAACCTTCAGGAAGGAATTGGCTATCCTTTCCACCACATCCCCCAATAACGAAGTTCGGCCCTTCCGCTCTTCCCTTGCGTTGCGTTCTCGGTATTCACCAGGCGGACTCGATTCCGTCAGCGGAGAGCCATGCGTATCTTCGGATTTGTCACTGCCCTGCTGCTCGTATTTCTGACGCCGCGCGTCCTGGCTGCCGATTCGCCCGCCCTCGCTGTATCGCTGCCTCAGGCCCAGCCTGGCCTCCCCTATACCGCGCAATTCTCCATCCCACCCGGCCTCGGCTACCCGTTTGCGGTATGCAAAATGACTGGACTACCTCAGGACCTCAGCTTCGATTGTGCGAGCTTTCGGATCGGTGGCCGAACCCGTGATGGCGACGACAAAACCTACTCACTGCACCTCGAGATCAGCGATTCCCTGGGTCATCACCAAACGTATGATCTCAGTCTCCTCGTGGCGCCCATCGTTGTACCTCTCTCAGCCTCTGCTGCCCCACCCGCAGGACCACAAGTCGCCACCACTCCCGCACCCGCAACCGCAGCGCCCGCTCCCGCCGCTCATGCTCCGGCTATTCCCGCAGTCGTGGCTGCTCCTGCTCCCGCGGCTCATGCTCCTGCTATTCCGGCCGCCGTGGATACTCCTGCTCCAGCCGCCCCTGCTCCAGCGGCTCCTGCCGCCAGTCCGGCTGCCTCCGCACTGCCGGCTCCGCAAAAGCCATCCTTCAGTCCTAATCCAACGCCCGGTTCATTGATCGCCGGCAAAGCCGAACCGCAGGTCGCCAATAAATACAACAACGTCGAAATCTACATCTGCACCGCTCCCACCAAGCCATCCATCCCACCCCCCGACTGCGCCCAGACCAGTGCTGGCCTTGACCCTCCGGCGTCAGCCAATCCCAACATTGCTGGCGCCCAATACTTCGTGACCGACGCCAACGGAAATTTCTCCGGCACCCTCAAAACTCCCCTCGCGGATAAAGGCTACGTCTGGGCAACGGAAGTCGCGTCGGCGACCGGCTCCAGCGCAGCTCAATTCTCTTCCCAAACCTCCGCCGCCGTCGCGGTGTTTTCACCAGTCGTGCCGCAGATCACCAACATGATCCGATCCGGCGCAACTCCCAACGTGACCGTGAGCGGCACGGACCAACCGATCTCGCCCCTGACGACTGCGGCAAAGGAATTCGTCTGTGTCTTTCCTCCGAACGTCGGTTATCCACTTTCCGAGAAGAACACGACGCCGGATTGCTCTGCTCCCGGAAACAGCGGCTTCAGGGTTATCTCCGGCGACGCCAGCGGCACCGGTTCCTTTACGCAGCAGGTCCAGATTCCCGCCCATTCCGGCGACTATGTGTCTGTCACCGAAGCAGTCACTCCCGACGGCAGCACGACTCCCACGACCTTATCGACCATCCCGCAACAGTTCTCCCGGTACGACGCTCCCTGCAATTACGAGTTCAACGACTGCGATTTTGAGCTCTCCCTCATTGGCGGAATTGAGCAGTCCGACCTCAGCGCCCAAAACAGCACCACTACAGGCTTCTTCTTCCTCTTCACCCGCGCGCCCTTCAACATGCGCTGGGGAACCATCTGGTTCCGCTCGCGCTTTCTCGGCGCTCCCAGCGCCTCCGCCACCAATAACATCGTCGCCGCTGCCTCCAATCCCTCCGGCACTCTCAGCGCTTCCAACCTCCCGCAGTCCGTTAACTCCGTCGACTACGTCTTTGGCGTGGACCATCAGTTCTGGCGTCCCTCTTTCGGCTCTCCGCACGGAGGTTCGTTCACCTTCGGTCCCGTCTTTGGATTCGGCGCCACCACCCCCCTCGATGCCTCCACGGTTGTGAATGGTGTCGCCGTTCCCACGTACGGCACCAACGAATGTTATGAACTGCAACAGCGTTTCACCACCAGGCTTGGATACAATCCTCCGCTCCCGCCCTCCGGCTACTACAGTGCTTCGACCGGAACCCCCACCCTGGGCTGCGTCGTACAGCCTCCACCCGGATACACCGTCGCCACCGCCGCCAATCCTGGAACGCAGATCACCACCCTCGCCTTCAGCAACCAGGATCGCAGCAGCTTCCTCCTCAAGTGGGGAGCTGGTATTCGCATCATGAATCGCTGGCACCAGCCCAAAACCGATCTCTGTTCGGAAGCAAGTGGCACCACCGAACCCATCCCTGGCCATTGCACCCGTAGTGTGGTCGACTTTGTCCTCGGCCAGGATCAGGCCATCACCGGCGGCTATCTTCGCAGATTCGTCCTGAAAGGCGATGCTGTGTTTCCCCTGATGACCACCGGCGTCTACTTCTTCGGTCAGTCCGCTAATCGCCTTGAGCCGAACACCACTTTCTCTCCCCTGATTCTCTCCCCCGTTACCGTCTCCACCACCGCCGTCTCTGGTTCGTCAACCATTCCCTCGCCCAATGTTTTTGTTCTTCCCTTCAAACAGCAGAATCGCGACTTCTACAGCATCGGCGTGGGCCTCGACCTGACCTCAGTTCTCACCAAGCTCTTTAACCCGGCAGCAAAATAATCTCCCTGCTCATGCGCTTCGCACGATCGGCATCCTCAACGACAAGGCGAACAGCAGCGGCACTCTGGTCCGAAACGGGCTCACGTTCGTCTTTCCCGGCGCAAAACTTCACGCCATCGAAAACCGTCCCGCTGTTGACCACATTTGCACAGCCCACACATTTTTCCGCTCTTCCAGACCCCGTTTTCCACCCCTCCCACACCCATCCACCGAAGTTGCACCATTTCCAAGCCTTGTGGACCCCGCCCCCCGCGCGTAGCCTTTTCTTGTGGCACGTCGATTAACCCCAGATCGCGCCGGGGCGAATCGTGCCGCGCGGCCCTCCTCATCGCCCCGGCAGCGTTCAAACCCGCGATCCATGCGGCTTCCCACCATTCTGCACAAGCAAATTCCGGGAATTATGTTCCTTGATTCCCCCTTTCTCAAGTAAAATACAAGATGTAGTGGTTGGGGCTTGACACACACCATTAACAGAGGTACTTTGCCTTCTGCGGCTCCAAATAATCCGTTGAGGTTCTAGAAAAGCGGCGTCGCCTTCCCCGTTCGCTGGAAGCACTCTCGCCTGTAGGTCCTGCGGTTTTTCTTGTCCGCCATTGGTTCGCAGATTTTGTCCTGCCGCGATCAGGAAACGCGGGCGTGTCTCCGTTCCCTCCTGCGGTGTCTCTGCTTTTTTTCCCGGCGCCTTGTGCGCCGGCTCGGGCCATCGTCGTCTCAGCAAGACCAGGTCGTCAGAACCCAGCGCGTCAGGCGCATCATCTTTACCAGAGAGGAACACCATGGCCGACACCACCAGGAAATCCGCTACCCTGGCCAATCCCACGACGTCTACCCACGACGTCGGCCATCTCAAGTCCACCGCAGCCCTTCCCGGGGTCCCCGGCGAGCTCCCTCGACGGGGTGGTCTGCGCTTCCCGCGGGTCTTCTCCCGTCCCAACATCTCGCCCTATGACGAGCTCCAGTGGGAAAACCGCACCGCCGCCATCACCGACGCTGGCGGCAAGACCATCTTCGAGCAGAAGGACGTAGAAGTCCCCGTCGACTGGTCCATGACCGCGACCAACATCGTCGCCAGCAAATATCTCCACGGCCAAATCGGCACCCCCGAGCGCGAGACCGGCGTCCGCCAGCTCGTCGGCCGCGTCGCAGAAACCATCCGCGACTGGGGCCTCAACGGCGGCTACTTCGCTACTCCCGAAGACGCTGCCGTCTTCCACGATGAGCTGGTCCACCTCCTCGTCACCCAGAAGGCCGCCTTCAACTCGCCCGTCTGGTTCAACGTCGGCTGCGACCGCCTCGAGCCCAATTCCGACGCGCAAAACTGGCACTGGAACCAGCACTCCTGCGCCGTCGAATTCTCCGTCACCGGCTACAGCAAGCCGCAATGCTCGGCCTGCTTCATCAACGCAGTCGAGGACTCCCTCGACTCCATCCTGACCCTCGCCAAGACTGAGGGCATGCTCTTCAAGTGGGGCTCTGGCACAGGGACCAATCTGTCTTCCATCCGTGGCTCAAACGAAACCCTCTCCGGCGGCGGCACTGCCTCCGGTCCGCTCTCCTTCATGCGCGGATTCGACGCCTTCGCCGGCGTCATCAAGTCCGGTGGCAAAACCCGCCGCGCCGCCAAGATGGTCATCCTCAATGTCGACCATCCCGACATCGTCGACTTCATCGAGTGCAAGGCCAAAGAAGAAGCCAAGGCCTGGGCCCTCATGCGCGAAGGCTACGACGGCTCCAGCGGCCCCGACTCCGAGGCCTACAGCTCCATCTTCTTTCAGAACGCCAACAACTCCGTCCGTGTCACCGACGAGTTCATGCGCGCCGTAGAAAAAGATGCCGAATTCACCACCCGCACCGTGAAAGACGGCACGCCGCTCAGGACGTACAAAGCCCGCGACATCATGACCAAGATCTCCGAAGCTACCTGGCAGTGCGGCGATCCCGGCATGCAGTATGACTCCACCATCAACCGCTGGCACACATCCAAAAACACCGGCCGCATCAACGCCTCCAATCCCTGCTCGGAGTACATGTTCCTCGATAACTCCGCCTGCAACCTCGCCAGCTTCAACTTACTCAAATTTGTAACTCCGGCAGGCACCTTCGATATTCCCGCCTACCGCGCGGCGATCGATGTCATGCTCACAGCGATGGAAATCCTCGTCGATAACTCCGGCTACCCCACCGAAGCCATCGCCCGCAATTCCCATGACTACCGGCCGCTGGGTTTGGGCTACGCCAACTTAGGCGCGCTGCTCATGGCCTTTGGCCTGCCCTACGACTCCGACGCCGGCCGCGACTTCGCCGCCACCCTCACCGCCATCATGTGCGGCGAGGCTTACCTGCAGTCCGCCCGCATCGCCGAGAAATGCCCTCCCCTCGCCTCCGCCACACCGCAAACCGCCGGCGCCAACTCCGATAACACCGGCGCGTGCCCCGGCTACTACATCAACCGCGAACCCTTCCTCGACGTCATCCGCATGCATCGCGCCGAAGTCAATAACATCGGTAAGTCAAAAACCGCGGGCGACAAAACCTTCGCCGTCCCACAGTTTGACGACTTACTCCAGGCCAGCCGCGACTGCTGGGACCAGGCCCTCGCCCACGGTGAAAAGCACGGCTTCCGCAACTCCCAGGTCACCGTCCTCGCTCCGACCGGCACCATCGGTTTCATGATGGACTGCGACACCACCGGCATCGAGCCCGACCTCGCCCTGGTCAAGTACAAGAAGCTGGTCGGCGGCGGCATGATCAAAATCGTTAACAACACCGTCCCCACCGCGCTCTTCAAGCTCGGCTACAACAACGCCCACGTCGACGCCATCGTCAGCTACATCGACGCCACCGGCACCATCGAAGGCGCGCCTTCCCTCAAGCCCGAACACCTCGCCGTGTTCGACTGCTCCTTCAAGCCCGCCAAAGGCACCCGTTCCATCCACTACATGGGCCACGTTCGCATGATGGCCGCAACCCAGCCGTTCCTCTCGGGAGCTATTTCCAAAACGGTCAATCTGCCGCACGACTGCACCCTCGACGACATCGCCGAGGCCTATCTCGAATCCTGGCGTCTCGGCCTCAAAGCCGTCGCCGTCTACCGTGACGGGTCGAAGGGCGCGCAACCTCTCAACGTTTCGGACGGCAACAAGGCCAAGGACATTAAAGGAACCTCGTCCGAACAAACCGCCGCCGCCGATCGCGTGTTCGCCGCCATCGCCTCGGGCCACAAGCCCGCCGAGTCCGACCTCAAAACCCTTAACGAGTCCGCCAAGGTCGAGATCGCTTCTAAATCCATCGTCGCCGCCAGCACCGCCTTCACCGCGGCCCTCGCCACTCCCACGCACGATCCCGCGCCCGATCTCGACCATCAACAGGGTCCGCCGCGCGCCATCCGTCATCGCCTTCCCGACGAGCGCGCCTCGCTCACCCACAAGTTCGCCATCGCCGGCCACGAAGGCTACATCACCGTCGGCCTCTACCCCAACGGCCAGCCCGGCGAGATCTTCATCCGCATGGCCAAAGAAGGCTCCACCGTCTCCGGCCTCATGGACTCGTTCGCCACCGCCGCCTCGCTCGCTCTCCAGCACGGAGTCCCGCTCAAAGTCCTCTGCGAAAAATTCGCCCACTCCCGCTTCGAACCCTCCGGCTGGACCGGCAACGAACACATCGGCTTCGCAAAATCCATCATGGATTACATCTTCCGCTGGATTCAGCTGCGCTTCCTCTCCGGCCAGCAACTCGACCTGTTCGCGAACCTCACCCCAGCCCCATCTTCAGAAGATGTCCCGAGCCAGTCGAACCCCGAATGGGGTTCGCAATCGAGGGATCGGCGCTTGTCTTCGTCCGAGCAGGGAAGCATGTCCCCCGAACAACACAACCCAACCAGAGGCATGGGCTCTCACGGAGCACCCCAGGGAGGCATAGCCCCGGAACCAGGTTCGGGTTCAGCTTCCAGCTTCCGGCTTCCAGCTTCCAGCTCTCTCGAAGACCGCGGGCTCTACCACGCCTCCGACGCCATGCGCAGCATGTACGACATGGGCGACGCCCCCAGCTGCCACACCTGCGGAGCCATCATGGTAAGAAATGGAAGTTGCTACAGATGCATGAGTTGCGGATCAACCAGCGGCTGCAGTTAGGCAGTCACATTGACTTTTAACTAATAATGATACTGGCCACTACGAGCAGCACGTAACCTTGAAGCTATTGATGGAAGGATAGGTTGTTGGATCATTCGCTGAAGAAAAAAGGCTCATCGGTTAAGCCGATGAGCCCCGCCGTTTCTATTCCACGGGCCGATTCTTATTCCGGTTCGTTCGCGTTCAACCTAGCTGTAACTAGGGAGAACATTACCGTGCTGATGCACACAGACGCTGGACAGTACGTTCACTTCAACCGAACAGCTTCATTCAATACCGACGGAAGCGTAAACGCTGAAGACGAAAGAAGTCAAGCTGTTTTGCTGTGAGTCCTCGGAAATGTCTGGCTTCTGGTCACCTGATCAGGAGCCTTTATGCAGTGGAATATCGAGAGAAGTAAGGAGCGTCTCCGGCAGGAGCGCGCCCGCATCGAAAAAGCTGGACTGAATATCTCGCGACTGACACGCGAGATGGACCTCGCTAACCTGTCGCCGACAGACGCCCGCATTGTCCACGGGACTCACCTCTACTGCCACATCTCTAACCTTGGCGAAGTCTTGGATTCGCCTCTGATGCGGCAAGATAATTTCAAACGTCTCCATCGCCTCTTGCATGTGCTACGAGTTGAGCAGCGCTACACGCTCCAACAGGTCTTTGGCGGCGACAAGATCCAGGTTCAAGGACCGAAATTCCACGGACTCATCCACCGGCCATACGACGACGATCCCTCGCTTGCATGGAAGGCCGTTCTGGCAGCGCTGGCGCTCAACCTTATTGTCCGAGACGCAATGGCCATCGTCTTCCCGCAGTATCTGGTGTTGCAGCCAGCAACCGGCATCGATATCGGTGACTGCCTGGTAGCGAACATTGGCGCGAAGGGCGACCGAGAACTCATCAGTGTGGGTTCGGCAGCGAACTACGCGGCGAAAATCCTGGAAGGCAATAACGCAATCACGGTTGGGCCGAAGTTGTGGTCGAATCTTTCTGAGGACCGCAAAGAGCTGTTCTTCCAAGTGGGTAACTCGTATGTTCTCGACGAGAGCGCCATCGAAGACCCCGAAGAGATCATCCGACAGCATTCATACGAGTGGAGCATCCGGGACGCTGCGGATCGCATGGAAAAGACGGTGAACAATCTACCGCTGAACGAAATCGATAGCAGCGAGGCCCGTGTCCGGATTGATTTCAGCCTACTCGGCCCAAAGACCATGAAGATGTGTTCGGGGGCATCAGTGTTCGTCGATGTGGACAAATATTCGGCGACGATCGACGCTCTGCTGGAAGACGAAGCCCAACTCGGCAATGCCCTTCGATGGCTGCACCTTTTCCGCTACGAGATGCAGCACCTAACGGTTGACAGAGATGCAGCCGCCATTCAGCATCAAGGGGATCGTCTCCAGGCCCTCTCACATCTGCCCTACGACGACGATGGCGAAGCAATGCGGGCTGCAATTGAGCTGTGTATCGATTGCAACTCGTCTGTAGAAGAGGTGCTGAACGTTGACCACCCCATTCTGGGTCCTCTCCACGTCTCCATCGGCGCCTCCTTCGGAACGGCAGTCGCCGTCCGTTCAGGCGTTCGGGGCGATTTGGATTCCAGCTGCCTTTCGAAGACCATATCCGAGGCCGAACACTGGCAAATGAGGGGTATCGGGGGCGAGATCGCGATCAGCTCAAAGATGTACGACGCGTTGGAAGATGAGGTGGTCCGCGGTCAATTCACCTTTGACAAAGCAAAATCCTGCTATGTGGCAAAGAATCTAACGTGGACCAAGATCGCAGATATTAGGCACTCTAACCAATACGCCTCCAAAGCTCCCGTCGCGTTCAATAAACAATCCTCAGGCATCGTGTTTGGGATGAGTGCTCGCCATTCTGAAGACAATATTCCCCTGAAACAAACGCGCAACTGGGGGATCGATGAGTAGTCAGGCCACTCCCTTCACCGATCCGATGCGGGGGACCTTATGGTCCCCCGCCCGCATCAACCGCGAATTGACGCTACTTCAAGATTGTCCCTTCTTCAAATATAGCGGCCACGAACTGGTCGCCGGTCTATTGCAGATTCGCGGAGCCATCACGTCCAAAGAGGCCGAAACGGGACGAATACAGTCCCTGAAGATCAGGATCGAGTATCCTCGTTCTTATCCCCGAAGAGAGTCACACGTTTTTGACGACGAAAAGTGCTTCATTCCGTCGGCTCGCGGACACCAATTCAAAGATTACCGCCTGTGTCTATCCTTCCCTGAACGCAGAGAGTTCACCCTCGATTCGGAAGTTCTATCGCAGGAGGTCTTGCAGGCATCGCTGATTTGGCTCGACAAGCGCAACATATTTGAGCGAACCACAAAATGGCCAGGAGAAGCGGAAGAGCACAATTGGTCCGGCCCTTATCGGGAACTACTGAGAGAAGAAGTCAGGAGGTGTAGAAGCTTCTCAATATCAGCGTGGGCGGATTGGGTCATTGCTGAGCTGGTAGCTCCGAACTACGAGGGGGGATGTCCCTGCCTAAGTGGACGCCCTTTCTTAGGGTGCCACCTTCGTCTATGCTGGCTCGCCGCCCAATATCTTCTCTATCGCAACTACGAAGAGGAACTGAATGAACACAGAACAGCTATCAAAGCTGCTTGAATCAATACAGGCGCATATTCGCGTTTTTGACACAAAAGCGCAGATTGCCCTCGGTCTCGATAGCCTCTTGGTCGGATTCGTTGGAGTCGAACTGGGAAAGGGATGCGAGTTGGCCGCTTGGGATTTTCATGGCAAACTCATCGCACTCCTGGTTACTGCCGCACTTTCGCTTATTGTCGCTATCCTGTCGGCTCTCCTTGCAATCGTCACCATAGTTCCCCGGCTGGAACTCAGACAGCCGAGCTCTCACTTCTTTTTCTGTCATCTGGCGGAGATGTATGGACGCGACTACGAGAGGGCAGCGGTTAGCCTCATAGAACTCAGTGAGGAGCAAGTACAACGTCAGATCGCAACCCAAATTCAAACGAACGCATTGATCGGCGAAGCCAAAGCCGCGCGATCAAGCCGTGCGCTATATCTGATGACCGGCGCGTTTAGCCTCTACATCATTTCGCTCGTGCCGTTCTGCCTTATCGCATACCACACTGATCACGGTCACACACCCACTACACCGTGTTCAGCTCGCCGCGTCGAAGACCCGCGCGACTACGAGACCCATCGCAACTACATCCATGCAAACCCGGTCGAGGCGCATCTCTGCGGACGAGCCGAGGGTTTCCCCTGGTCCTCGGCAAATCCCACATTCACGGCTGACCCGGTTCCGGATCATCTCCGTGCCTAAAGGCCCCATCGTCATGCGTCTCTTTTCGCCGGGTTAAAACCCG
>Ga0181520_10003476_pt1 | contig 27588 bp, 23 predicted proteins | sample PEATcosm2014_Bin_29_FD_132451 | JGI IMG/M metagenome (GOLD analysis project Ga0181520, IMG submission 132451) | Peatland microbial communities from MTU Mesocosm Facility, Houghton, MI, USA - PEATcosm2014_Bin02_30_metaG | ecosystem: Environmental > Terrestrial > Soil > Wetlands > Peat | place...
GACTAAGGATGAACTAACAGAACTAACAAACCAAAAGCTAAACGGCATGGCTAACAACCCACATTTGGTGCGAGGTCTGTTCTATCGTTGCTGTGTTGCAGATTTATTCGGATGAGCCATACGGTGAAGATCGTAACCAACCTGACTCCGAAGCAACCAGTGGGGTAGCGCCGTATCTGCATTTTGGCCATATCTCCGTACACGAGGTCTTTTACGATCTAGTGCGACAGCTTGGCTGGTCGCCAGGAAGGTTGGCTGAAAAGGCTACGGGCTCGCGCGAAGGATGGTGGGGAATGAGCGAGTCGGCGGAGGCGTTCTTGGATCAACTGATCATCTGGCGCGAATTGAGTTTCAACTGTTGTGCATGCCGGTCGGATTATGATGATTACCAGTCGCTACCCTCATGGGCCAGGGCAACGCTGGCAAAACACGCGGCGGACAAGCGTGCCTACATCTACACGTTAGATGAGTTTGCATCGGCAGGGACCCACGATCGACTATGGAACGCCGTTCAGAGACAACTAATCACCGAAGGGCAGATCCACAACTACTTGCGGATGCTCTGGGGCAAAAAGATCCTGGAGTGGTCAGCCAGCTCACAGGAAGCCCTCGCCATCATGGTCGAACTGAATAACCGCTATGCACTGGATGGGCAGGACCCGAACTCGTATTCCGGCATCTTCTGGATTCTCGGCCGCTATGATCGCCCGTGGGGGCCAGAACGGCCGATCTTTGGCACCGTCCGCTACATGAGTTCCGAGAACACGGTACGCAAGGTCCGGATTACGGACTATGTCCAACGTTACTCCACAGAGACTACCAGGTGGTCCCATGACATACGTTGAAAGTCACGACCGACGAACCGAGGGAACCATCAATTAAGCATGGCATACGAACAGTCCGTCATCCTTCTGACGGGCGGCACCGGCTACATCGGTGGCCGTCTGCTGCCGTTGCTTGAACGACGCGGCCTTCGCCTGCGCTGCGTGTGCCGCCAGCCGGAACGATTGCGGTCACGCGTGGCCGGAACGACCGAGGTAGTCCAGGGCGATGTAATGGACCCCGAATCGCTCCGTATGGCCTTGTCCGGGGTTCATACGGCCTACTACCTCGTACACTCCCTACCGCTCATCCCTTCCTGGCTCCACGTCAGGAAAGCGGTGATCTTTCCCAAGTGACTGGCACGGTCTTGACAGGGGGCTTATGCTGCCCCTCCCTTCTGTCTCTTACCGCACGCCAGAATATCAAGCAAGACAGGTCTGCCGGTTTTCCAGGTGGTTGTTCCTCTTTCACGTGAATCCAGTCAGCTCTGCCCTGCGAATAGTTTCAAGGAGCAGGAAAGCACGGTTCTTAACTGTTTAGTGGAGATTGAACTCATGTGTTTCTCATTTCGTGCCTTTGCCGCCATGTCCCTCTCGGCCCTCGCCGGACTGGGCGTACTGTCCGTCCGAACTGCCACGAGCCATCGGGTGTCGGCGGAAGAGTTTCAACCGATCAAGGAGGCCGAGATGCCCAAAGGGTTTCCGGCCTACACGCCGGTTGGCCATATCGAAATCAAGCATTATCCGGCCTACCGCAAGGCTTCGGCCTCGGGACCGGCCGAGTTTTGGATCCTTTTCCAGCACATAAAGCAGAATAACGTGACCATGACAGCCCCGGTCGAGATGGACTACGGCGACCCTCGTGACGCACGAAACAAGGAACGCTCCATGTCGTTCCTGTACGAGAGGTCCGACCAGGGCTCTCGTGGCAAACAGGGCAGTGTCGAGGTCAGCGACGTACCGGTGATGACGGTGGTCAGCATCGGTTGCCGCGGATCGAGGACGACGTCCACGATTGGCGAGGCCCGCACCAAGTTGGTGGCCTGGCTGGATCAAAAGAGGGCGGATTACGTATCGGTCGGTCCTATGCGGATCATGGGCTACAACAGCCCGTTCGTGCCGCGAGACAGGAATTTCTTCGAGGTTCAGATACCCGTAAAGGGGGCGAAGGCCGACTGACTGAAATCAGAGATGGGCGACGAGAATCGGAAAGTGGTTGAAACCCCCGGTTGTCGCCCGACGAATAATGTCTGGAAGGATTTGGTTCGTGAAAGGATTCGTTCGCAAGATCACTCGTTCTCTTGAAAGGAGACTTTACGATGAAAATTGCTTACTGGTTTGCTCTGGTTCTGGTAGTCATTGGGGCCGTGAACTGGGGGTTGGTGGGCCTGTTCCAGTTCGACCTTGTGGTGGCTCTGTTCGGACCGGCGTCAGGACTCAGCCGACTCGTTTACTCATTAGTTGGATTGGCGGGGATCGCGTTGGCAGGGATCGCTGCGACAACGCAAGGCAGCAATCGTCATGCAGCCATGCCATTCGCGGCACACTGAAGAGGCGTTTCTCAGGCGTGCCCGCAGGCTTGGCAAGTATGCGGGCCGCTTGGGAACGAATCTTACGAAGGATGGCCCCCTCTACCCTATTCTCTCAGGCAGTCCGACGAGCGCATTGCCTCGTGTCACTGCTTCTACGGCGTTCGACGCGTAATCGTCAGCTCCCTTGGACCTAGCCAGTTCTGCGGCGCCCATCATCCCGCAACCGCCGACCAGGATCTTGACGGCCGTGCCCCGTTGGTTCGTCCGCACGACGGCAATGGTCTCCTCCAGCGCTGTCAACTGCGTGGCGAGCGAGACGGAAAGCACGACGAGATCGGCGTTGTAGAACTCGACGGCCTGGGCGAGGTCGTCGGCCGGTACATTGGAACCGAGTTGGATTACTCGCCAGCCGTCCGTCTCGAAGAAATCGGCCACTACTTGGATGCCCAAGTCATGCTGATTGCCGGCAACTGCCGCGGCAACCAGCGTCTTGCCGTTGGATTGCCCGCACACTTCTCGCGCGTGAAGCTGGGCCATGACCAGGCGGGTTGTCGTCGTAGCGAAATGCTCCTCCGCGACATTGATCTCGCCCAGAAGCCACATCCGGCCCAGTTCCTCCTGCGACGGTTGGAGAACCTTCAAATACAGGTCGGATACGCTGTGCCCCTCCTCGGCCGCTTTGAGGATCAGACCGATCGCTTTGCGGCGATCGCCTTCGAGGATCGCCAACAAATACGTCGTGGCCAACCGCTCCGCGGGGGTCTCGGCCGTGAGTCGCGGTTTTAACCCTGCCGGCTCGCCGTCAAACTCGGCCAGGGCACGGTCGATGCAAGCAGTCACCATTGACGCCAGTTCGGCCGGGATCTGCTCAACCAAGACGTGGCGCAGCGCCTCAAGCTTCGCCCGTAGCGTCTCAGGGGGAATGCCCTGGGCAGCCAGCGCCGCTTGGGTCCAATGGACCTGCTCGACAAAGAACTCCGGCCGGCCCGTCGAGACCGCAATGGCCAGTTCCTCAAGCCGGGCAGTCAAGACGTTTTGCCAGCCGTCAAACTGTGCGACGACGGCGGCTTGAGCCGCTTCTGTGTCCAGCGGCATTTCACCTGCGGCAAAGCCGGCCAATGCCCGAGCGCCGCTCTTCAGAATTTTGGCGAGCACTTGTTCTGGTTGTGTCATGACTTCGTTCCCTGATGTGATAAGCCTGAGTCTTCGCCGGAGGCCGCATTGGTGGGATCCGTTTCGAGCAACTTGCGGAGCCGCATCAGACCACGGCGCGCGTGGGTTTTGACCGTTCCCAGCGGCAAACGGGTAGCCTCTGCGATCTCCTGCTGTGACATCCCCTGATCGAACGACAACTCCAACACTTGCCGCTGTTCCGGCCGGAGTTGCTCAAGTAGCCCGCGCGCACGTTGGGCCTCTTCAAGTGTTGCCAGGTGATCCGTCTCCGACACCGCTGAAGCAGCCGGTTCGGCAACCAACCGGGTTGCTTCAGGCTGCCGCGCCCGCCGGCGATGCCGGTCGATGAGCCGCCGCCGCGCGACAGTGGCGACAAACGTGCTCTCGGCGGCCATCGCCGCGTCGAACCGCCCCGCGTGCCGCCACAGCTCGACAAAAATCTCTTGCACGGCGTCCTCGGCATCGGCATAGTTGCCGGCGAACCGCCGAGCCATCGACCAGACCAGCCCACGGTACTTCTCTAGGCACCCCTCGACGGCCGATGGGTCGCCCGCCGCGATTCGTTCCAAGAGGGTTGGCTCCACGTTCATGTTTTACCGTCTTCAGGCCCAAATATGCCAACAGTCGTCATCCGCTTCTGCCCTGCGGGCAGCAATGTCAGTCTACCAGCACCCCCTTAGAAGTCAATTCTCTCATGTCGTATTTCAAGCGGGGCGAAGGGCTCTGACTTTTTCCTTCAACTTGCCTTGCTGCCATCCGTCACTTCTTCAGCAGCTTCTTCATCCCTTCGCCCAGCGCATCGGCGTCGGCCAGCGTGAGCCTGGAGGTCGGAGGAAGGAGGTCAGAGGTCAGAGGTCAGCGGCCCATCTTCGACCGCTGGCTTCTCACATCCGACTTCTGCACCCTCACCTTCGACGTCTGACCCCTGACCTTCGGCTTCTGGCCTCTGCGCCCTGATCGCCAGATCCCCCAGAGGGACCTGGAGCGACGAGCCAGGGGAGAGGATGACCGCGCGTTCGATGACGTTTTGCAGCTCCCGGATGTTGCCCGGCCAGGGATAGCGAACCAGGGCCTCCATGACCTCGGACGGGATCACCTCGATCCGCTGGCCCATCCGTCGGGCGAACCGCTGGGTAAAATGGCGGACCAGCGGCGGGATGTCGTCAGAGCGCTCGCGCAGGGGCGGCAGCACGAGCGGGAACACGTTCAGGCGGTATAAGAGGTCGCTGCGGAAGCAGCCGTCGGCGACCATCGCAGCCAGGTCGCGGTTCGTGGCCGCCACCAGGCGCACATCGACGTGGATCGTTTTGGTGTTGCCCAGACGCTCGAACTCCTGTTCCTGCAGCACGCGGAGCAGCTTGGGCTGCAGTTCCGACGGGATGTCGCCCACCTCGTCGAGGAACAGCGTCCCTTGGTGCGCCAGTTCGAAACGGCCGACCTTCTGGCTGATGGCCCCGGTGAAGGCGCCCTTCTCGTGGCCAAACAGCTCGCTTTCCAAGAGCCCCGTCGGGATTGCCGCGCAGTTGAGCTTGACGAAGGTCCGCTCGCGGCGCGGGCTCAGGTCGTGAAGGGCACGGGCGATAAGTTCCTTGCCCGTGCCCGTTTCGCCACAAATGAGCACCGTGGAGCCCGTTGGGGCGACGGTCTCGACCTACTTGAGGACCCGGCGCAGGGTGTCGCTTCGCCCGACAATCTCTTCAAAGTTGTGCTCGGTGCGAGCCTCCTCTTCCAGGTAAGCCTTCTCCTTGGAGAGCTGGTCCTTCAACTCCGCAATCTCCTGGAATGCTAGGGCGTTATCGATGGCCACAGCCACCTGATTGGCAACGAGCTACAGGAAGCCGACGTCCGCTGAATCGTAGGCGGATGCCTGCTTGCATACGAAGCCAGCGTGCCCAACCGCCGCCGGGCGGTGGTCAGCGGAAGCCAGCAGAAGCTCTGGACTCTGTACGGCTGCACTCGTTGCAGGAACCCTGGCCAGCGCCCTAGCTCGGCCACGCTGGAGGTGATAAGCGGTTGCTGTTCCTGCCACACCAACCCCGCCGGGTCGTCTTCAACAGGAAAAACTAGCACGGGTTGCTGTGGGGTAGCTTCGGAAGACTCCAGCACGTGCAGACGCATGGTGTTGCTCGCTGCCTCGTGCAGGACTAGGGCGAGGCCATCGAACTGCACCACCTGATGGAGTTGGGTGGCCAGGTCCGGGACCAGCGCGGACAGATCGCGGTGCGCGACGATCGCCTCCGAAACGGCCAGCAAAGCGCGGTACGTGTCGGAAGCGGCAATTGCCAGCCCGTCGAAGCGATCGCTTGTCATGGCGAAAACCCTGGTCAGTCACTAATCCGGACACATAAGGTGGGCAACCCCCTCCGAGTGTCGAAGTCGATTGCACAACAAATATTTTATCACTTTTCAGGATAGCGAACATCAGGTCAGACGATCCGGTTAGGGGCTTGCGCGGATCGGTGTGACACACCTCGGCAGGTCGTAGGTTGTCCTACAAATCGTTCCTTTCCTAACGTTCGGCCGATCGGCGCACACTGCGGCTGATTTTCCCGACAAACCCATTCCGAGATTGCCATCACGAAAATCAAAGTGCCGCATCGCCGGCAGAATTGAAATATCCAACAACTAACGCACACATACCTCTAGGAAGCCTGATCCTGCTCTGACGGCCCCGGAGTGCCTGCCGGCCAAGCCCAGACAAGCGGTAGGCGTGCCAGTTCAAAATCGCCAAGACTGTCCAATCCGACCAGCTATATGCAAGGAAATTCTGCAACTAAATCCCCGTAGCCGGCAAGAGCTTGATGAAAGCCGCCTCTGTTCTGGCGATGCAAGCACGGGCCTTGCTGCTTCGGCTGGAGACCTGCCGCGAGAGTTAGGGATGACGAACAACGCGCGTAGTGTAGCCGTGGATGGCCTCGGAGTTGACCGACATGAACTCGGTCAGGGCATCAAGCACCGCCGAGTCTTCCTTCACCACGGTCCCGTCTGCCTTCAACGCGATGTTCAGCAGCAAGTTCCCGTTACGCGCCACCGTATCGACCAACATGCGGATGATGTCCTCGAGCCGCTTGGTGGCGTGATGCGGCGACAGGCTGTCGTCGAACCACTCATTGTTCACCGCATTGCACTGCTGCCAGGGCTGTTCGGCAGGCAAGTCGCCCCCACATCCGCCTTCGAAATCCTCGATGCACGAGCGACGGATTTCGTCGTGGCTGCCGCTTTGCCATTCGACGGGCCAGTCTTTGATGTGTTTGAGGTTGGCATCGACCAACATCTGGCCATGGTTCCATTTCAGCCTGGCATTGTAGTGATGGGCCTGCAGGCGAAGGTAAACGGCGTCGCGGCAGGCCCAAGGACTGAATAGCAGGCCCCAGTCGAAATAGAGTATCTCGGGATGATGCTTGTCAACGAGGTCCTTCGTGCAGAGGTACCAGTTGCGGATGAATTTCGACTGGGCGTCTGGATCGGTCTTGACGACGCCAATGACCTTGCCTTGGGCGTCGATAACTGGTGCATGTGGTGTAAGCCACCGTCAGTCACTCCGTATCGGCCAGCAGCGTCCGCAAAAAATGTTCCGGCGACCTCGCCTTGCCGGCGATCCGGTAGCGTTGCGGTTGACTGTGGTCGGGGCGGTCGACTGTGCCATCACGTTTCACGGTGAGTGTGGCCCATTTGCCCTTCTCAAAGTTGAAGGTCAGGCCGTCGTCTTCACGCAATTCGCACGGGCGCGGGTTGTCGCCATAAGCGGCCAGATGGACGGTAAACACGGTCTTTTCGTCGATCCCCAGCAGCGGTTTAGCCAGCGGAAGCAACGTGTTTTCGCGGACGAACACCGGCGGGCGCTCCGGCGTTGCCGTGAGGATTTGGTGTTGCCCGCCATTCAGAGCCTTCCCCGTCCAGAAGTCGCGCCAGATGCCCTCGGGCAGATAGACCTCGCGGCTCCAGGCAGTCTGGGCATCCTCGTGCTGCGGCCTTTGAATCAAAGTAATGTTCCGAAAGGCAATGCGCCGCGCCCCAGCGGATGCGTGGGCCTTGCCGATGTAAAGCGAGTACGTCCCGGCCGTGGGAAGCGTGGCGCAGACCATGCAGGCTTGCCAACTGTCAGCGGCCGGAAGCTCATCGACATGGAAGTCGCTAATCTCCTTGCCATCGGGTGTCCAGAGGCGGATTCCCGCACTGCCGGCGTCGGCCCGGTACGCGAATCGCAGCGTACAAGGACCCGCTTGCAGGTCCACGGGCGTTCGCGCGCCCTTGATGCCCAGACCGTCGAAGTCCATGGCAAGCTCGAATGTCCCGCCGTCGCCGGTGATCCGGCAAGGACCGTTCAAGGAACGGAACTGTCTTGCATCGTCCAACACCTGGCGACGGTAATTGCTGAAGGAGTTGTTGGTGGTCAGCGGGGCGACGAGGAGGTCTTGCCCGAGCATCCACTGGTCGTCGATGTGCCGGGTGTTGCTGTCCTCCGGCCAATCCGCCACCAGCGGTCGCACCGGGGAGATTCCCTTGCGCTGATAGTCGCTGTACGCTTGGTACAGGTAGGGCAGCAACGCCATGCGCAGGTTGCTGAACCGCCGGGCGATGCGGCTGTACGGATTGTCGTCTGGCAGCAACTTTCCGTGTTCGTTGGCGGCAAGGCTCGGCTGCGTCCAGGCCGGGTGCGGGAACTGCCAGTCGTTGTACACCATTTTCGCAGAGAAAGCGGCAGCGGCCACGCGCCGTGCCCAGTCGCGTTCGTTGTCCGCGTGACGGATCTCCGGCGACCAGAGCAGACCTTGCACACCGGCGCTCAGGTTGTAGCGCATGTAGTCCGAGAAGTCGTATTCGTCGCTGTAGACCGCCACGGGCAGTGGCGACGCCCAAGCCTGACTGGCGCGCACCAGGCCGAAAGTCCGCCGGTTCGCCTTTCGGAAGGCATCACCGATCGCCTGCACGCCGAAGCGGCCCAAGAGGTTGCGCAACTGGTCGCCGTCCGCGCCACTGGGAAAGGAGGCGAAGTCGGGGAACATCCAGTTCTGACGCGGCCCGGACGTCTTCTGCGAACCGTCCACTTCATCCAGCTTGAAGCCGGCCACGCCCTTGCGGATGAAGGTGTCGGCCAGGAAATCGCCATAGATCTTCCGCACCTCAGGATCGGCCATGTCCGGCACCAGCCCGCGCCAGACCTCGAAATCACCAAACCGTTTGCCCAGCAGCGGCAGCAAGGGCGATGACGGGTCAATGTAGAGTTGGCACCAGAGCGTCAGTTCGTAGCCCAGCGCCCGGACCGATTCCACGAAGCCCTCCGGGAACTTCTCGCGGTTCCACCGGTAGGAACTCGAATACGCGTGCGTCTGCCAGCACGGCTCCAATCCGACGGATGTGACCGGCATGCGGTCATGCTTGAAGCCCTGGCAGGTCGCGAGCACCGTCCTGGCGTCCAGCATGGCCCCGATGAGGTACTCCGGGCCCAAGCCGGCCAGGGGCGGCAGGCAGCCGCCGCCGGAGAAGAGGTTGTAGCGTACAATCGCCTCGCCCATCCGCGGACCGGCGAACAAGTAGAGATCCACCCCCGGCGCCGCCGGCACGTCCACATACACGGAGGTCCGCTCGCGCTTTTCCGGCCCATACAGGGTGGCCACATCCGTGACGATCTTCTGGTCTCCGCCCTCGCCTGCCAGCGACGTCACGTCCGCCAGCCGCTGCTTCTCTCCCACCGAGAAGGTCAGGCAACGCGCGCTGTCCACTAAGACGCCATAGCCCGCCGTGCTGACGTAGAAGGGGACCGGCGCGTGGCCCATCCCGCCGCCGTCGTCATCGCCGGAGGCTGTGTAGAGCGTCCGCCGGCAGCCGTTTTGCTCCAAGTGTTTGCACTGCAGACCGAGCCCGTAGATCACTTCGTCGTTGCGCAGCGGCAACTCGATGCGGCAGCCGCGTGCCATCCGGACGACGTGGATCGTCTCAGGCGGTAGCGGGACCGTCACCCGGGGCATCGCCTTGAGCGCCCCCGTATTCTCGGGCATGCGTACCAGGGAAGGAACGATCTTCTCCGGCTCTCCGGCCCGCAGACGGAATACGCCGGAGGCGACCTCCGTGACGGTCGACGCAAGTTCCTCGGCCCCCAACGCCGCCTGTGATGCGGTCGCTAGGATAAGTAAGAAGAAGACCTTGATCGAGCGGTGCATGGTTATCCTTTCCGAGTTGTGGTCACGGTTTGGGGGGCTTCGCGTGTCCGGTGATTGTGAGCGACCGCAGCCTTGATTGGCCTGTCGAGCGTGAATCTCTTGCGCAGCAGCGGCCCAGGATCGAGAACCTTGCCGGAGTCCCAAAGGTCTTGCCCTCTCTGTCGCACCTGGAGTTGATGGGCAGTTTGACGTGCATCCTGGCGCTTGCTTACGTCTTGCCAGAAGAACCGCGGCCCGAGCAGGTCGACGCCCAGCGGCTGGTAAAGATACTCCACACGCAGATTGGCCGGGCCGAGCGAAGCGGCAACGGCGGGTAGTGCGAGTAACCCCGTGCATTTCAACGCGGCCGCCACGATGATCAACTTTGCTTTCCACAGCACCAAAATCTCCCGGACACCTTCTTGCCGACTTGCAGGACTTATGGGCATTTGCCGTCAGACCGCCTCGCGCCCCGAAACTCCTTGAGCGTCTTTCGCTGGGCTTCGGCGGGAGACGCTGCATAGACCCGGCCGCCGCTGTTGTTGTTGATGTGCGTGATCTCGCTGCCTGGCGTTCCATCGAGCCAGATCGTCGTCAGGCTGTGAAGCTTGACGCCCAGGACGTCCGGAGCCTCGATAGCACTATTGGCCTTCACCGCCGAGTCGCGGAAGTAGCAGTAGACACCCACGCCCCACGCCTCGTGGCTGGTCACGTTCTCCGCAACCTTGTACGAGGCGAAGCCGTTGGTTTTGCCGCTCATCCAGGCTTCCTGATTGGGAACGTCGTAAGGCATTTCCGATTGATACATGTAGACGCGGCCCGCGTTGCCGCTCCACAGCGTCTGATACTCTTCGTGGTGCTCGTTGAACAGGCCATAGATCGTGACGTTGTTGCCATTGACAACCAGGCCGTTCTTCGTCGCGTTCGCGGTCCATCCAACGCCCTTGCCGTGGTCCGCGCGCCAAATCCAGATGTGATCGACCACGACGTCGTTGCTGTTGATCAAGACGCCGACATCGTTGCGGCCTTGCGCGGGGCCGCCGGTGCGGACGGTGAGGTCGTAGAGGAACGTGGGATTGGCAGCATGATCGGCCGCGCTGCCGGCAGGGCCGACTTCCAGGAGACTCGCGGACTTCCGTTCGCCCGCATCGAGGATCAAGCCCGCGATTTTCACGCCTTCCACGTCGGCCACCGAGATGATGGGCTGGCCTTGGGTGGGGACAAGCGACGGCACGCCGAGACCGAAAATGGTAGTATCCGCCCTCGTGACGCGGAGGGTATCGGCCAATGGGTAGATCCCGGGGGTGAACAGGATGTGCTTGCCCTCGGCCAGTGCCGCATTGATGGTCTTGGCCGTGGCCGTCGAAGGCAGCGCGATGTAGAACCGGTCAATAGGAATGGATGTGCCCGGCGTGGGGCCGCGGGCCCAAGTCACGCCCTGCGTGTTTGTCTTTAGGGTCGGAACGAACACGCAATACTTGTCCGAACGGTCGCTATACAGGTAGGGCTTCTCGCGGATGATGGGCGTCCGGTCGACCACGGTGTAGGGCGGCTCGGGAAACGTGTTTCCCGGAGTCTTCTCGCAACCCACGAACACCATGTTCCACACGGCATTGTTCCAGCCGCCCCACGTGCAGTTGCGCGAGAGCCACTGCTGTTGCGAGGCCGGAACGACCTTGCCGTCTACGACCGTGTCGGCCAGGAATCCGCCGCTGGCGTAGCCCACGTTCCCTTTCGAGCCCCAGTCGAACAATTGAAGTTCGCCCTTCACGTGCAGGCGCCGCAGCGGGGCGGCCTGAGAAACCGCGATGCGCGTGATGCCTTTGGTATTCTTCCACGGCACGTCGGACGATGGGATGATGGCGACGTTCTCCACGGTCCGCCAGAAGTTGTTCAAGGCCATGCCATCAGCCCATTTGGCGTTGACGGTCAAGGCCCCGTCGATCTGCACGTCGTCCGGGTTTCGTCCCAGGCCGGCCACGTGGGTGTAGAAGCCCACCTTGAAGTCCAGTTTATACGTGCCCGGTTTGAAGAGTAATGCGTAGCGCTCGGGACCGAAGTGGTTGGCCTCCATCTTCTTAAAGATGCTGTCAAGGGTCTGCTGAATGTCGGCCGCCGGTATGTTCGGATCGAACACATAGACGTTCGGGCCGAAAAGAGTCGCATTTGCCGCGGAGACATCGCGCGCAAGGGCCGACGAAGGAAGGATGAGGCACAGGCACAAAGCGGCCAGAACGGTTAACGTCGACGCCAGTCTCTTGATCATGGTTTCGACTCCTGAGAATGCTGGATGCGCTCTGCAATCTGCCTTTAAGAGTTGGCTTCGGCCCGTCGAGCTTTGGCCTACTTCTGATGCTGAGTGACGAGTTCCGTGTAGCTTTCGATCTCCGGTTTCGTCGCTCCACTGCGTTCGAACACCCCGGGACCTCCAGGACCGCCTTTGGCCGGCTCCCAGAAGAATGTGCCGCGCCCCTTTCCGCCGGGGAGGCCATGCACGATGTCGTTGATCTCCCTGATGTGCGGCGCGATGTATTCCACCAACATGATATCCTGCTTGTAGCGGCGCGCCAAATCGGTGAGGCTCTCCTGTTCCCCCGTCGTAGGAATGATCGAACTCCTCGGTCATCAGGCCGTAGAAGAGCGGCCCGATTCGTGCGCCGGGCTTGTCGGCTCGGATCGTAATGCTGGCCGGGGCGGCCGCCCAAGCAGGGCAGCCCAACGGGAGAACGGCCGCCACCGCGAGCGCGAACTTGCAAGTACTCTGGGGATAGTTTTGCATGGCAATAACGTTTCCGTTTTCAGAATTTCAACTCATGAGCCGCCGCATCTATCTTCGCTCGATCGCGCTTGGCGGCAGATTCCGATTTCCTTCCAGAGTCACCCGATTGGATTCTTGGATCAGGACCTTGATCCTGTTGGTCGCCTGGACTGAATTCTCAAAGAAGTTGTTCCGGATCAGAACGCCGTCGGAAAACGCGATCGCGATCGGACACTGTGGCACATAAGTCTGATGAATCGTCGGATGGGCGCCCCAGTGTTTGAAGGTATTTCCTTCGATCACGAGATTCTTGTTTTCCCTCATCTCACAATTTGCCTGCGTCGAAAGCGCGAATGTCGATGCAGCGAGTGTTGCAATTGACGAACGTATTGGAGCGAATGGTGAGGTTGTGCAGGGCCGGCCCCTCGCCCCACCAGAATTCCGGCCCGCCGGAGATGGCAGGCATCTCGCAGTCATAGAAAGTGCAGCCCTCGATGAGGCAGTGCTGCGCCTTGAGATTCAGTGGCCGCGCCCGCAAGGCTTGCATCCGGCAGCGGCGGAACGTTACCGATGAGCAGGCGAGGTTGTAGTCAACAACCCGGTCGACTCCATCGTCCATCGCTTTCTTCCAGTCTTTGCCACTGCCCGACCCAACGCGGACAACAGTCGCTTCCCTGTCCAAGACCAACCTTGTGCTGCCGTCGTCCTGGGGGTTAAAGTCGGCGATGCGCGCTTGGTGGCGATCTACTCGCGTCGGCCAGTCCAGGATAGCTACCCGGTCGTTTTTCGCATAACCGCGATGGCCTTCGACCAGGAGTGTGCGGGGATCGAGCTGTTTGAGAATCCGATTGTAGCCCGTGAACACATCCGCGCCGTCATCATCCACCTTGTCGAACCAACAATCTTCCCACACCAGCGAGCCACGACAGTCGAACATCTGACCGCCGCCGGAACATGAAAGCAGCGCGCCGCTGCCGGGCGGAGTCAGGATGTTGAACCGGCGCATCGTGATCGTGCCGGAACATCGGACGATATACAGGCCGGCGTTGACGCCGTGCCCGTAGTAGGTGACATCCTGGATCAGGCAGTCCGCGCTTCTCTCGATGCAGACGCCGTGGCTGCTGTTTTCATCATCCCAGATCACGAACGGCTTCTTGACCATGTCCTTGACCAGCGGCCAGCCATCAAGTTGCAATCGCCACTGACGCTTGCCGGTGCGCGAGCGGCTCTTGACGGTGGGCCACCAACGATCCTGGCGATAAGTCGTGGTATCGGGATAGGAGAAGGATCGCAGCGACTTGAGCTGGGCCAGGTGCGGCGCGTCGGGCTCATCGTAGCGCGAGTCAATCGTGACGTCGCATGACTTGCCGTCATGGGACATCGTATCGATGGTTCCCTGCGTGAAGTAAGTCTTCTCCTGCTCCAAGACGAGGTGGTTCAGCGTCGTGCCTGTACAGGTGGCGATGTGTACGATGTCGGCGTCAGGGTTGGTCGTGATAAGTACAGAGCCGCTTTCGCCACGCACGTTCAGGCCGTTGGCGCCGGAAATATCGAGATGCCCACCACCGGTTTTTGCGAGGAGGTAAGTCCCCTTGGGAATAAGGACCGTAGTACCCGAACCAAGTCGCGCACCCTCGGCGATGGCGCGGTTAATCGCGGGCGCATCGTTAGTAATACCGTCGCCCTTTGCGCCGAAAGCGCGAACGTTGAGTTCCGCTGCGGACGTGGTCATGGCGTCGATCGCGAGTATTCCGAGCAATAGTAGTTTCATGGATTGCCTCAGCACGTAGATCATCAGTGCTCCTCCGCACAACGGTCAGGACGCCGCCTTGGGCGCAATCTTGTTGCCTGGGTCTACCACTGATACAGCCAGGTGTACGTCGTGTATCGCGCGCGGGGCGGATCGTGAAAGACCTTGTCCCCGATCTTCTCTCCGCAGCGGCAGGTCAGTCGCAGGCCGTTGCGGAAGAACACTGGGTCGTCCTCGTGGAAACGATACGCCGAGAACTCATTCTGCTTGGGATCGAAGTGCGTCAACCCCGCCACGGGCGTGGCGTATCGGCCACGGTTGAAGTAGTAGGTGCCCAGGAAATAGTCTTCCAGCCCTGACGAAAGCATGAGCGGCTCCTTCGCTTGGCCAATATAGGCCCGCATGCAGGCTTCCATGTAGCTGAGGTCCTTCCACTGGTCCTTCTCGCTCTTTCGCAACCCCTTGGCCGCCATCGTCACCTGGTACAGAGCGCCGGAGCCCTTAACGTCGCAGAGGCTGAACTCTTCCAGCGGCTTGGCGGTGTAGTCCTCCAGCTTATACAGTTTGAGTCGCGCGGCGTCGGGCAATGTCACGCCGCCGACGGACACCGGCAGGTTCTCCGTGCCGCGGATAATCCACCAGAATTGCGGAGCGTCGGGTGCGGTCGGTGCCCGCTGGGCCGTCACCCGAATGCTCGTGCCGAAGGGTATCCGGTACGTGTTGTACACGCTGGTTCCCGTGCCGATTTTCCCGATGCGAGCCGTGCCCCAGGGAGCCATGCTCTCGTCCTCGAATCCGATGCCGTGGCCGAGGAAAAGCTCCATGTCGATCGACGGCTTGGTCTCGCCATCCACATAGATGCGAATGTGGGTCTTGCCGCAGTCCTTCCAGCCTCCGCCAAACCACATGTGCGTCAGGCAACCCTTGCCTTGGTAGCGGAACAACTCGGCCTCGGCATCGCCTTTCAGTGGGCGGGCTTCCTTGCCAATCGTGCCGAAGGTCTTGAGCTTCGAGACGTCCGCCGCTTGGGCCATGGCCCCGCGCGAAATCGCCAGGAACAGGAAACAGAGCCAGGCACGCGTGAACAGGTTGTCGAGTGCGATGAACGCGAACATGAATCACCTCTTTTGATAAGTTTGCCTCAATGGATAGTCTCGTGCATGGGAAGTTCGTCCGGGGTCGGCCGATTGCATTCGGCCTTCGTTCCGGCAGCATCCGTCGGTTTTGCGGCATAATCGCCGCAGCCGCGGAGAATCGTCTTGGCGACCGGGATTGCCAGCAACTGCAGGATTCCTATCACCAACAACGCGTATCGAAGCGCGATGTCGTTGGAAACATATCTGGCCAGCATGATGAACAACATGCAACCGCTGAACCGGCCGATGTAAAAGCCGAATTCCTGGCTGAAGAAATAGGCATATTTGTTGCGGTGCTCGATGGCCGAAACGGTGTCGATCACGAGCATCTGAATGGTGAAATAGGCGATGTCGGCCAGCGGACGGCCTAGCACCAAGAGCAGCATGAACAAGAGCACGCCCAGGGTGTTGAAGAGCGCCGCGTTGGCCAGTGCCCCCAGGGCGAAGAGCGTCCACCCGGCGACGAACAGGTAGATGCGATGCTGCGGTCCGGTCGTCCGCCCGAGGATGTAAAGCGCGATCGCCGAGAGAATTCCGCCGGCGGAGAGGAGCGTCCCGAGCGATCCCTCCTTTCCCACGAGGGTCATCACCAGCATCGCCGGCGCGGTGACGATGTAGCCCTGGCCGATCCCCTTGAGAAAGGCCAGCAATTGCATTCGGTTCCACAGCCAGTGGTAGCGAATAAAGATGAATTGCGTGTCCGGCGGGTTCGCAAAGCGGCCTTGGTGGACAATGACCGAGGCCAGGAAGGTGAGCACGAAGACCACGCCCGTGACGATCTGGTAGGCAAGGTTGACCTGGGGCGTGGTCTCGCCGCCAAAGCGGGCAATGAACGCCCCAACCATCAGTGGCACGCCGATGTTCAGGTTCGTGGCGAAGAAATTCTCCAGGCCGTAGTAGTAATTGCGGTTTGAATCGTTCGTGCTGGAAAGGGCCAGAAAATCGCGGTTCGACCAATAGAGGCCGAACGACATGCCCATCAAGAGCCCGGCCGCGCCGAGACCCCAGAGGCTCAACTCCGGCAACGACATCATCACGACCATCGACACGCCGCTGAGCAACATGCCAAGGGAGTAAAGCCGCTTGATGCTCACGTGCCGCAGCAGCCAGCCGTTGACAAGGAAGGTGAACGGGATGCCGGTGTAGACGGCCAACTGATAGGTGACAACCAATTTGGGGTCCGCGGAATTGCGCATCACGTAGGCACCGATGAAGATCTCGATGATCGGCATCACGAACCCGTAGGCGAGGTTCGTGACGATGAGCACGCGCATGTCCCAAGGATGGGACTGAAAGATGCGATATTCCCGGAAGAAGTCTCTCACGACGCGCCTCATGCCCGGTCGAGCGATTGGAGGATTTCTCCGACCGAAAACCTCGCACCGCAGATCACGCTGTCCGAGGCACCATAGTAAATCGTTACCTCGTCACCGTCGATCAAGTGGCCGTTGGTGAAGATTACGTTACCGAAGAAACCGACCTTTTCGTAGTCAGCGATCGGCTCCATGATCGGATCGACGGATCGGGCGAGGACTTTCCACGGTTCGTCCAGATCGAGCAAGAGCGCCCCGAGGCAATAGCGCGTCGGTTTTTTCGTCGCGCCGTGGTAGATCTCCAGCCAGCCTCGCTCCGTGCGTATCGGCGCCGCGCCGGCGCCCACGCGGGCACTATCCCACATTCCCTTGCGGCTATGCGCAATGCAGCGATGGTTGCCCCAGTGAAGCAAATCCGGCGACTCGGCGATCCAGATGTAGTTGCCGCCCAGGTCCGGGCTGCTCGGCCGATGCAGGGCATAATATAGGCCGCCGATCTTCTCCGGAAAAATCGCGCAGTCCTTGTTGTGCGGCGGGAAGATCATGCCGTGCGAGCGGATCTCGCGCCAGTCGGATGTGGTTTTCAGTCCGATGCCAACGCCGTGCTGAGAGACCTGCGTATACGTCAGATGATAGGTGCCGTCGACCTCGACGACCCGGCAGTCCTCGATGCCGCAAGACTCCAGATCGCCGCAGCCGAAGATCGGTCGGTCGACCGTTTCGCGGAAGTGAACGCCGTCGTCGCTCGCGATTGGCCGCAAGTGCGACATGGTCGTCAGGTAATCCCGTCCGTCGTAGGAGATTACCCGCGGATCGGAAAGATCGAGAAGCGGGTCGGAGTTGTCGAACTCCAGGATCTGCGGCACGCCTTTGCCGTCGAGCACGGGGAACGAGGTCTTGCCCGGTTTTTGCTCGGGACGTTCCGCGACGCGAAGGAGCAGCCAGATCTTGCCGTCGAAACGAAACACGCCCGGGTTGAGCAGGCATTCGATCTTCATCCCCGAAGCGCTCGGGACGATGTCGCGCGGCTGAAGGATCGGGTTCTCCAAAAACCGATGGGCAATGTCGGTCGTCGGCCGACTCGCGACGGCGGGAGTTTTTGCTTCTGTGTCCATGGGGTGCCTTCTGCGATCATCATCGCGACAAGGAAAGGTTTCAACTGTCGATAGTCTAATACTATAAGCCGAATTTGAGCACGGTGAGCGTGCCTGGATCAAAGATCATTTTCATCTCTGCCGACGGATTCTTGATATTCTCCCGGCGCGGCGCAATTGTGTCCGGTGACTGTGCCGTATTGACGCCACGCAGGTGAGGCGATCCGAGAGTAATCGCCTCCAATGATTTCACCCGCGCTGGTCCTAAGTCGAGCCTGGTCGTCACCTGGCCGCCCCAGAGGTTCACGACCTTGAGAACCAGCACCTGGGCATCGCGGTCCCGCGTGGCACTGGCGACCAGTGCCGGCGTTTCGGTTTCGATCGCGACTTTTTCGCTCCGATGCGCCAGCTTCAACGAAGGTCCTGCAACTTCCGTTTCGAGCACTATCGGCTGGAAATTCTCACCGACAAGGCGCACGGCCCACCCGCTGGGTTGATACCACGACTCGCCGCTGGTGAACTGGATGTGACCTTCATCCCACTCGTAGAGATTGCCGCTGGCCTGGAGGGCCGTGCAGAACGAACTGCCCCAGACAGTCTTTCCGTACCGTTCGCACGTCATGACATGCAGGGCGTCGCTCAACCCTCGCTGCCAGTTGTGGTGGCCCGAATTGACTTCCTCGGCGTAGAAGAACGGTCGCCCGCGGCCGACAAAAAGCGGGTATTTTGCCTGCGTGAATTCGATGTTGTTGGCCCAGTTGAGATGCGAGCCAAGTTCGCCCACTTCGGGCCGACTGCCGAGAGCCTCGATGGCCGGAAGCTTCCCAAGCTGGTCGATCGCCATGGCCATCGGCGGGTTGTGTGCGGCGAAGTTGGTCCACGTTTCGTGGCCGATGTCGCCGGTGATTACTTTCACGCCCAGATGCTTGCGCTCGATCGCTTCAGCCAACCGCCGCACGTTCTCCAGCGGCGGGAATCCATTGCCGTACATGACGTACTTGATGGCATAGGGCCCGGCCTTGCCGCTTTCAATTCGCTTGCGGCCCCAAGTAGTCGAGTTATCGGCGTTGCAATATTCGAGGAAGTCGGCGATCTCGTCTACCGAAGTTTGTTCGCCGAAATTGACAATCGGCTCCACGCCGGCGGCGCGGCAGAAATCTAGGAACTCGAAGATCATAAACTGGGGCGATTTGTGGTAGTTCCAGCCGTCGGCGTATTGCCTCCGCTTGTCCGGCGGAGCGAGCATCTGCTTCCAGTCGAAGGCCCAGCAGTTGACCATGTCGCCGCCGAAGCGAATGTTACTGATCCCGGCGACCAGCTTTTCGGCCAGGTCGCGCCGTACTGGCAACCCTTTGTAAAGGCCGGATTCATCGGGCATAAGGATCGCTTGATCGACCCAGATTCGGCCCGGCTTTTCGATCCAGATGGCGAAGCGGCCGTCTTTCTCATCGTCCGTGCATCGCAGGCGAATATCGAAACGCCTCCAGTCCTTTTCGAGGCCAGAGAGCTTCTGGGTTGAATAAGTCTTGCTTCCGTCGCGGCTTTGCAAGGCAAGCGTGACCTCGCCCGCATAGTTGCCGCGAAGATAAACTCGGCCCTGGTAGCTCCAGCCACGGCGGAACGTAAGGCCCCAGTTATGCAACCCGGTATTGAAGATACCGACGGTTCCTTCGCCGGATAGCAGCTCGATCTTCTGACAGCGATCGGTGTTGTACGGGTTTTCCTTGTCCCATTTGTATTGTGCGGATGCGTTGCCGGTAACGAAGGGTTCCCACCAGCGACTGATATTCGCCTGATGGGTATACGGACGGTCTTTCAACGAGAAATCGGCCCGCCAGGTCCGGCCGCCCTTGGGCGTTACCGCCAGATTGCGAAAGCGAGCTACACAGAACGATGACTCCAATCCGACGCCGCCGCTCAACGGCACGGGATCGTGAAAATCTAGAACCTGTTTACCATCAAGCAACACGGCGATCCGGCCGTCTTCGACGCCAACTTTCACTCGGTACCATTGGTCATACTTCAGAGCCACTTCACGACTTGCCAGCGACCGGGCCGATTGCGTGAAGTTCGGGCTGTCGCCCTTGGCAAGCTCGATGACGTGCCGCTCAGGCGAGATGTGAACATAATAGTACGCCTCCGGCTTCCAGCAAACCAGGAGGCCCGGCCCCCAGAAGTTCCGCTCGGTGGACGGCTGGAGCAATTCACACTCGACGGTGCCGCTCGTCATTTGCACGGCCGACATGCAGATCCGCCTTTCACGCGCGCCGACAAGTGTCACCTCGCCATCCTCGAAGGCCCATGCCCCGCGCCACTTCCGCAAGGTGGCCGCGTCGCGCGAAGCCTCGGCGGTCTTCGGCTCCAGCCACGCCTCCCAGCCGGCCGGCAACTCGACGTCGGGCTCATCTTCGAAACTCTCGCCATAGAGCATCTGTGCGCACAGGCCGGGATGCAGGGCATAGCTCAGGTCTTCGATGTTGTAACCGATGAACAGCGGATTCAACTCAGCCACGACGCGACCGGCATGCACCCGAATTGCCGCTTCCGTGGCCGGCTTCACCGGCAGGGTTTCGCTTCGCGGCAAACGCTTCTGGTTGACCCGCAATGCAAGGTCGTACTGGTCGATGCCGGGCGTCGGTCGTCTCTGCTCGCCCGCGGCCGACTTCAGGCCCACGCGGTAATCGACGACAACGCCATCAATCAGTCTCTTCGTTTCCACATGAGTCACTTTTCCGCCAACTGGCGTCAGCACGATCACGACGGCCGAATCCTTCGCCAGTTTCAGTGTAGTTGTTCCGCAGACGTTGGTGGCGATCACCGTTTGCAAAACCGCATCGTAGAGATCGACTCGCTTCGGCCCGACGTCAATGCGTACCTCCTTTTCTTCCGCATATGGATTAAAAATCAGGTACGTCGGATAGGCTTTGTCACGATAGAAGTCGGTGGCCAGGCAATCGAGCATGAGGATTCGCTCGTCGCTGGTGCGATGGATGATTGCGCCGAAGATGCCCGCGTGCGAAGAGCCGTAAAGGCTGAACTGCGAGATGCGTTCAAGGCCGGCCGGCCCACGGGTCTCCGGTCCCCAGTCATCGCGGTCGGCAAAGATCGGCTGGCCGTTGCGATTTGGAGAAATCGCTTCGTAGGCAATCACGCTCTTGACGGCGTCCTTCAAATCGGCGGCAGCCTGGTACTCTGTCGGCAGCTCGTCTGGATAGAACAACCGGGCCGCATTGGCCGCGTTGAGCATCCACTTTCCGATCGCCCGGGCGAAGCGGGGGTCGTAGCGCACCAATGGTACCATCGGCGAGGCGGTATCGAACGTGTTCATCAGGAAGACACGATCGCTGGCCCCGATCAGCCCGGAGACATCGTACTCGCCCCAGCGGCCCACGACTGCCCCCCAATCGCCGCCGCGGCAAGGCGTTTTACCCGCAAAACACCAGTTCACGAGCTTCGCCAGATTATAGGTTCGCCCCTCTTCGGCGTTCAGCCGCGCGGCCGTGTAAGCGCCGAAGGGCAGCAGGCACTCGTAGTACGGGTTCTTCGGCTCCGCCACCAATGCCTGCGTGGCCCAATCGGCTCCTTCCAGGTATTTCGGATCGTGAAATTTTCGGTACGCCGCATATTGCAGGCAGGCGAAGCCTGCGCTGGCGTCGGGCTGCTCAAAGCGGCCATTGTAGATCGGTTCCATCGACGAAAAATTAAGCCACGAATAATGGAAGCCCCGCGGCACGTTTTTCAAGACTTTGGTCGCCCGATACATCTGGTCCGATGCCTTGCGGAGCAGTTCGTCGAAGCCGGGCGTGTTGGGATACTGAGAAGCCAACTGGAAGAACAGAATGTTGGGATACAAGTGATACCAGAACTCACACGCCGCCTCGCGGCCGTCGGGCCCCGGCTGCGGCATGGTCGAATTCGCGCAGATATCCCAACCGCGGCCACGGTTGAAATACCCCCGGCACATGCTCACCCAGTTCCGCCCGTGCTGATTGCTCTTGTCGATGCCGACCAGCGACGCGCCAAGCACCGCGGGAATGGTATTGATGGCCTCGTGGAACTCTCCGCCGTGGCTGTTCGGGCCTCCGCGGTGTTCCCATGCCGACGTGTACAGCCCGAAGGCGTCTTCTTTGAAGTTCCGATGCGCCTTGTCGATCCACACCAGCGGCGGCCGCCCGCTGTGGCCATTTAGCTCGAATACGAAGGCGTCATAGTCACTCGCCGTCTGCCGCCAATCGCGGATCTTGAAAGGCTGTGGCAGGTTCGGCATCGCGTCGATCCGGTGGATAGAGATTTGTCGCTCTCCGGCCGCAATCGGTTGAGCCACCGCTGCCAGATTGATGCAAATCACAGCGATCAACATCGTCAGGCGGCGCCGATGATCTGCAATCGCGGTTGGCAAAGGCTCTCGTGGCATCATTCGAAGTTCCCAGATTGAAAGCGGGCAAGTGGTAGAAAATGCAGCGAGTTCGATACTGTAGAACGCTTCTCGCACTTTCGGCCGTATTTCCCCTGAGTTTACCACAAGGCGGCTGATTCCGCGTTCAAGATTCCACCTTGTGGTTTTTTGAACATTCGGGCTTCCGCGGCCGATCCTTCGCCATCACGGACTTCCGCCGCCAGCCTTCGCTTCGCCTTGTTTGCGGTAGTCGCGCGGAGTCAAGCCAGTCGTTTTGGAGAACACCGTGGCGAAGTACTGGCTGGTCGAGAATCCCAGATGGCTGGAGATCTCGGTGATATCCATGTCCGTCTCACAGAGCATCGCTTTGGCCTTTTTGATCCGCATAGAAGTGACGAACTCCAGCGGCGTGAGGCCGGTCTTCCTACGGAATTCGCGACGCAGCGTGTTCTCGCTCATGCCCAAGAGGGCCGAGAGTTCCGCGACTGACGGCGGATCTTCCAGCTTTTCGCGGATCACGCTCACCGCGCGCCAGATGTCCCGCGCAGTGGTCGCTGCCGCCTGTTGCGTAGCGTCTTCCAGGGGAACCGCTCGACTAACTTGGATCAGGAATTGATGCAGCAGGCTTCGCGCAAGCAGCTTCGAGAAAGGTTCCGGATGGCGGTGCTCTTCCACGAGTTTTTCCAGCGTATCGCGAATCGGCTCGCCTCCGCAGTACCGGCGCGCCTGGCGCGTCGCCAGCAGCTCGCAGATCTCGCGCGATTCCTTTAGCTGCAATCCCGGGAGGTTCTTCGGCGTGCGAAGATCAATCTGTATCCAGTAGTGCTCGCACGGGTCGAGCACGGCGTTCTGAGCCCCGTGCAACTCGTCCGGTCGGATGACCAGCAGCATGCCTGGTCCGAGCGGATAGTCTTGCTGTTCGACCCACCAGTGCAGATTCCCATGCACAATGTAGTGGATCTCGAAAAACCCCCGGTGCTGGCTGGGCCACAACGCGTTGGCCATTGCACGCCGGAATTTGAGCCAGCCCAACAGGTGGAGTTCCGGCAGCAGCCGGTCGCGTCCTTCGAAGACCAAACGGTGCCGGCCGTGGCCTTCGACGAAGTCTTGCCAGGCGTCTTCGCGGTCCACGAACTCTTGGGCAATATCGTGTCGTCGGGGTGTCGTGCGCATGGAGATTATTTTACGTCGCCGCCGCGCATTGCCACAAGCGATTAAGAAAATGAGATTGATTTCTTGTCGCAAGAACTTGATGTAAGTCATGCCTGTACAATCAGTTAGCACATCATCAGACCCATACTCGTCCCCGTGACTGGACCGCCCGGGCATCGATGTGCCCGGCCATGTCATGGATGGCCGCAAGTGCCGCGTCTAATCTAGCGAGGATCTCCGTGGCCAGATGACCAACCGGCTGCTGGATTGTCTCATCAAGTCATCTCGCTGTTCGAACTTGCCACAAACCACCCATTTCTCGGCACGACAGCCGGCCGACTTGCCTGCGGCGGTCACCCCAAACATCACGGGGTACTTGGTTGACCCGTGAATCTGGCCCGAAAGCCGTGGATCGTGAAGCTACAGGCAAAAGCTCACAATCGTCTAGGACACCCCCTAGCCCAGGCTCCAACCCCTGGGCGATTCTGGTATTAGCGGGAGTAAGGTATCGATTTACCGAAGGTACTAGTCGGTTCCTTTCGTAGTCTTGCGGACGCTTTGGTTAGCAGGACTGCCAAGGCTACAGAGCATTGCCAGTGTCCCACATTGTCGGGGTAGCTATCCTTGCCGATGAATCACATGCTTCATCATCGCCTAGTCCTCTGAATGTTGCTGGATGAATCGAGCCCACGCATCCAGGCTACCACGGCCCGCAAGGATGGCGATTTATTGACGGTTACAAAACATCGCAGTACATGTAACGATCCTCTTCTCGAATCTCATGGCGACCTCTCTTGGGTCTGGTTGGCGGCCCGTTTCTCGTCGCGAGCGGCCGCCGTGGCCTGCCAAGAACAATTTGCTATTATGTGCTACGCGGTCAATCCTCACGCCAGGTACGGGATGCAACTCGGCAGCGCGAGAAGAAAGAGAAGCCCTGAACCGTGGCCCACATTTTGCTCAGCCGAGCAAAATCGGCGGCGGGCAGGCGGCAATGCCAATCTCTGCTCGACAACATCGCGTTTCCCAGGGCGTTTGGTGTGTCGACCGAGGGTGCGATAACAACCAGGCAGGAATGGCCGGGATTTGCAATCGGATTTCAGTTTGTTCGAACACGATGCATCCAAGGCATGGTTTCCTGCAATTCCAGCGTCAAAGGTAATCAATCCTGCATGCGGCGAACGACCAGTGCGATGTCTTCCTCATACAACGGCACGGGCAGGCTGGCCTGTGTGCCGGGATGATCGAGGACTCGCTCGGCTTCGGTCCGGCCAGTCGTCGTGTTGAGCCAACGAACTTGGTATCGGCCGGCGGGAAGGTCCAATACGAGCGTCGAAAAACCCGGCCCGCGGACATAGACAGCGTATTGCCGCCCCCTTTGGACCATTGCGCGGATGGTCACCTTCCCAGGCAGCGGGCCGCGGACTACGGAAGCGTCGGGCGTCATCTTGACGAAATCGAAGCCCTCCAGGAAGCTCTTGAGGATCCCCAGTTGGGTGCGAAGCTTTCGTCCCCCGCCGCCGGGAGCGCGCGGCACAACCGTGCCGTCAGGCTGGGCCGGCGTGAATGAGTAGTCGAGGTTGTCGTACGTGCTGCCGCCGGCCAGAAGGAAATCCCAGCCCTCGGCGCGGTACGTGAAGTCGGCATCGCCCTTGAAACCCGTCTCGTCGTCGGCGATTGCCTTATTCAAGCCGAAGTTGGCCGTCACGGCGTCAGGCGGAGTAGCATAATGGAAATTGAAGATCGAAACACCCGCTTCCGGGTGTTCGATCTTCTGTGACCCGTTGGAAATGTTCTGCGCAACTATGTGGCGGTACGGAGTCCCACGTTCCGTGTCGGCAATGGACGCGGCTATACGGCGTTGCCACTCGACGGTCACTCCGCCGAAATAGGGCTCATTGGAAATCTCGAAATAGACATTGTCGAAGCCAGCCAGCTCGCTGACGATCTTTCGCACGAACGTCTCATGGAGGGCCAACATTTCGGGATGGCTGGTCGTATAGACCTCGGTGCGTGGAATGCGGCCGATGCCGTTGACATTGTTGGCGGCGTTCATCGGACTGAGCTTCCACATCGAATCCTCGTAGAATGGGCAGAAGAGGACCAGTTCGACAACGATTCCTCGCTTGCCGGCCTGGGCCACGAAATCCTTGCAACGAGCGAAGTAGTCCGGGTCCCATTTCGATAGATCGAAGCGGTTGCCGCCGTTGGCGTAGCCCGGCGTCGCGCTGCGGGCCCAGGGGGTGATCAGTCGGCCCGCGGTCGGAGCCAGCGTGTTTCCGTGGATTCCGAACGAGCGCTGATCTTCGCAGTACACGCCGGAGAAAGTCCGAGTGAGGTTCAACCCCTGGTGGTGCAACTCGTCGAGGTAACGGACGTAATCGAAGTCGAGATTCAGCACGGCTCCGTAATGCTCGGTTGAACCCACGAGCACCGTGGGCCTACCGCGGAACAGGAAATAGTGCGGATTCTCCGGGTGCAGATTGATCGGTGGCCCGGCCGCGACGGTACCGTGAAGCAGGGCCGAGCCGAGCGGCATCCACGCCGCCCGGCTGCCATCCATGGCGCATTGGTATCTGAGCGATTCAATCACGTGGGCCTTACTCCCGTCGGGGCGGATTACCCACACGGGTCGCTTGTCACCCGGTTTCTCGCCATAGATCTTCTTCATGCGTTCCGGTTTGCTCCAGTACCGCTCATCCGTCAGACGGAACGAAATCCACTGGCCGTCAGGCGACCATGCGGCGGGCGTGGCAACCTTTCCAAGATGCGTGAGTTGCCGAAGGTTCGATCCGTCCGCCGCGACAAGAAATAACTCCAATGCCTCGCCGGCCTTGAAGGAATAGACAATCTGTTTCCCATCCGGCGACCAGCTTGGGAAGATGGCTCCCCAGGAATTGGATTCCTTAACGAGTTGCCGCTTGTTGCCGCCGTCGGCATCCATGACGAACACCGTAACTCCGCCGGATACTTGTCCTGTGTAAACAATTCTCTTGCCGTCTGGAGAGAGGCAAGGGTCGTGCCCCTCACCCAACATCCGTAAATCGGTGCCGTCGTCCCGAATGCTGGCCATCTCCGGCCTCAAACCGTGCATCCCCAACACGATACGATCACCCACCCAGCTTGGCATGTAGCAGATGGCCGTCGTGTGCGTGAGCTGCTTCACGTTGCCACCATCGGCATTCATGACGAACAGGTTTGCGCCACCAGCACGATCAGAAATGAACGCGACCCGCTTGCCGTCCGGCGACCAGCAGGGATAACGATCTTCCGATTTTGGACTTCGAGACAGGTTGGTCGCGTCGCCCGTATCAGGGTCGACAACAAACACTTCTGTGTCACCAGTGCGCACGGACGTGACGAGGAACTTGTGTCCGGCCAGTTCGCCTGCGAGCGTCGGAACGGATGCTGCCAAGAAGACAGCAGCTAGAATGCTTACCGAAAACAGAATGCGCTTTCCCGGGTGAGTTGTCATCATGCCCTTTCCTGGTTGCTTCTCTTGAAAAACTGGAACCGATCTCAGCCTCACATGGTCAATCATTATACCAAGCGCCCCGTCGTGTGATTTGCAACGGACGGACGAGGGTGCAATTGTGCGTCAGCCGTGTTCAGCTTATCGCGCACCCGCTGGGCGACCAGCGCGGCGTATTGTTTGCGATTCGCCGTCTTGGCGATGGTCATTATTTGCCTTTCGCCGGTGCCGTTGCCGAAGGACGATTCGGATCTGCCAAAGGCTTTTTGATTTCCGGAATCTTGACAGTGTAGCCGGTGTTGTTTTCCAGGCGGGCGTCGGCACCGTTGACGATCAGGCCGGGACGGTTACCAACGTGGCGATTGCCCCTGACCAAGTTATTAGCGGTCGGGGCGCCGATGATCGAAATGCCGCTGCCGGCGGTGGTGTTGTTCTCGATGCGGACGTTGCGAAGATAGTGGCGGTCCCAGTTACGGTCGGAAACGACGAAGATCGACGAGATCTGCGTGTCGGTTCCCGGTCCCTGGGGCCGGATGTCGTTGCCCTCGACCAGCAAACCGTCGATGCCGGCCGTGAGGAAGATGCTCAGGTAGGAATTGCCTTTGTTGTTGATGATCCGGCTGTCTTTGATCGTGCTGTTGACGTGGCCTTCGTGCATCAGCCCTTCGCCGTCGTTGATGTAGACGCGTTCGTAATAGACACGGTTGCGATAGACCTCGTAATCGTTGCCCTCGACCGTGTAGCGCCAGCCGCGGATGGTCATGGCACGATTGTCGTTGGTGCTCGATCCCGTAGCGACTACCAAGCCCGTGTTGGTTGGCCGGACTACGTCGGGTTTGAAGCGGATCACGTTA
>Ga0181520_10003477_pt1 | contig 27583 bp, 16 predicted proteins | sample PEATcosm2014_Bin_29_FD_132451 | JGI IMG/M metagenome (GOLD analysis project Ga0181520, IMG submission 132451) | Peatland microbial communities from MTU Mesocosm Facility, Houghton, MI, USA - PEATcosm2014_Bin02_30_metaG | ecosystem: Environmental > Terrestrial > Soil > Wetlands > Peat | place...
GCTGATAATGACCCGACGCCCGGCGGTTACGCCTCCATGATGCGAACCGCCTATCCCGTGACACATGCGGCAAACCCCCACGCGAATGTCGGCATGGTCGCCGGCGCCGTCGACATAAACTGGCTCGATCAGGTGCTCCTAGCCGGCGCTACAGACAATTTCGACTACATAACGCTTCATCCATACGATGTTCTCGCCTCTGTGGACTCAGGGAATTACGGGTGGGAAGCTGAATTTATGAGCATCGTTCCGACTGTGAGGAAGATGCTGGCTTCAAGAAATCCGGCCAAGTTGAACGTGCCGATTGTATTTTCTGAAATAGGTGAGTCCATCGATGACAACGTGACCCCAGAAATCCAGGCAGGAGATCTGGTGAAGGCTTACACCATGGGAATCGCCCAGGGCGTAGACACTGTAGATTGGTTTGAAGCCCAGGATGACTGTTGCGGGGAGATGGGTTTGCTCGACGCTAACGGAAAGCCACGCCCTGACTACACAGCCATGTCTGTGTTGACAAAACTCCTCGGCGCGCACGCTCAGTACATTGGATGGGTGCTGCTCAATGGCAGAGACTACGGATTTGTCTTTCAGGGAATCAACACAACTATTCTGGCCACTTGGGCGCGTCCAGGCACAAGAGACGCAGTGAATTTTTGGCAAACTGTTCAGGTTATGAATCCGATAACGGGCAATAGTACGCAGCGTAGCGCCTATACGCTTACCAATATCCCAGTCCTTATCCTCGGAGTGCCTGAACAAATACTGGACCAAGCAAAATTGAATCGGGACCAGCCATTTCCATGGGGAGGGGACTTCACCAACGCGAAGTCAGTTCACGTGGGCCTGGGCGCTATAAACACTGACGAGGGCCTACATCAGTTAGGTGCCGACACTTCATCTGCCGGTGTCACCTATTACGGCTCTCCCGCACGCTTCTGCGGCGCCAACGCGGTCCAAGTGTTCGCTGTCGACCCGAACTTTCTGTCCTACACCACGGTTCCGATCAAGGTTACTGCGGTTGTGAGGGGAGATGCGGCGAATGACTCCGCCGGCTTCGTGCTTATGTATGAATCAACTTCGGGACTGAAAGGGACCGGTACATGGAACAATGTGCCGGACAATTCGCAGTGGTATACCATTACATGGATAATTGACGACGCCCAATTTGTCGGTAAGTGGGGTTACAATATCCGTCTCGATTCCGGTTCGACTCAGTACAGCCAGTACTACATTCAAAGCCTGACAGTAGAAAAGATGTAAGCATTCGGGGACAGGCGACGCTCCGCACATGCGGGAGCTGCACCGCCGAGTACGCGGCTCGATGCTGATTCGTTCACAACAGGATCATCGCAGTAAAGGCATGAATTGCTGTTTAATTCATCGGGAGGAGAGAGATAATGTGCTTCTGCACGGTGGATCACGGAGAACGCAGGTTTCTCGCGAAAGGCTTATGGGCCTTGTCGGCATAAAGTGCGGCAAAGCTCTAATGCGTGCGCGAATCGTTACCGCAATCGCACTTGGGGTCGCTGTGGCACCGTTGCGAATGCCGTTGACTGATAGAACCGTTTCATCCGCTGCCGAGAACGTAGGTGCAAAGACGGCAGCGGATGGCCCCGATGGGGCGAATGGGAAACGGAGAGTCCAAGAAGGATACGTTGAGAATCAGTGTTCTGTAGAAGGAGCACATCATCTCCTTTTGCGCTGTCGTGACATTGAATAAGAACGACGGGCGGGGAATGCCGGCGAACTTATCTCTTAGATTGAAGCACTGGGAAGAATGGGGCGAAGGGCTGAGTAATCTCCGGTTCAATCGATACCGGACCGTGGTGCTGGTGCAGTAGACTGTCCAAACGATACGATCCGGGGTTACGACTTTGGCCCTGAGGGCGATCCGGTGGTCGCGGCATGGTGTCACCGGCGTGAGTCCGGGCGCGCGGCCTGCATCCGGGTACAGCGATCTAAATCCCGATCTGGTCAAGAACTAGCCTGGTTCGAAGGATTCGAAAGTGAAAATCAGTCGCAGACGCGCTATTTCCCTGGCCTTGGCCGCCTTCGTACCAGGCAGCCGGAGCTTTGGCCTTCTTAGATCTGCCCAGACCCAGCCTGATCGGCGCGATCGCGATGTGTATATGCTGGGCTCTGCGTATTACCCGGAGCAGTGGGATCGCAAGCAATGGCGATCCGACTTTGAGAAGATGCGCGACCTCGGCTTTGGAACTGTGCGCATGGGAGAATTCGCATGGGCTTTTTTCGAGACTTCGCCCGGCGAATTTCATTTCGACTGGATGGACGAAGCAGTTGAGATTGCACGGGAGAATCACATCTGCGTGATCATGGGAACTCCGACGGCTTCGGTGCCACCCTGGCTCTACAAGCTTCATCCAGACGTGTTGGGGGACAATGAGCGAGGTCATTTCGATTATGGCGGCCGAAAGGGGCTTTCGGTTTTTAGCCCTTCGATGCGCGATGCGGCGTCGCGCATTGTCAGGGCGCTTGCTCAACATTATGGAAACAATCCCGCGGTGGCTGGATGGCAAATCAGTAACGAACTGGCATTCCCATTCACCAACTACGACGCGTTTACTCTTCATGCTTATCGTGAGTGGCTGAAGACAAGATATAGCACGATCGATGCGCTGAACAACGCATGGGGAGGGAATTTCTGGAGCAACAAATACGATTCGTGGGACGAGATTGGATTCCCGAATAACTCCGCTGAGGTTGGCTGGAACGGAGAAATGCGGCTGGACTATCGCCGGTTCTTCTCGGATTCCTTTATTGAATGGCTAGGATTCGAGTCGGAGATTGTTCGGCGCTATGCGCGGAATCAATTCGTGTTTACAAACTGGCCAGATGTTACATACTCGGTGGATATCTTCAAGGCATCGCAACTTGTGGATTACACCGCATGGGACAACTACAGTCCGATGCCGGGAGACTTCAATTACGAGGCACAATATCAGGCCGGATTGAATCACGACCTGAGCCGCGGAGCGAATCCGGGCGGCCGCTTTCTAGTCGCGGAGCAGGCGCCGGTAACGCCGGTCGATTCTCCAAAAGGTGCGATCCGGCTGCAATCGTTTTTGGACATGGCGCATGGCTCCAGCGGGACGATCTATTTCGAATGGCGGCCGCCGCTTGCCGGCAACGAACAGGGGACACCCTCAGTGCTAGAGGTGGATGGCCGTCCCGGCGCGGCATACGAAGAGTTAAGAGTGTTCGCGACTGATGTGGTGAGGCTGTGGCCGGCTTTGCGCGCGAGCACGACCGAATCCGATCTGGCGATGATTTACTCGTATGACAACGAGTTTTACCAGGGATTCTGGCAAGGCCCGAAGACCTACGAGAGCCGTGTTTACCGCTTTTATGTGGGCCTGAAGAGTCTGCAGAGAAACGTCGATCTAGTTTCGCCCGATGTGAACCTGTCGCGCTATCGGATGGTGGTAGCTCCGGGACTCGAGATGGTGACCGATGCGCAAGCTCAACGAATGGTCGAGTATGTGAAGCGAGGCGGCACCCTCGTGCTGGATGCGAAGGCAGGCACGCAGGATGAGTCCGGACGTATTCGTCCTCTGGCAGGTCCGGGAGTGTTTGCAGAGATCGCGGGGGTTCACATTGAGAGTCGGCCCGAACCACAGCGCCACGGTTTCAAGATCGATTTCGGCAAGGAACGCGAGCAGTACGAGGTTGCGTATGCGCTCGAGTCAATTGTGCCGAAAGGAGCCGAGACCCTGGCGACTCTGCGCGGCAGTGGCGTGGATGGGCGGCCGGCCATCACTTCTCACGCCTTTGGAGGTGGGACGGTGTTCTATGTCGGCGTAGATTCGGAGGAACTGAGCTTTCATCGGAGTCTGTTTCAGATGCTGGCGCGGCGATTGGATATTGGGCCGATCCTGCAGGCTCCAGAAGGGGTGGAAGTTGTCAGCCGGGTGACGGGGAGCAGGGAGTACGTTTTCCTCTTGAATCTGACTGCCGATGAGAAGCGGATTGCGATTGCTGAGCCGGCCCTCGATGCGATTCTTGGGAAACGCATCGAAGGCGAGCAAGTGTTGGCACCCTGCGGCGTGCTGGTGATTGAGAGAGCCAAGAGGACGAGCGGCGCATGATGCGCCGCTGCAGGTTATTTCAAAGTGACGACGGCGACAGAGAAGCCGGGCAGTTGGACGAGGTTGCCGGGTTGGTCCTGAACGGAAGGGCCGGCATCGCCGGTGCTTTGATCGACCCGGGCAAGGTGCGCGTTGAAGGCTTCCGGGATGCGGACGGCGATATCTCGATGTGTCTTGTTCACCAGCAGGATTTTTCGGTTTCCGCCGGGGGGCACAAAGCTCTGCGCATAGATCTGATCTGACATGGACTGCGTGGCAACGAGTTTGTCTCCCGGCCCGAAGTTGTCGTGCAGCAGTTTCACGACCCAGTAGCGCGCGTTGGGCTTTCCGGTCTCCCAATCTACTAGTGTGGTCGCGGCAAACTGACCGGGATAATCGATGAGCTCCGCTGCGCCCACGATGTCAACACCGATCTCGGCCAGATGCGCGTAGGTGTAGGCCCACATTCCTCCAGAGAGGTTCCAGTAGGCGTGAGGGATAGGTTGCGCCAACTGAGACGCGGACGGATTGGGGAGGATAGAGCCAAGCTCGTCGACGTAGGTTTTGGTCTGCGGCGAGAGTTCGCGCTTGACGGCTTCGACGTACTTCGCGGCAACGAGGAATTTGTCCGCTTGCTCGAAGATGCTTCTCTCGGCGGCTTCGGGCGAGTCGTGCTCTGTGCCTATTGAATAAAAGTGATAGGAGATCATGTCGAGGGGAATGCCTGGCCTGTGGTTTTTCGGATTGAGGAAGTAGGCGATGTACTGCGGGCGATTGACAGGGTCCTGCAGTGCAAGTCCGATGAACTTGAGATCAGGAGAGATCTTGTGGAGTTTCTCGACGGTTACGTCGTAGATTTTGGTATAGTCCTCTTTGCTGAGGCCTGGCTCACCATCGATCTCATTGAGCACTTCCCAATAAGCGGGCTGGTAGCGATGGTTAGAGGCATGCCATTTGCCGTTCTCGTCGGCAAAGCCACCCTTGGTGTACCAACCAAGAAGGCGGGCCTGATAGTCGGCGACCTCCTGCATGGAAGGATCGCGCAATCCGGTGTTTTGCTGGTAGGACCAGTCAATTGCATTTGGGTCTTTGGGATATTCAACGGGCTTGGTGGCACGGAACATCCAGGCGGGCAACGTGCTGTAGTCCAGGACTACAGGATGTCCTGCGGTGGCGGCCATAAAGTCGTCGGTGACCTCGTCGAGCAGAGTGAAGTTCCAGGATGTTCTTTGCGGAGTCGGCGGATCAAGCTCTGCGACACTCAGCTTCGGATAGGGAAACCAAGGCTGCAACCGAGCGTAATCGGCATTGAGGCCGCGGAGGGCCGCATAAATCGGGTCGTGAATCGGAGAGTCGCGCAGCAGAGGCGGCTCGGGGCAGTCCTGGATGGAGATCGCGGCGTGGGAGGTGGCGACGACATCGGCCCACTCGGTGCGGATTTCGGGCGCGTCGGCCTGGGCATTGGCCGCAGTGGAGAGCCCTGCAAGAGCGAGCACACAAATCGTGGCAACATGCAAGCGATGTGGCGACATCTCATGACTCCTACGGAGCGAAGAGTTCCCTGATGCAGACTGAGAAGCGCTCGTCAACTCTTCTCAGGCGATGTGATCCTGTTGCGTCGAGCATCTCCGGATGCTATGCGATGCGGAAATGATAGGTTCCCGCTTGAATTCGCACCATCACAATCTTTCCGTCGTTGCGGACGCTTTCAACGCCTTCTGCAAAGCCCAGTTCTTTGCCGCTCTCGGAAATGCGAGCATCGGAAGTGGACGGTAAATGGATCGTGGCGTGGGTGTTGGGAGGAATGGTGAGTTCCAATTCTAGCGAGCTGCCCAAACGTCTCCATGAACTCCGAATGGTGCCAAAGAGCGAGTCGTAACTTGCTGCTGCCCAAGAGAGATCTTCGAGGAAATAGGGGCGGATCAATATTTCCTGGAATCCTGGCGCTCCTTCTGCGACATTGATTCCAGCCAGGTACTTGAAGAAACAGCTGCTTACAGAACCCATCATGGGGTGGGTATGCGAATTCATCTCTGCACCGGTCATGTTTTCCCAGCGTTCCCACAGCGTGGTGGCTCCATTGGCAAGCATGAATCCCCAACTCGGATAAGATTCCTGGGTTGCGATGCGATAGGCAATATCGGCGTGGCCGTGGTAACTAAGCGCCTCCAGTAGGTATTTCGTGCAAAGATTTCCGGTGGTCAAATGATAGTCATGCGCCTTTACATCGTCGATTAGGTTTGATACCACACGCCCGATGCGATCACTCGGAACGATCCCCAGATAGAGAGCGAACGCATTGGCGGCCTGGTTGTTCGCGCCGTAGCCCCCTTTCGAGGGGTCCCAGAACTCTCTGTTGAAGGCTTGCGCGACGGCTGTGCCAAGCGCCCGATAGTTTTGAGCATCGGCGTGTTGATTGAGGACGGTTGCGATTTGGGACAAGATCTGGGCCGTATAAAACAGATAGCCGGTGGACATGAGGTGAATTGGAGTGTCTTTCGAGGCCGGGCTTCCGAAGGGGGCCCCGAATGCAGCCGGTGGCGACCAGTCTCCATAATACCCGTAGTTTACGATGTAGCCGGAGGAGTGTTTGAGCAGGAAATCGACCCATGCCTTGAATCCACGATAATGGCGGCCGAGCACATCGAGGTCACCGTAGTGCCTGTAGAGCAGCCAGCCCATCAAAAGGTAACTGGCGGAAACGGGATCGGCGGGATTCGTACCCCATCGGAATGGAGCTGTATCGGCGATGGCTCCGTCTGTGCCTTGAGTGTCGGCGACATCGTCTAGAAACTTGCGATAGAACCTTGGGAGCTGGAAGTTGTATAGGGACTCTTCGAGGCGGACAGTCAAGTCGTTCATCCAGCCCATGCGCTCGTCGCGCTGCGGGCAATCGGTCGGTACACCGTACAGATTGCTGGACTCGGTCCGGTAGACCATCTCCTGAATTTGATTGATAAGGGGTTCGCTGCACTGGAAGCTTCCACTCTGCCCCACGGATGAGCGCACCTGGCGGAACAAGATATCTTCCGTGCCAAGTTTACCGGGATAGCCTTCGACCTGCATATAGCGGAAGCCGTGATAGGTGAATTGCGGCTCCCACACAACTTCGTCCCCGTCTTTGCAAATGTACTCATCGGTGGCGTCAGCTTTGCGGAGATTGGCCTGATTGACAGTCCCGTTGTCGAGAAGGGTCTCGGCGAACTTGAGCACAATGCGCTGTCCGGTCGCGCCGCGCAGACGAATGCGTGCCCACCCAGCCATGTTGTGGCCAGCATCGAAGACCTGTATACCAGGAGCCAGCATCGTAGCAGCTTGGGGTTTTAGTGTGTCGACCACCTTGATTGGCTCCTGCTGCTCAGAGACAAGCCGGCCACCGGGAGATGAAACAGCGTTGGCGGTGACCCACCCCTCGCGTCGGTCGCTAACATCGAAGGCAGCCTTGCCCGGCAAATTCCAGCCCGTTTTCTCAAGACGCGCATCGTAGATCTCGCCATCGTAGATACTATTGGCCACTACCGGACCACTTGTGATCTGCCAGTGGAGATCGGGGTGATTGATATCGTGGAGAGTGCGAAGCAGCTGCCGCGAACCGTCAGTGTATTCAATTTCTGCCTGTAACAGAAAGATAGGATCCCCATACCATCCGCGCCCGACAACAGCAGCAAACACGTTCTCGCCCGGCCGGAGGAAATCGATAATGTCGAACGTAGCGTATTGGATCCGCTTGGTGTAATCGGTCCATCCAGGGTCTAGTTTTCTCTCGTCCAGGCTGTGGCCGTTGACGCTGAATTCGTAGTAGCCGAGGCCGGAGACGTAGGCTCGAGCCTTTTGAACGGGCTTATCAAGGCCGAATTCCCCGCGAAAGTAAAGTGCGCGACCCGGCCATCCGCCTGGAAAGCCGATCCACCGCGCGGTCCAATCATCGGGCGAGAGCAAGCCCATCTCCCAGAAGGCGCGTTCTTCCGAGGTGCTTGGCCGGCCATCCTGATTCCATACTGTGACGCGCCAATAGCAGCGCTGTCGGGAAGCCAGCGCAGTGCCGTCGTACCTAACCTGTATTGATTGGCTTGACGGCACTTTGCCGGAATCCCAAAGATTCGCGTGGCCATTATGCAGACCCTGAACGCTGCTGGCGGCTTCAACCCGATATGCTATCTGCCTCTCACCACGCCGAGCGGACCGCAGCATCCAACTCAATCTTGGCCGCGCAGCTTCAATGCCCAGAGGATTCAGGGCGTATTCGCAGGTGAGCGAATCAATGGTGGGGCGGATATCGGCAGTGGCGACCGCGTCCGCAAGGGCGCGATTGCCGAGCGACAAAGCACTGAGGTCAGAATTCCAAGCGGAAACTACAGCCATTCCACCGATGAGTACAGTGCGCCGATCCATCTTTCAGAAACCTCGTCTTCCCTGTGCGCCGGGCCCATAATCGCTGGACGATGAACCTTGGCAATGTGCTGAATTCGAGCACCAAATGACGATTGCGTGAAGAATCCTTGCGCTATCGCCGATTCGCGTCTTCAGCCAAGATTTCCTCTTTGCGAACGACACGATGCTGAACAAAATAATATGGATCAACCTGCTCATTCTTCAGCCGGCTCAGTCCAATTTGGATGAGTCGCGGTCCATAGGTATGTGCTTCATGCGAGATGGAACCAATTAATGGGCTGTTCGCCTTCTTCATCTCGGTGACGGCTTCGGCCACACAATCCTGGCTCGCAATGGCGACGTGCTTCTGTCTTTTCATCTCACGGACGGCTTGGACGGCGCCCAGTGCGCTCGTATCGCTGATGGTCGCAACCAGGATATGTCTTGCAGCCGGATTCTTCTCAAGTACCTCTGCAACGATGGCCCGGCTGTTCTCGCCCAGCCCGCGACAATCGCGGAGAATAACCTTCATTTGTGGAGCGCCATCGAGTTCCTTTGTTATCGCCCGCAGGCCCGCTGAAATTCGGCTTCCTACCTGGGTACCTGCCTGCTCGACGCCCAGACCAACAAAGATGTCAACTTTGCCTGACCAATTCTGTTGCGCGTGGGCGGCAAGCAGGCTGCCAGCCTCATAGCCAACCAGGTAGTTGTCTACCCCAAAAAAAATCGCGCGGGGATGAGGAATATCGACGCTAATCAACGGAATTGCAGCCTCGGAAAGCCTGTGAGCGATATACGGCGCGGCCTGCTCATTGGCCTGGAACTCGATGACGAGATCCACGTTCTGGGCAATGAATTCTTCCGCATTAGTGATTGCGGCATCCGCACTGAAATCGTTGTCAAGAACAATCAATTCGATGCCTGATGCTTTGGCCGCTTTGCGCACGCTCTCAGTCACAGCAGCGGGAAAAGGCAATCGTTCGCACATGCTTCCGTAGCCGAATCGCAATTTACTTGGCCGGTTAACCATCCGGTATTTGCCGTTCTCTGAACGGGTCATATAACCACGATGAACAAAGGTCTTCAGTAATCGGAAGGCAGTGCTCTTTGCCACCCCGGTGTGAGTATGGATCTCCTCGAGCGAAAAGGAACCATTTCTTTGCTGGAGAAGCTCGATAATATCGAGCGCATTCGAAAGAATAGGTACCAAATACATCTGTTTCGAGATTTGCGTCGTGGACTTCGTTTTCAGCGCCATAACATCCGCACCTTGCTTTCTTCCGCCACAATGTTGGACCTTGTCGCATTAACGGTTACACCGGCATTTTATCGCATCGACCTCGATTGAACGGTGCCTGAATCGACTCTAGTACGGCGAAAGAGCCTAGATATTTATACACAAAAATATTTCCCCTTGCAAATATGACGGGTAGACCTTTAGAGTATCTGCTGTCACCAGGTGGAGATCGGAGCGGCGATCCCATTGAGACAGGATCCGGATTTCCGGGTACTGGGAAAACCGTAAGAGAGTTGACGCCGTTCAGAAGAGGGATAGACAGAAGCCATGATCAAACGATTTGCAGCGATTCTTGGGAATCTAGGAAACACCAGAGATCGATTCTGTAACGCTTACAAAGAAAACCTGCCGACTACGGAAATGTTGAAGGCGGCAGCCGCAATCCCACACGTCTCTGGAATTGAACTGGTTGGAACCTGGGATATTTCTCCGGAAAACGTCAAAGAGATCCGCCCCGTGCTGCTCGATCATGGGCTGCAGTGTGTTTCGATCATTCCGGATCTTTTCACCAACCCTCATTATGCAAAGGGCAGCTATTCCAGCGCCGATGCGAAGGTTCGCCAACGCGCTATTGATTACACGCGGCGTATGTGCGACGTGGCATTCGAGCTTGGATGCCCTCTGCTGAATTTGTGGCCGGGACAGGATGGGTATGACTATCTTCTCTGCGCGGACCTCGCGACGGAGATTGGCTGGATGTCGGAGTGTATTCACGAATTAGCGAGCAGCTATCCTGCGCTCCGATTCTCGCTTGAGTTCAAACCGAAAGAACCACGAACTCATTCTTATGTTGCGCGTTCTTCAGATACGCTACTGCTTGCTAATCAAATTGGGCTTCCAAATGTCGGAATCACGATCGACACCGGTCACTCGCTAATTGGAGGGGAAACGATTGCGGAGGCAATTGTCCTTTCCAAACGATATGGAGACCGGCTGTTCCATATGCATTTCAACGATAATCACGGAACCACGGACGACGATATGATCGTCGGCTCCGTGCACACCATCGCATTCATCGAGGCCCTCTACTGGCTCGATCGCTGTGGCTATGACGGCTGGTATTCGATGGATCAATACCCATACCGCGAAGACGCTGCAGGCGCTATTGAGGAGAGCATCCTCTGGCTGATGCACTATTCAGAGTTGGTGGATCGAAATCGAGATTCGATCGACACGCTCGTTCGCCGGCAGGACCCGATTGCAACGTCAAGGCACCTTCGGCAAATGCTTGCCAAAGAACCCATCGCCGTCTCGAATTGAGGGATTGAATGAAGATCCTGCTACCGCTTGCCTACTCGCGTTTTGTTCCGTGTTAAGCCCTGGTCCTGGATAAGCGAGAAGCTAGATTCTAGCGTACGAGCAACTTGCCGATAGAACTCATCGGCACGGCATCAAAGTCCATGGCGAAACCATTACGCCCTAAAGAAGCTGAGTACTCTTGCCCGCAAGGGGAGAGGGTGCACCCAGCGGTAAACCAATGGATCAGTACGAGCAAGATCTTGAGCGACGTGATCGATTTCGATGAGTTTCGCGCAGTTCGGAAGATCCATCCAAGCAGTGCGCTCCAGCAGATTCGGGAGACCGGCTCAGAAACTGGGAGAGATAGGGTGATGGGGGCGGCGATCGAACTGCTGATTGTTCGGTAGGCCGTGGATCGCTTGTTGGAGTTCTCGTTTCATTCGCGTCATCCGCGTTACGTGCCTTCAGTAGTGAATCTTCTTGCAGGCGCTTTCACTATTCTTCGTGCGCATGTTGCATTTGTGAGGAGTGAGAATGAAAAAGTGGACTGGATTCTTCTTCGGCACATTGCTGTCAGCGTCTACTTTCATGTTTTGCCAACAGCAGGGCGACCCGGCTCTATGGAACTTCAATGCTCTGTCAAAGGCGCCGACGCTCTATCCGGTGCAGACGGCGGAGCCGGGTGTACGAGCGCTGTATTTCGAGTCGGTTCCGTATCAAGGGCGCGCGACGCGGGTATTTGCATATTACGGTGCTCCCCCTGGGAAGCATCTGCCGGCGATGGTACTGATTCATGGCGGCGATGGCACCGCCTTCGCAGAATGGGTCCGACTATGGAACCGGCGAGGATATGCGGCTATCGCGATCGATACGTGCGGAAATGAGCCGGAGAAACCAACGGGGGCGGAGCGGCTTTGGGATCCCCCAAAGCGAAAGCACGAGTACAGCGGACCCGAGTGCTGGGATGCGAGCTTTTCCAAATCCTCTGCCCCCATTGAAGATCAATGGCCTTTCCATGCAGTGGCCGCCGCGGTGCTGGCCGATTCGTTTTTGCGATCACTTCCGGAGATCGATCACGAGCGCATAGGGATCACCGGCATCTCGTGGGGCGGATTTATCACCGAGATTGTTGCGTCCGTAGACAATCGTTTTCGCTTTGCGGCGCCCGTGTACGGTTGTGGCTTCCTCGGTGAAGACTCTACGTGGCTGGATGATTTCAAGAAAGTCGGAAAGGAAAAAGCAGATCGATGGCTTTCTTTATGGGATACTTCGCACTACTTACCTTTCGTCACCATGCCAACGCTTTGGGTGGACGGCACGAATGACATCCCCTATCCGTTTGACTCCCTCGCAAAGTCCTATCGACTACCAAAGGGCCCCCGAACATTGGTTACTAAAATCGCCCTGCCGCACAATCATATCGATGGGGCTATCCAGCCGGAGATCGAAGCGTACGCGGATTCGTTTCTGAAGCACGGATCTCAACTAGCAAATCTCAGCATGGCTTCGACTGACGTGGCAGACTTCCGATCGGCTTCTTCAGTGGTCACGGCAGAACTTGATTTTACAGTGGAGCAAGGGGATTGGCCCCAGAGGAAATGGCGGTCAGTTCCAGCTCAAATCGACGAAAAGCAGCATCGAATCGGGGCAGCGATTCCAGCGAACGCGACGGCCTGGTTCTTCTCTCTCGTGGATGCGCATGGGATGCGAGTGAGTTCGGAAGCGACGATTGTGGCTCCGCCGCACTAACCCCGAGCTACCGAGCGGCCCGGAGAACATCTCTTGGGGAAAATCATTCCACTTCACCCCTTGGGAAAGAAGAGCCCAATCATCGCTGTAATCGAGGGTCGAGCATCATTTGATTCGTCCCCGTGGACAAGAAAGGACTGGGCAGGAAGGGGTCGGAGTATTGAACAGTCTTACCGTAGATTGGGCTCGTTTAACAATTACAAGCCCACTCGATGTTAAATCGCGGAAGTCGCTTCAACTCGATGGTTCACAAAAACTTCGACATCAACCAGATCGGTGCGCCCAGTGGGAAGAATCTACACGCGGGGTGCGATACGTCGCGGGCTGGAGGGCGGTTTACGGTTGAGTATTTCCGAACTCCCAAAGGAAATGGTGAGCAACAGCTAAGCCACACCTTCCGGACCCGCACCAATGCTCGACCCGATCGGATGGTGTCCCAGAATCTGACAGGCGAGCGGACACTGCGACTAACTACATCGAGGCGATTCCTGAGCCACATCCGGGGAATCATCTCTCAGGCGCACAAAGAAGAATACTCTTGCAAGCCCAGAGACGGATGATATACATTTACCTGAAAGTCACTTCAGCGGGCTGAATATGGGGTGTCATCCGCGCGAGTTGAATACGCCCACATGTTCGGCGCCGTGCGGCAGGCGAGTCCAGACACAGGCTGAAATGAGCAAGTATGGAGGATCTCTGATGAATAGTGAATTGCGCAAGGCGGCCGAGACAGCATCCGGGCCGAAAGTGTCCGCCACTGGGAACGAGGCTTGCAGGAAGTGGAAAGGCGGCCTTGCAATTTCGGTGCGTAAAGCTCTCATAAAGTCCTTATTCATGTGCATGACGGCAGTGGCCTGGTTGCTTTGCCAAAGTAGTGCTGTTCAAGCTGCACAGACTCCAAGGGCTAAAGCTACTATCGATGTGGATACAAGCCAGGTGACTGGGAAGGTACCGCGTTATCTCTTCGGACAGTTCATCGAGCATGAACACAACACGATCGACAACGGTCTGCTCGCAGAGTTATTGCAGGACAGGAAATTCGACGAAGGCGATCAAGATGGCAACGGCGTCTCCAGCGGTTGGGTGCCGGAAGAGCGCGTTGAGGGCCGCTACTGGGAGTTACATAACGGTCAAGGTGTAAATGACCGGTATTCCCTTGACCACGACATTTACTATGGCGGGGGCTCATCGCAAAAGGTCGAAATATTCGGGACAGGCTCTAACCATGCTGGCGTCTACCAGATCGGCATGAAGTTGGCCAAGGGGCGCAATTATACCTTTTATGTTTACCTGAGAAAGAGGGGAAAAGGGAAGGGTTATGTCGAGATCGACAGTCTGAAGGGGCCAGTCTATTTCCACAAGGACTTCGAGCTTGGAGACGACCGTTGGGAAAAGCTGAGCGCTGAGTTCACCCTTCCAGAAGATACCTCAGAGGGCCGCGTGCGAATCGGCTTTGAGGGAGCTGGCACGTTTTGGATAGATTCGGCCTCTCTGATGCCATCCGATAATGTGGACGGTATGCGCCGCGACGTAATCGAGGCGTTGCGCCCCATGCACGTAGCGGTTCTCCGTTATCCCGGCGGCTGTTACGCAGACTATTACAACTGGAAGAATGGCGTCGGACCCCGCGACCAGCGACCTGAAACGTGGTCAACCGTTTGGCATGAATGGAACTCAAACGATTTCGGTACCGATGAGTATATGGAACTTGCTCGGATGCTGAAATACGACGGGCACATTACTGCGAATTATTCTTCTGGAACAGCCGAAGATGCTGCGGAATGGGTCCAGTACACCAACGGGTCCGCTGATACACCGATGGGACGTCTGCGCGCTGAAAACGGCCATTCTGAGCCATATGAGATCAAGTTATGGGCTCTTGGAAATGAAGCCCCCGGTCTATGCAGCGGACAGTATACTGGCGGTGCCAAACTGGAAGACTATGCTGAACGTTTTCATGAGTATCAGGATGCCATGCAAAAGGTCGACCCATCGGTTGAGCTTATGGCATCATCGTGGGGCGAACCGAAGTGGTTGAGTGGGATATTGCAGGTTGTGCCAACACAGCGACTGGCTATCTCAATCTACACCGGCCGGTTCAGCGAAGGCATCGATACGATCACCGACCAAGATAATTTCTATAAGGCGGTTGTTGCGGAGCCGCTGCAATTCAAGGAGAAGCTGGAAGCGAACATGGCCGCTGCCGGCAGTCGCCTGCCCAACCACCCCTTCTTTGCAATTACTGAATTCAACTCCTGGTGGATTCCGGAGCTCAAGGACCCGGACTACCGTGTTGCCAACGCTCTCTATTTTGGGGGAGTTTTCAATGAACTATTGCGCCAGTCCAGCCATATCTTTTTGGCCGAGAACTGTTCGCTCATCAATGTACAAGGGATGATCGAGGTGAACCCCGTCTCCATCAAGCTTCCGCCACCCTATTTTGCATATTTGCTGTACGCCAACCATACCGGGACTGAAGTCTTGAAAACCGAAGCCACTACTCCCTCCGTAGCGTTCGACCCAAAGCTTCCAGCCTTGGATGCGATAGCGACTCGGGGATCCGACGGACGCAAAATCTTCCTTGCGGTCGTCAATCGTGCCCAGAGCGAGGCCGTTTCCGCCAACATCAATCTCAAGGAATGGCAGCAGACAGGCACAAAGATTCAAGTCTACGAACTCGCAGGCAAGAGTTGGGATGCATTCAATCCATATGGTAGTACTGAAAACGTGAACATCGTGCATCATACGGTGGAAATCGTCAGAGCGCCGTTTTCATATAAATTCCCGGCGCACTCAGTAACCATTCTCGAGTTTGGCGGAAGTGAGTAGCAGGGTCAACTACCCTGTTGAAATAGCGCAACCGGCGAGACGGGCTCTTTGACTGCATCTCCAAAGTGCGTCACGCCGGCTGAAATGAATCATGGCAGCGTGTGGTCGTGTGGATTGGCAGTGTTTGAACCGTAAGTCCAGAATCGAAAAGTTGTGTGGCTCCGGCTTTGGAGAGACGCACGAAGCCCAACTAATCTCGACCACCGGTTCAGAGCTGCTATCTGTTTCTGGAAACGGAGTAGCTTCAATAAGGAGTGGAGAATGACCTTGAAACTGGAAGGGCGGATAGCTGTCGTTACCGGAGCCGGTTCCGGAATCGGTCGCTCAATCGCACGCGCATTGAGTGAGGAAGGCGCCAAAGTGGTCTTGGTTGACATCGACGGGATAAAGGCGGAGCAAGTCGCGGCGGAGATCCGATCGAATGGAGGGAACACGCAGAGCTTCAAGGCGGATGTAGCCGATCCTTCGTCGGTAGATGATTTGCGTGCCTTTGTGAGGGAAACCTACGGCACTTTGGGAATTTTGGTCAATAATGCAGCCATCCAAGTAAGCAAACTAATCGAAGACACAACGCCAGAAGAATGGAATCGACAGATGGCCGTAAATATCGGCGGAGTCTTTCTTTGCTCTCGAACCTTCATTCCCGATTTGCGCAAGACCCGTGGCACGATCATCAACATGTCGTCGGTGAATGGTTTCTTTGCAGAACCGGCATGTGCCGGTTACTGCGCCACCAAAGGAGCTATCTTGGCGTTTACCAAGGCAATCGCGATTGACCATGGAAAGGAAGGGATACGCGTAAACGCAATATGCCCAGGATACATCAACGCGGGTCTTGCCGAAGGCTATTTCGAGGCGCAACCAGACCCAGCAAAGGCGAGGGCCGAAGCTGGTTCCCTACACGCCTTAGGGAGAATTGGGGAGCCCTCTGAGATTGCGAGAGCTGCAGTGTTCCTTGCCAGCGACGATGCTTCGTTTATGAGCGGATCGGCAATGATTGTGGATGGCGGATTCAGCGCAGGCTTGCCTCCCAAATAGGTCGGAGAAGCTAGAACTCCACCTTATTGGAGCTTGTCAATCTCGCTCTGCTGTGGACGTGAAGGCTTGCGGTCGATCCAAGGACATCTCCTATGATTCAGTCCAGTACTAAACATCGGATAGACCGGTCAACGTCCGAGATAACGCGAAAAGCGGCATTCGGCATGGCTTGCCCATGTGCAAGGAGATAAGGTGTTCCCTGTTCAAAAGATTCGCGACTGGATTCTCTTGTTGCTTTGCAATCTCATATGGGCCAGCCAATTTGTCTTGGTCAAAATTGTGCAGGAACAGATGGCGCCAGTCGCCGCGACTTCTTTCCCCATGCTGATCGCAACGATTCTGCTGATTCCGATAGTCCGTATCGAGTCGCGATATTACCGCGCAAGCATCCCAGAGAGGGCTTTCAGACAGGACTGGCGTGGCTTCTTGACCATAGGAGTGCTGGGCCAGGTCGCTGCGCAGTTGTTCATTACATGGGGGGTCCGCTATTCACTCGCCTCCAATGGCGCTCTCTTGATGCTTACGCTTCCAATCGTCACCACAGTAATGGCATACTTCCTACTAGGCGAGAAGATGTCGCGAATCCGGTGGGTAAGCTTTGCACTTGCGGCTGCCGGCGTTGTGGAATGTTCAGGGGTGGATTGGAAGGAACTGAATCTCACTGGCAGCACTTACCTGCTTGGTAATGGCCTCATTTTTGTTAGCGTATGCGGCAGTGCCTTTTACAACGTCTATAGCAAGAAGTTGTTAGTGCGGTACACGCCGCTTCAAGTTCTCCTTTATAGCTATTATTTTGTCGTTGCCTTCCTGATACCGATTACGTTCTATTTGGAACCGGATGCCTTCCGGCAAGTGATTCACTATACAGTTCAGACGTGGGTGGGGATTGCGTTGCTCGCCGTATTTCAGTATTGCATTTCGATGGTGATCTTCCTGACCGTTTTGGCCCGACTGGATGCAACCCAGGCCAGCTTATCAAACTATCTGATCCCGTTCTTCGGCCTCGTCATTGCTGCGATCGTACTCCACGAACACCTGACAACATTCATGATCGTCGGGGGAATGCTGGTACTGCTGAGCACGCTGCTAATTACCGTCTATGAAGAACACCGGCGCCCTAAGACGGAACATACGGTCAGCTGAAGACTGGAAGCTGCTGTTCTTACCGTGCGCCGAGACGGGCAGACATCGAATCTCCGAATTTCTTGACAATCAAGCCAAGTGCCGGAATCCGGTTGTCGCTGATTTGATGAGTTGTCCCGGTAACGCTCACTGCGGCCAGCGGCTCATTTCCACTGCCAAATATAGGCGCCGCCACGCAGGCAACACCTGGCTCGCCTTCATTGATTTCCCATGCGTACCCGACGCGACGAAACTCGCGCAGTTGCTTCTCAAGCTGCTGCCGGTTGGTCACCGTATACGGCGTGATCTTGCTTAAAGGAAGGTATTTCAAAGTCTGCGCGAGCTCTTCTTCGGCAAGAAAGGCAAGCAGGACTTTTCCCACTCCGGATGCGTGCAGCGGCCAACGCATTCCCACGTACGAGGAAAACTGCACGAGGCCAGTGCTTGGAACCCGGTCGATGTACATCGACTCTCCTTCCCGCACAACTGCGATGTGCCCGGTCAGACCGCTTTCCAAGACAAGCTGCTCGAGGAGTTCGTGGCAACGTCCGGCAATGTCCTGCTGAGCGTTATTCCGTTCGGCATAAGAGAAAAGCTTACTGCCGAGTGAATAGCGAGCAGAGCTGTTGTCCTTTTCTATGTATCCCAGGGCCTCCAGAGTGTGGAGAATGGCGGCAGCAGAACTCAATGGAAGATGAAGCGTTCGATGAATCTCGGTGACCGTCAGTCCTTTGTCTCTTTCAGCCAGTAAGTCGATCAGGTCAAAACACCGCTTAATCGCGGGCACCAAGTATTGCTTCATCGCGACCTTAGTCCTCGGCTCTTCTTTTTTCTTTAACGTGGTTGCCAACGTGTTTGCCCACCAACATCTAACCCAGCCTATTGTACCAGAATCCAGAATGATGGGTTCGAGCCGGAAACTCCATCGGTGTTTGTGAAATCCTCCGACTTCGAGGATGATGGGTTAACTCCATCCATTGTGAGGACCAACCTAACTTCGACCAACAGTTGGATGCACAAACTCGAGCTCTGACTCATTCCTCGGACGCAGAAAATCGAAATCGCAGCCCTCATCGCACTGAAGGACGTGGTCGATATAAAGCCTGGGATAACCACGAAGGTGCGGACTCCGAAGAGGGCTCAAGCCGGAAAGCCTGTTTGCAATTTCCACAGCGGAAAGCATAACGTCAACTTTCCGTTGTGCAACATCGAGCCGAATGAGATCGCCCGTCCGGACGGCGCAGAGCGGTCCTTCAGCCGCAGCCTCAGGACAGACATGTAATATCACAGTTCCATAGCTTGTCCCGCTCATCCGCGCATCGCTGATGCGGATCATATCGCTCACGCCGGCGGCCTGGAGCTTTCGCGGAATTGGGATCGCGCCCCACTCCGGCATCCCAGGGGCAGCTTTAGGCCCGCAATTCTTCATAACGAGCACTGAGTCAGCAGTTACGTCGAGATCAGGATCGTCGATGCGAGCCAGCATATCGGCATAGCTTTCAAATACAACTGCTCGGCCCTCGTGCTGCAGCAAATGTGGCGATGCCGCCGAAGTTTTCAGGATAGCTCCTCGCGGGGCGAGATTGCCCCGCAGCACCGCAATCGCGCCTTCTAATCGCAACGGGTTTGAAAGGGTCCGTATGACGCTGGTATCGCGAGAAGTGACATCGCGAAGATTCTCGCTGACAGACTTGCCGGTAACCGTCAGGCAAGTCGTGTCAAGAAGGGACTCGATTTCCTTCATCGCGGCCGGTACACCACCCGCCTTATGGAGAGCATGAACAAGATGCTGTCCCGACGGCTTAAGGTCTGCAAGGCAGGGCGTCGTCCTGCCCAACTCATCAAAACGCGTGAGCGGCAATTCGATTCCAAGCCGTCCGGCGATCGCTACCAGGTGGATGATCGCATTTGTAGATCCACCCAACGCCATGCAAAGCCGAATCGCGTTATCAAAGGCAGCCTTGGTCATGATGTCGCTCGGCCGAAGTCCATTCTCCACCAGCGCGACGATGCGGCGTCCACTCTCCTCGGCCACCACCATGCGTCCAGGGTCGTTTGCTTCGTAGGTGGACGACCCCGGCAACATCATCCCGAGCCCTTCTGCGACCGCGGACATCGTCGAGGCGGTCCCCATTACATTGCAGGCACCCGCGCCACAGGACATGCACTGTTCCAGTTCCTTCCAATCCTGGGTCGAAAGCTTCCCGGTCCGGTATTCATCCCAATACTTCCAGAGGTCAGTTCCGCTGCCGATTTCAATGCCTTTCCATCGCCCAGCGCTCCGGGGTCCGCCATTGACCTGAATTGCCGGAAGATTGGCGCTAGCTGCACCCATCAATTGCGCAGGCCCGGTCTTGTCGCAGTTGGAAAGAAGTACGACTCCATCGAGGGGATTGGAACGAAGCGTCTCTTCCACATCCATCGCCATCAAATTGCGATAGAGCATCGCCGTCGGCTTCATAAACTCTTCGCCGAGAGAAATCGTGCAGAACTCAAGAGGAAGAGCGCCAGCCGAGAGAATTCCGCGCTTCACTGCTGCCGCTACGTCGCGCAGGTTCATGTTGCAGTTGTTCAGTTCACTCCAGGAGTTTGCGATCCCGATTACCGGACGATCTTTATACCTATCGGCATCAATTCCCATCGTCCGTAAGGCAGCGCGATGCTGAAAGCCAAGCTCGTCGCGACCGTAGAACCATTCCTGACTGCGATATCTCATCTGGCCCCCGATGACCTCTCTTCTGCTATCCATCGTGTATTCTGACACCTCGTACTGGCGCAAAGAAGTCTGCTCGGAATGCCTAAGAACAGCGGAATTCATTGGCAGTAAGGCCGACAGTGTTTGTCTCAATCGCGAAAAGACACCCCGCCAGACGTTCCCAGCTGTCCGAATCCGGCGCCGCACAAGTCACGTAGAGGATATTGCCATCGGATCCACCAAAGGTACAGTTCGTCAGATTGCTCACCGGCATGTCAATAACTCGATCCACGCTTCCGTTAGGAGCAACTCGCACGATGCATCTTCCCCCATAGCGGCAATTCCAAACGTAGCCTTCTGCGTCAATAGCTGAGCCATCCGGCCATCCTCTGTCAAATCCACGAAAGAATGATTGCTCATCTCGGATGGAGCCATCGGCCATATCATAGTCATAGGACCAAATCTGGTTCTTCGAGGTGTCGCCGAAGTAGAACTTAGAGTTATCGGGACTCCATACAAGTGTATTTGAAATCCCCAGGCCGCGCCGTCGTTCGGATACATTGCCGTTTCCTTCGATGCGGTAGAGGACACCATCGGAACCACCTGCCTCACGGGGTTCGCCATCCACTTTGACATTGTTTCGCATGGAGCCTATCCATAGATCTCCACGGGGGTCGACGGCACCGTCGTTGCAGCGCACAAATGGCCAGCCAGGCAGTTCAAAGAGCTTCTCGTGCCTGACATCTCCCTGCGGCTCCCAGAGCGCAGCCCCCGAACCGAAAACAAGAAGAAGAGTATTGTCCCGATTGGTTGTCAGAACGCAGGTAACAGGCTCAGAGAAAAACCATGTCCTAAGCTCCGTGCGCTCGACGTCGAAGCGATGGACAAGAAATCGATTGATATCCGTCCAGTAGATGCACTGCGTCGCCGCCTCCCACAGTATTCCTTCGCCACACTTGTCTCCTGTGGCAGCGATACACACAGGTTCACCCACCATCAAATCTCTACCTGAATTCATCCCCAGTCTCCCTTACGAAATAATAGCGGCTGGCTGGCAGCCTCTCTGCTCTTGATTTCCAGGCCGTAATGCGAGGCCCAGATGATCGAGCCATTCCAGGACTCTCCGGTTAAGGAAGTCAATGTGCGCTTGATCTTTGCTCCCGACAGTGAATGTTGCCTCGCGAACAATAGCTGCAGGCAGCACTCCTCGGGCGGTAAGGAGAGCTTTTTCCACATGGTGAAAGAGTTCCATGCTCTGCAAGCTGAAATTGATTTGCGGGAGTACACCCAAGAAGGCTGAGTAGGCTCCGTCATGGTCGCCTGTGCACGCTCGATTCCACACTAATTGCAGAACATCTGCGACTGCAAGGCCTGGCATAACGCCAACAATACCTGCCTTGAACAATTCGATCATGTAAACCCCGCCCCACCCTTCGAGCACGCCAAGTTCCCCATTCGTCCCATCGATAATCGATCGAGTCCGCTCGGACATAAGTGGCTCTTCAAGCTTGATATAGCGGAAGTGCCGGTGCTGGCGACGCAGTTGCTGAATAAAATCCAAGCTAACCGTTGTTCCCCCGGGATTGAAATCCTGAATTAGCAGAGGAATGCCAATTGCACTGAGAATGCGGTCAAAGTAGCGTAAGAGGTCCCGCTCGGGCAAGTTGAAGATCCGAGGGACCGCAACCGAGATGGCCGAGACCCCAGCGCTCTCCAGTTCTCGCGCTGTTTCCACCACATAGGCAGTTGAGACATGATTTACTTGCCCAATTACGGGAAGCCTACCACCTAGAAGGTCGACCGCGCGGATCGCTACATCCCGTCGTTCGGAATCGGTAAGTTTATAAAACTCGCTTGCGTAAGCGGGCAAGCACACCGCGGAAACGCCCGCTCCTACGGCGAAATCCAGCAGGCTCTTTAGAGAGGCCCAATCGATGGAACCTTCGGGAAGAAACGGAGTTGGGATAATCGGTACGATTCCGTTAATCTGAATTTGCAGCATAACTCTTTCTCCTAAATCGCGCGAGTGTGTGTGGCCGCTGGATGACGAATTCCTTCTTCATACGCAGAATCTCAATTAAGATCGTGCCCTGTTTACCCATGATGTGAACCTTACTCCACGTCATGTGCCGGCCCGTACAATCATGTCCGGATCTTGATCCAGCGCGCAGAATAGACCGTATTCAGCCCGCTGACTGTGACAGCACCTAATTGTACGCAGGATCTGAAATGAATTGCAAGTTCCATCCTGTCAGGCCGGGTCCCATCCTCGGTTTCAATTCTTGCCCCATTCCTTCACCCACGGCGTCCTTATGGGGCAAGGACGGCGAAGCGTCTGCAGAGAACATCATAAGATAACGTATTATTTATGTGATAGTTAAGCGGGACAATAATCTCTTCCCCTATGCGAGCAGGACCCCCCCAAATTCCGAGCCCAGCACAATCTATGCTGCCAAGCAAAAAAACTCTTGACAGTACCTCACGGCTCAGAGTACAAGATGTATCACAGACAGCCTATTGAACGGACGTACAATATGCTGTCAGATGATCGTATTTAGGGACACCGCTGGCAGAGGGGGAAGACACCTAATGAGGTGATCATCCTCAAACCATGAAGACTAGTGGTCGTCCTTACCAACCCGATTGAGTACAGCGCCATTTTGTGAGGGTGAGGCATGAGGAAATCCATGAATCGAAATGTGTTCGTTCTATTCCTGCTGGCATCGTTAATCTACTTCGTTTGTCCGGTAATGAGTCGAGCACAGCAAAACACAGGAAGCATCTCTGGCACGGTAACGGATCCCACCGGCGCAGTCGTGCCTCAAGCAAAGGTCAAGGCAACCAATACTGCAACCGGAACCGTTGAATCGACTATTTCCGACGGGGCGGGTGTCTATACCTTTCCCGGGCTGGCTTCAGGGACCTACTCGATCTCGGCAGAACAAGCAGGGTTTGCCCTAACCACGATAACGGGGATCACACTGGAGATCTACCAGCGGGCGTTGATCGATGTCGTCATGAAAGTAGGAGGAACGGCACAAACTGTCATGGTAGAGGGAAGTACTTCCTTGGTCGATGCAAGTTCGGCCAGCTTGGGAACGGTTGTGGAGGAAGAGGCCATTCAGGATCTGCCGCTGAATCTGCGCCAGGTAGGTGCTCTGGCCTTGACGGTTCCAGGAACCATCTCTACAAGTGGCCGCTCTCTGACCACCGCGATTGGGAATGGATCGGGATTTAACGACAGCAGTTATAGCGGTGCGGGCGGGTATTCCGGCGGGAACACCCTTCTGATTGACGGAATGATCTCGCGCTCGCTCAACAACGGAGCCTTCGCGCTCAATCCGCCTCCCGAGATGGTGAAAGAATTCAAAATCCAGAACGACGTTTATGACGCGGCTTTTGGACTTAGCTCAGGAACCGTAATGAATCTCGTCACTCAGTCGGGAACAAACAAAATCCATGCAGGAGCATGGGAATACGTGCGCAACCGCGACTTTGACGCACGCAATTATTTTGACACGTCCGCCGTCAGTCCAAATGTCCCCGAGTACACTCGAAATCAATTCGGGCTTGACGTCGGCTTTCCAATCCTGAAGAACAAGCTATTTCTGTTCGGCGCTTATGAAGGCCTGCGGCTGGCTCAAGCTAACGACTATTCAAGCCCGGTACCTTCGCACCAGGAAAAGCAAGGAGACTTCAGCAGTCTCTTGACGGGGACCACGCAGAATCTCTGTGGTGCGCTGGGTCCGGCGAATCTCACCTACGATACGGGGCAGCTATTTGACCCGAAAACGGAATCCAACTACAACTGCCCAAATAACGGCAAAGTGATTCTAGTGGGTAATCCAATTCCCGGCAACGACATCGCTACTTATCTCGGCGGGATGGGCAACTCGGACCCAGTTGGCCAGAAGGTGCTGGCACTCTTCCCCGACCCGAATAACGGCCAATTCTTTCTGAACGAAGCGCCGCATCGCGATAACCGCAATCAATACGATGGGCGCATCGACTGGAGTATATCAACGAACGACCTGGTTTTTGGTCGTTATCTTCTGGGCGCCGCGGACCAAGTCAATCCGGGACCTTTCCTTCCATTTTTCCAAACCCAGCATTTCAGAGGGCATAACGCAGTTGGGGGTTGGACACACACCTTCAGTCCGACTCTAGTAAACGATGTCCGAATCGGCTATCAACAGGACTATATGAAGTACACGTGCCAAAGTTGTCCACGAGCCGCCGGGACCCTAGAGAGCTTCAACATTGTCGGGCTCGCCGCCTCCAATCCAAACTTCGAAGAGTATCCCAGTGTTTCTTTTAGCAACTTTGCTGGCTGGGGCGATAGCGGCTACTTCCCCGACATTCTGCCCGATGAACTCTATAAGTATGAGGACACCGTGACCAAACTCTGGGGACACCATATCCTCTCATTCGGCGCGGACCTGAATTTCTGGAATACGAAGGGCGTCTCTGACCCCATTCAGGTTAACGGAACCATCGGTTTCAGTGGCCAGTACGCGGATCTAGCCGGGGAATCCACCGCAGCCACAGGAGCAGCGGATGCCGCTGACCTGGAACTCGGCTATCCAAGCGGTGGTTTCTATACCAAGAACGCATTCATCACCAACCTGGTTGGAGGGAATTGGACAGGCCTTTTCATTCAGGACAACTACAGGGTCAACGCAAACGTGACGATTGAGGCAGGGTTCCGCTGGGATTATCGCAGGCAACCTACGGAAGAGCACAATAACCTGGCGGCCTTCTACCCTCTGTCGAAGACCTTTAAGTCTGGCGATGCCCTTCTTATAAGTGCGCAACCCGACTCATTAAACGACGCCCTCTGTTCCGAAACCTATCTCCGATCCGCCTCCGGTGAGTGTCTCGTTGCCACGGCCGCGCAAAGAAAGCAGTTCGGTTTCAACTCTAACCAGGCGAAGCAGGTCAGCTTTGGACCGGGATACGGAAACTTCTCTCCGCGGCTCGCGGTATCCATGCGCCCCACAGGCTCGGATAAGCTGATAGTGCACGCGGGCGGAGGCATCTTCCTTGACCTTCCACTCACCAACCAACTTGGTTCTACTGACGATAATAACCCCATTACTACTCAAAGCCCCGTGTATAACACCTCATTTGGGGCGCCGCCGCCGCTTACCAACGGAGATCCGACTACCACGCAGAGAATGTTTATTGGATCGATCATTCCCACTCTTGCGCAGTCCTATGGTCAGCTCATGCCGAGCCCGTTCTACCATACTCCGACCGTCTATGAATGGAGCATGAGCGTCCAGACACAGGTGGCAACAAATTGGGCTGTCGAGACAGCGTATTTGGGTAACAGGGGCGTACATGAGGATTTCATGCATCTTACTGGCAATCAGTCGGCGCCCGGAGTTGGTCCACTGCAGCAGAGGAGACCATGGCCCGATTTCAATTTAGTGCGATATGACACCTACGATGCCTTCTCGAATTACAATGCGCTGACTGTTAAGGTCACCAAGAGATCTTCGAACGGCCTTTCGGGGATCGTTGCGTATACCTATTCGAAGACTCTTGACGATGGCAGCGGAACTTCGGAGACGGAGGCCGCGCCTCAAGACGATAACAACGTGCGTGCGGAGTACGGCCAGGCTGATACTTCTCTACGTCAAAGGCTTTCGGTGAGTGGTACTTATCAGCTTCCTGTGGGAAGAGGACGCCAGTTCCTCAATAGCAAAGGTCCATGGGTCGATGAGTTGGCTGGGGGTTGGGACCTGTCAACCATCATCACCACCCAGTCCGGAACCCCCTTTACGGTAACCTCTGCCTCTGATTTTTCCAACACCGGTTCCGGCAATCCGAGGCCTGATCGAAGCTGCAGAGGGATAGGGAAGAAGTCAAATAGTAACTGGTTCGATCAGAGTTGCTTCTCCACGGCAGCGCTCGCCGCTGCCTTGGCCGACGGCACTCCACGATTTGGAAATTCTGGGCGCAATATCCTGACCAGTCCTGGCTTCGTCGAAATCGACGCATCCTTGATTAAGCGCTTTTCGATCCTGGACAAAGCAAATACCGAGTTCCGGGCGGAATTCTTCAACATGCTTAACCATCCAAACTTCGCACTTCCCGGTTCAACAATAGGATCCAGTTCAGCAGGTATTATCTCGAATGCTTCAGCAGGCCGAGAAATTCAACTGGGTTTGAAGTTGGCCTTCTGATTCTGCTTGGCTGTGCGGCGACGCACTGGTGAACGAGAGTAACGCGGCCTCCCAACCTTCTAGCAAAGAAAGGCAGGAGGTTGGGGCCGAATCGTTGCGACCGCCTGGGCCTGATCAGTAGCGGGCCAGATGCCGGATTACCCGGGCACGAAACCATGCAGGACCCACAAGGATGTTTTCGGGCGTGGCATCGCTCCTAAAGAATTTCGGCTACGACCGATTCTCGAAACTGGATCGGGATTTCCTCGAGCATTGGGCTTCGAAGGCCGGATGCACAGGCCTGAAGGTCCATTTGCCTATCTCGACATCGGGGAAGAGGTGGTGGGCGAATTCATCGTGCTGGCCAAGAGAGTCGGAGATCGCCTCTTCCGAATGCGTTGTAACGAAAACCATGCGTCCACCGATGATGACGTGATCGTAGGAACAGCTCACAGCATTTGCTATCTGGAGATTCTCTATTGGTTGGAGCGCTGTGGCTACGCCGGATGGCTTTCAAGGGATCAGTATCCGTATCGGGGAGATGGACCAGGAGCTTTGGTGAGAGCATACTTGGCTGCATCAGTGTGAAGTGATATTGGAAGAGAACCGCGAACAGTTCCAGGGTCTCGTCCTGGAGCAGAACGCGATCGCGATGACCCGGTCCTTGCGCTCTGTCCTCGCCCCAGTGAAGGAGCCGGAAAGCACCCAGAGGGGGCGCAATACATTTGCAAGATGGCAGATGCGTTGCTTTGTTCCGTCTAATCGGAAGTTCCCGACACAAGGAAAGTGACGTATTTAAAGTGAACGCTACAGTGCCCGCTGACACAGCAGCGACAGATTATGTTCTCGCATGGGCCATAGACCGCGTTACCGAGTGCGAAGAATCCGAGGGGGTCGAATCAGTTAGATTGCTCGGAGGTCGAGACGGAGCGGCAGTGTCTGGGGCCAAGTAGAGTGTGGTGATTCGGCTTCCGAGTTTCTCGGCCAA
>Ga0181520_10003478_pt1 | contig 27583 bp, 17 predicted proteins | sample PEATcosm2014_Bin_29_FD_132451 | JGI IMG/M metagenome (GOLD analysis project Ga0181520, IMG submission 132451) | Peatland microbial communities from MTU Mesocosm Facility, Houghton, MI, USA - PEATcosm2014_Bin02_30_metaG | ecosystem: Environmental > Terrestrial > Soil > Wetlands > Peat | place...
ATTGTCGCCGGCTACACGGGCTCGCAGGATTTCCCTCATGCGGGGGCAATCCCGTTGACCGGCTGCCAGTTCAATGCAACCTGCTACTTCCTGACCTCGCTCTCGCCGGACGGCTCTCAGTTAAACTACTCCGGCATAATCGCCAATGAGCAGGCTTGGTATGGAAGCGCCGGCGTACTTGCCCTGGACTCCACCGGAAACGCCTATGTCTCGGGTGACATCTGGGCTGAAAATTTCACGGTCACACCGGGAACGCTCTCCTCCTCCGTCCCTGGCTATCCTTACAGCACCCTGTTCGTGATGAAGGTGGACCCGACCGGAAAACTGCTTTATTCAACGGGGATTCTTGGGGCTCCCTCATGGGGCGCTTTTGTTCCGTTCAGCATTGCAGTGGATGGAAGCGGACAGGTGACGATTGCCGGAACCGCCAGCGTGGGCCTGCCGACGACCTCCAACGTCGTTCAGCCTTCATTCCCATACTCAACAACGGACGAAGCTCTTACGGCGGGCTTTGTGCTGCAGTTGAACGCCACGGCCTCCGCGATCAATTTCGCCAGCTATCTTCCCGGCACCGGCTCCGCCGACGGAATGGCCGTCGACTCCAGCGGCGATCTCTATTTTGTGGGGGCCACCGCTGAGACCAGCCCGGCCGTCACGGCAAAAGCCTATGAGTGGATTGCTGACAGCAGCTACGTGATGGAACTGAGCGGCGGGGCCACGGCGGTGAAGGCTGCCGTCTACTTCACGTGCTGCATGGCGGGAATTGCGCTCGACACAAACCGCAACGTTTTCGTCGGAGGAATGACCATGTCCTCCACGTTTCCGATGAAGCATCCGTTCACGCCGATCTATGAATTCGCCATGGCCGATGGGGACATGGCCGTGGCGGAGTTCGACTCCGGCTTGAGCACACTCTTGTTTGGCAGCTATCTCAGCTCGACCATCGCGCCCTATCCCGGCAGCACCTTCACGAGCATGACGGTAGACGCGCAGAACAACCTGATTCTTACCGGCAAGACCATGGCCGACGATTTTCCGACCACCGCGGGAAGCTTCCAACCGCAACTTCCTACGGCGGAGTACCCCCTCTCGGATGTGGCTCAGGCAACGTTCGTCTCCAAGATCAATCTCGCTAAGCCGTCGCCGATGGGATGCCTTGATAACTATTCGTGGAATTTTGGCAACGCGACTCCTGGGGTGCCTCTGACCAAGACGGTCAACCTGATCAACTGCGGCAACGCTCCGCTGCATCTCTCGTCCATCACCTCGACTGAACCCTCATTCACCACCAGCCAGAGCTGCGGCGCGATTGCGGCCGGCGTCTCCTGTCCCGTCACGGTGACTTTCGATCCACTGCAGTCGGGGAGTCTTGAGAGCGTCCTGGAGTTCAATGATGATGGAGCGGTGCGCGTACAGAAAGCGATCTTTACCGGCATGGGATTGGCCCCCAGTATCCAACCAGTGGCAAACCCCGTGATGGTTGGGCACGCGTTGGTGGGAGCTCAGAGCCCATTCTCTCTGCAGCTTTTTAACGACGGGAATTTTCCCCTCGCCATCACGATCACCGCTGTCACGGGCAGCAGCTTCAAGGTCCCCAGCTACTCCTGCACCTACTTCGGCGGTAGCGCATGCCCGATCAACATTGTCTTTGCCCCACGAGTGGTGGGCACAAATACAGGCTCTCTATTGCTTTCAACAAACGATCCGGTGAATCCGCGGTTCGTTGTCAACCTGAGCGGCGTTGGAGACAGCGTTTATCTGACTCCGGTGATCGCTTACCTCAGTCCGGGAACGGCACCGATCGGTACGCCGGTCAGCGTGAGCGTGTTCGGTACCAACTTCTATCCCGCATCGGTTGTGAATGTGAATGGAACGGCGCAGCCAACAACCTATGTGAGCAACAGTGAATTGCAATTCCAGCTCACCTCGTCTGAGCTGGGCGCAGTGGGCCAGGTGCCAATCAAAGTTGTCAATCCTTCGCCGGGCGGATCGAGTAACACCGCCTTCTTCGCGCCATATCGGGCCCTGACCATCAATCCCTCTGCTCTTGCCTATGTTCCGTCGACCGGAACGTTGTACGCTGCGATACCGGCATCCGCCGCGAGTAATCCCAACACGGTCATTCCCGTCACACCGGCTACAGGAGCGCTTGGCAAGCCGATCACCGTAGGCAATAACCCGGTCCTGCTGGCCGCATCCGGAGACGGAAAGTACCTTTATGTTGCACTCAGCACGGACCAGACCATTCAGCGCATCAACCTGGCCACGAGGGTAGTGGAACGGAGCTTCCCCTACCCAGGCAACACCAGTTGCAGGGGCTGCGCACTGGATGCCACCGGTCTTCAGGTGGTTCCCAATGCACCCCAGGAGGTGGTCCTGGCACTGGGAACATCGCTCGCTCTCTACAACGATGGAGGATTGGTGAACTCGATCGTGGCACCGTTGAACTCGATCCTCGAGTTCAACGAGATTGCCTTTGTTGGAAATTCCAACATCTTCGGTCTCCCACTCACCCTTGAACAGTGTGCGCCCTTTGACGTCACCCTTGGGGCCTCTGGTCTGGCGTACACGCCGCCGGCTCCGACAGGTTGGCCGTGCAGCCAGTTTTCGGGTGGAAGTGCGTTGGTCTCGAGTGGAACGTTGCTTTATGACGATGCGGGTCAGGTGTGGGACACGACCACCATGACGATCTCGGGAACATTCCCGGTCGCGACCCAGGCCTATGAAATGCGCAATATCGCGTTGGACCCAACTACGCCGAATTTCTATTTGGTTGGCATCAACCAGAGTGATCCGAACTTCTATCTAGCCTTGTTCTCGTACTCCACCCATTCGCTGGAGGAGATTGGAGAGCTGACTTTTCCGGGCGTGATGGATCCGTCTATCAGCGATCTGATTCGATGGGGAAGCGATGGATTCGCATTTATCGCGCCCGGACCGGGACTGACAGATCAGGAGCTTTACCTTTTCCGCAGCAATCTGGCCAATGCGCAGACTACAAACCCCGTGCCGGTTCTCAGCTCTCTGTCGTACACATTCTCGAATCCGACCATCTACGTGCAGACCCTGGATGTGTACGGAAGCAACTTCGTACCGAGTTCCGTAGTGCAGTGGAATGGTACGGCCGTCCCCACAGCATTTATATCCAGCACCCACCTGATCGCAACCTTGAAGTACCCGCTTTTGGCCAACGCGACTACGGCGCAGGTGACCGTATTCACTCCGGCACCGGGCGGAGGGACCTCCAGCGCACTGCAATTTCTTGTCGGCCAGTTCGAGCCCACGGCCACTTTGTCTGCCACTGCGCTGAACTTTGGGAATGTGCTGCTCGGTGAGACCGGCGGAGTGGAGTACATCACCGTGTCGAACAACGGATGGGCTCTCCTGTTTTTCTCCTCCATCACGACCACGGGAGACTTCTCTTCCTCAAGCACTTGCACCTCTAGTCTCACATACCTCGACACCTCGGGAACCTGCGAGATCGCGGTCACCTTTTCCCCGACCACAGCAGGACAGCGGACCGGAACAATCACCATCACGGACAATGCCCCGGATAGTCCGCAGGCGATCAGCCTCACGGGAAGCGGAACCATAGGGCTGCCCCTGATACTTTTGCTCTCCGGCAGCAATGCCACGGAGGGTTCTGGCAGCTTCACGCTCACGTTGAATGGCGCCGGCTTTGTCTCGGGCTCACAGGTGTTGTGGAACGGCGCGGTGCGGGCAACAACCTATGTGAGCAGCACGGAGCTAACGGCGACGATTCTGGCGTCCGACATTGCGCACGAGGGAACCTTCCTGGTCACCGTGGCCAACCCGGCGCCAAACGCGGCTACCGCGGCAGCGCAGCCCTTTGTGGTGCGATCGAGTATTCCGGTAGCGAAGATCACGGGCGCATCCATCATCAATGCGGCTGATGGTAGCAGGAAGCTATTGCGCTCGTCGATCTGAGCAGCGCGAGCGTAGTGAACAGCTTTTGCGACCACAGCAATGTTCAAGAACCACGGCGCACCGACGGCGGCGATCACTGATCTGTGGTTATGGCGGCTGTTCATGGCGGACCTCCTTGGCCTTCGAACACGTATTGCACATGCAACTGCCTTGCCAGAACAACAATTCCGCTAACTTGCTAAAAACAAGGCGAGAAGCGACAAAAGACTGAGTAAAGGTCGAAACTGTAAATAGCTCTTCGACACTTGTCGAAACGAGCGACACAACAGAGCTGGCGATTGGAGTTAGAACTGTGATCGCCGGTCGAGATGAATCATCATCTCTCTTGAGATAAACTGTCCCGATGACCCGGGTGTTCGGCTTTCCCAGAAGAACGATATGAACGGAGATGTTCATAGGCCGGAAAACAGCTCGCGGCGTTACGCAGCCGTGCTTCGCATCAGCGAGGCAATTTCTGCGTGTGGCGACCCACAGGAGTTGGCGGCGATTCTGGCCGATCAACTGATCAATTTCCTTTCCTTCGACCATCTCGATGTGGTCATCTTCAAGGAGAATTCCACCGAAATCGAATGGCACGCGTGGGGCAAAGGTCCATTACCTTTTCCGGATTTGCCAATCGAAGAACTGCCGGAATGGAACGTTTACAACAGCCAGGAACCGCTCCACATCCGGGATTGGAGTGCAGATGAACGGTTTTCGGCGCTGAAGAAGCTGGGCGCAGCGTTGGGCGTGGATGCGGGAAGTATCGGCTCAGTGATACGCGTTCCCCTGACGACGCCGCACCGCCGGTTGGGTGTGTTGGGTATCGCCAGCGTCCCAGGCGTAACCTACAGCACCGATGACGTGGCCTTCTTGCAGGTGATCGCACGTGTCGTTGCCTTCGCGATTGATGACGGCCTTAATCTCAGGCGAGCACAGCAGCAAACCGATAGGCTTCAGTTGCTCCTAAACTTGACGAATCGAATCACCTCGAACATCAAACTACGCGATCTATTGCGTGCCATTTCCGCCAACATTAGAGAGGTCATGGACTGTGATGTCGCAGGCATTTCGCTGCCTGGAGAGGAAGCAGGAACTTTCAGAGTCTACGCGCTGGATTTTCCGGGTGGCAAGGGACATGTTAACGAAGAGCTGGTTGTTTCTCCCGGTCCAAACGATCCCGGAAAGCAGGCGCTTGAGACGTTGAAACCAGTGATCGGAACCGTCGCCGACGCACCCGACCCCGGTTGGAGTTACTACGAAATAGCGATCGCTGAGGGGGTACAGAACTTTTGTGTCATTCCGCTCGTGAATCGCGGCCGCGCGCTCGGGACCCTGGCGCTTGCACGTGTGACTGAGGGTTCCTTCACACCAGAGGATGTCGAATTTCTCAGTCAGGCCGCAGGGCAGATCGCGATTGCCATCGAAAACGCGTTGGCTTACGGCGAGATCTCCGAATTGAAAGACAAGCTCGCGCAAGAGAAGGTCTATCTGGAAGAAGAAATTCGCAGCGAGATGTATTTTGAGCAGATCGTGGGGAGCAGCCCGGCGCTAAACCATGCTCTGGAACTTGTTGAGACCGTCGCTCCAAACGATTCGACGGTCCTGCTTTTGGGCGAGACCGGAACCGGGAAAGAGTTAATCGCACGGGCGATTCACGATCGCAGCCGTCGTAGGGATCGAACATTTGTAAAGCTCAACTGCGCCGCCATTCCTACGGGACTACTCGAGAGCGAATTGTTCGGACATGAAAAGGGCGCGTTCACGGGCGCGATCAGCCAAAAGGTCGGGCGAATGGAACTGGCGGATCAGGGCACGCTGTTCCTGGACGAAGTTGGCGACATTCCTCCTGAGATTCAACCGAAGCTGCTGCGTGCGTTGCAGGAGCGGGAATTTGAACGTCTGGGCGGTACTCACACTCGCAAGGTAAACGTTCGGCTAATCGCGGCGACCAACCGCGATTTGGAAAAAATGATTGCTAACCGCGAGTTCCGCAGCGACCTGTACTATCGCCTGAATGTATTTCCCATTCGGATTCCTCCACTTCGGGAACGTAAAGAAGATATTCCCCTGCTGGTAAGTTACTTCGTCCAAAAGTTTGCGAAGCAAATGCAAAGAAAAATCGAGACGATTCCTGCGGCGGTGATGAAGGGGCTGACCGCCTGGGAGTGGCCGGGAAATATTCGGGAACTGGAGAATTTCATCGAGCGTGCCGTGATTCTTACGCGCGGCAAGGCACTCGACGCACCGCTTGGCGAACTTCGAAAACCAAGAGGAGAGGAACAACCTGCGCGGAACATGGCTCCCGTGCAGGGCGACATCGCCAGAATCGTGAAAGAAACGATCAGTGCTCTAAACGGCAAGAAAGATTTTACCGACGAATATGCCAAGAAACAGCGCGAAGAAATTGTGGGCGCACTTACCGAAAGCAAGGGACGGGTTGGTGGCGCCGACGGGGCTGCCGCTCGCATAGGCGTCAACCGCACTACCCTCATCTCCCGCATGAAGAAGCTCGGCATAGACCCGCGGCAGTACGTCTGAGCCGGCAAGCCTGCGCTGCCTTCTGCTGCAGCGTCCGCATTAATGTCCAGGTCGCCTCATCAGGGCAGTTGACTCACTTCTCCCAAGATATCTACTCCGCATAGCTGTCAAAGCTGCCTTCGACAGTTTCGACTCTCCACACCTCTGTTTTCGACAGCACCCCTAAAATTCATCAAGTTACGGGCCTACATATTTGGCATGTGCCTTGCATTTATTCCCCGCATAGAGGGAAAGGCATGTTGAAGATTTCCATCGTCGAGGCCCGTAACAAACGGCGGTTGCTCGTGGAAGGCATGCTCATCGCGCCGTGGTCGGCTGAACTTATCAGCACATGCGACAAGGCCAGGGAGGGCTTGGACGGACGTGAACTTCTTGTCGAGTTGGTGAACCTAACGGCCATCAACCATGAGGGCGAAAACGCACTGATTGTCCTGATGAACGAAGGAATGAAGTTCCGCGGCTGCGGCGTGTTCGCGAAGCAGGTGTTGAGGCAGCTCGCTCGCAGAGCACGGAAGCCCATTCAGGAGGCCGAGAGATGACGTTCTTCAAGCGGGTCGCAAACAGCGATCGACGGAGCAGGGCACAGACAAGATCCTGACCATGAAAAGTGATGAATCTGCGGGGTAACGATATGAAGTTCAACCACCTATTTCTGATTCTGTTCGCACTCGCGGTTGTATGGCCGTCCACATTGCTCGGTCAACCGCAACAGACGACCGACAATACGCAAGCTCCACTGCTCACGCTAGACGATGCAGTCTCCCTCGCCTTGGAGAACAACCGGCTGGTGAAGAACTCGTCGCTGGAAGCGCGAAAGTTCGACTTTCGCGTGGACACAGCGCGGAGCCGGCGCCTGCCGCAGTTCCAGTTCGCTGTTCTGGGTGGTGAACTGCTGCAGCCGTTCGATTTCACGATCCCTGCTGGTACGTTCGGCACGTACCCGAGTACGGGGCCGCTACCGTCGACGAATAGCAAGGTCCATACACCGGCACAGTTTGTGACCAACACAACCGCGGCCTTCGATGAACCCGTATCGCAGCAGTACAAGATTCACCTCGGCATTCGCGCGACTGAACTTGCACGCGACATCTCGCGCGAAGATGTTCGCGCGGAGCGTCAGAAGATCGCCTCCGAGGTCCGAAACACGTACTTCAATCTCGTCGCGACGCAGGAGGGGGTAGATGCGACACGCGAGGCTGTTAAAGCACTGGAAGAAGCGCAGCGTGTAACCGCGAAGTACCAACTTGAACAAACCGTACTGCGGGCCGATGCCTTGGAAGTCGACGCACGGCTGGCTAAGGCTCACTATGATTTGTCGGTCGCAGAGAACGGCCTTGCGACGCAGTGCGAACACTTGAACCAACTACTAGGCCGCGATCTGGCGACGTCTTTCCGGGTTGATTTCATGCCTGAAACCGAAGCAGAAGACCTCCCGTTGCAGGTTGCGAGGGAACGAGCGGAGCGGAGCCGGCCTGAGATAAAGCAAGCGCAGCTCAAACAAAAGCAAGCCGAGTACGACCGCCGCATCGCCAAAGCTGAATACATTCCTGACCTCAGCGTCTCCGTTCGTTATCTCGGAATGAATAACGTTTCGTTTGTTCCAGGAAACGTCGGCGTTGCAGGTTTCTTTTTCAGCTGGGAGCCCTTCGACTGGGGCCGCAAGCGCAACGCGGTTTCCGAAAAGGCGAAAACTCTCGAACAAGCGCGAAATGGCACGGCGGAAACCGAGTCGCAGATCGCAGTCGAAGTCGGGATGAAGTATCGCAAGTGGCATGAAGATGCTCTGCTTCTTAAGGTGGCGCGAACCCAGCAAGATGCGAATACCGAGCGGCTCCGAGTGGTGAGCACCAAGTACAAGGAACAGGCAGCACTGATAAGGGACTTGCTTGAGGCACAAGCTCGTAAGTCGGAAGCGGATTACCAGTATCAACAGGCACTCTCGTCCTATTGGGGCGCTCTGGCAGATCTTCGCCGTGCCATGGGAGAAGAATAATGATGAGAAACACTCTTGCAACCATCCTGGCGGCGTCGATGTTCATGGCTGGCTGCCATTCCAACAAGCCGCTCGAGCAGCCGCCGCAAGGCGTTCACGTACAGACGATCCAGGCCGCTTCGAGCGTTAGCGACGGACTGCGTTTCTCGGCTGTCGTGACGCCCTATGCGCAGGTTGCGCTGGCGTTTCGTATTCCCGGATACGTTACTTCTCTCAAGCAGGTGCGCGCCGACGGTAGCATTCGCGATATCGCGGAAGGCGACAGCGTGGGCAAAGGGGAAGTTCTCGTTCACATTCGCGCGACTGAGTATCAGTACAAGGTACGCCAGGCGACATCGGAGGTAGAGGCCGCGCAAGCCTCCGCGGTGAAGGCGAAGCTTGATTTCGATCGTGCCTCGCGCCTCTACGAAGCCCAGAGCCTGACGAAGCCCGAGTTCGAGGCCGCGCGCGCACAACACGACGGGACGCAGGCACAATTGCGAGCTGCTCAGGCGCAGACGGCAGAGGCTCAAGTTTCTTTGGGCGATACCATTCTGGTCGCGCCGTTCTCCGGCGACATTGTGAAGAAATCCGTAGAGCTCGGATCCTTCGTAGGGCCCGGAGCGCCGGCATTCGCACTCGCCAGCACCGGTGTTGTGAAGATCGTGGTCGGCGTGCCTGATACGGCTGTGCGGGCCATAAAGGTAGGGCAACCGGTTGACGTCGCCATCGACGCGTTTCCATCGCGCACCTTTCATGCACGAATCAGCCGTATCTCATCGGCGGCAGACAGCACGACACGCAACTTCGACGTCGAGGTCGCAATACCGAACCACGACCACTTGCTCAAGGTGGGCATGATTGGTTCCTTGCAGTTGACGCAAAGCGAAACGGCAAGCGAGAAGGGGGTGCCGTCTCTGCTGGTTCCGCTTTCAGCGATTGTGCAGGCGAATGATGGCAAATACGGCGTGTTCGTAATTTCGCAATCGGCCGCCGGAGGCACAGCGAGTCTCCATAGTGTGGAAATCGGCGCTGTGAATGGAACCGAAGTAGTCGTGGTAAGTGGGTTGAATGCGGGTGAGCGGATCATCACCACCGGTGCGAATCTGCTGAAAGACGGACAGCGTGTGGAGGTGGTTCAGTGAAATCGGGAGATGCTAACAACAGCAAGAATCTGGCGCGATTCTTCACTCACAACCGTCAGATCGCGTGGGTCGCTTTGGTTGCCACGTTGATTTGGGGTGTCTTCGGGTACATGAACATGCCCAAACGGAAAGACCCCGACATCCCGGTGCGCGTTGCGCTTGCCATCTGCCCGTGGCCGGGTATCTCCGCGGACAAGGTGGAGCAGTTAGTAACGCGAAAGATCGAGCAAGCTGCCGCAGGCAACAGCAAAGTCGATCGTGTGGAATCCACGACGCAGGACAACGTCTCCGTCGTGACGGTTCGCCTGCTCGATAACATCCAGAACACACAACAGGAATTCCAGGACATCGGGCAGCGCCTCAATCAGATCAGCGATCTTCCAGATGGCGCAGGACCGATCACCTGGATCAGTGATTTCGGTGACACAGCAGCGTTGATGTTGACCGTAGCCAGCCCGCCCGTTCCGGATATTGAAATCGAGTTGCGCGCCCGTGGTGTGCGAGATGCAATCGAAAAAGTGCGTGGTGGAAATACCCAGGGACGAGTTGCTGCTCTCTATTGTTATCCGGCATCTGTGTCATCCGCCGTGATTGAGCGGCCCTTTGCAATATTCGGCACGCAGGTGCAGCAGGATGGTACCGGGCGCGATGTCCGTCCTCTCTCCGTGGGAAGCTGTTCCGGAATTGATTTTGCAACCTCGAAGTCCGACAACGAGCTTCGCTCATATGGCCAACAGTTCATTGAGAAGCGGCTCCAGGAATATGACTTCCATCCAGATGCGTGGGGTCCGATCATCATTCGCGACCCCCAATCTACAAAGGAACGTATTGCGGAGGCTGCAAGCGACCGCTATTCGTATCGCCAGCTCGACGACTATACCGATCTGCTCCAACGTACCCTGCAACGTGTACCGGAGGTCGCAAAGGTTCAGCGCGCGGGTGTTCTGCCGGAACAAATTTCCCTGGAGTACTCGGACGATCGGCTTGCCGCCTTCAAGTTGCAGCCGACGAAGATTAAAGACATCCTGAACGCGCGCAATGTCACTGCTCCCGGCGGAATCGTCCAGACTCAATCTCGAAATGTGCTGATTGACTCGACCGCTGAATTCAAAAGTACGAAAGAGATCGGCAACGTGCTCGTCGGTGCATCACCCACTGGCGTGCCTATGTATCTGCGCGACCTTGTAGACACGTCGCGTGATTACCAGTCGCCGAGACGCTATCTGAATTATATGGAAACTCGCGATGCGAAAGGGAATTGGCATCGCAACCGTGCCATTACTCTGGCCGTGCAGATGCGCTCGGGCGAGCAGATCTTCAAGTTCGGTGAAGCTGTCGATAAGGCGCTTGCAACCGTGCGCCCGCAACTACCTGCTGACTTGATTGTTTCGCGAACCTCGGATCAGCCCAAGCAAGTGCATGAACTTGTCAGCCTGTTGATGGGTAGTCTCTATGAGGCGATTGCCCTCGTCGTCATCGTTGCCCTGATCGGATTTTGGGACTGGCGTGCGGCGATGCTGATGGCCGCTTCCATTCCGTTGACGCTGGCGATGACCTTTGGCATCATCAACGTTCTTCACATCGACATTCAACAAGTTTCGATTGCGACCTTGATCATCGCTCTCGGGTTGCTGGTGGACATGCCCGTCGTTGCGGGCGACGCGATCAAGCGCGAACTGGCCTCCGGTTCCCCCCGCGATCTAGCATCCTGGCTTGGGCCGACGAAACTGGCCAAGGCGATCATCTTCGCGACCATCACCAACATTGTCGCCTACTTGCCATTCCTGATGTTGACCGGTGACGTGTATTTCTTCCTGTACAGCCTTCCGGTTGTGATGACGTGCACGTTGATCGCGTCCGTCATCGTGTCCTTCACGTTCATTCCGTTGATTGCGTACTACCTGATCAAACCGCCAAAGCATGTGGAGCCACCGATGTCGGAGCGACGCACGCATGGCTTCGCGGGAGTTTACTACCGGATCGGTGACTTCTCGCTCAGGCACCGCTGGGGCGTGTTCGCCGGCTCCCTGATCGTTTTGGTGTTGGGTGGAGTGTTTTTCAAAATGCTACATCCGCAATACTTTCCCAAGGACCTCTCGTACCTGTCGTATGTCGATGTCTGGCTCCCGCCAGACGCTCCGCTCGGTGCGACAGACACGACGACCCAACGGGCAGAAGCTGTCATCCGGCAAGAAGCCGAACGGTTCGGAAATGAACATCACGAGAAGGATGTTCTTAAATCGCTCACTACTTTTGCTGGCGGTGGAGGTCCCAGGTTCTGGTTTTCGGTCGAGCCTGAGCAGCAACAGCTAAACTATGCGCAGATTATCGTCGAAGTTACCGATAAGCACTTTACTAATGAACTTGTAGGACCGTTGCAGACGGCTCTGAGCCGGGAAGTCCCAGGAGCCCGGATCGATGTACGACAGCTCGAGAGTGGAAAACCAATCGGCGTTCCCATCTCGATACGGGTCTCGGGGGCGGATACCGCTGTGCTGCACCGGCTTTCCAGTGACCTGCAGAGCATCCTTCGCTCCCAGCCGAATGCGACTCGTGTACGCGACGATTGGGGAGAGCCAGCGATGAATGTCCGGCTGAAGGTAGATCCCGATCGTGCGAATCTTTCCGGGGTTACCAATCTCGATGTCGCGCTCTCTTCCGCGGCAGCGATGAGCGGAATACCAGTCTCAACGTACAGGGAAGGAGACAAGCAAATTCCCATCGCGGTTCGCCTCCGCATGGAGGAGCGAGCGGGACTGTCTGACGTGCAGAACACCTATGTGTACTCGATGACCAGCAATCAGCGCGTGCCTTTGCGACAGGTATCGCAGGTCACCACGGACATGTCGATTCCAAAGATCAAGCGCCGCAACCAATTCCGTACGGTCACGGTGTCGGCGTTCCCGATCCCAGGTGTGTTGCCGTCGCAGGTGCTTACCCCCTTGTTGCCAAAAATCCAGGAGTTTCAAAAACAACTTCCTCCTGGCTATTTCCTCGAGATCGGTGGCGAATACGATGAGCAGCAGAAAGGCTTTAAGCAACTCAGTACGGTGATGGCGATTTCCGTGTTGCTCATCTACATCGCCCTGGTACTCCAGTTCCGCAGCGCGATCAAGCCTCTGCTCGTGTTCGCTGCGATCCCGTATGGAATGACGGGCGCGCTCGCTGCCTTGGCGGTCATGGGGCAGCCATTCGGCTTCATGGCCTTTCTGGGAATCGCGAGTCTTGTGGGCGTGATCGTCAGCCACGTCATCGTGCTGTTCGACTTCATTGAAGAAGCGCATGAACGAGGAGAACCATTGCGCGAAGCTCTACTCGATGCGGGTATCGTGCGCTTGCGCCCTGTGATGATCACCGTCGGAGCGACCGTGCTGGGACTGGTACCGCTGGCCATGCACGGCGGCCCGCTCTGGGAACCGCTCTGCTACGCGCAGATTGGCGGCCTGACCATTGCGACCTTCGTCACTCTGCTACTTGTGCCGGTGCTGTATTCGATCTTCGTGTTGGACTTGAAGCTTATCAAATGGGAAACCGTCCCTCCGGTGAAGGAGACGGAAGCATGAAACGCTGCGTGGACGTGCTTTGTCTGGATGCGGAACACATAGACCGTTTCCTCAATCAGCTCACCCTCGGACTCCCCTTCGTGATGACCGATGGGGTGCGCCGCATTGAGATACTGCCGCGCGAGATTCGACAGAGTGCGACTTCAATTCCGGAGAACTCGAATTGACCCGTGATCTCAGTAATGCCGCTTGCCGCTTCTTGAAGCAGAGGCTCGCCAGACTGGAGCTGCGGACGATTCGCCAGGCGCCGAACGATGTGAACTTATGAATGCTATCGTCCAATTCGTTCTGAGGCACGGCTACTCAGTCCTGTTCGCTGCGTTATTCGCGCACCAGCTAGGTTTCCCGGTACCTGGGCCTTTGTTCTTGCTTGCGGCCGGGGCGCTCGCAAGGAACGGGAACCTGGGCTTCGCGCCCGCGCTCTTCCTTGCTGTCCTTGCCTGTGTGCTGGCTGACTGGGTGTGGTACGAGGCGGGGCGGCGGCGGGGTGACAAGGTCTTGCATTTCATCCACAGCCTCGCCGCGCGAGACCCTGACGCCCACGATCGCAGAGCGAAAGAGACCTTCGCCCGGTATGGACCTCCGCTGCTCTTGCTCTGCAAGTTCGTCCCTGGACTGGATGCCGTAGCGCCTCCCATGGCCGGGGCATCCCGCACCAGTCGGCTCCGTTTTCTGGCCCTTGAAACAGCTGGCGCGAGCCTCTATTCAGGCGCGTATGCGGGACTCGGCTATGTTTTCAGCCATGACCTGAACCGAGCGGCTACCTACGCTTCCAGAGCCGGAAAAGTTTTGGCTGCTCTTGCGTTTACTGGACTATGCATTTACGTCGCGAGCAAACTGGTTCGTTCGTATCGCCGATTACGCGACTCTCGATGTGTGCGCAACGCCCAGCGGATCCGATGAGATGTGGAGGTTTCGTCGCAATTCCCAAGATCGTTGAAGGACCCGACCATGATCACTAAGACTGATACGAAACAGCAGGCATTGTTGGATGCCGCCAGACTCCTTAATACTCATTACGGATGCGGTCCGGTGCAGTTTGCCGGAACAAGCGAAGCACTGTATGAACGGCACCTGCTTTTTGACACTGGCGTTCAAGTGGCGGCGGCGACAGCGCGCGACCGGTTCGAGGCGCTTGCCCGGTCAGTGCGCGACATTTTATCTCAGCGATGGCTCCTAACAGAGAAGACCTACGAACAGCAAAATCCTAAGCGGCTCTACTATCTCTCGATGGAATTCCTCATCGGCCGCTCACTTACAAACAACGTTACCAATCTTCTGCTTGCTCCGCTGGCGAACCAGGTCATAGAGGAAAGGAAACTCGAACTGCTCGAGATTTTGGAGCAGGAGCCTGATGCAGGCCTGGGCAACGGCGGCCTTGGGCGTTTGGCAGCCTGCTTCATGGAATCCGCCGCGACCATGCAACTGCCTGCCATGGGCTACGGCCTGCGATATGAGTACGGCATCTTCAGGCAATCAATCCGGAACGGATGGCAACAGGAAATGCCCGACAACTGGCTCCGTTCTCCCGATCCGTGGGAGGTCGCTCGCCCCAACGAGAAAGTGGAGGTCAGTTTAGGTTGCTCGTTCGAACTGAGCGGTGGCAGTCTGCTTCCCGTACCTGGCCGGCCATCGACTCTGATCGGCATCCCATTTGACCGCCCTGTAATCGGGTACGGCGGGTCGACGATCAACACGCTCCGTCTCTGGGCCGCGGCCACGCCGGACTACTTCAACTTTGAAGAGTTCTCTCACGGCGATTTTATAGAGGCATTCACTCAGACCCTCTCGGCTGAAACGCTAACACGGGTCCTGTATCCCGATGATTCAAGCCTCATGGGGCAAGGACTACGGCTTATGCAGGAGTACTTTCTTGTTGCGTGTTCGCTGGCGGACGCGGTGCGCCGCTTCCAGCGCGGCAACTCCGATTGGGGTGCCTTTGCAGAGAAGGTCGCGATTCAGATGAACGACACGCACCCAGGTCTGGCCGTGCCGGAGCTCATGCGAATCCTGGTTGACCAGGTGCACCTTGGTTGGGACGAAGCCTGGCATATCACACAGAACACGCTGGCGTACACGAATCACACTTTGCTGCCCGAAGCGCTCGAAAAATGGCCGGTGGAGTGGTTCAAAGACATGCTACCGAGGCAACTCGAGATCATTTATGAAATCAATCGACGTTTTCTCGGCGATGTTCGGCGGCGGTTCCCCATTGATGAAGGCCGTATTCAGCGCTTGAGCCTTATCGAAGAGGGGTGCGGCAACAAGAAGGTACGTATGGCCAATCTTGCAGTCGTAGGTTCCCACAGCACCAATGGAGTGGCTGAGATCCACTCCGGTCTACTGCGCAACACAACGTTAAAAGACCTGGCAGAGATTTTTCCTGAGCGCTTTAACAACAAGACGAACGGAGTCACGCCCCGGCGCTGGCTGCTACTGTCCAATCCTGAGCTTTCCAGACTGATCACTGACGCGATCGGAGACGGCTGGATCAGTGACTTGAGCCAATTAAGCAAACTCAAGGAACTCACAGCCGACAGCGCGTTCCGTGACGACTTCAGGAAGGCGAAGCGCGATGCCAAGCGACAATTTTGCGATTGGTTCAAGTGGTCGGCAGGACAGATCCTTGATCCGGATGCCATCTTCGATTGCCAAGTTAAACGTATCCACGAGTATAAACGTCAGCTAATGAATGCGCTGAGAATCGTAGTGCTTTACAACCGGCTACGCGAGAACCCAGGGCTGGACATGCATCCCCGGACGTTCTTCTTCGCCGGCAAGGCTGCCCCGGCATACCGGCTCGCGAAACTGATTATCAAGTTTATTAACAATCTGGCTGGCGCCATCGATGGCGACCCTGCAGTTCAGGGGCGGCTTAAAGTGGTATTCCTGCCCGACTACCGCGTCTCAGTCGCAGAGCACCTGATCCCCGCCAGCGACGTCTCAAACCAGATTTCGACGGCAGGCTACGAAGCCAGCGGCACAAGCAATATGAAGTTTATGATGAACGGCGCGCTGACAATTGGCACACGCGACGGCGCGACGATCGAGATGGCCGCAGAGGCGGGCGAGGAGAACTTCTTCCTCTTCGGCCTAACGGCGGAGCAGGTGACCGGTGGTCGCGGGTGGTACAACCCGTACTGGCATTACGAACATGAGCCCGAGACCCGCAAGGCCTTGGATTTGATATTCTCCGACTATTTCAGCGCTAACGAACCGGGCGCATTCGCCCCATTACGCGACATGTTGTTAATGCAAGGCGATCACTATATGCACCTGGCGGACCTGAAGTCGTACCTTGAGGCAGACGAACGGCTGTGCGCATTGTATGCCGACCAGGACGAGTGGGCGCGGAAGGCCATTTTGAACGTGGCGGGCTCGGGAAAATTCTCCAGCGACCGCACCATCGCCGAATACGCAGCCGACATCTGGAACGTGCAACCATGTCCAGTGCCAGTGAAAGCGTAACGGGAAGCTGTAACACGGGGTTTTTTATGGGCATGCATTCACAAATCGCGATAGGCAATGATGCCATGCGGTACGAGGCTTTGGCTCGTTTGGCTGGCTCCCTGGCCTCTCGCACGCCGGAGGAATTGGCGCGCGACTTGGCCGATGAACTCCGTCGTGTCCTTGATTTCGATTTCCTTGATGTTCTCATCTATAAAGACAGTTCCAGCGAGGTCCTTTGGCAGGTAACTGGCACGGGGCAGACCCTCGCGCTGGGCATCGAATGTGAGAAGACGGCTACTTGGTGGGTCTATCAGAACCAGCAACCGCTCACCATCACTGACTGGAACAAGGATGATCGCTTTTCCAATCACCGGGATGCGCTGAGAGCACATGGGGTTGAGGTCCGCTCTTTCTGTCGCATACCTCTCACTACACCGCAGCGCCGCTTGGGAGTATTTGGTGTTGCCAGCCTCCGACCACATTTGTATACCGAAGAAGACCTCCGGTTCCTTTCGGTACTGGCGGACAGTTTGGCGCTGATCATCGCGAATGTCCTCAACTCGGAGGTATTGCGTAGGACGCAATCGGAACTAGAACACAAGAATGCGCGCCTCAGACTGCTTCTTGATCTCACAAATCGCATTACTTCCAACCTCAACCTGCGTGAACTCCTACGGGCAATTTCCGCGAGCGTTCGCCAAGTCATGGCCTGTGACGGTGTAGGCATTTCACTGCTTGAGTCGGAGGGCGAGAAGTTTCGTCTTTATGCCCTCGATTTCCCCGAGAGTAAAGGATTACTCCGCGAGGAACTATTGATTTCACCTAGTGAGGGACCTACTGCAATGGCTCTTGAAACGCTCAAGCCGGTCATCCAGAACAGGCACGACCCGTTTGCGTATAGCTCCGAAGCATACAAGAAAATCGTTGGCGAAGGAATCAAGTCCACTTGTCTCGCTCCACTGGTTAGCCGGGGACGTGCGCTCGGTCTCTTGTGCCTCGGACGCACGGACGAAAATTCGTTTAGCAACAACGATGCTAATTTTCTCACCCAAGTGGCAGGGCAAATCGCCATCGCGGTTGAAAATGCACTTGCCTACGGCGAAATCGCTGAGCTCAAGGACAAACTCGCACAGGAGAAGCTGTATCTGGAAGATGAAATCCGCGGCGAAGCTGATTTTGAAGGAATTGTCGGGCGGAGCGCGGCGCTCCGGCACGTTTTGCAACTAGCGGAGACCGTCGCGCCCAGCGACTCCACTGTTTTGCTTTTAGGCGAAACAGGAACAGGCAAGGAACTGATCGCACGAGCTATCCATGATCGTAGCAGGCGGAAAGAGCATACCCTTGTGCGACTAAATTGCGCTGCCATCCCTACCGGCCTACTGGAAAGTGAACTTTTTGGACACGAGAAGGGTGCCTTCACGGGGGCAATCTCTCAGAAGACAGGACGCCTTGAGCTCGCCGATCAAAGCACCCTGTTTCTCGATGAGGTTGGAGACATTCCACTGGAAATCCAACCTAAGCTGCTCCGCGCCTTGCAAGAACGGGAATTTGAACGTTTGGGAAGCACTCGAACCAAGAAGGTCGACGTTCGCCTAGTGGCTGCCACGAACCGGGATCTGGAAAAAATGATTGAGGACCGGGAATTCCGCAGTGATTTGTATTACAGGCTGAACGTGTTCCCTATCCGTATTCCGCCACTACGCGAGCGCCCAGAAGACATACCGCTCCTGGTCCGCAGCTTCACGCAGAGATACGGGCGTCGCATGAGCAAGGATATCCAGACGATTCCCGCATCCACAATGAAAAAGCTCGTGGCCTGGCATTGGCCGGGAAACATTCGAGAGCTGGAGAACTTTATTGAACGCTCAGTGATACTGACGCGTGGCACGATCCTTCAAGTTCCGTTGGACGAATTAGCCCACGGCAAAAGAACGATTCCTCTCGCTGGCACCCGCGAGTCAGGTGAGCGAGAGGAAATCCTGAAAGTTCTCAAGGCAACTAACGGACGTGTTGCCGGAGCCAATGGCGCAGCCGAGAGACTGGGATTACCTCGTACAACTCTGATCTCCCGGATGAAGAAGCTCGGGATCGACGCGCGACGAGTGTCATAGGGAGCGGAAGAGCTGCAGGAGCAGCTCGCATACGAGCTTGTGATAGCTGAACTCAAGAAAGTTGCCGGCCAGTTGCAATGACGCGTCGGGGCGGCACTCTCTCCTGCCGCTTGTAGTTTCCTGGCAGAAAGTTACTCGCAGCAAGGCGATCGCCTGCGGATAAGCGAACCAATAAGGAGTGTCGGTGCGAATTCAGTCTCTGTTTCTTACGTGCTGTTTCGTTGCAGGATTGCTGCTGCCAGCAACTGCTTTGACAGATGCCACCCATCGCGTCCAACGGCCAGAGGTGGGGATCGCGCTCAGCGGCGGTAGTGCGTTGGGACTCGCCCATATCGGAGTCATTCGCTATTTCGAAGAGCATCACATTCCGATCGACAAAATAGGCGGAACGAGCATGGGTGGCCTCGTCGGCGGCCTGTATGCCGCCGGCATGGATTCATCGCAAATCACCGCGGTGGTTGAGCAAGCGGACTGGAAAGCTTTGCTCAACCCCAGCGCACCATTTGCCGACCAACCTATCGTCGACAAACAGAAATGGACCCGCACGTTCGGCAACATGACCCTGCGGTTTGGTAAAGGGTTTTCACTGCCACCGGGCCTCAATTCTGGCGAAGCGCTTTCATTGCTCTTAAGCCACCTGACACTGGCCTACTCGAGCGTATCCGACTTCGACGAGCTGCCTACACCATTTCGTTGTGTCGCCACGGATCTTGTCAGTGGCGACGCTGTGGTACTCAATAAGGGCTCTCTTCCCGTCGCCATGCGCGCCACCATGTCTTTACCAGGAATATTCACGCCCGTGAAGCTTGATCAGATGGTGCTCGTTGATGGAGGGATACTCGAGAACATTCCTGTGAATGCGGTTCGCGAGATGGGAGCGCAAACCGTCATCGCGATTGCTCTTGAAACGCCGAAGCCAAAACCGGAGCAGTTCAAATCGCTCTCGGGTGTTTTGCGGCAGACCGTCTCGCTTGCCATTGCGAAGAATGAGCAGCGCTCCCTGGCGAAGGCCGATCTTGTCATTTCGGTTGATACTGAAAAGTTCTCCGCCACCGACTACCAACGATGGAGAGAGATCGTTGAAGCCGGCTACCAGGCTGCACAGGCACACGCCGCCGATTTGGCGCGGTTCGAGCTGTCAGCTGAAGAGTGGAACGAGTATCTCGCTCAGCGCCGCGACCGTATGCGCCCTTCCGAGCGAATAGGCAGAGTCCTTTCAGTCTCCAGCCCAAGTGCATCCTTCGAGAGGAATGCAAAGACCGAGCTTGACCATAAACTCTCAGACAAAGTTGTGCCGGAGCATGAGCTTGAGAAGGTCCTCTCGGGAATGGTCGCAGCCACAGCAGTTCCCGGAGCAGCCTACGCATGGCAGCAGGACGGCACGGCAGAAGGCGGCTACACAGTCAAGTTCTCTGAGCGACCGAATGACCAGGTGCTTGCTCGCGTATCTGCTCTTTATACCGTCTCTCCTGGCGAACCAACCCGATTCGGAGTGAAGTTATCGACGATCACGATCCCGAAGAATACTTACAAAACACGCATTCTCGCCACGTATAACCTTGGCTATGATCCTGGAGTTCAAGCCGAAATCTTCAAACCGCTCGGGAGTAGCGAGTTCTTTGTTGCTCCCCAGTTCATCGTCGATAGAACACATTTCAACAGCTACACGGGTCCTGTTCGGCAAAGTGATACGCGGGACCGATTCGGTGGAGCGCTCTATCTCGGCGCCGGCACCTGGCGGTTTGCACAGCTCCGGCTCGGTGCACAGGCTGGCTATGACTCATACGACCGCACAGTGGTCGTCGACGGAGTTGCCTCGCGAAGCGGAGGATTCACCATTCCGGAAGCTCGCTGGATAGTCGATACCCAGGATTCCGGTGGTCTGCCGACTCATGGGACCAAGGCAGAGGGATCAGCCGGATACGTCGTCCGGCAGACCCAGGAATACCCGTTTTTCCAGAACGAATTTAGTACGTTCCAACCTATCAGCAGCGGCATTACGGTATTTGCGCTGAATCATACAGCCACGAGTTTTGGTCGAAAACTTGGCTACTTTGACCAGTTCATGGCTGGTGAGCAAGTCAATATGGCGGCGTTTCGGTACCAGGAGTTTCATGCGAACACCTTGGCAACAGCCGGTTCGGGGCTCATCTTTTACGGCCGGCCAATTCCTCATGTCTCCGCCCATCCTGGTTTCGCAGTTTGGTATGAGGCGGGTAGGTTCGACATGGGCTCTCGAGGCTGGACGACGCATCAGAGCACTTCACTCGGAGTGTTCTTCCCAACCCAAGTCGGCGCAACAGGTCTTCAGCTCAGTTTTGACGAGGCCGGAAGAGCACGATTTCGGCTGATGCTGGGGAGCTTCTGACCAGCCACCGCGAGTGAACTGCACAGTCTGTGCCCGCTTCATCTCGGCGTCGCGCAGGAATTGGAAGACATCCTTCGCTCGTATTGCGCACCGGTAATTCCTATCTGGATGCGCGCTGGAATTGCGTAAGCCAGATAACTCTAGAGTTTCGTAATCTGGCACTTGTCTGTACCCCACCGCTCTCGGATGAACGGATGTGGATTGTCGCGCTAAAGCAGGAGCGACTGATCTTCGTCGCACTCCATCTCAATTCGATGATTCGAGTGTTGCGGTGTGAATCTGCGCGAATGGTAAAACTTGGCACTATTCGCATTCCGTTTCGTAGGAGTGTGGCTCCCCGTCGCGAAAGTGTCGAAGATGTCGACCTATAATTCGACGAGTGTCGATGGATTCGACAGTGTTCTATACTCTCGCCTCTTAAAGTCATCTCGAAGACGTCTCCCATAAGGCGCAGAACGAAGTTTGTTCAGGCCGGCGTTGCCTCTCGAAGGTTACCTCGGGGATCAATCACCCCGGCGCGCAGTTGACCTGCCCCCATTCTCCGCACGTGATCTTACAACTTAACTGACCGGCGCCGTAGCGGTGGAAAAGTGGGAAACGGCTGTTGCGTTTTCCAAGCGGGCGCAGCCCGCGTCTTTTCCACGGCTACTTGTTGCTGCCGCGAACTCCGCCGGGGTCTGATAGCCCAGCGAACTGTGTGGCCTCTGCTCGTTGTACTCCGTACTTCGCCTTCCAGGCATAGATCGTGTGCTTGCTCACGCCCATCTCGCGAGCTACATCCTCCGCCCGACGCCCGGCGTCCACCTGCTTCAATGCACCAATGATCTGCGATTCCGTGTGCTTGCCCTTCGACATGCCTCCGCCCTTTCCTGAGTACGAAATCATACTCGGTTGTGTGCGGATTTAGGGGAGCAGTTCAACTACCGACATTGATCACGCGATGTCTGCACTCGCGTGGGCTGATGCCCGGTTGGGAGTTGTTGCGATCATGGCTGATAGTTGAGGGCAGGGAACCCTCGGCCGGTCGCCAACTCTAACGCTGGCTTGGGGCCATGGAGGACGGTGGCCACAAGGACGCGATTTCGGCACTCCAGGGAAAGCCGTTCTAGCTAACGCACGCCCCTGAAACAAACCAAACATCGACCTCGTGGAATGAGCAGTAGCAGAGAGTCTAGTGGATGTCGAAGTGTTCGACACTAGTCGAAGCCCACATCTCAAATGTTCGTCACACTTCAGATGAACAACTGTCTCACATCCTGCAATTCCAGCAGATTCAGTCGTTTCAGTGTTGGATCGCTTTCTGTGTAGTTTGGCACTTGCCTTGCCTATACAGAAGACGACAAGCCGCAGTCTCCCCCAGTGCTTGTTGGTGTGAGGGGACTCCACCGTGAGGCAGCTATGACAGCAATGGCGCAACCGAAGAGTCAAAACAGCCTGGCGCATCATCTCGAGGTTCCGCGTACTCAGCGGGTGATGAGTGGCAGGCACACTGTCTTTGAGAGTGCGCCTCTGTTCCACGCTATTGCGGCAGTGGAGTCCCCCGGTAGGTGCCGGGCGCGCTGAATGTGCCCGGCACCGCCGAATGAATGGAGTGTGATGATCATGTTTTGGTTCAAAAAGAACGATGCCCGGAAAATCTCTCCAAGAGATCCTCGATTCGCATCCGCCGCCGAGATTCGAGAGACTTTTGAATCGCTGAACGAAGAACTGCTCTGGCTCGCCGAAGTGATTACTGGGAATGCCGGCGTGGCGGCTGACTGCGTGATCAACGCGACCAAACTCAGCGAGAGCCACTCGACAATCTTTAGGGATTGGCTCGCACAGTGGGCGCACAAAGCGACCATCCGCGTTTCCCTAGACCACGTGAGAGCAAGAATCTCGCGGGCGGCGGAAGAGAAGTATCAGCACGTCCATTGTTCTCACGCAGGACATGAGGTTTTATCGAGTGCTGAGGCTGCGGCACTGCAGCAATGGCCTGCGTTGACATTGGCCGCGCAACTGGACCCACTCTCCAGGACCGTGCTGATTCTCCGAGGGGTCGAACACGCGGCGGTTCAGGATTGTGCATTGAACTTGAGCGTGCCACGTGCAGCGGTTCTGGCCGCTTACTGCAGTGCCGTCGGTTGGCTCTCGCGCGGGACGGTATCGCAATTCCACGAGCGTGAGCCAATGTTCGCGCGTGACTTAGCTCCGTCTCTACAGAAACTGTGATCGTTTGTGGGAAACGCTGTACCGGGAGGAAATGTGAACTCGCTTTGTGCCAGACAGTCGGATCGGAACGAATTCAAAAGTCGTACCGATTCGCGGAGGAGCAATTCTCTAACGATGCTCGCTGAGAGATTGTTCTGCACTTTGATAGTGTGTCTGTCCGTCGCAACTTCTGCGATTGGCCAACAGGTAGATGCCCCCGCGCCGCAAAAGGGAATCATCCTAGGGACTGCAATCGATTCGAATGGCGGCGTCATTCCGGGTGCCATAATCGTTCTCGAAGACAGCTCGCCAAAGGGGCAGCGCATCATCGCTGCGAACGACAATGGATTCTTCAAACTAACGGATCTAGAGCCTGGGACAACCTATCATCTCAAAATCAGCGCAAATGGATTTGCAGACTGGACGTCTCCAGAGATCGTCCTCAGGCCAGGCCAGTGCCTCATCCTGACGGATAGCAAACTCCGGGTGGCAGAGGAAGTGACCACGGTGGATGTGCATTATTCATCCGTGGAGGTTGCCACCGGGCAGGTCAAGGTCGAGGAGCAACAGCGCGTGTTTGGCATCATTCCCAATTTCTATGTTGTCTATGATCAAAACGCCGAGCCACTCACGACGAAGCTGAAGTTCAAACTCGCCTTAAAAGTCTCCACCGATCCGGTTACTCTCGCTGGTGTAGCTGGGTTTGCCGGCATACAGCAGGCTGCAAATATTCCCAACTATGTTCAGGGTGCGAAGGGCTATGGTCAGCGCTTGGGCGCAGGCGCCTCAGACGGCTTTGCCAATATTATGATTGGCGGCGCCATTCTGCCATCGCTCCTGCATCAGGACCCGCGCTACTTTTACCAGGGCACGGGCACAAATAAGTCGCGTGCGCTCCACGCACTCTCCAGTCCGTTCATTTGCAGGGGAGACAACGGGCATTTGCAGCCAAACTACTCGAGCATAGGTGGCGACCTGGCCACGGCTTCGCTTGCGAATGCCTACTATCCGGCATCGAATCGCGGTGCGGGGATGGTGTTTGGGAATTTTCTCATCAGCACCGGCGAGCGGGTCGTCAGCAGCCTTGCGCAGGAGTTTCTCGTGGCTAGATTTACGTCCAAAGCTAAGAATAAATATTGATGACACAAGCGCTATGTGTTGAATTGAAATAACCAGAATCATTGCAATGGTTTTCATGAATACCGCAATCATTTAGAGAAAATTTTAAATGTCCGAGATCAGAAAAATTGGCATCTGCACCGGCGGAGGAGATTGTCCCGGCCTCAACGCAGTCATTCGCGCTGCCGTAAAAACCGCCATCCTCAAGTATCGTTTCGATGTTGTTGGCGTCCACGACGGCTTTGACGGTCTCATCTGGCCAGAGAAGAGTCGTCCGCTCCTGCTGAATGACGTGAGTGGTATACTCCCGCGCGGCGGCACCATCCTGGGCACCACGAATCGCGGCAATCCCTTCCAATATCGCGTAAGCGACGACGGCCAGGGTGCCGCCAAGGATTTCTCCGACGAAGTCATCAAGAACGCAAGAATCATGGGACTGGACGCCCTGATTGTCATCGGTGGCGATGGCACGCAGAAGATCGGGCTGGAACTGGCGGCCAAGGGCCTGCCCGTGGTTGGCGTGCCCAAGACGATTGACAACGATCTTTCCGCCACCGACGTGACCTTTGGCTTTGACTCCGCCTTGCACGTGGCCACGGACGCCATTGACCGCATCCACACCACCGCCGAGTCGCACCATCGGGTAATGATCGTGGAGGTGATGGGACGCGACGCCGGCTGGATCGCCCTGCACGCAGGTATAGCCGGCGGCGCCCACATCATTCTTCTCCCCGAGATTCCTTTCTCTTTGGAAAGCGTCTGCTCCTGCATCAGCCAGCGCCAAATCTTCGGGAAGAAATACACGATCATCTCGCTGGCTGAGGGCGTGCAGGTTCCCGAGGAGATTCGTCAGGACTGCATCCAGCGTTACGGCGCCATCCCCAAGGGCATCAGCGTCGGCAGCCTCATCGGTGAGGGTATCGCCGCCGGGGCGAACAAGGAGGTACGTGTCACCGTTCTGGGGCACACCCAGCGCGGCGGTTCGCCCTCACCCTACGACCGCGTGCTGAGCACGCGCTTCGGCGTAGCCGCCGTCGACCTCATCGCACAGCGCGGCTTCCTCAAGATGGTGGCGCTGCGCGGAGGCAAGATCGTGTTCGTTGACATCGCCGAGGCCATCGGCAAGATGAAGGCCGTCGACCCGAAGGGGGAACTCGTCAACACAGCTCGTTCTGTCGGTATCCACATGGGCGATGAGTAGGCTGAGGGACCACTCATCTAGCCCACGAGGCCACGAACATTTGGCGTCAACTATGCGAGCTGAACTCGTGCGCAAAGAGCACTGCCACCGAATGAGGCGCAACACGATAGGTTTCGCCCGGGACCAAGGGCGCCTTCTGCCAGTCAACGATATCGTCCGGCGACTCCAGCGCGGTGTCGATCCAGCGGCGCCATGGATTCTTGCAGCTCGTCGGTGGCAGTTTGAACTCAAGCGGGTCTCCGCCGCTTTTGTTGGCAGCTTCGTCAACCGGGAAATGAACTCCAGTCCCAGCTCGAAAGTTGACGCATACTGCATGTTGAAGATCTCCAACGCTTCCGTTGAATCAACCCGCTCACGACGGATAAACTGGACCCACGAGCTCGGTGTACCAGCATCACTCTCGGCCCGCATGATGCCGGCGATGAACTCGATAAACAGGCTAAGCGTCTGGTCGTGCGTGAGCGTGGTACTCACAAGTTCTTGGCGGGCAACGTCACAGACAGACCGGAATAGACGTGCGATGTTCGAGCCAACGAACTCGGCGGCCGCGCCATAGAGTCCCCTTTTGCTGCCGAAGTAGTAGAAAATCGAAATCTGAGAAGTTTGGGCCTGTTCCGCGATAATCCGTGTGCTGGTAGCCTCATAGCCCAGTTCTGAAAACGCCCCAATCGCCACTTCTATCAGCCTTCGCCGGGTTCGCTCGCTCCGTACCTGGCAGGCAGAGCGCTCAATTGAGCGATTAACCGTGCGATTGCTTTTCATAGCTTAGTGGAGCACTTCCGTGCAAGTTGTTTCAGCATGTGACTGGTGAGAATGCCACTACGGGAGAACTTCGCGCCCTCTTTCATCAGGTCGAAGATCGCGCCTTCTCCTTCGCGACTGATGACGGTCAGGTTGCTCAGGTCGATGACCAGTTCACGTTCGCCGAGTGTCTGACTTGCACTAACACACGTCCTCCGCAACTCATCCACCCAGGGTCCCATGAGAGTTCCTTCCACGACTAAGGTGCGCTTTGATCGCGTATCGACGGTAGAGATCTTGAACATAAACCTACCCTTAGCAATGCGCTTGCCAAAGGCACCGCGGCATACCCGTATGCGTAACCTATTGAATCAAACGCTATGACAACACTGGAAATCGCGCAGTTGAGCTGAATGTCGAAGGCAGTCTCGACAATTGTCGAGAGTGGCGACAGTTCGCCTTAACCTTGGGCACTGTTCGAGGCTGGAGCCGGAGTAGGTACGGAATCAGAACGTAGCGCGTTGGCAGCCTTCCATGATCGCTTAGAAGAGGGTCTCCGGGAATTGGCCCGGTATCTTTCACAGGTGCCAATGCGCAGCGCAAAACAGACTCAACAGTCTGTGCAAGCGCTGGACCTGCCCTGGGGAAACGTGCCGAAGTTGAAAGAAAAGACAATCGATAGCTTCCGGGAACTACAGATGCTCTGCGAGAGCATTGTTGCTATCGGGGAATAGCGCCACTGCATCGCCAAGCGACAGCAGTGACGAGGAACAGCAGAAGAGACAAAACGGCTGAGGATTAAAAGCCTGCCAGCCGCTCCGAATATATTTACGCACCATTCAGGAGGCGCAACACGTCAGCTCTCACATCAACCAAGCTGCCTGGCCTACAACTGAGGTCGATTCTCGTCGCCACCGACTTCTCTCAGGCTTCGGACCAACCCTTGGACCAAGCTATTTCGCTGGCGCGGCACTATGGTGCGAAGCTCTGGGTTGTTCATGTTGTTTCGTCGCTTGGCTTTACAGTTGTTGGCCCGGGTGTCCTCGCCTTAGCAACTGAGGCAGCCTGGAGAGACATCGGAGTACTGGAGCAGGAACTCTCTCGCAAGGGGCGGTTGAAGGGGCTGGCATATGTTCCGCCGGTCATTGGCCACCTTGCTGATCTCGAATGGGGAGAACGTGAAGGTCACGCAATCCCAACTTCGCCACACCACGCCGAAGATCACCCTCGAGTCCTACGCCCAGGTGGTCTCGGA
>Ga0181520_10003479_pt1 | contig 27580 bp, 23 predicted proteins | sample PEATcosm2014_Bin_29_FD_132451 | JGI IMG/M metagenome (GOLD analysis project Ga0181520, IMG submission 132451) | Peatland microbial communities from MTU Mesocosm Facility, Houghton, MI, USA - PEATcosm2014_Bin02_30_metaG | ecosystem: Environmental > Terrestrial > Soil > Wetlands > Peat | place...
GCGAAGCCGGCCACGAGGTCCTGCTGCAGTCGCCGATGGAGCCCTTCACCTACCCTTCCGACAATCCCGGCCCGCACACGCTGCTGACCGGCGCCTCCGACGCCGACAATCTCGATTCGCTGCGCTGGCAGATGGGGCGGTTCGCCGGCTACGCCGGAATCGTCAATCACCTTGGCGGCAAGTTCACCGCCGACGCGCGCGCGCTGACGCCGGCGCTCAGCGAGATCGCCGCGCGCGGCCTGTTCTATCTCGACGACGGCTCGTCGCCGCGCAGCCTTGCTCCCGAGGTCGCGCCGACGCTCGGTCTGGCCTCGGCCGCCGCCGACGCGGTTGTCGACGCCGACGCGGCGCCGGCGGCGATCGACGCGGCGCTGACGCGGCTCGAGACGCTCGCCCGCGCGCGCGGCGCGGCGGTCGGCGTCGCCACCGCCCTGCCCTCGAGCCTCGACCGCATCGCGCGCTGGAGCGCCGGGCTTGAGGCGCGCGGCGTCGAACTTGTTCCGGTTTCGGCGCTGACCGCGCGGGCGCCCGGCCCGGCGGCGGCGGCCGGCCGCTGAACCCAGGCGTGAGGAGCGTCCGTGACCAAGAGTTTGCCCTATCGTCGGAGCGCCGGGTTGGCGTTGGTCAACCGCGCCGGCGAGGCGTTCATCGGTCGGCGCGCCCGCAGCCGCGAGGCGACCCTCGTCGCCGGCCATGAATGGCAGATGCCGCAGGGTGGCATCGACGAAGGCGAAGAGCCATACGCCGGCGCCTTGCGCGAGCTTTACGAGGAGACCAGCGTCAAGTCGGTTTCGCTGATCGCCGAGGCGCCGGACTGGCTGAGCTACGATCTGCCTGAGGAGTCCGGCAACCGCTGGCGCGGCCGCTTTCGCGGCCAGACCCAAAAATGGTTCCTGCTGCGCTTCGACGGCGAGGAAGCGGAGATCGACATCCGCCATCCGGCCGGCGGCGCCCACAAGCCGGAGTTCGACGCCTGGCGCTGGGAACGATTCGAACGCCTGCCGGAACTGGTCGTGCCGTTCAAGCGCGCGGTTTATGAGAAGGTGGTCGCGCTGTTCGCGCCGCTGGCGAAGCCGGTGTGACGCTTCGGGGCGACGACAAGTTCGTCACGCGAAGATGCGATATCATGCCCTTAGGCGCCAAAACGCGCACAACGATCGATAATTGTACGCATCTGTTTTGTTTATCTTGAACGACGACGCGATCGTCGCTGAAATGAGACGGGCCGCCCGGCGGAACGGGCGGCCCGTAGACGTCGCGCCTGGGGGGCGGCGCGGCGAAGTTCAGGCGTGGGGCGGCTCTTCCGTCGGCCCTGGTTCGGACGGACGCTGACGGCGCGCGTCCATGAACTGGTCGAACTCGGCGCGGTCCTTGGCGAAGCGCAGCCGCGCCAGGAAATCCTTGAATTCGCGCTGCTCGTCTTCGAGCCGCTTCAACGTCTCGGAGCGATAGTCGTCGAAGGCGCGGTTGCCGCTCGAGGCTGGACCGAATCCCCAGCCGCCGGAGCCGCGATAGCGCTCCATCCGGTCGCGCACGCGCTGCACCTTCTCCTGCATGCGCGCCATCTTACGGTCGAAGCGCTCTTCCCAGCGGTCCACGTGGCCGTCCCAGTCGCTCATCGGTCCACTCCCTGCGTAGATCGGGCCCCGCCAACAGCCGAACCTTCTTCGCCCGATCAGAAAGCCCAGAGCGATGAGCCCCAGTGGCCACCAACAGATGAAGCCCAAAATCACCAGAACGAGAGGCATGGCGCGACCTCGGTTGTGAATGTAAATAACATTTACATCGAGCCTTGCCGTTGTCAAGCCGTTTTCGAGCGACCTCGGACTCCTTCGCCGAAAATGGCTCCGCGGCCGCCAAGCGTTTGGGTTGACGTCAGATTGGCCACGCGCCCAGCGGGTTCGAAAGGAACCAACCTAACCCTGCGGCGCTTTGACGCCGAGCCCGCGCAAATAGACTAGCGTTTGCGCTTCAAGCAGCTCCGCCGGCGACATCGGCAGCGCCCGTTGCGCCCCGTCGCCGCGACCGAACAGCGACGCCGTGCCGTGCGCCATGGCCCAGACGTGCAGCGCCACCATCAGGGCCGGCGGGCGGCCAGCAGCCGGAATCGTGGCGCAGATCTTTTCGGCCGCGACGCGCAATACGGCGAAAGCGCGGTCGCCGGCGCCGCGGAGGGCCGGATCGGCGCTGACCGGAATGCCGGCCTCAAACATCGCCGAGTAAAACGCGGGCTGCGTGCGGGCGAATTCGAGATAGGCCTTGCCAAGCCGCTCCAGCGCGGCGAACGGGTCGGGGCGACCATCGTCCCAGGCGTGCGCCAGCGCCGCTCCGAACTGCTCGAAGCCGCGTAGCGCCACGTTCGCCATCAGTTCGTCGCGGTCGCGGAAATGCCGATAGGGCGCCGCGGGGCTGACGCCGGCGAAGCGCGCCGCGTCGGCGAACGTGAAACCCGCGGCGCCCTTCTTGGCGATCAGTTCGAGCGCGGCGTGGATCAACGCCTCGCGCAGATTGCCATGATGATAGCCGCGCGGTTCGTCCCTGCTCCAACTCATGTGAAGGGTCTTTACATGAACTGGGCGCAGGCGTCGACGTTATCGAAGGTCGGCGATCTCGTTTCGACTTCCGCGGAAGGTCGCGGGGACGGCGGCGGCGCGGCGAGACGACCCAGCCGCACGGGCGAAAGAGGCGGCCGACGGCCAATCGCCTGCGCCGCGTGAAACAAACCTCGCCGTCGAGTTCTTGTCTGCGAGACCGTTCCAAACCGCCGACCCTGTCAATGACAGCCTTGCGGCTGCCGCCGAAGGCGGCGCGGCTTAAGCCGAGTCATTGACAGGGTCGGCGGTTTGAACAGCGGGCTCGCCAAGGCGATCGGCGAGGCGCACCGGCGCTTCACCGCCTTCGCCAACGCGCGGGCGCGGGTCGCCGGCCACCTGTTTCAGGGCCGTTTCGCCTCGCGGGCGATGGATGAGGACCATCTCGTCGCCGCGACGCGCTATCTGGCGCTGAACCCGGTCAGCGCCGGGTTGGTGGCCAACGCCGCCGCCGGCTGGAACGGCGTCCAGGCGCAAGGTTGGCCTGTTTGGGGAATTGATATCGCCCCCCGCAATGCTCGTAATGCCGACTTAAGGCGAGGCGCGATCGCTCGCGTCGCCAGCCGGCGCCGGCGCGCGAACGTAGAAGCCCACCAGATCGTAACCGCCGCGAATCGTCATGAAGCTCGCCGTCTGGCGATAGCCGGCAAGAAAGGCGCCGACCCGCGGATCGTTGAAGTGCTTGGCCGCCCAACCCTCTTCGACGACGACGGCGTCGGGCTGGCTCCGCTCCATGTCCGACAGGAACATGTCGAGATCGAGCGCCTTCAGCGCCAGGAGGTGTTGGCGTTGGTCGGGGTCGAGCGAGCCCCGCTCGAGTTTGCGATCGACATGATCGCTGAGCAGCAGGCTGATGACCCGCTGCGTCCAGCGGCCGTCAACGCGACTGACCAGCGGTTGCGCGAGTTCGCCGAGGTCCGAAACGAGCGCAATCTTGGGATGAGGTCCCAGCGCTTGCGCTTCGCGCAGGAAGGGAGGATCGCCGGGCCATTCGAGATGGAAAGCGAAGGCGATCAATCCCAACGCGGCGCACGCCACGGCGCTCGCCGCCGACTTGACGTAGGCGCGCGATCGGAGGCGCGGCGGCGTCGCGACCGACCAGATCGCCAGCGCGGCCGCACCGACCAGCAGTAGGTCGACTCGAAACGAAAATCCGAGATAGCCCAGCGCGCAGAGCGTCGCCACGAGATTGGCGATCGGCGCGAAGATCCAGAAACCGAGGCGGCGCAAGTCGGCGGCGGCGAGGAGAGTCACGGCGACCAACATCAACGCGACCGCGAAGTAACCGTGATAGGCGTAGCCCTTGACCTGAATCAAATAGACCGCGGCCGCCCCGGTCGAGGCCAGAGCCGCGATATCCGCGAAGGCGTTCGAAGGCATGCGCGCGCGCCAGGCCAGCAGCGCCGCCGCCAGCAGCGCCCAGATCGCGACGATGGGCTTGAGCAGGATCGCAGCCGCGCCTGCATTGTCGGCGACATAGGCCGTCATGACGATCGGCAGCATGTCGTCGAAATAATGAGGGAAGAAGACCAGGCTCGCTACGGCCGCGCCCACGCAAGCGGCTGCGCCGACATAAAATTCAGAACAAGCGAAAAGCGGCCGCACGCCGCGACGCCAAGCGACGTAGGCGACCGCCGGCGCAAAGGCGAGCGCGTAGTGCGGACGGATGGCGCACACCAACGCCGCCGCCAGCCCAGCCGCCGCCGCCGCCCAGCGTTCGACCTCGATCGCCTCGGCGCGCAGCGCGAGAACGGCCAACAGCGGCAGGGCCAGCGCGAGCGCCAGATGATCGCGCTGCCCAAAGGCGTAATCGGGCGCCAGCAGCAGAACCGCCGCCGCGCCGAGCAGAGTTGGCGCGCCGATCCGGCCGGCTCTCCACACGGCGGTGAGCAGGCGTGCGCAGAGGCCGAGGCAACCACCGACGACCATCAGAACATAGGCGACGAACAGCGGCTCGCGCGCGACGCCGAGCCATCTGGCGACGACGACCGGCGGCAGGTAGACGAGGATCGCCGCCGGCGGGCTGTTCTCGAGAAAGTCGACATAGGCCGTCTGGCCGTCGAGCCAGCGCTCGCAGCAGATCATCAACCACAGCGGGTCGGCGTAGACGCCGAGGCGAAGCTGGAAGACGAAAGCCGCTAGCGCCATCCCGCCGAGCGCCAGCCACAACGTTCGCACGCGGGCGCCGCCGCCCGCTGCGGAAAGGGCCGGGTCGGCTGACGAAAGGGCGGAACGCGAGGCGGTCGTCATGAAAGAGCCCGTCTTGGCAAGCGCGGCGAGCGCCGCCGACGACTTCGGCGACCATCACTGTCTAGTGGCGGACACAAAAGATTCCGTTACCGCCGCGCCAAGCGCGCCCTGCCCGTAGCCCCTCAACGCCCCGCTTCGATTTCGGCGATCGCGTCGTTCATCGCCGCTTCGAACTTGCGACGGATGCGGTGGGCGGAGACGTCGACGCCCGCCTTGACGAATTCGTCGTGCAGGCGCGCGATCAACGCCTCGTCGTCCGCGCCTTCGATTTGCGGCTGGGCGAAGGCGTCGACGTAGCGTTCCGCGGCGTCGCCGGTCAGCCCGAGTTTCTCCGCCGCCCATTCGCCGACCGCGCGGTTGCGCCGCGACAGCGCCTTGAAACGCAGCGCCTCGCTCAGCGCGAAGAATTTGTCGAACCCCTTCCTGCGCCGGTCGAACTCGTCCATCCGCGCCTCCTCAGACGTCCTCACCGCGAAGCTTTGCCCACGGCGCCGGCGCGCGTCAATCGAGCAGCGCGGCCGCGAGCTTCTGGAAGGCGCGGGCGCGATGCGACAAGGCGAGCGACTGATCGCGCGGCAGGCCGTGTTTTTCCACCGCCGTCATCTCGCCGAAGCTGCGCTGGTGGCCGTCGGGAATGAAGATCGGGTCGTAACCGAAGCCGCTCGTCCCGCGCGGCGGAAAGACCAGATGTCCGTCGACCCGCCCCTCGAAGGATTCGAGGCTTCCGTCCGGCCAGGCGAGCGCCAGCGCGCTGACGAAATGCGCGCGCCACGGCGGCGGCGCGCCGCGGGCCTTCAGCTCGCGCTCGATGCGCGCCATGGCGCCGGCGAAGTCTTTGCCCTCGCCCGCCCAACGCGCGGAATAGATGCCCGGCGCGTCGTCGAGCGCCGCGACGCACAGGCCGGAATCGTCGGCGAGCGCCGGCAGCCTGGCGACGCGCGCCGCCGCATGCGCTTTCAACGCCGCGTTGGCGGCGAAGCTGTCGCCGGTCTCTTCCGGTTCGGCGAGGCCGAGCGCGCCGGCGCCCACGACCTCGAGCCCGCGCGGCGCGAGCAAGTCGTTGAACTCGGCGAGCTTGCCCTTGTTGTGGGTCGCCGCGACGATCCTGCCGTTCAGCCGTTCCGCGCGCGCTTCGTTCACGGCGCGATGATCTTGTAGCGCTGGCCGGGAACGAGCGGCCCCTCGTGATCGAGGCCGTTGAGCACCAGGAACTGGCCGACCGCGCGCTCTTCCGGCGACATGCGCTGCGCCATCGACTCGGCGGTGTCGCCCGACTGCGCCTCGATCACCCTGAGCCGCAAAGCTTGCGCTTCCGCCGCCTCATCCGGCCGCAGCCGGTGGAACGAGCGGATCGAGGCGCGGAAACGGGCGTCGACCGCGGGAGTGAGCGAATGGGCGGCGAAGATCAGTCGGAACACGCGATCGCCGACCCTGACGGCGCCGAGCCGGAAGCTCCACTGGTCGCCCTGCGCGACGGCGATCGCCATCGGATAATCGCCCCCCGGCAGCGCCTCGATCGACGACGTCTTGACGCCGTCGATCCAGCCCGAGGCAAGTTCGTCCTCGAGCGAAGTCGACGGCGAGAGCGCAATCGAGTCGAGCCGCAACGCCTGCGCGCCGCCCTCGCCGACGCCGATCAGCGCCGCCGACTGGTTCTCAAGCGCGAATCCGTCCGGCGCCTGGAAGGCGAAGCCGAGCTTGGGATGGAGGAAGCGCGCGCCGCGCACCAACCCTTCAGCCGGATTGTCGCCGTAGGCGATGCCGTCGACCACGGCGAGATATCCGTCGCGACCGGTTTCGCCGACCCCCGGCACGCCGAACTTACGGGCTTCGACGACCGCCTGGGCGACGCGCTCCGGCGTCGAGGGATGGGTCGCCATCATGTCGGGCTTGTCGGCCGATCCGGCGCCGATCATCGCCGTGCGCAGCGCGCTCCAGCGGCCAAGCGAGGTCAGGAAGCGCGACGCGGCGTAAGGATCGAAACCCGCCTTGGCGATGACGCCGATGCCGATCTGGTCGGCCTCGAACTCCTGCTGGCGCGAGAAGCGGGCGATCGACAGCTGCATGCGCGCCTGCACCGCCTCGCCCTCCTGCGGCCGGTCGAGAACCTGGTCGGAGACGCGCGTGAACAGCTGCGCGGTCTTTTCCAGTTCGGCCCGCTGAGCGGCGTGGCGCGCCGTCACGTGCGCGATCTCGTGCGCCATCACCGCCGCCACTTCCGACGAATCGTTGGCGAGCGTCAGCAGGCCGCGGGTGATGAAGATTTCGCCGTTGGGCAGCGCGAACGCGTTGACGACCGGCGAGTCGAGAATGGTGACGCGATAGGGTTCGCTCGGCGTGTCGCTGGCCTGAGCGAGCCGGGTGAGAATCTCGTTGAGATAGCGCTCGACCGCCGGCGCGCTGTATTCGCCGCCGAACGCCTCGACCAGGCGCTTGCGCTCGGGGCTTGTCTCGGCGCCGCCGGTCGTCTGCGGCGCGGCGGTGGGAACCAGAGTGGCCGCGGTCGGATGCGACGGCGGATCGATCGTCGCACAAGCGGCGAGCGCCAACGCGAGCGCGGCGGCGATAGCGGCAAGCGCGCGCGCGCGCAAGCGGGCGCCCCGCCGGCCCCGCCGCATTTCCGTCTCGCCCGCCCAGACTCTCATTTGCCCGGTCCGCTCCCCTGCTTCGCCTCGGCCCGCCCAAGCCGCTCCAGCATAAGCGGATCGACGATTTCCAGTTGCGGGCCGAATCGGCTGTCCAATGCGCCGCGCACCCGAATTTTTTCTCCAACGAGGTCGGTCAACGGAGCGCCGGCCGCCAGGAACGCCGCCTGCGTCTTGCGCGAGGCGACGACCGAAAGGGCGCCGCGCCCGCCCAGATCAAGATAGAGGCGCGCGCGGCCATGGCCAATCCTGCGCACCACGCCCTCGACGATGACGAAGCGCCCGTCGCGACGCGCCAAAGCGGCGAGGTCGTCGGCGGCGAGCACGACATAATCGGGATCGCGCCAGACGCCAAGTCCTTTCGCGCGCGCCGCGGATTCCTGGGCGAGTCGGCCGGCCTCGCAACCGCGCGTCTCATATTCCGGACGAACCCGCGCCAGCCCGGCGGCGAGGAGCGCTTCGGCGGCGGAGGCCGGCGCGCCATCGGCAATGGGCGCGCCAAGGTCGCCGAGCGCGCGATCCCAGCGGTCGGGGGCGGCGGAAACGAGGAACAACGCCGCCTCGCGACCGACAAAGCGCTTCGCCAGCGTCTCGCGCGCCGACGCCGCCAGCGCTGGGTCGCCGCGCGACGGGACGGGAAGGTCGAGGCCGGCGAGCCTCAGCCTCCGTCCGTCGGCAAGCGCGATTTCGCCCCGTTCGTCGACCGCAGTCGCCTGAACGATCCCCGCCGCCGCCCCGCAGGCCGCCACCGGCCCGGCGGCGAGGGCGAGCGCGAGCGCCAGCGCCGAGGCGACGACAACGCCGCGGGCAAGCGCGCGCCGGCAAGGCAGATGCATTGGCGGGAATTTCATGTTAGAGGCGCTTCGCCGTTGCGAGACGGCATTTAGCGCCTTCGCCCGACGCGGTCACCGTTCACGGGCGAGGAACGACGGCAAAGCGCGCCGGCCGCGAGCGACCGGCGGGCGGAGACGTCCCGGTAGCTCAGCAGGATAGAGCACAGGTTTCCTAAACCTGGGGTCAGGGGTTCGATTCCCTTCCGGGACGCCAACCCTGCAAAGGGTCGCTGATTTAACTGGGCTTTTTGCCCGCAATTGCCCCACTTTCCTGTTCCGCCGCGGAAGGCGGGCGTCGTCGGCGTAGACCGTCGACGCTCGCCGAGTCGCAGTTGCGGATCTGCGTCGAACCGAGCCTTGTCCGTGGCGCGCTCGAATGGGGCCGTTAGGCCGCGCGCATGCGCCCGAGGCTGCCGGCGCCGACGGCGATGATGATGATCGAACCCGTGATCATCTCGCGAACGTAGCTGTTGACGTTCATCTGCGTCAGGCCGTTGGCGAGCACGCCGAGCATCAGCACGCCCACCAGCGTGAACAGGACGCGCGGCTGCCCTTCGTCGCTCATTGTCGTCCCAAGAAAGACCGCCGCGATCGCGTCGAGCATAAGTCCGGCGCCTTGCGTCGGATTGGCCGACGCCACCCGACTCGACATCATCAGGCCGGCGACCGCCGCGCCAAGACCCGAGAGCCCGAACGCCACGCAGCGCAATCGCTTGATGTGAATTCCGGCGAGCCTGGCCGCCTCGGCGTTGCCGCCGATGGCGTACAGACGGCGGCCAAAGATCGTCTGTTCCAGGAACGTCCAGGTGAGAAACAGGGTCGCAATCGCCACCAGCGTCAGATTGGGCATGGCGACGCCCGTCGGACTCAGCGGCAGGCCGCCGCGCGCGAAGCCAGAGAAGGATTCGGGGATCGCCGCGCCGAAGATCGTCTTGCCGTCGGAAATGCGGAACGCGAGGCCGCTGAACACCGTCAGCGCGCCCAGCGTCGCAATGAAGGGAAGGATGCCGACATAGGCCACCAGAACGCCGTTCGCCAGGCCGCCGATCAGACCGACCGCGAGCGCCGCAGCGATGGCGGCCCAGGGCGGGAATCCGGCGACGAACGCCGTGGCGGCGACGATGCCGGCGAGACTCGCCATCGAACCGACGCTGAGGTCGAAGTCGCCCATCGCCATGACGATCGTCATGGTGAAAGACACGACCGCCAGCATGCTCACCTGTTGCGTGATGTTGAGGAGATTCCGGGACGTGACGAACGTTTCGGGCAGGGACGTCCAGAAGAAGATGAAGATGACGACGAAGCCAATCAGCGTGCCGTACTGGCGAACAGCTTTCAACATCGGAAGATCAGCTCTCCGTCTCGCCGTAGCAGAGCGCCAGCAGCCGCTGTGGCGTCAGACCGTGGGTTGGAAGAATGGCGCAGACCCGCCCCTTGCGCATGACGGCGACGCGCGCGCAGAGGTGCAGAATCTCCTCGTGATCCGAGGAAACGACCAGAACGCCGGCGCCGGCCGCGGCGAGTTCGCGCAGAAGCGCGTAGATGTCGAATTTCGCGCCGACGTCGACCCCGCGCGTCGGCTCGTCGAGCAACAGGATTTTCGCCTCGCCGGCCACCGCGCGCGCAAACATCACCTTCTGCTGGTTGCCGCCCGACAGCTCGCGCACCTTCTGTCGCAAGCTCGCCGCCTTGAGGCGAACCTGTCGCTTTATGTCCTCGGTCCGACGGCGCTCGGCGCTGCGATCGAGAAAGATCCCCCACCGCCTCATTCGGCTCAGATGCGGCAAGACCACGTTGGCCACGACGTCCTGCGCCAGCACCAATCCTTCGGCGCGGCGCTCCCGCGGCGCCGACGCGACGCCATGCGCCCAAGCGCTCGCCGGATTTCGATCGTTCCAGGCAACGCCCTTCAGCGCCACGCGCCCCGATCGCGCGCGCGAGATGAGCGAGCCGATCAACCGCTCCGGCCCCGCGCCGGCGAGGCCGACGAAACCGAGGATCTCGCCTTGGCGCAGGTCGAACGACACATCCTGCAACGCCGCGTTGGTCAGGCCCTCGACCGACAGCGCGACCGGCCCGGTCGCCGACGCCGGCCGAGCGGGCCCCGACGCCGCTGCCGTGCGGCCGGTCATCAGTTCGATGAGTTGCGACTTGCTGGTTTCGCTGGTCTGCACGGTGGCGCGCGTCGCGCCGTCGCGCAGCACGCTGATCCGGTCGCTGATCGACAGCACCTCGTCGAGACGATGCGAGACATAGATGATTCCGCAGCCGCGGCTGCGCAGCACGTCGATGAGGCGAAACAGGCGCTCGGATTCCCGCCCGGTCAGCGCCGCGGTCGGTTCGTCGAGCACAAAGATCCGCGGCGGATGGCTCGCGTCCGCGTCATCGAGGAAGGCGGCGGCGATCTTGACCAGCATGCGGTCGCCGACCGAAAGCCGCCCGACGCGGACGGCGGGAGCGATATGATCGACGCCGAGCGTCGCCAGCGCCGCGCGCGCCTTGGCGTTGAGGGCGCGCCAGTCGATCAGGCCGAAGCGGCTCGGGTAAGCTCGGCCGAGAAAGATGTTCTCGGCGACGCTCACGCCCGACACCGTATTGAGCTCCTGATGGATGAAGCGGAGCCCGCGCCTCTGCGCTTCGTCGGGAGCGCGGATCGTCACAACCGCGCCGTCGAGGCGGATTTCGCCACTATCGGCCGCCACTGCGCCGGCGAGGATCTTGATCAGCGTGCTCTTGCCGGCGCCATTCTCGCCCATGAGCGCGTGCGTCTCGCCCGCCCGCAATTCGAGCGACGCATCGGCCAGCGCGATCGCGCCGCCAAACGACTTGCGCAAGTGCGAGACGGCGAGCAGGCTCATGGCGTGCGACCCGAGCGGCCCGGAACGCTCATTCCGGGCCGCCGAGATCTCTCCGTTACTGCTTGACGTTCTCTTGGGTGATCAGCTTCGTCGGGACATAGATCACGCTCTGCCTGATCTTCTCGCCCGCGAGAAACTTCTGCACCGTCTCCGCGACGGTCCTGCCGATGCCCTTGAAGTCCTGCGCCATCGAAGCTTCGAAAGCGCCGCCCTTGGCGATCGCTTCACGCGCCTGCGGGTTGGCGTCCATTCCGGTGACGACGATGCCCTCGTCGGCGCGGCCCGCCGCCTCGATCGCCTGCAGAGCGCCGAGCGCCGGCTGATCCCACGCCGCCCAAACCGCCGCGATCGAGCCCTTCTGCGGGTGCGCGGCGAGAATGGCTTCCATCTTCGCGCGCGAGTCTGCGATGCCGCCGTCCTGCACGTCGGGCGTCACACGATCGATGATCTTGATGTCGGGCGTGTTCTTGAAGATCGCGTCGGCGATGACGTCGCGCACCTGGACGGGAGGGAACGCATCGAAGACGAATTCCACTATGCCGCCTTTGCCGCCGATCCGATTGACCACGTAGGTCGCGGTGACCGCGGCCATCTCGTAGCCGTTGCTGGTGACGTTGGCGACGAGCAACGGGCTCATCCCGGCGTCCATGCCGAACACCGGCACGCCCGCATTCTTCGCGGTCTCCAGACCGGCGGTCACTTGCGCCGGGTTCGCGTTGAGAATGATTGCGTCGACCTTCTGATTGACCGCGTTTTCCAAACCGCTGATGACGCCGGCGATGTCGCCCTTGGTGTCGACGATATTGACCGTCCAGCCGTTCGCCTTCGCGACATCCTGGAACGCCTCCACGTAGTATTGCGTGCCCGGCTCCGCCATGTATGGCGTGACGATGGTGATTTTGGCGGCTGCAAGCGCTGAAGCGGCGCTGAACGCCAACGCGACGGCGGCGACGCAGCCGGCAAGCGCAAATTTCGAACTCATAATTCCTCCTGACTGACCCGAATTGCAGAGTCGCTCGATCGGCCTGAACGGGCTTGGGGCCGTCCGTCTCGGCGTTCGACGCGACGACAGCGGGCGCAAAGACTTGGCGCTTTCCACGCTTTTCAGCCCCCACTCTCCCCCGCGCCGCCGGCGAAACGCACGCAAGCTGATTGGCCGCCCGCCGCTCGCCTCCTCGCCGCAACCCGCCCGAGGCGCGGAATTGGCGCGCCGCCCGCGTCAGACCCCTCCGTTCCCGCGTTGGCGACAAACGTGTCTCTGAACGCCTCACGATTATCTCACCGTCCAAGCATTGCAATGAATTTCAGCGGGGCCGGCCGCGGAACGCGGGCGCGACCGCGATTCCTGGGCGCGATTTGGATCGACGGCGCCGTCGCTGCGGCGGTTGATGGGATTTCGCCGCGGCCCATGATCGTGGTTCAATGGCTGGTCCGATGGACCGGCCCCGCCAACGCCGCGGCGACGGCGGCCAAGACCAAGACAAGGAGACGCGTGCGCGATGGAGGCTCCCGCCGGTCGGACTTCTCAAGAGTCCGTGGAGAGGTCCCCGCGCCTGATCGCCTATTTTCCGCTCGCGGACGCCGCGATTCCGATCGATCTCCTCGATCTTTACGCCGAGGCGGGCGTCGACGTCGTCGAGTTCGGCTGGCCGGCGCGGACGCCGTACCTCGACGGGCCCGACGTCCGCGCCTCCATGGCTCGCGCCGCCCGCGGCGACCCGCGCGCCGCTTTCGCCGCCGCCCGCCGACGAATGGCGAACTACCGCAAGGCGCCGACGACACTGATCATGTCCTATGCCGAAAAAGATCACCCGGCGCTGATCGACCCCGCCTTCTATCGGCAGGCCGCCGCCGCCTTGGTCGTCGCGCCGGCGAACGACGCGTTGCGCCATGAGATCGAGGCGAGAGCGGTGAGCGCCGGCGCCGCGCTGTCGACCTTCGTAGCGCTGCCGATCACATCGGCGGACATCGCCGCGGCCAGGCGCGCCACCGAGTACGTCATGTTGCAGGCGGTCGACGGAGTCACCGGGCCGCGCGAATCGCTTGATCCCGACAACCGTTCACGCATCGCCACACTGCGCGCCAGCGGAGTCGGAGCGCCGATCGTGCTCGGCTTCGGCGTCTCCAATGGCGAACAGGCGCGCGCCGCCGTTGATTTCGGCGCAGACGGGGTCGTGGTAGGGTCCGCCGTCTTGCGCGCCGCGTTGAATGGACGCGCCGAGCTGGCGGCGCTGTTGCGGCAGTTGCGAGAGGGTCTTGATGGTTGAGCGCGAACTGTTTCTCGGGTTCGACGTCGGCACGACGACTGTGAAAGGCGCGCTCTTCGACGGCGCAGGCGCGATGCTAGCGCACGCAAGGCGCGCGTACCCGACTTCGCGGCCGGCGCCAGGGATCGTCGAGCAGAATCCGCGCGATTGGACGGACGGCGTCGTCGCGGTCATGGATGAGCTGCTGAATGCGGGCGGGGCTCGGCGCGTCGCCGCCGTCGGCCTGTGCAGCCAGGTCAACACCGACGTGTTCGTCGACGCGAACGGGACAGCGATCGCTCCGGCGATCACCTGGCAGGACAACCGCGCCGCCGCCGAAGCCGCGCAGCTCGACGCAACGCTGTGCGACGCCGACAAGGATGCATGGTGGGGCGCGCCCTTGCCGATCGGCGCGAGCCACGTGCTGGCGCGCATGATGTGGATGGCGCGCGAGAGACCGGACGTCTACGCGAAGACCCGTTTCGTGCTGACGCCGAAGGATTATTGCCTCAGGGCGTTGGCCGGCGTCGTCGCCACCGATCCGCTGTCGAACTTCTTTGTCGTCGGACGCGACCTCGCCTATGTCGGACCGCTGATCGGTCGAGTCGACGGCGCCGCCCAGCGCTTCGCGCCATTGAAGGCCTTCACCGAGGTCGTCGGCGAGATTGCATTGGGATCCTCCGGCGTTCGCGCGCCGGTCGTGGCGGGAACCATGGACGCCTGGAGCGGCCTGTTCGGCGCCGGCGTGTGCGCGGCGGGCCAGGGCGCCTACATCAGCGGCACCAGCGAGATTCTGGCGGTCGCCAGCGCCGGGCGGATCGGCGCGCCCGGCGTCGTCACATTTCCCCGAGCGGCGGGGTTGAACGTCCACGCCGGGCCGACCCAGAGCGGCGGCGACGCCTTACGCTGGTGGGGAGAGATCGTCGGCCGCGATGTCGCGGGCGTGGTGGAAGTCGCCGAAAATGCCAGCCGCGACGGGCCCCCGATCGTGTTCCTGCCGCACATGGAGGGCGAACGCGCGCCGCTGTGGGACGCCGCGCTGCGCGGCGCGTTCGTCGGCATCGGCGGTCGCGCCAAGGGGCCGGAGCTCGCGCTCGCGGTGATGGAGGGCGTCGCGCTCTCGGCCCGGTTGCTGCTCGTCGCGCTCGAGGCCGCCGCCGGGGAGACGATCCCCCGGCTATTCCACGCCGGCGGCGGCGCCAGCTCGGACCTGTGGGCGCAAATCCGCGCCGATTGCCTGGGAAGACCGCTTGATCGCGTGGCGTGCCTCGACGTCGGATGCCTCGGGGCGGCGATCATGGCGGCGGTCGGCGTCGGAGCGCACGGCTCGCTCGCCGACGCCGTCCGCGCCATGACGCGCATCGAGCGGACGTTCGCGCCCAATGCGCAGATGAAGCCGCGCTACGACGCGATGTACGACGCGTACGGCAAGTCGATAGAAGTCCTCAAGCACAGCGGGGTTGACGAAAAATGAGATCGCGCGACCGCTTCTCGACCCGACGAACGCCCGGGCGCGCCTCGCGCCCGACAGGCGCCGCGTGAGCGACTCTGCGCCAATGGGCCGCAGCGAAAGCGCGCCGACGTCGCGCCGCGGACGTTTCGACGATTTCGGCGGCCAGTATGTCGCGCCGATTCTGATCCCTGTGCTCGATCGTCTCGACGACGCCTTCGTTAGCGCCTGGAGCGACGTATCGTTCCGGCAGGCGTTCGAGACGATCCTCCACCGTTTCGTCGGCAGACCGACGCCGCTGTTTCAGGCTTCCCGCCTCGCCGGCCCCTCCCCTGCGCGTATTGTGCTGAAGCGCGACGATCTCACGTTTGAAGGCGGCAACTACGCGACCTCGGCCCTCGGCCAATGCCTGCTCGCCCAGCGCATGGGTCTTAGCGCGGTGATCGCCGACACCGGCTCGGGCGAAAACGGCGTCGCAACAGCCGCCGTCGCGGCGCAACTCGGACTCGCGTGCCGCGTGTTCATCGGCAGTCGCGACGCCGCCAAGAATCCGGTGGCGGTTCGACGCGTCATCGCGTTTGGCTCGCAGGTCACGATCGTCGACGACCGCGACGCCACGCTGCACGCTGCGATGAGCGCCGCGCTCCGGCACTGGATGAGCTGCGCCGAGACGGCCGCCTACGTCATCGGCGGGCCGATCGGACCGCACCCGTTTCCGACCATGGTCGGCGCCTTCGAGGCCGTCGTCGGACGCGAGACGCGCATGCAACTGCTGGAGGCGGGTCTGGCGCCGCAGGCGATCGTCTCCGCCGTCGGCGGCGGCGCGTCGACGCTGGGGCTGTTCAAGGCGTTCGTCGGCGACCCGCAGATCACGCTGCTCGCCGTCGAGGCGGGAGGCGACGGCGAAGGGCCGCACGCCGCCCGCCTCGCTCGAGGACGACGCGGGATTCTTCACGGCGCCGAGACCCTCGTTCTCTCCGACGACAACGGCAATATCGCGGAGACCGCCTCGATCGCGCCGGGCCTCGCCTATCCCGGATCGGCGCCCGAACTCGCCAGTCTGGTGGAGCGCGGCCGGGTCGTCTTGGCCTGCGTCGGCGACGCCGCGGCGCGCGAGGCTGTTCTGCGGCTGGCCGCGAGCGAAGGAATCCTGGTGTCGCTGGAGGCCGGCCACGCGTTGGCGGCGGGCCTCGAGTTCGCTCGCCAGGCGCGCAGCTCCGATGTCGTCGTCGTGATGGTGCCGTCTTCCGGAGAGAAGGATCTCGACGCGTTGGAAATCCGAGGTCCGACATGACGCGACGACCCGAGGCGGACAATCGCATCGACGCGCGCCTGGTCGAGCTGCGGCGCCAACAGCGGAAAGCCTTCGCCACCTACTTCGTCGCAGACTATCTCGACGCGGACGGGACGCTCGCTCACATGCGGCTCCTGGCGCGCAACGGCGTCGATTTCATCGAAGTCGGATACCCCTTCAGCGATCCGATCCTCGACGGCGCCGTCATTCAGGCGATGAACCGGAAAGCCGTGTCGGCCGGCGGAACCCTTGCCCGAACGATCGATCTCTGCGCGGCCTTTCGCGCCGACGATGGTGCGACCCCGCTCATCCTGATGGGCTACGCCAATCCGATCGCGACGATGGGTTACGGCGCGTTTGCGCGACGCGCGGCGACGGCTGGCGTCGACGGCGTCATCATCGGCGACATGCCGCTGCGCGAAGCCGCGCCGCTCGCGGCGGAGCTCAGCGCGACCGGCCTGCGCTTCATTCCCTTGGCCGCGCCGACTCTGCCGGCGGAGGAATTCGTCTCCGGCGCCCCCGGGGTGGGCGGGTTCCTCTATTGCATCCCGGTCATCGGGCCGACCGGCGGACCGTCCGCGACCAATCGCGAGACGAGAGAGGCCGTCGAACGCTGCCGCGCCGCGACGTCTCTTCCCATCGTCGTCGGCTTCGGCATCAAGTCGCCGGCGGCGGCGACGGCGGCCGCCAGCTACGGCGACGGCGTCGCGGTGGCCAGCGCGCTGCTCGAGCGTCTGCAGGCCGACTGTCAGAAACTAGGCGTGAAACGCGCATTGGAGATCCAGGCGAGCGAAGTCGCCGCCTACCGGCGGGCGCTCGACGACGAGCGAACCGACGCCGCCGTCCCGCGTTGACGTGGCGGCTCAACTGCGTCGTCCGCGTGGAACGAGCTGAGGTTCACGTTCCTTGGCCATTTTGCTGCGGCGCGGAATCACAATCGGCGCGGGCCGCCGCGCGATCGAGCTGATATCGAGCTGACCGCGCGCCTTCGCCTGCATCAACGCATAGGCCGGCGAAGCCGTCGGCGGGGCCTTCTTGCACAGGAGAGACGCCGCGGTCGCTTCATCCTGCCAGATCGCCCAATCCCCGCCGGCGGTCTCGCCTACCCCACATTTTCTGGAGCTTTCGCTTCGTCGGCTCTCCTGTGGACGGGCCGCCCTTTTCCGCTTCCTTCTCGGGCGACGCGCGCAAGCGCGGCCATCACCGCGGTCGCCTCGCTTGGAGGTCTCTGCCAGACGTTGCGTCCAAGAACCAACCCTCGAGCGCCGGCGGCAATCGCGTCCCGCGCGATCTCGATCATCTCGTCCGTGTTTTCCGCTCGCGGGCCGCCGGCGATGACGACGGGAACTCCCAACTCGGCGACCATCGCCGCTGTGGCGTCCCGCCCGGGAAAGGCGATCTTGATGATGTCGGCGCCGAGTTCGTAGGCGACCCTCGCCGCCTCGCGCTCCGCTTTCACCACATCGGGGCCGCGCGGTTGCCCCAAGACGATCGGCTCGACCATCACCGGCATGTGCCACACGCCGGCCTCGGCGATAACCTCGCCGATCCGCGCCGTCAGGGCGACCTTCTCAAGATCGGAGACGTTCCACGGCATCAGCAGTTTGATGCAGTCGACGTCCAATTTGACCGCGTCCGTCACCCGAGCGATCTGGGAACTCGTCGCTTGCTCCGGGTCGGCGCCTGCCCAGTAGAAGTCGAGCGTCATGACGCGCGCGAGATGACCGGCCTGTCCGAACTCCCGTTGCGTTTGCCGGATCAGGCCGGGACTCATGAGGAATCCCGTCACCTCCGTGCGCGCCAGGCTGCGCAGCACCGCGACCGGATTCTCCAGCCCCTTGATGCGACCGAAATACAGGCCGTGGTCGATCGGGCAAATGATCGCCGCGCCGCCTTCTGGAAACAACCGCGCCATGCGGTACTCGCTTCCCGGACTCCGACCGCCACGAATCGTCTCGTTCATTGTCAATCCTTTCCATCATTATCGTCGTGAGCAGTCGCCAACCTCCCCGAACGCCGCTGTGGCGTTCGGGAGTCCAGTCAGCCAGGGCGTTCGCCAGTCACGCGCTGACGATGTAGTCGCGCATTGCCTCGAGAATGAGCTTGAGCGAGACCGCGCCCGGATCCGGATGCCCGAGGGAGCGCTCGCCTAGCGTCCGCGCCTTGCCGGTGGTCGCCACCATCGACTTCGTCGCCTCGACGCCTTCGGCGGCGGCTTGCGCGGCGGCCCGAACCGCGGCCGGGAGACCGTCCGGTGCCGCCCGAACCGCTGCTTCTGCAGCCGGAGCGAGAGCGTCGAGCATGGTCTTTTGTCCCGGGCGGGAACCGCCGCGCTTCTCGACCGCCTCTAAGCCGCTTTGGAGAAACGTCGCCAGCGCCTCGGCGTCGAAACTGCCGCGGCCCGCCAACGCCGTTCCACCCGAGCGGAAAAGCGTCCCGAACACGGCCCCAGCGGCGCCGCCGGTCTTCGACATGATCGCCATGCCGGCCAACTTGAACGGCGCGTCCACGCCGCCCGCCGCAGGCTTCTGCATCTCCTCGAGGACCGCCGCAAAGCCGCGTCGCATGCCGATCCCGTGATCGCCATCGCCAATCGCCTGGTCGACCGCGGTCAGCATATCCACGTTCGCAACAATGTGGCGCGCCACGGCGGCCAGCATTTCCTGCGTTGCTGACAGTGTCAGTGCTTCCTGCATCACCATGCCGCCCTCGAATAACCCACAGAACGCACCGGCAGGTCCAGGTAGTGCTTGAGCTCTTCGTCGAGCCGAAGCAGCGTGATGGACATGCCCGCCATCTCTTGCACGGTCAGATATGCGCCGATATCGGAGCGGTAGACCTTGATCCCGGCCTCCGCCAAAATCTTCCTCACGCGACGATTCACGATCAGCAGTTCCATCATCGTGGTCGCGCCGAGATTGTTCAGCAGCAGGGCGACCTCGTCGCCGCCGCGGAACGGCAGATCCTTCAGGATCATCGCCATCATCTGATCGGCAATGGCGTCGGCGGGCGTCAGTTTCTGCCGCAGGATGCCGGGCTCGCCGTGTCCACCCATGCCGATCTCGATCTCGTCGTCGGGGAGCTCGAACGTGCGTTTTCCGGTTTCCGGGATCGAGCCGGCGGCAAGCGCCACGCCCATCGAGCGAACGTTGTCGCGGGCCTTGCAGGCGACTCGGTAGACGTCGTCCAGTTTCGTCAATTCCGCAGCGGCGCCGCCGGCGACCTTAATGACGTAGACATCGCCCGCGATGCCGCGTCGATCGCCCATCCTTTCCAGCGGCGCCGCCGCCACGTCATCCCACACGCGGACGGCGCGTACGGCTATTCCCTCATCGGCCGCCAACTCCGCCGCGATGTCGAAGTTCATATTGTCGCCGGCGTAGTTGCCGTGCATGAACAGCACGCCGGCGCCGCGATGGATGGCCTTCGTCGTCGCCAGGATCAGGTCGGGCGCAGGCGCGGCGAAGATCTCGCCACACGGCGCGCCATCCGCCAAGTTGTCGCCGACGAAGCCCGGAAACAGCGGCTCGTGACCGCTTCCGCCACCGACCAGGAAAGCGACCTTGCCATCGGGAATGTGAGACTTGACCAGCGCCACGTGGCCTTCAAGCCGCTTGGCGCGACCGTCGGCGGCGAGCGCGATGCCGTCAAGCATCTCCGTGACGACTTCTGCCGGGTTGTTGATGAGTTTCTTTGGCCGATTCATGTTCCTCACTCCATCCCGGCCGCAGCCGGGTCGCGTCAATTTCCTGCCGAACGGACCGCTCGGCAGCGACAACGAACGAGAAGGCGACGTCTGTCGCTTCCGGTTAATTGAATACGATCATCGTCTTGATGACCTCGGGTCGCCGCTCGGCGGCGAACTCGAACGCTTCGATCGACTTCTCGAATGGGAACGTTCGCGAGATCAGCGGTTTCACGTCGATCTTGCCGGAACCGAGCAGAGCGACGGCGCGATCGTAGATGTTGGCGTAGCGGAACACGTGCTCGACGCGCAGCTCTTTGGCCTGCGCCGCCACCACATCGTACGCCACCGGTTTCTCCGGCATGCCGACGAGCACAACGGCGCCGCCGGCGCACGCGAAGTCGAACAGGCGTTCGTAGGCCTTCAGGTGACCGCTGGCCTCGAACACGACGTCGGCGCCCCATTGCCCGGTGATCTCCCGCACGCGCGCCACCGCATCTTCCTTGGCGCTGTTGACCGGAATGAGCCCATGGTAGCGAGCGGCGATGTCGAGCTTCTGCTGCTGCACGTCGGTGATGACGACTTCGGCGCAACCGCCGGCGAGCGCGCTGAGCGCCGTGGCAAGGCCGATCGTCCCACTGCCGAGGACGACGGCAATGGCGCCGGGCGTGATGCGGGCCTTTGTCGCCGCCTGCATGCCGACAGCCAGGGGTTCGACAAACGCGCCTTCCGCGCAGCTCACACTATCGGGCAGTTTGAAAGTCAGATTGGCGGGATGCACGACTGCTGGCGTCAGGCAGCCATGCACTGGCGGACACGCCCAGAATCTCACCTTTGGGTCCAGGTTGTAGAGGCCCTGCCGCGATGCCCGGGAGGTCCAGTCCGGAATGCCCGGCTCGACGCAGACGCGATCGCCCGGCTTCAAGTCTGTGACGTTCCGGCCGACGGCGACCACCTCGCCCGCGCCCTCGTGGCCAAGAACGAGCGGCTCGCGCACCACGAAAGGTCCGATGGCCCCGTGCTCGTAGAAGTGAACATCGCTGCCGCAAATGCCCACGTTGCGCATAGCGATCTTCACGTCGTCCGGGCCCGGCTCCGTCGGCATGACGATGTCGCGCAAGCGCAACTGCTTGGTTTTCTCAAGAACTAGAGCCTTCATGACGTTTTTCACCTTTCACTGGTCTTGACCAGCTTCTCGCTCTCGCCTGTTACGGGGTCGCCGGCGCGTCGCTTGGCGCGTCCGGCCGGGATTCTTCGACGATCTTTAGATTCACGCCGTCCTGAATGAGGGATTCGGCGACGGCGGACGGCAGTCCTGCATCGGTCAGAACGAGGTCGAATTCCGTCAGGTCGGCCATGCGGGTCAGCGCGCTCATGCCGAACTTCGAACTGTCGACCATCAGGATGCGCCGATCCGTGACGCTCATGAGCGCACGCTTGACGTTCACCACGTCCTCTTGCTGATGGTACGCGACCTTACCGAAGATGGTCGAAGCCGACATGAAGACCGTGTTCGCCCGCAGGGACAGCGCGGCCTGCGCGCACATGTAGCCGTAAAATGCATTGTGGCGGTGGCTGTAGCGCCCGCCGAGCGAGATCACCTCAATCTCGTGGAAATCGCGAAGCTGATCGAGCACAGCCTGACTATTGGTGATGACGACGTGCGGCTTGCGTTGCACCAGGAAACGCGTGAGGCATGTTGTGGTCGTGGAGTCATCGATGATAATCGCCTGGCCGGGTTCAATGAGCTCAGCAGCCGCCCGCGCGATGAGCTCTTTGTTGTGCATCGCCATCCGCGAGCGATAGAGGAAATTGCTCTCGACGACATTGGACGGACGCGCGGTGACGCCGCCATAGACCTTGCGGACGACTCCCTGTTCCACGAGCCAGTCGACGTCCCGATGGATCGTCATTCGGCTCACCCCGAACAGGGTGGCGAGATCGTCGAGTTGCGCCGATCCCACTCGCAACACATGGTCGAGCAACACCTGTCGGCGCTGCGACGGCTTGATGGGGTCCCTGCTATCGCTGTCTGCTGAGTTTGACACTTCGAACTCGGTCTCAATGATGGGGATCGTGGGAAGCCGGCCCTTCGAGCAGACGCCCACGACCCGAGGTTGGAGGCGGGGTATTACTGGAAGGAGTAGTCCCCGCTTGCAAGGTTCTTGCGGACCAGGTCGGGCAGGCCCTTGATGAAGTCGTCGGGGTGGACGTAGAGCTGATCGTAGTAGTGATCCACGTTCGCCGGCGTCACCTCCAGCATCTTCAGGAGGGCTTTCTGGGGAACTTCTTTGCCCTGTAGATGATCGACCGCGACCTGGACCGCCATGCCGAGCTCGATGGCCGCGTCCTGCAGGTTGGTTTCGGTCATCGTCCCGTTCTTGACCGCGCGCAGCCCGTCCTTGATGCCGTCGATGGCGGTGACGGCGATCGACACCCCCTTGTCCTTGAGCGCCTGACCAGCGCCGATCGCCATGTCGTCATTCTCGGCGACCAAGGCCTTGACGTCCGAACCGTAGCGCGACAGCCAGTCCTGCATCAGGTTGTATGACTGCGGGCGATCCCAGTTGCCGGGTTGCATGGCGAGCAGCTTCACTTCAGGATGCTTCGCGAGCATGTTCTTGATGCCCTGGGTGCGGTCTATTTCCGCCGAATAGCCGAGCGCGCCCTGCATCGCGACGATGCCGCCCTTGCCGCCGATGGCGTCAATGGCGTACTTGGCTTCCGTTTCTCCAGCCGCAACGTCGTCTGGTCCGACGTAGGAGACGAGGTCGTTCGCTTCCTTGCCGAAGATCACCATGTTCGTCGCGATCACCGGGATGCCTGCCGCCTTGGCGGCCTCGATCTGCGGTCCGAGGGTCGACGAATTCACCGCGGCGATGATGATCGCGTCCACTTTCTGGTTGATGAACTGCTGGATCTGCGAGATCTGCGTGTTCACGTCCTGGTTGGCGCTCACCCAACGCAGGTCGACGTTGTTGGCCTTGGCGACCGCGTCCGCGCCCTGCTGGCCCCAGGCGACCCAGGACGACATGAAGTAGACGGTCATCCCGATCACCGGATGCGCTTTGTCGGCGCTCGCTGGGACGACGCCTGAACCCAAAGCGGTGGCGGCGCCGAGCGCAAGCGCGGTCAAACATTTCCAAGATTTCATTGTTTCCTCTCCTTCGTCTCGTCTTCACCCCCGCTGCGGCTCTCGCCGTCGGACGTCAGACATCACTCACGTTCTTGATTGAGGTAGCTATCGGTGAACACAGCGCCGACGATGATCACCCCCTTGATGATCAGTTGGTAGAATGGCGAGATGTTCAGGATGTTCATGCCGTTGCCGACCACGCCGAGGATCATGAAGCCGAGCACGGCGCCGAGCACGCTGCCTCGCCCGCCCATCAGGCTGACGCCGCCGATGACGGCCGCCGCGATCGCGTTGAGCTCATAGCCGCTGCCGGTGGTGATGATGCCGGCCGTGGCGCGCGAGCAAAGGGTCACGCCGCTCAGGCCGCCAAGCAGCCCACTGATCGTGTAGACAAGGAAGCGGATCTTGCGGATCTTGACGCCGGCGACGCGGGCCGCTTGCGGATTGCCGCCCACAGCGTAGACGTGCATGCCAAACATCGTGCGGGTCAGCGCCAGCCACGCGAGGGCGATCACGATGACCATCGCGGCGATTGGGATGGGCACCGGACCAATGCCGCCGCTGACGGCGAGAAACTGATCGGAGAGGCCGGAAATCGGCCGTCCCTCGCTGAAGACGTAACCGAATCCCAGCGCCGTCGTCGCGGCGCCAAGCGAGGCGACGAACGGCGGAACTTTGGCCACCGACACGAGGAAGCCGGTCGTCGCGCCGACGAGGCCGCCGACGGCGACGCCTCCCACGACGGCGAACGTCGCCGCCCATGCGCCGTCATTCTGAGCGATCAGGGCGGCGACCACGCCGCTGAGACCGACGATCGCACCGACCGAGAGATCGATGCCGCCGGTGAGGATCACCATGGTCTCGCCGACCGCGAGGAAGGCGATTGGCGACACCTCCAGCAGGATGACGCGGAAGTTCGAGAACGTGAAGAACGTCCGGTTCGATAGGCCGAGCCCGACGACGAACAGCAGCAGCACCAACGGCAGCGAGTAGCGCAGCAGGAAGCGCGCCACATCTTGCCGCCGATGCGTCGCGCCCTGCTTTTCGAGCGCCGAACTGGGCGCCGAGGATGCGACATTGCGAGTTAATTGTTCAGACATTGACATGGTCACCCTTGCCCATCGCCAGCCGCAGGATGCGTTCCTGTTGCAATTCGTCTTTGGCGAGCTCCCCCATGACGGCGCCGCCGCGCATGACGAGAACCCGGTGGCTGAGGTTGATCAGCTCCAGCATGTCTGAAGAAGCGAGCACGATCGCCAAGCCGCGAGCCGCCAATTCATCAATGAACTGATAGATCTCGCTGCGGGCGCCGACGTCGATGCCACGGGTCGGCTCGTCAAGAAGCAGAAGACGCGGTTCGCAGGCTGCGAACCAACGCGACAAGGCGACCTTCTGCTGGTTTCCGCCGCTAAGGTTGGCGACCTTCTGACCAAGCCCCGAGTAGCGCACGAGCATCCGACCGAGGATATCGAGCGCGCGGCGCTCGCGCAGGTCATTGAGGACGACGCCTCCGATCCGGGTCATGTGGAAGAGCTGCGGCAGAGTGGTGTTGTCGAGAACGGACATGCTGGTGAGCACGCCGGCCCGCTTGCGGTCCTCAGGGACGAACGCGACGCCGCGGCGGATTGACTCCGACGGTCGGCCCAAGCACAGCGGCTGGCCGTCCAGAAGCACGCGGCCATTGGCCCGACGAATGCCGAACAGGGCCTCGAGCATCTCGCTTCGCCCGGCGCCGACCAGCCCGCCTAGTCCGAGAATCTCGCCACGGCGGACGCTGAACGATACGCTCGGGCCGGCCTCATCGAGGCGCAGACCCTCAACGTCGAGCACGGTGGCCCCGGACGTGAGCGCAGGCCGGTTGGGAAAGAAGGCTTGCAGGTCCCGGCCGACCATCTCGGTGATGATTTGCCGCTCAGTCATTTCGGCTGCAGGAGCGGAGCGCACCAGTCGCCCGTCGCGCAGAATGGACACCGTGTCGGCAATCGCCTCGATCTCCTCGAGGCGATGACTGACATAGAGGACGCACACGCCCTTGGCGCGCAATTGTCGGATGACCTGAAAGAGCCGCTCGGTCTCCGTGCGGCTCAGCGACGAACTCGGCTCGTCCATCAGAACAATGCGGGCGTCGCGCGTCGTGGCCTTGATGATCTCGATCATCTGGGCCTCGGCGATGTTGAGGGAGCGCATCGGCGCGTTCGGATCGACGTCAACGCCGAAGTCGGCAAGCAGTCGTCCGGCCTGCCGGATCATTTCCTGGCGCCGCAGCATTCCTGGCCCGGCGCACAGCTCGCGGCCGATGAACAGGTTCTCCCACACGGCCATGTCTGGCAGCGACGCCAGCTCTTGCGGGATGATGGAGACGCCGAGCTGCTGTGAATGCCTGGGCGTGAAGCGACGGACGCGCTGGCCAAAAATGCTGAGCGAACCGCCGTCGGGCGCGATCTGTCCGGAGATGATCTTGAACAGCGTAGACTTGCCGGCGCCGTTCTCGCCGGCGAGGACGTTCACGCTGCCGGGCCGGCAGGAGATCGTGATCCCCAGCAAGACCGGCACGCCGTCGAAACCCTTCGAGACGTTGTCGCAGACTATGGCCGCGGCGTCAGTCGGCAGTTCATCGCCGGGCGCGTCGCCGCCTTTCAGGATCGCCCCATCCAGAGCCGGCGCGCTGGTCTTGCCTTGGCGTTGCAGAGGCCGTTGATCGAGCAACCCTCCACCCCCCTTTGCATGCACCAACGGTCACATCACAAAAAAATGTGATCCTGTGCGCTGCATTTGTACGACTTATCACGTTTTATATGTGAAGCTTAACAACGAATTGTGATACGTGTCAAGCAACCTTATCAAGCGCGCATTCCAGCGTGGGCGGTTGGGGCCGACCGACATGTTTCCGCTTCAGGCGGACGATTTGCTGGCGCAACTTGGCGGGAGGAATCAGCGCCGCGGATCAAAGGCTTCAGTCTTCGAGCCGCTTCCTCAGCGGTTATGACCGCGACGACGGAGCTGGCGCGACGGATCGCTCTGTCGTCCGAGTTCGAGGCGGCGTCTGCGAGGCCGCTTGTTGGGGTTGCGGCGTTCCGCCGCAACGGGTCCAGAGCGGCTATCGGCGGCAGGCGAGCGAAATGCCGATCGCCGGTCAATCGACATGCAGCCTGGACGCCGATCGGCTCAGGTTCCTTGCCGCCCCAATGGCGGAGGGTCGCCCGCCCTGCGAACAAGGTCCAAGTCTGCAGGCCCGCGCCGAACCGCGACAGGAAAGCAAACGCGGCGACGCCGTCGAAAATGCTGACGCCCGGCGCCGGTGCCGTTACGATATCCGTGATGACTTCCCCTTGACCGGGGCCGGCGCGCAATGGCGCGGGTCTCCTCGTGGCCCGGCCTCTTTCGCCGAACGCGCGGAAACTGGCGCCTTCGCGCGGCTGAGTCTGTCGGCAACCCGACGGAGACAAGTCGCAACGCGTAGCGGTCCGCTATCGAGAAAGGCCCGCGGCAAGAGCGAACGACTCGATGCGGGGCTTTGCCTGCCTCGACTTTCCCTGTTCAGCGCCGGCGACCGAGCGACCCGAGGACGCTACCCGCCTGACCGCCGTAGCGGCGCCGCCGCGGCGGCGGCCCGACAGGCAGGCCGCCCGGCCAGGGACGGGGCGCTCAGGCCTTAAGCGCTGGCGTCGAGGGTCCGAAACCGGCGCCGGTCGCGGCAATCGCATCGGCGATCTCTCGCAGATCCGCCGCAGTCAGCTCCAATTTCGCGACGGAGAGCCAACCGTCGACTTGGGTCGCCCGACGCGCGCCGATGATCGCCGCCGTCACGCCCGGCCAAGCCAGGGTCCAGGCCGCCGCGACGGCCCCCGGCATGACGCCGTGCCGGGCTGCGATCGGCTTCAGCGCGTCCGCCAGCGCGATGTTCCGCCGCAGATCCTCGCCGTTGAAGTCCGGCGAAAGCGTGCGCCAGTCGTTTGCCGGCAACGCCGCCCGGCGCGCCTCGGTGAACGCGCCCGTCAGCAACCCCGCCTGCATCGGACTGTACACGATCACCCCGGTCCCGTGCCTGGCGCACCACGACAGCTCGGCGGCGCCGACCTCGCGATGGATCGCCGAGAACGGCGGCTGCAGCGTGTCGACATGACCAAGCCGCTCGGCCGCCTCGAGTTGCGCGACGTTGTGATTGGAAAGGCCGACGGCGCGGACCTTGCCTTCCTTCTTCATGTCCAACAGCGTTTGCCAATAGTCTTCGAGCGGCGTGTGGTCCGATCCCGGCGGCCAATGCATCTGCAGCAGATCGATCCGCTCGAGCTCGAGCCGACGCAGCGACGCTTCCAGTCCGGCGCGCAACTTGGCTGGCGCGCCGACCTGGCGAATCGGCGCGAGATGATTGTCGTCGTCCCACTCCAGCCCGCACTTGGTGAATACGTACGGTCGGTCGGCGCGCGGAATGTCGCGCAGGGCGCGCGCCACCAGCTTTTCGGAATGGCCGAGCCCGTAGACCGCGGCGGTGTCGATCCAGTTGAGCCCGCCCTCGATTGCGCGGCGGATCGCGGCGATCGAGTCGTTGTCGTCCTGTTCGCCCCAGCCGAACTGCCAGTCGGCCCCGCCGA